>Ga0302189_10002862_pt1 | contig 13585 bp, 10 predicted proteins | sample II_Bog_E2_2_FD_194551 | JGI IMG/M metagenome (GOLD analysis project Ga0302189, IMG submission 194551) | Peat permafrost microbial communities from Stordalen Mire near Abisko, Sweden - II_Bog_E2_2 | ecosystem: Environmental > Terrestrial > Soil > Wetlands > Peat | place: Sweden: Abisko...
TCGTATCGCTTTGCGGTACCTGGATGACCAACATCGCCACCAGCTGGCTTGTCTATCGGCTCACCGGTTCCCCCTTGATGCTCGGCGTGGTGACTTGCGCGGGACAGATCCCGATTTTCCTGATGGGGGCCTTTTCCGGCATTCTCGTTGATCGAGTGAACAAGCGCCGGGCGCTCATCGTTATCCAGACCCTTTCAATGCTTCAGTCATTTGCCCTGGCTCTCATGACCCTCAGTGGGCATGCCTCGGTTGCCGGACTCATCGCTCTCAACGTGGTCGGTGGAATCATCACGGCCTTCGACATCCCGATGAGGCAGTCATTCGTGATCGAGATGATCGAGGAGAAGAGAGACCTGGGCAACGCCATCGCGCTCAACTCCTCCATGTTCAACATCGCTCGTTTCATCGGTCCTTCAATAGGGGCGGTAGTGATTGCGGCATTTGGTGAAGGGTGGTGCTTCTTTTTGGATGGGTGCAGCTTTCTTGCCGTCATCGCAGCTTACCTTTCCATGAGGATCACAACACAAGCAGCGCCCCGTCCCGCACACGGGAGAATCTTTTCGGATATGCTGGAGGGCTGGCGGACGGTATCCAAGGCCGGTCCGATACGCAGAATCATGGCCTTGCTCGGATTGGTAAGCCTCTTCGGTGCCCCGTATGCCACGCTTGTCCCGATCTATGCCGGCAGCATCCTCAAGGGTGGGCCACACGCTTTGGGACTGCTGATGAGTTCGGCGGGTGCTGGTGCCTTTTTTGGTGCTGCGTGGCTGGCCGGACGGCGGAGCGTCCTGGGACTGGGCCTCGTTATTCCGTGTGCGGGTGCCCTCTTTGGCCTCGGTATTATTGGATTTGCCCTCTCAAGGGTGCTATGGCTCTCGATGGCCTTTCTGTTTTTGGGAGGCGGCGGCCTGATGATCATGATGGCTTCAAGCAATACAATCCTCCAGACCATCGTGGACGACGACAAGAGGGGGCGCGTGATGGGCTTTTACATGATGGCATTCATGGGCACCGCACCGCTTGGAAGTTTGCTGGCGGGAAGTCTCTCGGAGCATCTTGGTGCCCCGGTGACCCTGGTCATCGGAGGGGCTTGCTGCGTGGCGGGGGCGGCCATTTTCTTTTCGGGACTGGAAGATCTGAGAGCCGCGATCAGGCCGATCTACCGCCGCATCGGAATCCTGCCCGAGATGGTGACGGCTTCCGACGATGCCAGTCGCTTGAGCTTTGAAGTGCGCGACTAGGACGCAGATTCCTGGGGTCTTCAGAGAGTCATCCTAGGGAATGGATGCATACCGAATTGATAGTGCCATGTAAATCTTGGAACAGAGGACGACTGCAATAAGCTCAGGAACACGTATTGCCTTCGTATAATGCAACAACTTCTTTTGCCGTTGTGAGCGGGGCTTTTGGAGAGTGAACGATCAATCCGGGGATCACGTCATCGACATCAGCCTCGTTGAAGGAGATGTATCGGAGCGTCGTATTCACGGGGTATGGCGCAGGGCATACCTGATTTTAGAATGTTCTGTCCCCTCAATCGGTGAGGGACTGTTCTGTCAATTTCGATTCTGCATCAGGGTTGATACTGTTCTTCGCTGACCTTTTCCATCCAATCAACGAACTTCCTATCTAGTGCCTCCGCAATGGCGATGTGAGTTATTGCCGTGGAGGGAGATGCCCCGTACCAATGCTTCGCACCTGGCTGAAAACCAGATGACATCACCCGGTTGAATTTCTTCGATCGGTCCGCCCCAACGCTGCACGCGCCCGCATCCGGCGGTCACAATCAGCGTTTGACCCAAGGAATGCATGTGCCACGAGGTTCGGGCACCGAATTCAAAGGTGACGATGGCACCACTAACTTTGGCGGAATCACTCTTCTTAAACGGCGATTCAATGCGCACCGTTCCGGTGAACCATTCCCAATCAATCTCTTTATCCACCCCTAAAAGGAGCCCAGATCATGGAGAATGAAGGAATGGGATTAACCAAGATTTTTCAAAAAAAGTGGATTTGTTCGTTGAAATTAACAAAATGAGAACTACCATTTCCTTTCTTATGAAACTCTCTTATCCCTCCTTTGCACTTGTTCTCTGCACGCTCGCGTTGGGCGCCTGCAATAAACCGCAGGATTCCCAGCCCGTTGCAGAACAGGTCACGTGGCAGGCAATTGCCGCCAAGCTAACTATTGCCGACAAGCAGGTTGATTCCGTTGTCGAATGGAACACCAAGACTGGTGAAGCCCGTCTTCTTAACGCCGCTTCCTTTGCCGACAAGGCCACGGGTCAGCAGGGCAATCTGATCGGATGGGTTCCCCTGACGGATCTCAATCAGGCTGTCCAGAATCTCGCCGCTCAGATCCAGGCTCAACAGGCCAAGGCACCCGCCCCAACGGCAACCCCAGCCTCAACTCCGATCAAGGCAAAGAGCGAATAATTTCGTTTCAAGTCTCTTCCTGAAAAACGACCGGAGCAATCCGGTCGTTTTTTTATGCCCCGATGCATGGAATCGGCGTGCAACAAAGCCGTGAGAGGTGTATCCCAACACGCGATGAAAATTGTTGTCGCTTACTCCGGAGGGCTCGATACCTCCGTCATTCTCAGCTGGATCAAGGAGACCTACAATGCGGAGGTCATCGCCTTCTGTGCCGATATCGGTCAGGAAGAGGAGTTGAGAGGCCTCAAACCCAAGGCGCTGCGCACCGGAGCCTCAAAGTGTTTTGTGGATGATCTCCAGGCCGAATTTGCCAGTGATTTCATTTACCCGATGATGCAGGCGGGTGCTCTCTATGAAGGAGAGTATTTTCTTGGGACCAGCATTGCCCGTCCCCTGATCGCTAAACGAATGGTTGATATTGCCCTTGCGGAGGGGGCTGATGCCATCGCCCATGGGGCCACAGGCAAAGGCAATGATCAGGTGCGATTCGAACTCACCGCCGCCGCCCTCTCTCCAGATCTCCAAGTCATTGCGCCATGGCGTGAGGAACGATTCCGGGCTGAGTTTCCAGGCCGTGCCGAGATGATCGAGTATTGCCGTCGCCACAAGGTGCAGATTGAGGCAAGTGCCAAGAAGTCGTATTCCATGGATCGCAATCTCCTGCACATCAGCTATGAGAGCGGGATTTTAGAAGACCCTTGGTTCGATGCCTTTGATCCTTCCAACAAGGATATGTTCAAGCTCTCCGTGAGCCCGGAAGATGCCCCTAATAAAGCGGAGATCGTCACCCTTGATTTCGTTCAGGGGAACTGCGTCGCGGTTAACGGAAAGCAATTGCCCCCACTTGGCGTCATGAAACTGCTCAATAAGATCGGAGGGCGTCACGGCGTCGGTAGAGTTGACATGGTGGAGAATCGCTTTGTCGGCATGAAAAGCCGTGGGGTTTATGAAACTCCGGGTGGTTCCATCCTGCACTTTGCCCATCGCCAGATGGAATCACTGACCATGGATCGGGAGGTGATGCATCTGCGGGATGGGCTGATTCCAAAATACAGCACACTCGTCTATAACGGTTTCTGGTTTGCCCCGGAGAGGTTGGCTCTGCAGGCCTTTGTGACGGAGTCCCAGAAGAACGTAACGGGAACCGTCCGCGTCCGCCTTTATAAGGGAAATATCCTTGCCGCTGGTCGCAAGAGCCCTGTCTCGCTCTACAGGCCCGAGATTGCGACGATGGAGGCTGATCCCACCCAGGCTTACAATCAGGGCGATGCTACAGGGTTCATTCGTTTGAATGCCCTGCGACTGAAAGTTGCCTCCAAGGTCGCGGCATCAGCAAAGCCCTCCAAGAAAAAGGGTAAAAAATAACCGTTATTACTATCGGGTCGTCTGGGGTTTCAATGAATGAAGCCCCAGCGGCTTGAGAAGGGCCAGTAGACAAAGAAGCCACGACCGATAACATTGTGTTCCGGAACGATTCCCCAGTAGCGGCTGTCACTGGAGTTGTAGCTGTTATCGCCGAGCGCAAAGAAGGAATGGGAGGGAACGGTAAACGTATCTTCCGGAGTTGTCAGATACTGTGCGGGATACCCGGGATTTGAATATCCCCGGTAACCATTTTCTGCGCTCATGACCCGCTGGAACTGGGGTGCGCTCGCCAGGGAACCGTTGATATAGAGATTCGGAGAATCAATGCGCAGCGTCAGACCAGGGACTCCCGCCAATCGTTTAATGTAGAACTGGGAGCCAAGTGCCGGATCGAGACTCATCTCAATGCGTCTGATACCCTTCGTTGTGAAGACAAAGACATCGCTGCTCTTGGGCGTGCTGAACTGGTAGGTCATGCGATCGACAAAGACCTGATCGCCTGCCTGGACATAGCCGTGCACAATGGACTCACCTGCTTCATAAACCCGCCCTAGGCGAATGCCAAAGTCTCTAGCCAGGACATCCCTCGGGGCAAAGATCGTATGATGGCCTGCAGTTGTCACCACATCGGTGAAAGTGAAAAAATTCAATTTGGTGTACTCATTGAGTCCCAGCACCTGTTCTCTCGTGGAGGCTGAAAGATCCAAATGAGTGCGTCCGAGGCGGATAAAATCAATAGTGCGGGTGAGGGGATCAGGAGTGGAACCACTGGTTGAAGATCCCGTCATGCCATAAAGTGTCGGCTGCATGGAGCCCGTGGGAATCTTGAAAGGCTTGAGGAAATAGGCTTGAAAGCCAATGGCCAGCGCTATTGCCACGACAAGTGCCTCGATGTTTTCCGTCCAAGCTGAGTGTGGATTCGCGGGGATGATGGAGGAAAACCGTTCTTCGACGACGCGGGAGAACTCATTCAGCGCCAATTGATCCTTGCGTGCGATGCCATCACGGAGTCCGGTGATGCTTTCTTCCAGCGACAAAAGTTGTTCCGGACGAAGGATGTCACGGTAGTGGTGAAGCGTTTTGGAGGCACCTTCGAGAAGGTTGTGTGCCTGTTTGATGTAGCGAGGGGTAAAGAATCCCATAAAATTGATGCTCCAAGGAAACAGGATCATTCCTCCAATGCAAATCTTCCCCGTAATCCCGGCCATCAGAGAATTCATCCCAAAGTCATCACAAGGCTTGTCTCGGTAATCGCGATGAGGCATGATTATTAGTTAACCCATTCCGCACACCTGATTTTATGAACATTGTCTACATCGAAGCCGCCTCAAAAGTTATTACCAATAAGCAGCAACTCATCAACATGGTCAGCAAGCGTGTTCGCCAGCTTTCCGCAGGTAGCCGTCCCCTGATTGAGACCAATCTGTCCATGGGCCTGGCTGATATTGCCCTCTCTGAGATCGCTGAGGGCAAGCTGACGGCCGATTTCTTTATTCTTCAGGAAGAGGAAAATCAGGCTGCCTGAGTCATTGATCATCCGGGATTAGAATCCCGGTATTTCTTGGAATAGTCATGGGCGCGGACATCGTTACCAACCGAAAGGCCCTTAGGGATTTCCAGATCATTGAGCGTTTTGAAGCCGGTGTTTCCCTCGTCGGAACGGAAGTAAAATCACTCCGAGCAGGTCGTGCGGACCTTCTTGGCTGTTATGCCAAGGTTGAGAAGAGGGGAGTGGTGCTCTATGACGCCACCATTCAGGTGTATGAAAAGGCGAGTCATGAGACGCATGATCCTAAACGTCCCCGACAGCTTTTGCTAAACAAGGCGGAAATCATACGACTCACCGAGCAGACGCTCCGCAAGGGGTTGGCGCTTCCCGTCCTGCGGATGTATTGGAAAAAAGGACGGGTCAAGGTGGAACTCGGCCTGGGCAAGGGAAAACATGCGGCTGATCAGCGTCAGGATCTCAAGAAAAAGGCGGAGCAACGCGAAACCGACCGCGAGGTGGTCAGATTCAAGCAAGGACGCTAAGAGCCTGTCTGAAAATTAGGCAGTGTCGCGTTCACACGGCTATGTGTTCGCCAGTTCGGAGTTTTCTTTCCGCAACGGCCTCAATGCGATTTAATCAGCACTTCCTCTACACAGAACGCTCCCAATGAATCCAGCTTCCGAACCCCATCGCTTTCCCCTTTCAGGAGTTTTTCCCTCCCCAGAGGATTTTGCTGAGGAGTCGTCCTCCTATCCGGTTGTGCCCGTCTGGATCGAGTTGGTTGCCGATAGTGAAACTCCTCTCTCGTTGCTCGCCAAACTTGGTACGGAAGCACCCTCCTTCCTGCTCGAATCCGCTGAACAGAGCGATCTGGTGGGACGCTTTTCCTTCGTCGGATCAGGTGCACGCGCGTTGATCTGCTCGAAGGGCGATGAGATCACCCTGACCGACCATGTTGGGAAGACCACGTCATGGAAGGCGGTTGACCCACTCGCAGAACTTGAGAAGCTGATGGCCCGTTATCGCTGCAAGGTCCATCCGGAGTTGCCGGGATTCACCGGTGGGGCTGTCGGTTATCTCGGCTATGAAGCGGTCATGCGTTTTGAACCCGCTGTTCCGGCAGCTCCGAAAAATGACCTTGATGTGCCGGACATGCTCTTTTTGATTGCCGATACGGTGGTAAGCTTCGATCACAAAAACCGCCGGATCAAGGTGGTCGCCTGTGCCTTCCCTGGCGAACTTGGTGTGGAGGTGGCGCGTGAGGAGGCCCTCTCGCGTATTAAAGCGTTGTTGGAGAAGCTCTCCCGATCCGTTTCTCTGCAACCCTTTCCGACATCGGTGGCCGTGCAACCAGTGGTTCCAACCAGCAACCTGACCCGCGGTGCTTATGAAAAGGCCGCTGAGGATTCGAAGGAATTCATCCGTGCCGGTGATATTTTTCAAATCGTTCTTTCCCAGCGCTTCTCCATTCCTTATGGGGGGGATCCGATTCATCTCTATCGCGCGTTGAGGCTGGTGAATCCATCACCCTACATGTTCTGCCTGCGCCTGCCTGGAGGTTTTTCCCTGGTGGGGAGTTCTCCGGAAGTGCATGTCAAAGTGACGAGTGGTCATGTCGAAATCAGACCGATCGCAGGCACACGCAAACGTGGGATGACACAGGAAGCTGATGAGGCACTCTGTCGCGAGCTGCTGGATGATCCCAAGGAGCGCGCGGAACATCTCATGCTGGTGGATCTGGCCCGCAATGATGTCGGGAGAATCTCCGAGTACGGGAGTGTGAGTCTTTCCGATTTCATGACAGTCGAGCGCTACAGCCATGTCATGCACATTGTTTCACATGTTTCCGGAGAACTTTCTGGAGATCATTCACCCCTGGATGTCTTGAGGGCTACCTTTCCGGCGGGAACCGTCAGCGGTTCGCCCAAGGTGAGGGCTATGCAGATTATCAGCACCTTGGAGCCGACGGCGCGGGGAACCTATGCCGGAGCTATCGGCTATCTTGGTTTCAACGGACAGCTTGATTCCTGTATTGCACTCAGAACTGTCCTCCTCAAAGGGGGCACTGCCTATGTGCAGGCTGGAGCCGGCATCGTGGCTGATTCACAACCCTCCGCTGAGTTTGAGGAAACCGTCAACAAGGCGATGGGTGTCATTCGGGCCATCGAACTTGCTTCTGCAACCATGAGCTAATTTTTTACCGTCATGATCCTTGTCATCGATAACTACGATTCCTTCACGTACAACCTCGTCCAGTATTTTGGAGAACTGGGGGCGGATCCGCTTGTCCGCCGCAACGATGAGATCACCCAAGAGGAGATTGCATCCTTGAATCCTGACCGTATCTGCATCTCTCCTGGGCCCTGCACGCCCAGGGAGGCTGGTATCAGCAATGAGGTGATTCGCCGTTTTGCAGGACGTTATCCCTTGTTGGGGGTCTGCCTAGGCCATCAATGCATCGGTGATGTCTACGGCGGTGAGGTGGTGAGGGCGGGTCGTCTCATGCATGGCAAAACCTCCCCGATCATCCACAATGGTAAGGATCTTTTTCAGGGGCTTCCAAATCCGTTTGAGGCTACCCGCTACCATAGCCTCCTGGTGCGCCGGGAATCGCTGCCAGAGTGCCTGGAAATCACCGCGGAGACGGCCGAGGGTGAAATCATGGGACTGCGTCACAAGGAACTCCCCCTCTGGGGAGTCCAGTTTCATCCCGAGTCGATTCTGACCACCCATGGCAAGGAGATGCTGAAGAATTTTTTGGCTCTCTAAGGCATGTTCATGGTTTCCAAGACAATCTTCGCTCTTGAATCCCCCTCAGGGTTCTTCTGTCGAAGTGCGCTTGTATTTGCAACCTTTGAACTTTTGCAGTGTTACACTTATCCTCGCATCTCCCTTCCAAAATAATGACATCTTCCGGTTTTCCTTCCTCAACTGATTCTGCGGTACCTGCCGCAGTCGTCCCCAAGAAAAGAAGGCATTGGTTCTGGTGGCTGATTCTTGTTGTGCTCCTCGCTTCGCTCGCTTGGAGACTTTCCCATCTGGGTGCCTCCTCCTTGTCGAAAGGTGATGGACACGCTGGAGCTTCTGCCCCCATTCCCGTGTCGGTGAAGCTGGTCACAGCCGAGGATTTCCCTATCTATCTGGATGGTCTTGGGACTGTTCAAGCCTATAACTCGGCACTGGTAAACGCCCGGGTTTCAGGCCTGATTCAGGAGATCAAGTTTCAGGAAGGCCAGGCTGTGAAGCAGGGGGATGTTCTTGCGGTGATCGACCCCAGAACCTTCCAGGCGCAATACGATCAGGCCGTTGCCAAGCAGGTCCAGGATATGGCCCAACTTGAGAGCGCCAAGATCCTGCTGGGCCGGGACGATCAGTTGTTGAAGCAGAATGTGCTCGATCACCAGACCGATGACACCCAGAAATATCTGGTGGCGCAGTTGGAGGGCACCGTCCAGGCAGATCAGGCCAATGAGGAGCTCCAAAAATCGCAGCTCGATTGGACGCAGGTCACCGCTCCGATCTCTGGCCGCACGGGGGTCCGTCAGGTGGATGTGGGAAATCAGGTGACCGTAGGCGGCAATAGTGCCAACGGCTCCTCCTCCATTGTCGTGATCAATCAGATCGAACCAATATTTGTCTCATTCACGCTTCCCCAGCAGGACCTCACCCAGATCCGGGAGCCATTAATGGAACACAAGACCCTGGAGGTGATTGCGCTGGATCGGAATAACCAGACGGTTCTGAGTAAAGGGACCCTCAGTGTCCTTGACAATCAGATCGACACAACCACGGCCACGGTCAAGATCAAGGCGGTTTTTGCCAATGACGACGACAAGCTTTGGCCGGGGCAGTTTGTGAATGTCCGGCTTCTTGTGGGAGAGCGTCCGTCTGCCCTTGTCGTTCCCACGGAAGCCGTCCAACTCGGGCCGGATGGATCGTATGTTTATGTGGTGGATGAGAGCAACAAGGCGGTGATGCGAGCCGTGACGACAGGACCTACCGAAGCTGGGCTAACCCTGATCGAGACCGGACTGACGCTCGGTGAAAAAGTGGTCACGGATGGTCAGTACCGCCTCCAGCCCGACTCTCCAGTGACAACGGCAATCCGCAAATCAGCCAATCCTTCGGATACTCCTCATCACCACAAGAGTTCCTAGTTTACAGAGGTTGTCTGGCAAAAACCAAAGAAAGACTGGAGATTGGAAACCCGAAGCAACTCCGAATGGCTACTGGAGAGAGGATTGTCTGTCGATTCGCCGGAACCAAACTAACGCTCACTCCATCTCCCAGTTCCTACTTCCTAAGGCCTAACAGCCTTCAGTTGAAATACCTTCCAATCCGATGAACATTTCCGAGCCCTTTATTAAGCGGCCGATTGCCACCTCCCTGCTGATGGTGGCGTTGATTCTGGTGGGCTTTCTCGGTTACCGTTTTCTCCCGGTTTCTGCCCTGCCGACGGTCGATTTTCCAACAATTCAGGTGACTTCTCAATATCCTGGTGCCGATCCGGAGGTCATGGCTTCGCTTGTCACAGCCCCCCTGGAGAAACAGTTTGGCCAGATCAGCGGGCTCTCCTCCATGAACTCGATCAGTTCCCTGGGAACCTCGGTGATCACGCTCCAGTTCGTGCTCGGCAAGAATATCGATCAGGCTGCTCAGGATGTGCAGGCTGCCATCAATGCCGCAGGCGGGGTGCTTCCCAGCGAAATGCCGAACCCTCCGGTTTACAACAAGGTAAACCCGGCGGATACGCCGATCCTGACGCTGGCAATCACCTCGGATACCCTGCCGATTGTCCGGGTGAACGATTTTGTCGATTCGGTGTTGGCTCAGAAACTGAGTGAGGTTCCGGGAGTGGGGTTGGTGACGATCCAGGGCAATCAAAAGCCGGCAGTGCGTGTACGCCTGAATCCCGCGGCTTTGGATGCGCAGGGCATCAGCCTGGAGACCGTCCGCACGATGATCAATTCGGCCAATGCCAATGCCCCGAAGGGGAGCTTTGACGGAGCCCGCCAGTCTTTCACCATCGGTGCCAACGACCAGATCAAGAGCGCGGCTGACCTTGCCCCCCTGATTCTCGCCTACAACACCAACAACAACGCTCCGGTGCGGCTGAAGGATGTGGCCACCATTCAGGATGGAGTCGAAAATTCCCTCATCGAGGCTTGGATTTCCAAAGCGGGAGTGCCGCACCAGCAGGCTGTGCTGCTCGACATTCAGAGACAACCCGGAGCCAATATCATCGATACCGTGGACCGGGTTAAGGCGCTTCTGCCGAAGCTGACAAGCACGTTCCCTCCGGGAATTCACATCGAAATCTTCTCGGATCGTACGGAGACCATCCGGGCCTCGGTGAACGATGTGCAGTTCACGCTGCTCCTGACGGTGCTGCTTGTGGTGCTGGTACTTTTCCTCTTCCTGAGAAAGCTCAGCGCCACGGTGATAGCGAGCGTTGCGCTGCCCCTCTCGGTGCTCGGAACATTCGGCTTCATGTATCTGGCAGGATTCAGCCTGGATAACCTTTCGCTGATGGCATTGACGATCTCCACGGGGTTCGTCGTCGATGACGCCATCGTGATGATTGAAAATATCGTCCGCTATATCGAGAGAGGGGATTCGCCGCTACAGGCTGCCCTCAAAGGATCCCGACAGATTGGGTTCACCGTCATTTCCCTCAGTATCTCGCTGATCGCTGTCTTTATTCCCCTGCTTTTGATGTCGGGAATTGTCGGGCGACTCTTCCGGGAATTTGCCATCACCCTAAGCTGTTCTGTCGTGGTGTCTGCCATCGTTTCTCTGACGCTCACGCCGATGATGTGCGCGAAGATGCTTCGCTCGGAAGGAGAAACCCGTTTTCAAAAATCGCTGGAAGGAATCTTTGACGGGTTGTTGGAACGGTATGACCGCAGCCTGCTTTGGGTTCTCCGTCATCAACGGGGGACAATCCTGGTGGCCCTTGCCACAGTGGTCATGACGGGGATTCTCTTCGTGCAGATTCCCAAGGGACTGCTGCCGATTCAGGATACGGGACTGATCATCGGCGTTACCGATGCCGCTCAGGACATTTCCTTCAAAGAGATGGCGGATCGCCAGAAAGAGCTTTCCGAAGTACTTGCCAGGGATCCTGATGTGCTGCGTGTGGCGGCCTTTGTGGGAACGGGTACGGTCAACTCCACGCAGAATACGGGACGCTTCTACATTGCCCTCAAGCCTCGTGAACATCGGGCAAGCATCAGCGTCATCATGGCCCGACTCTCGCAGGCGGCGCTTCAGGTTTCTGGAATCAGTCTTTATCTCCAGCCTTCGCAGGATTTACAGATCGATACGAGGATCAGCCGCACCCAGTATCAATACCTTCTTGAGGATGTGAATCCTACCACGCTTCAGGAGTGGGGGCCGAAGCTGCTCAAGAGGCTGCGAGAAGAGCCGGGTCTTGAAGATGTGGCCAGCGACCAGCAGGATCTTGGTCTCCAACTGGATATCAATATCGACCGTGTCGCCGCCTCCCGGCTCAACGTGCCGGTTCAGTCAATTGATGACACACTCTATGATGCCTTTGGGCAACGGCAGATCTCGGTGATCTATACACAGCTTAACCAGTACCGGATCGTGATGGAGAACGGAGGAGGGTTTCGGAATTCTCCCGATGCCCTGGAAAAGATTTATGTGAGTTCGACGACGGGCAAGTTGGTTCCGTTGAGCACCCTGGTGACGGTGAGCACAAAATCGAATCCACTGATTATCACCCATCAGGGGCAGTTTCCCTCCATGACGCTTTCCTTCAACCTGAAGAGGGGCCACTCGCTGGGTGAGGCCGTCAAAGTCATTGAGGCCGCCCAGCGTTTGATCGGGATGCCGGAGAGTATCCAGACCCAGTTTTTGGGAAGTGTGGCCGAGTTTAAGTCTTCCCTTGCCAGTGAACCCCTTCTCATTCTTGCGGCCATTATTGTCATCTACATCGTCCTTGGGGTTCTCTACGAGAGCTACATTCACCCCATCACCATTCTCTCCACGCTGCCGAGCGCAGGAGTTGGAGCACTCTTGGCTCTTCAGGTGTGCCACATCGAATTCTCCATCGTAGCCCTGATTGGCATCATCCTGCTGATCGGCATCGTGAAGAAAAATGCCATCATGATGATTGACTTCGCGCTCGATGCTCGGAAAGGGGAGAGTGTGAGCGCTAGGGAAGCCATCTATCAGGCCTGTCTTCTTCGCTTCCGGCCCATCATGATGACCACAGCCGCCGCTTTGCTCGGAGCCGTGCCACTTGCCTTCCAGTCAGGAACGGGTTCCGAACTGCGCAAGCCGCTTGGCATTGCTATCGTGGGAGGGCTCCTCCTCTCCCAGTTCATCACCCTCTACACCACGCCGGTTATCTATCTCTATCTCGACCGTCTCGAACAGTGGATGAACCGCCGCTGGGCCGCGAAAGACGAAGAAGAGGTTCCTGTAGCCGAGACGATTTAGTCGGATGAAAAGCCATTAGACTGAAGACTGTTAGCCAGAACCCAACTTCGAATGAACCAAACATTTTCATCCGCAACCTCAGAGTGAGACTTTTCCTTCCCCATTCTGACCTAACAGCCTTCAGCCTAAACCGCTAATAGCCTCTTTCCCTCATGAATATCTCGGCTCCCTTTATTCAGAGACCCAGAGGGACCTCTCTTTTGGCGCTGGGACTCATGCTGTTGGGGGTGTCGGCCTATTTTTTCCTGCCGATCGCCCCGTTGCCGAACGTTGATTTCCCCACGATTCTTGTCAATGCATCGCTGCCGGGCGTGGATCCTGAAACGGCGGCGACTTCCCTGGCTGCACCTCTAGAGCGGCGACTCGGTGAGATTCCCGGGGTGCTCGAAATGACTTCTTCCAGCACGCTAGGAGGCTCTTCCATCACCGTGCAGTTTGATCTGAACCGCAATATCGATGGCGCGGCCCGGGATGTGCAGGCGGCCATCAATGCCGCCGCCCACGATCTCCCCGTCAATCTTCCGAGCCCTCCCACTTATCGAAAGGTTAATCCCGCAGGGTCACCGGTGATGGTCCTGGCGATGACCTCGGATACGGTGCCCCTCTCCGAAGTCTATGATCTAGCCGATGCGATTATTTCTCAACGCCTTAGCCAGGTTCGGGGAGTCAGTCAGGTTCCTCTGGCGGGAGGGGCCAAAACTGCGGTGCGTGTGCAGGTGGATCCGACCCAGTTGGCCAGCCTGGGGATGAGCCTGCTCGACTTGCAGCAGTTCCTCACCAACGCCAACCATTTTTCGCCCCTCGGCGCCATTGAGAGCAAGGGGCGGT
>Ga0302189_10002863_pt1 | contig 13584 bp, 29 predicted proteins | sample II_Bog_E2_2_FD_194551 | JGI IMG/M metagenome (GOLD analysis project Ga0302189, IMG submission 194551) | Peat permafrost microbial communities from Stordalen Mire near Abisko, Sweden - II_Bog_E2_2 | ecosystem: Environmental > Terrestrial > Soil > Wetlands > Peat | place: Sweden: Abisko...
ATAAGGGGAACGGCCAGGAGAGACGATGATGGCCGAGAACGTAGGCGTGAAAATCGGGAAGCTGGAGACGCGCATGGATAAGGTAGAAGAGGGTGTATCAAACTTTCGTGCCTTCCAAGTTGAAGCTCGTGATTTCTTTACCCGCAGCGACGAACGCGCTAAGGCCGAGCAGAAGTTTCACGACAAACGCGACGCGGAGATCAAGGAAGCGGCGAACGCGGCGGCGGCAGAAGTGAAACTCGTTCTTGATGAGCGCCACAAAAAAGCCGACAGGTCTGACAGATGGTGGAAGCGGGCGATGGCGATTGCGACGCTGATAATCATGACCTGCGGAGTGTATATTGCATATCGAGAATACGAGAGAAAGATCGCTGGCCTAACCAGTCCCGCGCCTATCGCGCACTCAACCATCCCTCCACAAGTTGCAACAGAATAGGAGAACACCATGACAATGCCTGTAATGCCGCCCCCTGGAAGCCCCCCGCCTGAGCCAATCATCCCGTGCATAACGGAACCCGTCGCGCCTGTCGTGTCCACCGAAGGCACAGAGTCGAACACCGCGCCGGAGCCGCCTGAAAATACTGATTGACAAGCGCGGGGCGAAGTGGGATAATTCCCATATGAGCACTTCAGGCAAGGAAGTCCGAATCCGCAACATCGCTCCCGGTGAGCACCAAAGGATTCTTGTTGCGGCGGCGCAGTGTGGGGTGAGGCCAAGCGATTTCTGTCGCACTGCGGTCAACGAGTTTTGCCGCCTGCACGAAAGGGAACAGGAACGGAAGAGGAGCAAATGACAGACACATCATCGAAACCACTCAACGCCGTTCTTTCGGATGCGCTGACGCATCTGATTCAGAACTGGAAGACGACCGTATCCGGCTTCCTGACCATCAGTATGACCACTACTGCAACCCTTTTACCGCTCGGTATTGTGACGCCTGAGCATACGGTTTGGCTTGAGGTAGTGCAAGGACTTTGTAAGGGCTATCTGTCTCTGATTCAGAAAGACGGACAGGGACCGAATCAGTAATGCAACACAACCCGCAGCACACGCCAGAGGAGGCGCGCAGCATGAATATCGCAGCAGAATCCCACACATTCCTTGCATGGCTTCACAAGGAAGTCGCCGAAGTCGAAGCAGCCGCGCCTACCATCGAAACCGACATCGAGAACGGCGTGTCCTACTCGACCAAGATTCTCAAGATTGTCGCCTCTCAAGTCGAGGCCGGTTCACCTGCGGCCAACGTCATTTCCAAAGCGACACAGGATTTGCTCACGCTCAGCGCCGTGGCCTATGACGCTGGTGCGCATCCCACGCTGGCAAGTGGCTTCCAGGACGTTGTAACGAACCTGGGCGGCCTGGAGACGGCAACCGGCATCAAGAATGCCAACACCGTGGCAACCGTGGGCAACGTGATCTCTACCATCGCGTCCATCGCATCGGCTTTGCTGACAATCGTGCCGGCGGTCTAGCATGGCCGCATACACCATCACGCTCCCCCCTGCAACGCAAGCGGAGATCGACGGCCTAATCGCTGATCTCCGCACGGCGGTCCAGAAATACTCGACGCTGGCAGACAAGATGAGCGCCGCTGTGCCTTCAATTCAGACGGATGTACACACGACCGCAGCAGCAGTAGCAGCGGCAATTCCGGCGATTCAGGGCGATGTGAACGCAGTCGCGGCGAAGGTGGCGAGTATCAAGGTGCCGGGGTGGTTATGAAGGCGCTGATCATCCTCGGCACGATACCGCTCTGGCCCCTGCTGCTGATCGTGGGCATCCCGTATGGCGCTATGCGCTGCATGGTGTACCTACAGAAGGGTAGCTGGACACAGTAGAGTTTGCGCGGGCACAACTCACCCCAAAGCCATCGTGAGGGGATAGGATAGGCGTCCTGTCCTGGCCCACGCATCAACCGGCAGCGTCTCGCAAGGGGCGCTGTACGGCCTTAAGGAGAGAGAATGGGTAGGATGGTTTGTCAGTTCTCGTGCGGCGCGGCCTCGGCGGTGGCAACGAAGCTTATTCTAGCGGCCTATCCTGCCGAAGAAGTGGTGATCGTCAATGCCTTCATAAAAGAGGAGCATGAAGACAATCGGCGCTTTTTAGTCGATTGCGAGAAATGGTTTGGGCATCCTGTAACCGTGTTGCGCGATGAAAAGTATAGCGCATCGACGGATGAAGTTTGGCGGCGAGAGAGGTTTATGAAGGGACCACACGGAGCGCCATGCAGCCGCGCATTGAAGAGAAAACTCCTGGCAACAATCTCTTTGCCTGACGATGTGAACGTGATGGGATTCACAGCGGAAGAAGCTGATCGACTCGACGATCTCCGCGAACATGAAAAATTAGATAAGGCGCGTTATTATGACATACCTAAAAGAATCTTCCGCGCTCCTCTGATTGAGCGTAGTCTATCGCACGATGATTGCCTTGCTATTGTTGAACGCGCCGGGATAGAACTCCCGATGATGTACCGGATGGGATATAACAACGCGAACTGTATCGGTTGCCCGAAGGGTGGGCAGAATTATTGGAAAAAGATCAGGCGCGATTTTCCAGAGAGATTTGTGCAGATTCAAACGATTCAGGAATCCATTGGGCCCGGCGCTTATTTTCTACGATTCAGTAGTGGACCCCGCAAGGACGAAAGGATGCCTCTTGCAGACCTTCCTCTTGGAGATGGGAATATGGCCGATGAGCCTAGTTTTTCTTGTTCGTTCTTTTGTGAGATAGCGCGGCAGGAACTCGCCGCTTGAGTTTTGGAGGATTCAAATGGCATCGTTTAAAACCGCATATTCATGGCTCCTCAGCAATGAAGACGCCGCCGACATGCACGCGACCGTGACGGACAGGTGCCCCGAAGGTTGCACGCTTGACCACTGCTTCGCCATCTCAGGAATCAACTCAGGAGCCTTCCCGCTCCAGTACACGGCGATTGCCAACATGCCGCAAGCTGATCGTGGACCGCTCGTGAAGACGTTCTACTTAGCCCATTTCTGGTGCATCTTGAACGGCTCGTCCTGGTACGCGCAACTGACCAGCGACGAAGTTGCAAAGCGCGTCTTTGACTTCGCCGTGAATGCCGGCAGTGAGGCGTCTGTGAGGTGCTTGCAGCAAGCCGTGAATTGGTGCGGTGATCCTGGATTGCCGAGATTGATATGTGACGGCAAGTGGGGTCCAAATACCGTCGAGCAGGTAAACGCTTGCGGCCCTGCACTTGTTGGCAGCTTCCAGCAATCTCGTGTCGCGTACTACGATGCGCTTATTGCCAAGAATCCCGCGCTGGCCATTTACAAAGACGCATGGACGGCGAGAGCGTTGAAATGATCCTTAGCAAGCCAGAGCGCGAAAGAATCCGCATGATGTTTGGCGGTCGATGCGCTTATTGTGGGCAGGAGTTGATCGACAAATGGCACGCCGATCATGTGGAACCAGTTCGCCGCCAAACAGAATATGTACACGGCGAAGTTACTAAAGCAGGGTACACAAAGACACGGGCAACCGGGAAACTTTATTCACCCGAAAACGATAATAAAGACAATCTTTACCCTGCTTGTGTCAGATGCAACATACTAAAGGCAGATACAAATGTCGAAGGCTTCCGCTCTATACTCACCTATTTTGCGAACAGCATCCCAACAATATCAACCTACACGCACGTACACCACTTGATGCGTTTTGGCAAATTAAGTATCGATACAACGCCGGTAGTTTTCTGGTTCGAGAAGTATCGCGCAGAGCAGGCACGAAAGCCGGAGCATGACGCCCCGGCTTTCGTGCCCTTACAGGCCGTGCGAAGCGGCGATCACATGCTCTCCTCTGTCGCATCGTTGCCGGCCGACAGCGCATATCCGCCACGCTTACCGTTGAATCGACTCACAGGGATGCGATCTGGCCCGTTGCAATGTTTCCGGTACAGCCAGACAATACCATCCTCAAAGTGTCCCACGCGATTTTGAACGCCATAATCAGGACCGCGCCAAACCTGACCTATCTCAATTTCAATCCCTGATGGAGTCTTCATTGTGTCCCGTTCTTTCTCGCCGGTTTGACCACCAGCGCCAGTTTCTTATCCCTCACAGGGCGTTCTGGTGTGCTTACCCCTACCGCGCCCTCGTAGCGACGCACAGGGGGCACTCCAGGTTCAAGAGCACGCATCCTACGCAGCCACTCCGCCGTGCTGATCTGCTTCGGGTGCCGCTTGCGCCATGCGTGGTCCAGCCATGCGCTCAGAATGGCTACCGGCACGGCGCCGATCAGGATGATGAGCAGGGGCGTGGTCATCAGCGTAGCCTCTTGTCTCTGGCCGCAACTCCACGCCAGAAACGATCATCGAAGTCCATCCGGCAATTCTCCCCACATACGCGCTTGACACATTTGCCGTCCTTGATAGACTCCAGAGCGGTATCCCCGACAGGGATATTGAAGCCGCACTCAGAGCAGCGTGTTTTGCGCGTTTGGACTACCTGAGTAAAATCACTACCAATCAGCCTACCCATCACAGCTTCGGCCCTCCCTTCGTGCTTGCGCCCTCGTGCGGGTCTGGTACGTGTGCGCTGCTCATCCCGTGTATCGGACAGCCGCTATCGGTGATCCTGGTCAGCGCAAGGTACTCGCCGTCGTCTAGCGTGATCGTGCTGCCTTCCGGCGTGCAGGTGCAGCGCGGCCCGGTGTACAGCGGCGACGGTTTGCAGCCTTCGCTTGTGCCGTCTGTGTAGCCGGATGCTTGGAACGGTATGCGCGTCATAGAGCGGCCTCCACATCCTCGATTGAACGAGCAACGATGTACTTATGGCCCTCGGCCTCGACTTGCGCCTGAAAGCTCTTTTGTAAATCAGACTGCTTGCCTTTAGAATCCTTGCACTCAATCCAGACCGGCAGAGGGGTAATCACGCCATTAGAAACCTTACTGAATATACGTATTTGCGGAAACGCTAAAATATCCGCCATGCCTTGAACCCCAAAGCGCACGTAACGATCTCCCATCTTCGCCTGTCCTGAGTTCATGCGAAAAGCAAGAACGTGTTTCGCCGCGAGATAGTCAAGGATTGCTTTCTGTATGTCTTTCTCGCTCATCGCCCCCGCCTCTCTACCCCGCTGCGCCGCGCCTCGGCCAACTGGCGCTCAAGCTCTACAATGCACTCATCTGCACACAATAACTGACGACTCAGTATGGCTAAATAATCATCAGGATCGGCGTCGTCACGATTAAGCATTTCATTCGCAAGATAGCGACTCTGCTCTTTCTCAGTCATGCAATCTCCTTGTACTCAGGCCGCTCCAGAAGTTCGTAAGCCGCGTTCCACCCACGCTTGCGTTGCTCTGTACCAGCGTTGCTCATGCGAATATCTCGCAGCGCCCGCACCAGCGGCGTGACCGCCGCGATGTGGTCTTCAAAAAGGACCGCTTCACCGTCCACATCAGGAACCAAGTCTACGTTCGTGACCGTGCCCGTGCGAACGTGATAAACGCTGTCCGGGCTGTATCGCTGAATCATTTCGCCTCCTCAGCGGGCCGTGGCTCCGAACTTTTCCACAAGTCCTTTTACTACATTGATGCCTGTTATTTCCGTGAACACTTCAATGAAGCGCGGTCCAGCGCCACTGCCGTACATGATCGCCGCGCAATACTGACGGGTGATGGTGATGCCGCGCAATTCCAACCATACTCGAAACTGAGTCGGCGTCATCTTGTTGGCCTTCACCCATTTATCTATGGTGGAGGCAGCTTCCAGGTACGTGTACGACCTGCGCTCTTTCTTCATGTTTGAAGTGTTTCAGATAATCTTTGCGCTGTCAAGAAAATAGTTGCTTGACAAACTCCCCCGACAGGTATAGGCTACGTAAACAGAAAGGGAAATACGCCATGCTGACACAGAAGAACATCGACAAGATCAAGAAGTACATCCATTGGGAAAACAAGCCTGACGGCGCGGTTGAGGCTCTGGTGGAGATTTGCGCCGAAGCTGTAATCGCATCAGCGAAGGAACATCGGGAAGCGGAACTCGCCGAGGCCGCACAATGAGCATCCCCAACGAAGACAGCCAGCGCGACTACTACGACTCAATCAATCAAACCAGCGCGAACTCGCCATACAACGAGGATTGGGATATGGACCCAAGCGGCGTACACGCACCAGAGGAGGAATCTTGAGCGAACTATTTGAGCAGCCGGGTACGGCGCTGGCGAATGTGCCGGTGCAAGTGATTACGCCGATGATGCCTGGGCAGATGATTCAATTGGCATTCCAAAAGGCCATGGAGAGCAGCGGCGCTGAGGCGCTGGCTGTCGCAGATCGCATCCTTGAGCAAATGGCGAAGCAGCGCGATTATGAAGACAGGGAAGCGTACAACTCTGCTTTGCTTCGCATCCAATCGAAGTTAGGCGTCGTCGTCAAAGATGCTTCTGTAGTAGGTAAAGGAAAGTATGCCTCTTCAAAGGCAGTTGACCGCGCTATTCTGGCGGCTTGCCGAGAGGAAAACTTTATCTTCTCTTTTGATAGCGAAGATTCTGGAAGCCCTGAAATACTAAAACTGGTATGCGATTGCTCTATCAATGGAAGCGCCTATGTTCATCGCTACAGCCTTCCCTTGCCGCTTAGTGGTCTAGGCGCAAAGGGTGGCGGCGTGATGAATATAACGGATGCTGCTTGCGCGGCTGTGACCAAAGGCAAGAGGTATCTTAAAAACATGGTGTTCAATCTGCGTATCGAAGAGAAGGATGAAGAAGTTCCCGCTGGCGGAATGGACTCGGCAGAGATTGATGGGCGCTGCGATGAAATTGAGAAGTGTTCATCGAGAGAGGCCATTGCAAAACTGTACTTCGGCTCAATGGAGGCGGCTGTCAAGGTTGGCGACATGGCCGCGCAAAAAAAGTTCATCGCATCGCGCGACAAGCGCCTCAAAGAATTTGAAGGGAGAAAGTAATGCGGATCACGAAAGAAACATCAGCCCCGGCACAAAACACCATCTTCCCGCCGGAAACCACCGCGCCCAGCATTGAGCAGGGACGTGTACCGCACGTAACCGTCAGTTATTAAATTTGCGCGGGTGACTCCGACAACCTGGCGACAGGCTCTGAACACTCACGGATAGACGGGGAACCTTCGGCAATCAAGGTGCCAGCAGCGATTGACCGGCCAACTAGGAGGCCGTAGCCAAAATAGGTAACGGAAGCTGGCAGGGAGCGGAACGGCCCGCGCAATAACCATCAAACACTGAGAGGGAATATGCAGATTCTACGACACATCGTGCAAGGGACCGATGATTGGTTCCAAGAGCACTTGGGGCGCGTATCCGCCTCGCGTGCATCCGCGATCCTCGACTTCACGCAAAAGGGATTCGAGGGTTCCAAGCGCCGCACATACCGGCTGGAGAAAGTCGGCGAGATTTTATCCGGCTTCGCGGTACAGGATAATTATGTTTCCGCTCCCATGCTGGCCGGGACTGCTGCCGAACCTTTGGCGCGTACAGCCTACGAACTTGAAGAAAAGGTCATGGTTGAGACTGTCGGAATTGTCATCGGTGATGATGAACGTACCGCATGGTCACCGGACGGTTTAGTGGGTGAGCATGGTGCGATTGAGGCCAAGGGACCATTGACCACGACGCACCTTCAAACTCTGGACCTTATCGCGCAAGGAATCGGCGGCATACCAGAAGACAATCAACCCCAGCTTTGGTTTGCGTTCATGGTAGACCCCGATCTTGAGTGGATTGACTTTATCAGCCGTGACGGCGGAATGACTAAAAACAAGCAGAAGATCGACGAAGCCTCTACCGCCGGGAATGATCTTCGGCAGTTGCAGCTCCGCTATGCTCAAATTACCATCCGTCTCAACCGCTCTGAGTGTGAACCGCAGATCGCTAAGATGCGCGAAGCAACTGCCCGATTCCTAGTGGATCTGGACGCGACAGTTGCGCGAATCAAAAGCATCTGCCCTGAGATGGCCGCACAGACAGAAGATGTGGCGCACGCTGAAGCGGACGGCTACCTGCCCGCCGAGTATTTCGAGGGCTTGACCTAACCCGCAACCGCCGCGCCCTGCTGGAACGGTACTGGGGCGCACCCACACCGCACCACAACCCACAGAAAGTACATCGTGACTTCCGGCCCCCGCCAACTCGCAGCCTACCACCTAACCCAACTCGCGCTCGAAGCGCAGAAAGGCAGCACAATGACGAAACCAGACGAACCATGGGTACAACTCGGAATCACAGAGGATCAGTGGAACCAGCGGCAGGCGCACATCGCCAGCTTAGACCTCTCTCACAATCCGCCCATCGCCATACAGCCGGAACCTACACCGTCCCCCACAGGCCGCAAGCCGCGCTCAGACAAGGGAACAAAGCGCAGCGTACCAGAGAAGCCCACACCGCCCGCCACGGCCCCGTCAACCGTGCCTGTAGCCTCAGACGCATGGGAGAAGCAACATCTTCGGCTAGTCGAGAAGTTCCACGCCAAACGCGCGAAGCTGGTTGAGGCCCGAATCGAGTACGACAAAGCACTCGCCGCCGTGAATCTGCACCAGGACCAGGACGCGCTGTAGCGCACAACCGCCGAAAGGCAGAAAAGGAACATTGTGCCAATCGTAAAAGGAAAATATGTTATCGTCCGTGGCGACCGGAGCGGAGTATTTGCCGGTACGCTTGTGTCTCGCAAGAGTCGTGAAGTTGAACTCACCGGAGCGCGGCGTATCTGGTATTGGAATGGTGCCGCGTCAATCTCCGAGTTGGCGCAGCGCGGTACTAGTCGCCCCCAAGACTGCAAATTTCCCGCGCCTGTCACACGCATACTGATCCTTGATGCAATCGAGGTTATACCTGTTCTTCCGGTTGCCAAGAAGAACATTGAAAGTGTGCCGGTATGGACCAAGTGACTATTAGAGAAGGCTACGGCTACGGCGACGGCGACGGCAACGGCTACGGCTCCGGCAACGGCTACGGCTACGGCTCCGGCGACGGCTACGGCTCCGGCGACGGCGACGGCTCCGGCTCCGGCGACGGCTACGGCTCCGGCAACGGCAACGGCAACGGCTACGGCTACGGCTACGGCAACGGCGACGGCAACGGCAACGGCTCCGGCTACGGCTACGGCGACGGCGACGGCTCCGGCGACGGCTCCGGCGTAAAAATACTTGATGCCTAGCCTCTTGCGCCAGCACGCGGGGCGGCGTACAATGAAGATTACCGCGCTCCCGGCGTGGATTCAACCGTGAGGTAGCTCCTCGCGGCTAGGCTATGGAGGGGTTCTCATCCAACCCCTCCAATGCCGCCCAGGATGAGAGGGGAACGAGTGGGAAGAATTCGCTGTATCAAGCCTGAATTTCCGCAATCAGAATCTATCGGTGCGCTTACCCGTGATGCGCGTCTTTTGTTCATCCAACTTTGGACACTTGTAGACGATGAAGGCAGGACTCGCGGAAACTCGCGAATGCTCGCGAGCCTTCTTTATCCCTACGATGCAGACGCGGGAAAGCTCATGGAGGGGTGGTTGAAAGAATTGGAGGACTCAGATCATATCCGGCGCTATGTTGTGGATAGTCACACATACCTAGAAGTGCTTAACTGGTTGAATCATCAAAAGATAGATCGTCCAAGCATATCTAAATTACCGCCATTCGACGAATCCTCGCGAGTCCTCGCGAAAGTTTCCGTAGGAAGGGAAGGGAAGGGAAGGGAAGGGATCAAGGAGGGGGAAGCGCCAGAGGCGTTTGTTTTGCCCGATTGGATTCCGATACCCGTCTGGGAAGACTGGTTGGATGTTCGGAAAAAGAAGAGAGCTGTAAACACCCCTCATGCTCTCCGATTGGCAGTTGCTGAACTGGAAAAACTTCGCCAAACCGGAGAATCTCCAGTAGGGGTAATAAATCAATCCATTCTCCGGGGATATACGGGGCTTTTCCCTATAAAACAAAATAGCAACGGCAACGGCTCTCTTTTCAAACCCAACGCCCAGCCCAAACCCAAGATTCTCAGTAGGCCGGGGGAATAATGACTGATCTAACTTTCGATACCGGATTGCCTGCGAATGTGGACGCAGAGAGAACGTTGCTCGGCGCTATCCTACTCGATAATATGGCTTTCTATGAGGTCCAAGAGGTTGGGATTAAGGCCGATGATTTCTCGCTAGACTCACATCGGCGCATCTTTCTCCGCATGATGGACCTTGCCGATACAAGCCACACGATAGATATTCAGACGCTCGCCTATGAATTAGACCGCAACAAAGAGCGGGACACTATCGGCGGCATGGCTTACCTGGCGTCGCTCACCGAGGGGTTGCCACGCCGCCCAGTGATCCGCGAATATCTACGTATTGTTCGGGATAAGGCTCTTGCGCGCCGCCTAATGATCATCTCCAATGAGGCAATATCCCGCGCCGCTGATGGAATGGAAACAGCGGAACAAATAGCGGCGGGGATGAGTGAGCAAATTCTAAATGCCGGGGCGCGGGTGAATGCCGGCGGGAAGATGGTCTCAGAAACGATTGTGGACGCGGCCAATCAGTTTGAGAAAGATGCCGATTCACCTTCCGGGGAGATTCTAGGGGCACATCTGCTTACGCCGGAAATTGACCGTGTGACGGCTGGACTGATGGGGGAAGAGCTTTGTATCCTTGCTGGCCGTCCAAGTTCAGGGAAGACAGAAGCAGGTCTCCAGATAGCCCTCAAGAATGCACGGCGCGGTCTTCGAGTTCATTTCCAAAGCCTTGAGATGCGAACCCAGCAATTACACCGGCGGCTGTGGCGACTCATGGCGGGTATTCCGGTCTCGGCAATGCGTGACCCGCGCTGCTTGACTCCAGACCAGCGACAGGCGGTACGGTTTGCGCAGGAAGAACTAGCCGATCTTCCGATCTGCATCGATGATACGCACGAATTGACGGTTACAGACTTTCGCTCGCGGGCCGTCCTGGCGGCTAAGCGTTGGAAAGCTGATCTGATGATTGTGGATTACGCTCAGCTTTTATTGGTCCCCCGCGCGCGGAACATCATCGACGCAGCTCCCAAACAAGCGGAAACCTTGCGCCACATTGCCCGCGACTATTGCCGCATGGTTGCGCTTGCCCAGATTCGCCGCGCCCCTCCGATGGATCTCAATCGCTATCCGGACGTGGAAGATATTCTCGGCTCCAGCGCATTTGAGCAGGCCGCGCAAGTCATTCTCATGCTTCACCGTAGCAGGCAGGAAAAGCAGTACACGGGCGAAGACTTTTGTTTTCTTGGCAAGATGCGAGAATTACAGGATTTACGCTCGTTCGGGATCAGCGCTCAAAAATGGGGAGAGTTCAAGGACCGATACGACGAAGCGAGAGAAGCTCCCTCTTCGCGCAACTGGCAAGCAGAAAGGGATTGAAATGTGCGCATTAGCGACTCTAGCGTGACAGCACGTACTCGCGATCTCAGGAAGCCGCAGTACGGCGGTCATGTAATCCAGAAGCGCATCCGGGAAGGTTCCCGCGCATACGAATATCGGCTAGGAGGCTGACAATGGGAGAAGTAACAGGTATTGCATGGACAGATCACACATTCAACCCGTGGATTGGCTGTACGCGGGTTTCTGAGGGTTGCCGCAATTGCTACGCCGAGCAGCTTGTCACAACGCGCATGGGGCGCAAGTGGGGGCCAGGAACGGAGCGCCGTCGCACATCTGCGGCCAACTGGAAAGAGCCGATACGGTGGGCTAAGAAAGCGCGAGCAGTTGGACGACGCGATAAAGTGTTTTGCGCGAGCCTAGCGGATATCTTCGATTTTGAAGCTCCTATTGAAACGCGGCGAGATTTATGGAAGCTGATTGGCGATACGTGCGATGCGCTAGATTGGCAATTGCTTACAAAACGTCCTATGCGTATCACGCCGGTTATGTGTGAAGACGGACTTAATTTAGGATTCTTTGAATTGACGCATTGTTGGCTTGGTACGACTACGGAGAACCATCAGACCGCAGAGGAGCGCATACCAGAAATACTCCAGGTTGATGCTGCCGTTCGATTTCTCTCATGTGAACCACTTATCGGGCCTATCAATCTCGACAACTTGAAATACAGGCCAGGAATGGATGGCTGGTTATCTGCTTTTAATGAAAATGCATGGCCTGAGCTCGGGAAGATTGATTGGGTGATTTGTGGCGGCGAGAGCGGCGCTCAGGCTCGCATAATGAAACCAGAGTGGGCGCGGAACTTGCGCGATCAATGCGCGTCGGCAGGAGTGGCGTTCTTTATGAAGCAGATGGGGAGCGTCTTCGGTCCGAGCAAGGGCCATGATCTTCCAGACGATCTCAACATCAAGCAATTCCCGGTGAGCGCGTGAGACCCAAGCCAACACCCATCCCGCACGATCCGTACAAGCAGGCGCGGCTGATCCGCGAGCAGTTGAACCGAGAGAAGGATGCGAAGAAGAAATGAGCTACCAGCGATTGATCGTCCCGCATCGGCAAAGCGGCAGGCGTAAGAATTCACGGCGCAAGAAAGTTGCAGCGCAGTTCGGACTCACGCCATGTATGTCTACCCACGAGAAATTGCCGGATACGTTGCTTGACCAACTGGACCGCTGCAAGAATGTCGCGGCGAAGAGGATACTGCTGGGCGTGAGCCGGTAAGCGTGCTACACTATTCCTGTATGCGCTTCTCGACTCCAACTCGACCGTGCCGCTAAGACATTCACTTGTCTAGGTGTGGCGCAGTCGGACGGGTGAGAATGGGTGTTATGCGAGGCTTCAAGTAGGCAATGGCGACCAGCACCAGGCCCAGGATAGCGGGATCGAGCAGCGCGGTCATTCGGTGGCCAGCTTGAGTGCTGCCTGTACTTCTTTCAGTGTTCCAAACGAGTTGATGTTGCGGAATTTACCGCTATCGTTCGTGGACACAGAGCATGGCGTTGATACCAGCAATGCACGTAGCATGACTTCGGCTGCTTTCAGCGCCTCAACCAGCGCATCCTCGACCGGGCGCGTGTTCCAGGCGGAGATTGCAGCTTCTTTTGTAGGATGTACAGCGTGGAGACTCATTCGGCATTTTAAGTCTTCTTCGCAAGATACAAACCAGTCATCTCCGATGAGACAATCGACGACTAGATTGCAAGTGCGCCCGCAAAACGGGCACGGTTTCAATGCTTCGCTCATAATGCTGCCTCCAAGATCAGCCAGCCGCCAACGGCCAGCGCGGTTACGATTGCCAATGTCAAGCGCACGGTGGGCCAGTGAATCAGCGGCTCAGGTGCGCGTATGCTCACGTTGGGAGCGGCGATCAGGTTGGTCAGCGGGTCAGTCATTGGTAGCCTCGACAAACTTCCCACCCTTCAACGCATAGAACGTATCGGCATTTATCTTCTTCCCATCCACAATGGCGATACCCATGCTCTTGATCTTGCCGTCTTTCCATTCTGCAAGAACCAGCCAGTTTCCTTTGATTCCTTTTGCCTGTCCTTCAAAGCCGAGCGATGCCGCGATGCACTCTTTTCCAGCTACAGCCGAGTGCGCGGAGTTGCCGGTGGTGGCCGAGTGCGCGGAGTCGCCGGTGGTGGCCGAGTGCGCGGAGTAGCCGGTGGTGGCCGAGTGCGCGGAGTTGCCGGTGGTGGCCGAGTGC
>Ga0302189_10002881_pt1 | contig 13544 bp, 19 predicted proteins | sample II_Bog_E2_2_FD_194551 | JGI IMG/M metagenome (GOLD analysis project Ga0302189, IMG submission 194551) | Peat permafrost microbial communities from Stordalen Mire near Abisko, Sweden - II_Bog_E2_2 | ecosystem: Environmental > Terrestrial > Soil > Wetlands > Peat | place: Sweden: Abisko...
CAGGATATGAAGCCGAGCTAAACGACGTTAAGAAAGAAATTCGAGATGCTGGAGTTATCACTAGGTCGCAATTGCTGCGCGCCATCCGGCATATAAATGGGCGCGATCTTGAGAATATCACAAACCATTTGGCGGGGGCCGGAATTGTCGAGAGGCAGGAAACCAAAGGGGTAGGCCGGCCTCTCGTTAGTTTTAGGTGGAAGGGGTAGATTATTTCCCTTCGGCTTTGGCGATGGCCTTCATTGCATTTAAAGCTTCTGTATCATTGTCCCTTTCTGCACTCCAAGGGCTACCTGGGAAATCGTATTCCGAATGCATTTGTCTTTCGTATGATTCCAGTAGTTCCTTCAGCGCCGCCAGCAGTTCGGGCGCAGCGGCGATTAGGCGGGCGTTGGCCTCATGTGGTTTCCCCCAAGTTGAAGCTACATAATCGTATTCGTTGCATTTTATGGTGTGATAACATTTCTGGCCATGCGGTCCGATTGCCAACTCGAAGCGCCACGGCCCCGGCGTATGGCCGGCGCTCACAGCAGCCACCACGCGATAACAGCGCCAATTCCGCACGCCGCGCACAACGCAAGCATAAGCTCGGCAATGTCCCATGCGAACGCGGCGATCAGTCCGGATAGGGATGGAGTGAGTTCGTTTGACATAATTTATCCTCCGACTATTTCGAGAAACTTTTTAGATTGAGCATCCTCCGCAGCATCCTCCGCAGCATTCCACGCAGCATTCCACGCAGTAGCCCACGCAGCAGCCCGCGCAGCAGCATCCGCAGTAGCCCACGCAGCATTCCGCGCAGCAGCATCCGCAGTAGCCCACGCAGCAGCCCGCGCAGAAGCATCCGCAGTAGCCCACGCAGCATTCCACGCAGCATTCCACGCAGCATCATCCGCAGTAGCCCACGCAGCATTCCGCGCAGCATTCCACGCAGCATCCTCCGCAGTAGCCCACGCAGCAGCCCGCGCAGCAGCATCCGCAGTAGCCCACGCAGCATTCCGCGCAGCATTCCACGCAGCATCCCGCGCAGCAGCATCCGCAGCATATAATTCTCGATCTGTCGCGTCGCCGTTAGCGTGTCGTTCCGCTACATCAATTTCCGCAATCGACTGTTCGTCAGTCATCAAATGCTGCACCTGACGCGCGCACCATACCGCGAACAATCTCCATTCGCGTGCGTGTTGCGGTTCGGCTCGGCAACACCATATCGCGTCATCCAAGCCGTTGATGCGTAGGATTTCGGCGTATGGAAGGGGTTCATCATCCGCAGATGTTTTGCCAAGCCCGGTTAGAAGTTTTCTCCATCCGTCCCCGCACGGGCCATGCGCGCGAATGCGTTTTAGGGTTGTTGTAAGCATGTTCAAACTCCTTCTACCAATTCGGCGATATTCGGAAACATGGCGGTAAGTGTCACGCCTTGCGCGTTAGCGTGCGCTCGGATGACATGGTGCAGGGCGCGGGCGCAATCGGCCAGGGCGTCGGTCTTTTCCTTGCCGGATAAGTCGCTGGCGTCGATGATGGCGGTTCCTCCTTTTAAGTCCTGTTCGATTTGGTATAGGCGAAATTCGATGTCGGCGAAGTAGTCGATTAGGTTCATCATGGGTTCTTACCTTCCAGATTTGACGCGATTTTGTGTGGCTTCTGTTTCTTTCAGATTTCCTCTGCGAAACGCATTGGCTATGGGGGAGACGCGCGCGACATTGGCACGATGAATAGCCATGAATTCATCCAATGTGACTTGGCGGGGATTTGAACCGTCAATGTCGGTTATGGTGTAGGTTTTCATGGCTAAGGTTCCTCTCTCCTTAAATTCGTCCGATGAATAACGGTCTAACCCCGTCTGCGGTGGAGGTCAAGCGTTTTTTTCGTAAAAATATCTTCTTTGCGATATTTTTTTATGGTAGAGATTGACCTGTAAAAAGGAGACAATCGCCATGACAGAAGATTACAAAAGTTTGGACACTAAAACAAAAGTTATGCTCATTGCGGAATGCCGCGCCATTTTTGGGAGGGAGGCGGCGAAACAGCTATGCAATGACTTGGGGTTTGCTTTTATTGAAAAACAGAAAAATACTCCTTTTATGGAGGTGGAATCCGTCTTTATCCTTATCAGTAATAAGGGCGAGATAACGCGATCTGAGGTGTTGCGCACCCTCCGATGGATGAACGCATCGGCGTTAAAGAAGGCGGTCGATAAGCTCGTCGCGGACGGTTTGATCGAGGTTCAGTCTATTTCTCCACTCGGATATGGCCGTCCCGTCCATCGCTACAGGCTCAAAAATACGCCAACATCATCGCAAAGTCATTAAATCGTTGATGTTACAACTGAAAAAGTGCCTGAGCAAATTTTTCTTAAGAGTGAACAAATCATTGCAACCCATTGATTTTGACTAATTAATTGCATTAGATAATTACCAATCGCGTGATATAGCAGACCTATTTTCCATTCTAAGTTCCCGCGAGTGGTCTAACGAATATGTTTACATTGCAAACATAGGAGTTTGTTCCTAAAACAATTAGCTATATTCCGCTTTAGAAAAACTGTACAAATTATTGATTTTTCATACAAAAATGTGTTTATAAGTATATATTCCTATATTCCATTACTACTCCTATTTTTGAGTATGTTCATATTATGTTCACGTCTATAGGCTTCAAAAAGTGTGTCTAAGGAAGGAAGCTTTCGAGGGGCAGTTCGGCTTAATTTTTCATTCGGCCTTAATTATTAGCTGCGCTTGCCTCATCCCACGAAATCGGACAGTCTCAATTCGTGCTAGGAGACGCCCTCATGAGCGCCAGTCCAAACATCACCATCTGCCGCCCAGGCGAGCGGTCACGCCACATCGTCCGACGATCCAACCCGGATCGGCCAACCCAAACTCGAATTTCGGGATTTTCGCACGAACGTTTCAATGCCTCTGCGGAGGCCGCACAGACCGAAGTCGAGACGCTGGCTGTCGTCCTAGCCCAGCCGCACAGAAGGGGCGTCAGCGACCCGCGTAGCGAGCGGGCGGGTACAGCCCTAGGGCGATATTGCAGCGGACTGGGAACGCCGCTATGGCTCGCGGGCAACCTCTGGCACGAAATGACCCGAGCCTATCAGCAATCCCTCGATCTCAACGTTCCCGATAGAGGCCCCGGAACCGGCGAAGGCAAAACCGAAGATCAAATCGCCGCCGCAAACGCACTCGCCATCCAACGCCGAAAAGACGCCGAACACGCATTAAATTCCAGAATTGCAATCGGAATTATGGATCGCCTAACCATTGAAGATCGCGACCCTGCATCATCCGAACGCGACCTCGCGCTGAAATCCCTCTACAAGCTCGCTAATCATTTCAAAACGACGCCTCGAAGGACAATTGACAATGACTGAAAAATTTGTGAAAAACAGGCTTACCATGACAGCCGAATTGCGCCTATCATGACGCGCGATCAAGTCCTTTCCGCCATTCGAGGCGGCGCAACAACTTCCGCAGAAATCAGCGTAATCGTAAATCAGCCGTATAAATTAGTTTGTTTAATGTTGTATAAAATGAAAAAATCAGGCGTAGTCGTATCAACCGAACATCCAACATTAGTAAATATAGCCGGTAAGAAAAAACTTGTATGGCATATCGTCGAAGGCTTTGAGCCTCGAATTAAATATTCCGAAGCGGCTCTAAAAGCTTATTCCGAAAGATGTATTGCAAGACGGAACAATCCTGAACTTGAAGGACAGCGTAAAAGTGCTTGGTACGCAAGTATGCACGCAAGATCGATTGAAATCCCAAACTGGGTGTTGCCATCTCATCGCCGAACTTATCGCGAAATAGCCCGCGTTCTCGACGAAGAAACAGCCGCAGAATGGGCGCGTAAGGCTAAACGTATCGCAGGCGGTCATGTTAGACCTATCGAGGGAAAAACAAATGAACCTGATGCTATCAACTCCAGCGCGTGATTATCGCGCAAGCTACGAACTTCTCGCGCAAACTGTCGAAGCTCTGCATGCGGAGATTAAATCTTTGAGAGAGGAAAATGATAGATTGCGTGGAGATAATATCGTGGTTTCCATGTCGGATACTCTCGCGTGCGCTATGTCGCACAATGATGACCGTCTTTCTTTTCCGTTCGATCCGTGAGTAAATCTTATGACCGGACAGTTTGGATATTTTGTCGCGCCGGCTTGTAGGCCAAATCCAACGTACAAGCCGCATTATTTCAGAGCATATGGCTTCTGGTGGCGCGTTGCGCATAAATATGCAGTTCCGCAAGCGATTGTAGGCGACCCGTGGAACCATGCCGCGTAAATCTGATTACACAGACATAATTGCAGACGAAATATGTGATCGGATTGCGAACGGCGAAAGCCTACGATCAATCTGCAAAGACGAGTTTATGCCGAGCGTTTCCGCTGTCATGCGATGGCTCGGAAATCCAGCAAACCACAATTTCCGTGAGCAGTATGCACGCGCGCGGGAAGCCCAAGCTGACGCCATCTTTGATGAAATGCTTGATATATCGGACAATGCCATAAACGATTGGATGGAGCGAGAGGGCAAAGGCGCGGTCGGATATGAGGAAAACGGCGAGGCGATCAGGCGCACGCAAATCCGATTGGATGCCCGCAAATGGGTTCTGGGCCGCATGTCTCCTAAGAAATATGGCGACAAAACCACGGTTGAAAGCACGTCCACGGTCAAGGTGGAACATACGCGCAAGCTTGACATTTCTACGTTGACGGACGAACAGCTTGATGCGTTGGAGGGAGCGTTGCGTGAGACTGTGGCGCAGTTGGGCGGCCCTGTGATCGAGCACGAGGAATGATATATGATATCCTAACGCTAATCGGCGTTGTGGCAATTCTAATTCGACAGGAGAAACTAATGGCTACTGCATCCGATATCGCTGCCGCCGTCGCGGCCGAAGATACCAAAATCGACGCGCTGATCGCAATTGTCCAGGGCATTCCGGCGACGCTCGCGGCGTTGCAGGCTCAGGTTGCGGCGGCTCAGGCTGCGGCTCAAGCTGCTGGCGCTGATCCGACCGCGCTCGATGCGATCAAGGCGACCATCCAGGCCGAAGGCGCGAAGGTGGATGCGGAGATCGCGGCTTTGACGCCCGCGCCTGCTGCGCCTAATCCGTGAACTACCTATGAGTGACGTAGACCCGTATTTTTGTTCGCGAGATCATGATGCTGGTCCTGGCGCTTGGTGCGTTCGTGGCCCTAACGGTTTCAAAATGACCGTTGATGGTCTGAAAAAAGAACAGGCTTTTATCATCGGGAAGATTTTGTCGAGCAAATCGAAACGCTTTCGATTTCGTATGCCGACTGGCGCAATATCTGGGAGCGTCGGATGAGTATTCGCGCCGTTTCCGTGAACTATCTCGCCTTAGCGATTGCCGTCTCGTTCGCGACGCCGGCAATCGCAAACACGCACGGCCTCGGTAGCGCGGTTGCTGGCAGGCCGATGATCTTTCGACTGCGGTCTGTCTTGAGGGAGGCAGAGAAATGAGTAAAGAGATTCGTGATATGCTCCTGAGGCATATGACTGGCGAATATGTATTGACCGGCTGGGATATGTACGGAAAGCCTACGCAAGAGGTGATTACAATGTCGGCAGTCGGTCCTGGTTTCATGGTGGGCGGCGATAAAACGGCAGAGGAAGTTCGTCGCAATGCGGTCGTGGTCTATGGCGAAGGCAATACGTTTGAAACTGCCGAGCCATCTGGCCCTGATAGCTTTGAGCCAAAGCATGATCCGTTCGATCCGAAGAATTGGGGAGTGTGATGAAATCCGCCCTTCTCTCCCGCGTATCTCTAGCCGCATTAGCTACCGCCTTGCATCACATTCTGGGGCCTGTTAGATTTGCGCCGACTTCCACCTGACACTCGCTTAGACTGGCGCGATCCAAACATGCCGCTTTACGATAGCGTTGCGAAGCGCATGGTTAGCCATAAATGGGTTCAATCCTATTGCGCTAAAAAGTTTATGCCAGATGGCACGGTTCATCCGGCTAAGGAATCGTATTGGCGAAACGATCCGACATACAATCTCAGGGTTAAGACTAAACGAAATGCGGCTGTGAAGCTTGTCCAAGATTGAACTTCCGTTCGGCGTCAATCCAACCCGAATGCTATTCGACCTAGAACGCGACCGATGCGAAAGATCGCTCGTCTACTTCATCAAACGCGCATGGCACGTCCTAGAACCGTCCGCGCCTTATGTCCACAACTGGCATTTGGACATGATCGCCGAACACCTGGAGGCGATTGACGAAGGCGTAGAAGTCAACGGGAGGCCATATAACCGCCTGCTAATCAATCTGCCGCCAGGCGGTATGAAAAGCCTCCTGCTCAACGTGTTCTTTCCGGCCTGGGTTTGGGGGCCGCGAAACAAGCCGCACATGCGTTTTCTTTGCGCGGCTCATAAGATTGAAAATCTTTCCGCTCGCGACGCCTACAAAATGCGGACGCTGGTTACGTCGGATTGGTTTCAAGCTCGTTGGGGCGATAAGGTCAAGATCAGTCAGGATCAACGCGGCAAGCTGAACTTTGCCAACGAGGCGACGGGCTTTCGCATTGCAACCGCCATTGGCTCGCTGACAGGCATTCGAGCCGATTACGTGATGATTGACGATCCTCATTCGGTCGAGAGCGCCACGTCAGAAGTTTCGATGCAATCGGAAGTGAACAACTTTCTTGAAGCCATCCCGACGCGCCTTAACGATCCGATAAAAAGCGTGATTATTTGCATTATGCAGCGCCTTCACGAAGGAGACATATCTGGCGTCATCCTAGACGAGTTAAACAAAAAGACGCCCGGCCTTTGGGATCATGTGATGTTGCCGATGCGGTTCGATCCGCGCCGAGCTGGCCCGACGCTGTTGGGAACGTGCGATCCGCGCGAGGTCGAGGGCGAATTGTTTTTCCCAGAGCGGTTTCCGCTCGACGTAGTAAATCGTGATGAGGCTTCGCTAGGACCATATGGTGCAGCCGCGCAGTTCGCCCAAGAGCCTGCGCCTCGCGGTGGCGGCGTCATCAAGGACGAATGGTGGCAGCTTTGGACAGAGGACAAATATCCGCCGCTGGATTTTGTCTGCGCCTCGCTCGATACCGCCTACACGACCAAGCAGGAAAACGACTTTAGCGCGATGACGATTTGGGGCGTGTTTTCGTCTGAGCGGACAGCGGTTGCGACGCAAGCCTCAAGTCGATATGGTAGATTGAGTGAGCTTGAGCCGCGCGAGTATGGCGAGAAAACCCCGCAAGTTATCATGCTCTACGCATGGCAAAAGAGGCTTGAGTTCCCTGATTTGGTTTTGCAAGTCTCGAAAGACTGCAAGCGGTTTGCGGTCGATTTGCTACTCGTCGAAAGCAAGGCGGCGGGGATAAGTCTTGCGCAAGAGCTTCGCCGAGCGGTCGGACACGAAAAATTTGGCGTGCAGTTGATCGATCCGAAGGGCGGCGACAAGCTGTCTCGGCTGTATAGTGTGCAGCATATCTTCGCCGATGGCACGGTTCATGCGCCGGATAAAGAATGGGCTGAGATGGTGATTAGTCAGGTTCGGACCTTTCCAAAGGGAAAGCATGACGATCTTGTCGATACGTGTTCACAGGCGCTTAGGTTTCTTCGCGATGCGGGTTTGCTTACGAGAGCGCCAGAGCGTCTTGCGGAGATTGGCGAGAGTATGAGACATATTGGGCGTTCTCCCCCTCCTTTGTATGCAGTATGAGGAAATGAGCAAGACTAGAGAAAGTCTTCAACTTGTTATTTTCTTTGGTCTTCAAACCCCGCCGCCGGGGTTTGACCGATCATGGGTTGCCTTGACGCGAGAAGATGTGGACGAATGGCGTGAAAAGTTCCCCGACGATCCTGATTTGGACGAGCTGATAAAGGTATCGGCAAGCCATAGGAAGTTTCCCAAGGGGACTAAGCCAAGGTTCTTAAAGGACACTATGCGTAGATTCTTGGAATATCTGAATGAAATAGAAATGCGTGAGCGTACACCTTCTGATGTATTGTACTTAGGATAAAACAGTTGTCCCTAACTCCCGGCCTATCGCCAAATATCAGATCACCGTTTCCTCAACCGCAAACTCCAGACCTCGGCCCTGACGTTATCATCGAGGAAACCGGAGATAATGGCGGCGATAAGCCTATCGTTGATGACAACGGCAACGTCATCAAGATCGAACACGCGGACGGCTCGATAACGATCAGCCTGGACGGCAAGCCGATCAACGATGAACCCAAGCGCAAAATTGGATGGTTCGATAACCTAGTTGACGATATCGACAAACTCGAACTAGGGCGCATCGCCGAAGACTTAATGCGCGGTATCGAGGACGATATTACAAGCCGCAAGGATTGGATCGAGGAACGCGCAAAAGGTATTCGCCTGCTCGGGCTAAGTCTGGAAAGCCCAGGCGGGTCTCAGCCAGCAGACGGCGCTCCCGTCGAAGGAATGAGCAAAGTTCGCCATCCCCTTTTGCAAGAGGCCGTGCTTAGGTTTCAGGCCAACGCCCGATCCGAAATGCTTCCGACTGACGGGCCGGCTAAAATCCGCGATGATAGCAATAACGGAACCGTCAACCAAGACACGCTGGCGAACGCGCTTGAAAAAGACTTCAATCATTATCTAACAGTCACGGCTACAGAATACTACCCCGATACAGACCGCATGTTGCTGATGCTCGGCTTTGGCGGCACGGCGTTCAAGAAAGTCTATTCCTGCCCACTCCGCAATCGCCCTGTCAGTGAGCATGTGGACGCAGAGGATTTGATCGTCAACAATGACGCGACAGATTTGCGCAACGCCAAGCGCGTAACTCATCGCGTGATGATGAAGCCTTCGACCGTCAAGCGTTTGCAAATTCTAGGCGTCTATCGCGATATAGATTTGCATACGCCGATGATGGCAGAGCGCGATGCGGTCAAGCGCGAGAAGATGGCGCAGCAGGGCGTAACAGAAACATCAATGCGTCCCGATGATCGGGATCGTGAAATTTACGAGTGCTATTGCGAGCTTGATATTCTTAGTTTTGAACACAAATCTAAAGGCAAGATCACGGGATTGGAAATTCCGTATCGCGTGACGATTGATGTTTCGACGAAAGAGATTTTGGCGATTGTCCGCAATTTCGATGAGGACACGAAGGAACTGCCGGAAGCGAAAGACACGTTCGTTAAATATACGTTCGTTCCCGGTTTTGGCTTCTACGATATTGGCCTGCTCAACATTCTTGGCAACACGACTATGGCGGTAACAGCCGCTTGGCGTGAGTTGTTGGACTTGGGCATGTATGCCAACTTCCCCGGCTTTTTGATCGCCGATATGGGAATGAGGCAAGACACAAACATTCTTCGCGTTCCTCCAGGCGGCGCGGCCAAGGTCAAAACAAATGGACTGCCGATCAATGAAGCGGTAATGCCGCTTCCCTACAATATGCAGTCCGCGCCTTCGTTGATGGCGTTGATTGAAAACATGGTCGAAACAGGCCAGCGCGTCGGCGGAACGGCGGAAATGCCGGTCGGAGAAGGCAAATCTGATGCTCCGGTGGGAACCACGCTTGCGTTGATCGAAGGCGCAACCAAGATTTTGAACAGCGTTCATAAGCGGATGCACGCCTCGCAGGCGACGGAATTGCAACTCTTGGCTGAGTGCTTCCGAGAGCATCCCGAAAGCTTCTGGCAGAAAAATAGGAAGCCGACGCGCAAGTGGGATGAGGATACGTTCTTACAAGCTTTGGACGATTGCAATTTGGTTCCGCAAGCCGATCCGAACACGGCGTCTCAGATACAGCGTCTTATGAAGTTGGCGGCGCTGAAAGAATTGCAGGCTCAATCGCCTTCGCTGTACGATCCGATTGCGATTGACCGGGCTTGTATTCAGGCGCTAGGCTTTAGCAATCCCGAACAGTTCATGGCTCCCCCGAGCGCGATGGGTCAGCCGCCGCCAGAGCTTACCAAGATGCAGCAAGAGGGTCAGGCCAAACTAGACGAGGCGAAGGCAAAGGGCATTATGGCTCAAGCCAAGTCGGATGAGGTCAAGGGTAAGATTGACCTTGAAAAGTCTCGTCTGCAAATGGATATGGGCAAGGGAGACGGCGGGACGCAGCCGCTCGATATCGTCAAGGCCAAAACAGCTTTGATGGACGCCCATACGAAGGCCAAGCTTGCCGACGTGGATCAGGCGGATTTGGCGTTGCGCGCCAGGAATGAGCAAGCAGACCGTTCGAGTGCCGAGCATTTGGCGACGATGAATTTGGCGAAAGAGATTATGATCCACAACAGCACGCAACAGCATGAGAACATGCACAAGGCGGTGGATTTGGCGCAGCATCAGGGCGATATGGCGTTTGATGGAGAGCATAAGGTTGCGGATCGGGATGCGAAGGGCTCGCTGGAAAGTGAGAAGCTGAAGGCCATGAGCAAGGCGAAGGGTAAGCCCAATGTTCCCGACTGATCCTGACAAGGCCATGCGCCAAGCCATCATGATCGCCAAGAGGATCAAACGCGCCCCTGGCGGATCGGTCTATCTCCCCGGCTATGGCATGGTTCAAATCCCGTCATGGACTGTGCCAACGGCTTCGACAATCCCGATCAAGCCGGGCGCAAGTCCGTTTACGCCGAATGGCAACGCTATCCCAAACCCGACGTTGCCTACGGCTGCGGCTTCGACGCAAGCGCCGTCCGCTTCTCCATCTTCTCCCGCGCCAATAAACGCTGCCGTGCAAAACCCTATTGGAGGCGGCTCCGCGCCTGCTGGAGTATCGGGCGGCAACGCGCCGTCAACTAGCGGTCTTGGCGTTAATGGCATTGGCTCGGACGCTGCGGCTTCTGGGGATGAAGGTGTGGGGATTGGCGGGAGTTCGCCATCTGCGCCCGCGCCATCTGCGCCTGCGACTTCCTCTCCCGCCGCTCCCGCTTCCTCTGTAACGGCGAACACCGCTCCATCAAGTCCTGCGCCTGCGGATACCGCGCCATCTGCGCCTGCGACTTCCTCTCCCGCCGCTCCCGCTTCCTCTGTAACGGCGAACACCGCTCCATCAAGTCCTGCGCCTGCGGATACCGCGCCTACTACCAGCGTTGCGCCTCCCGGCGTTGTATCGGGAAGCGTTACGGGCGTTCCGGCGACAACGACTGATGGAATAACAGGAGCAAATGCGGCTTCTCCTACTTCGCATTATACCGATGCTGCGGCTGCGGCTGATGCGGCTACGGCTGCGGCGCATATGAATGCGCTTTCCAATCCGAACGCGACGGCTCCTACCGTGTCACCTCCTACGGGTAAACTTACAAATCAAGACCCGACATATTCCAACGATCAGGCAATGGCGACGGCGGATGCATCGAGTATTACCGCTCCGACAGTTTCATTGGCTCCTACGCCTTCGGTAACGGAAAGTCCGCTCGGCCCTGTAGGCGTTCCTGCGGCTCCCGCCGCGCCTGCCGCGCCTGCCGCGCCTGCCGCGCCTGCGGCTCCCGCCGCTCCCGGCGTTGCTGCTGACGGTCAAGGCGGCATAGGTTCAGATACGGGCGCTGCTGGCCACGTCACGACTGGAATGCTTGCTCCATCACTATCAGCCGCACTTGCTCAAGCTATGGCTCAATCGCAAGCTATGGATGCTGCGGTAGCGAATATGGGCGTTACAGCGAACGCCGACAACGGCGTTACGTCTCCCGGCCTTGGCGTTAATGGCATTGGCTCGGACGCGGCAACGTCTGGAGACGAGGGCGTAGGCGTTGGTAATGCGGTCGGTACAACGGCGGGTTCCGATGCGGCGGCTACAACATCGGACGGCGTTGCTGGCGCTAGCGCTGGCGATACTGGTGTAAGTCCTGGCGTTGCGGCGGCATCGGACGGCGAAAGCGGAGCAACCGGCGCGGCGGCGGGAGACGGATCGAATGGCGGCGATGGCGCAACGGGGGCGGGTTCGGCAAGCGCGGGCGATGGCGGTGGCGCAGCATCTGGTGCGGGAGACGGAGGTTCTAGTGGCGCTGCGTCCGGTGCGGGAGAAGGCGGGACTGCGGCGGCTGGCGGTGACAGCGGCGGGGATAGCGGCGGCGATAGTGGGTCTACAGGCGGCGACGGTGGATCGTCGGGCAGTTCGGGTGGCGACGGCGGCGGGTGGGAGCGAGGCGGCTTTCTTCATGCCGAGATGAAGGTTTCGCGTCGTCATAAAGCGGATGGCGGCGATGTTGAAAACGCCGTGAGATTAGCGCGTCAGGTTCTCAAACGAAAGAAAGCGGCTTAGCCATGCACAACGGAGATACGCAAGATTTTGGATGGGCGCTTGCCGCTTTAAAGCGCGGCGAACGGGTTTCCCGTTCTGGTTGGAACGGAAAGGAAATGTGGCTAGCTTATGTCCGCGCCGGATGGTCGGCAGACCATAATGTTGCGGCGATTGTTCCAGAAAGCACTTTGCCATTTATCATTATGTACACGGCTGACAAAAAGTTCGTCCCGTGGCTGGCGTCTCAAACCGACGTGTTGTCGGACGATTGGGGTTCTGTTTCTAAGGGATAAAAGCCATGTCTGAACACGCCGATAAGTACAACAGTTCGCATCGCAAAGAGCGCGTCGAACACGTCCTCAACTCAACCAAAGGCGGCAAGGTTGACGCCTCCGGTTATGAGGTTCCTGGCGAACTTCATACGGAGGAAAAAACCGGGCCATGCCAGCCTAAGCCTCGCGCGTTCGCCAAGGGCGGAAAGGTCGAAGGCCACAAGGCGCATCATCATGCGGGGCGGAAGTCTCGCGGCACGGGCGGACCTACGGCGGCGCAACAGCTTGCTCCGAATGTCCCGACTGGCGGACTGTATGGATCGGGGTTCCAGCCTACGCACGCGGGCTTGATGGCCGGGGCTGGCGGGTTGAAGAAGGGAGGTATCGCCAATGAGGTTACGGGAGTTCGCATCACTGGCGACCGAAAGGCGCGCGCGGATGGCGGGGCGGCCAATTTCCACGCTACGCGACCAGGGGATACTACTCGGAGCTTCCCTTCATATGAAGAGGCTCATCGTTTCGCGATGAGAGAGGGCGACAGAAATAAATTATGGCAGATTAGCCCTAGACCAGAACAAACGCCTAGCGAATCCTTGCCACCATCGGATCGCAAAGCTCGCGCCGATGGCGGCAAGGCTCAGCGACATAACGGCGAATCGAAAGCGGAATATCGTATCGACGAACAGGATCGCAAAGCTCGCGCGGAAGGAGGGCGTGCCGGCAAGGGCAAGACGAACATCAATATCATTATCGGCGGACCGAAAGAGGACAAGCCGCCTATGGGTCCGCCAATGGGCCCGCCCATGCCGCCTCCGGGCCGTCCTCCTATCCCGCCGGGCGCTATGGGCGCTATGCAACCTCCCGGCATGGGCGGCGGTCCTGCGGGCGCTGGCGGGCCTCCTCCTATGCCGCCGCAAATGCCTCCGGGAGCGGGGCGGTAACCATGAAGCGCGATGGAGATTATCAGGTCAGGAAAGATGCACTTTCATTGGCTGCCGAAGCCTTCAAATCTGGGGCTGTAAATCACGAAAACGCTTCTAGTGATTTATGGTG
>Ga0302189_10002886_pt1 | contig 13524 bp, 8 predicted proteins | sample II_Bog_E2_2_FD_194551 | JGI IMG/M metagenome (GOLD analysis project Ga0302189, IMG submission 194551) | Peat permafrost microbial communities from Stordalen Mire near Abisko, Sweden - II_Bog_E2_2 | ecosystem: Environmental > Terrestrial > Soil > Wetlands > Peat | place: Sweden: Abisko, Stordalen...
CCTGATCGTTCTCCCTGATGGGAGAAATACAACGTTCGACAAGCACTGGATCACCGCCTCCCTCCTCAAGGCTGCCGATCTCGCCGGCTACGAGCGATGGTGGCTTGCCGGGCACATCGCCGAGAGTGTCTCCGTCTATCTCCAACGCGACTTTGAGGATAACTGCGTCCCGGTGGACAATCTTGAGGAAGCCGTACGCGATATTCTCGGCACTCTGGGATTTCAGGATGTGGCATCCCACTTCCATCTCCCCGATCCTCCACTCAGCCTCTCGCTTGCCGATCTCGTACGGGAAGCGGGTACGGGCTACGAACTGGCTTTCTTCGGACTTCTGGGCAACCACCTTCAGAGCATCGCCGGATCCCATGTCGCACGGCTGGAAATCCGAGACCTCTCCGTTTGCCTCCGACTGCTTGGCCGCAAAAAACGTCCGACAAAGTCAGGCTTGCGTGATGAGATCGTCTCCTTCATTCGCCAGCACGGACAATCGCTCGGCACCTCACGCCAGGAAGAGCCTCTGGAAATCCAGTTAAGCTAAGGAGAAAATATCGCGCAGAGACGCGGAGGCCGCAGAGGAAGAATTCTTTGCCCAAGGGGTTTCACTCAAAAGAACTCGCACAACTTAAGAAGCGACTTAAAATTTGAATGGCACTCCCCTTTTAATCCTCCCCTCTCTGCGACCCTGCGTCTCTGCGCGAGAATCTACTTTCCCACTTTTAACTTTCCCACCTTTTACCCCCGATGACCCTCTTCGAGAAAATCGCTGCCAGGGAAATCCCAGCAACGATCATTGCAGAGGGAGAGGAATGGATCGCCTTCCGCGACATCGCCCCGCAGGCACCGGCTCATTTTCTGGTCGTACCGAAACGCTGCATTCCGCGCATCAATGAGGCCACATCAACCGACAGCCAACTGCTGGGTACCCTTCTCGCCGCAGCCGCCGCCACCGCCCGTCAGGAAGGACTTGGTGAGAACGGCTACCGCATCGTGATCAACAACGGTCCGGATGGAGGCGAAACCGTCCCCCATCTGCACATCCATGTACTCGGCGGCAGACAGTTAGAGTGGCCGCCGGGGTAGAGGGCAGAATCAAATCAAAATATATGGATCTTAAAGAGTTTGTTCGTGATGCGCTTATAGATGTTGTAGAAGGTATACGCGCCGCTCAATTACAGCGACCAGGCGATGCAATTATAAATCCATCGTTAAAAACGATGAGAGGTATAAACGACTCTGGACTTATAAAATCAGAGCTTGATTTTAATAATCTAAAAAATGCCAATTTAATTGCAACTGATCATTACAATGGATTCGCAGATATCATCGAATTTGATCTCGCTATCACTGTAGAGTCATCCTCATTAGAAGAAAAGGAGGGTAGTAAAAAGGGTGAAGGCGGATTAAAAATACATGTAGTGGCTGCCGAGATTGGTATTGCGAGTAAACAAACGAATAAAACTGAAGACTCACGCAGCAATGTTAGCCGAATTAAATTTCGTGTGCCTGTTCAGTTACCTACTAGCTAATCAAGGTTTCCAGTAGCGCAGGAAGTTTTGATGCTGCGTAAGGCATCGCGAGTGACGCCGAACGAGCAGCAACAACCGCGCGGCGTAAAAGTCCCAAGCAGACTGAGATTACGGAGTAATCTCAGTCCCGACCCCCTCTTCCGAGAATGCCTCCAGGAGAATCGCATGCGGCACGCCAGCTCCCAGCAAATGCACTTTACCGAGGCCATGTCCGAGGGCCTTGGTGGCCGAACGCACCTTGGGGATCATCCCTCCGGCGATGATGCCGCGCTCGATGAGTTCCTCGGTCTGGGAGGCGGTGAGACTGTGAATCAGGGAAGAGGGATCTGCGGGATCATGCATGAGTCCCGGAACATCACTCAAGAAGATCAGTTTGGAAGCCGGTAGTGCGGCTGCCAGGGCAGCGGCGGAGACATCGGCATTAATATTCATCGCTTCTCCCGATGGGAGGGCCCCGAGCGGTGAGATCACCGGAATGTATCCGGCATCAAGAGCGGCCCGGACGGGATTGGGATCGACTTCCTCGGCCTCGCCAACAAAGCCCAAATCAACTTCCTTGCCATCGGGTCCTTTGACGAAAGGAAGTTTGGAAGCCGTGAATACCTGACGCCCAGAGATGCCAATGGCGTTCACTCCGAGCGCGGCAAGCTGGGTCACGATTCCAGGATTCACCTCATCGTCCAGAACACTCCGGACGATCTCAATCGTTGCCGCATCGGTGACACGAAGGCCGCCGACAAATTGGGGGATCAGCCCCTGTTCTTTCATCCGAAAATTGATGGCCTTTCCACCTCCATGCACAAGCACGACGCGAATACCGACGGCGTCGAGGAAGGCGATATCGACGAGGAAGCGTTCCACCTGTTCCTCGGCCTCCATGGTGCTGCCGCCGTATTTGATGAGGAAGATACCGCCACGAAAACTCTGTAAATAGGGCAGAGCTTCGAGCAGGGTTTCGGCACGCTGGCGTGATGTGATTTTGGAAGCCATAACGGAGCGCTTACAGGGAAAATTCTGTGAGATTCAGACGGACATAGTCTTCCGTGAGATCGGTCGTGAGCAGCCGGGCCTCGCCCTTGCCTCCTTTTCCGTCATTGAGATCAACAACGACGGAAAACTCTTTCTTGGCAGCGATCTTGCGCAATCTGGCCTCCCCCTTGGCATCCTGACATCCCATGCCCTTTTCGGCTGCCTTCAGCCCATCGTAGGTAATCTCGACTTTGTCGGGATCAAAAGGCGCACCCGCATAGCCAGCAGCGTCCAGAAGACGTCCCCAGTTAGGATCGCCTCCCGCCCAGGCGCATTTCACGAGTTGGGAATTGGCAATGGCTCGCGCGATCAGGTGGGCATCCGAGGCGGAACGGGCTCCCTTCACGGTGAGTTCGATCACGCGGGATGTTCCCTCCCCATCCGCCACGATGGCGCGCGAAAGATCGGCACAGACGGAGTGCAGGGCATCTTGAAAGGCCTTTTTGTCAGCAGCTGATTTGATGGCCACCTTGGAGGAGGCATTCGCCAGCACGATCACCGTATCATTCGTACTACAATCGCCATCAACGGTGATGCAGTTGAACGTCTGGCCGACGACTTCACCCAGAGATTTTTTCAGAAACGCCGGTGAAACGGCGGCATCGGTCGTGATGACACAAAGCATCGTCGCCATGTTGGGGGAGATCATCCCGGCTCCCTTGGCCATCCCACCAATGCGGAAGCGTTGCTTGCCGACGGAGACCTCATAGGCCGACTGCTTCGGGACGCTGTCACTCGTCATGATCGATTTAGCCGCGTCCGTGGCTGCGGCAGGTGTCGCCTGAAGTGACCAGGCCGCGGTCTCGATGCCGGGAAGTATTTTGGGAAGAGGCATCTGCACGCCGATCCTGCCTGTGGAACAGATGAGCACTTCATCGACAGGAACATCAAGGGCCAGAGCGGCCACATTGGCCATTTCCTCGGCGGCCCGCATTCCTGGTTCCCCAGTGCAGGCATTGGCGTTACCGCTGTTGAGCACGACAGCCGAGGCCTTTCCGTTCTCCAGATGACGACGGGATAACAGAACGGGTGCTGCTTTCACCAAATTCGTGGTGAAGACTCCGGCAGCAGCGGCAGGTGTGTCGGAAACAACGATGCTCAGATCACTACGGAGAGGTCCGGTGCGTTTGATCCCACAGGCGGTGGTGGCGGAGGAGAAACCATGGGCGGCATTCACGCCACCGGTTATGCGTCGAAGAGTACTAGGCATGAAGTCGGAGAGTGAGAAAGTGGAAAAGTGTACGGTAGGATCGTCTGCGTGAAAACGTCAGAATGTGTCTAATTTTTCAGGCGTCAGTTTTCAGCTTTCGCCTACAAAAGCCCTGCCGTTTCGGGAAGTCCCGCACGGATATTATAGCATTGAACGGCCTGCCCTGCGGCACCCTTCACAAGATTGTCGATCACCGACAAGATCACCACGCGTCCCGTCCGAGGTTCGTCGAAGAGAGCAATATCACAGAAATTCGTCCCGGTGACATTTTTCGTTTCAGGCGGTTGTTCCCGAACCCGCACGAACGGTTCATTGGCATAAGCTGCCTGCAACGCGCTCTTCAGTTCGGAAGCATTTTTACCCACGACCGGGGTTGCCACGATCGTCGTATGCATTCCCCGTGTCATCGGGGCCAGATGAGGGATGAAAGTCAGAATCACCTTGCTGCCGGCGGCGATGGAAAGCTGCTGCTCAACCTCGGAAAGATGTCTATGGCGGGGCACTCCATAGGCCTTCATGTTCTCGTTACACTCAGCGTAGAGATAATCACCCACCGCTTTCCGCCCTGCACCGCTCACACCGCTGGCACTGGAGACAACGATGCCGTCGGGATCAATCAGGTCCGCTTCAAACAAGGGGGCGAGCGGGATCTGAATGCTTGTCGGATAGCAGCCTGCACAGGCAATCAGGCTGGAGGTCTTGATTGCATCCCTCGAAAGCTCAGGAATCGCATAGATGGCATGCTGAAGCAACTCTGGCGCTGGATGCTCGCCTCCATAATAGTCGGCATAAACTTCGGCATCGTTGAGCCGAAAATCGGCACTGAGATCAATCACCACCTTACCGGCCTCAAGCAACGCAACGGCATATTCCGCAGCAACTCCATGGGGTAACGCGAGAAAAACCAACCCGGCATCACAGGCGGCCACTTTGGCCGGATCGGCATCAAGGAAGGGTACATCCGCAATTTTTAATCCCGTGAACCGCGGCATCACCTCGCCGATCGTCTTGGCCTGATGCTGCCTTGAGAAAACCGCTGTCAACTCGGCCGAGGGATGCCGGTCAAGCAGGGCGCAGAGTTCCTCGCCGGAATAGCCACTGGCGCCGACGACGGCAACTTTCCGTAATGCAGCATCGGGCTTGGAAATTGATTTATTCATTCTTTGTTCAGCGTAGGTGAGTAGTTTCAGGTTTCAAGTTTCAGGTTTCAGCTTTTCTCGGTCATTTTCCTTACTTCTTCCTTGCACCCTGCGACTCGAAGCACGATTCTCCACAGTCCGAGACGGGCTGTAGCACAGCTTGGTAGTGCGCTTGAATGGGGTTCAAGAGGTCGTGGGTTCGAATCCCGCCAGCCCGAGTCTCGCTCTCAACTGGTTACGACCACTATGAGCATCGGGAAGGAGCCCGAGAGCCCTAGCGGCAGTCAGCAACTCCCAGAAACGTTAGAGCGTTTTAAATAATAGTGTGTCCATGGGGTTGGTTGGCAGGGAACAAGCGAAGCGGCTGTAGTCGTTGTGCTACAGCCCGGGTGATGCGACACCGCGAAACGCCCTATGCCACCGCAGAAGGTGCTTGTGGGAACGCAGCTTCGTCATGCCGAAGGCAGTCACATCCCTCCTCTAGGGACGGGATGGCTGATCCGGGAGGATCGGCAGACAAATAATAGCTAGAGAATTAATTAAACCTCTCTAAATCCACAAATGCTTCGTCGCAGCATACAGTGGCGATGTTGGACTATTCACAAGAATGAGCGCAAGGCGGAGCAACTCAGGGAACGTGGATCAAACGCAGATAAAAGGGAGAAACGACTACCCGCCGGGAGTGACGGAGAGTCGAAGGTAGAGAGAAGGGTTGGCGTTTAAGGTGACGAGAGCTTGCATTTGATAGTAGGTTCCCTGATCGGAAAGGATAGAAGCGGCTATGCCGGTATTAGCCCAGGTGATCAGATCGGTGGACTGCTGGATGGTGTAACTCACGCCAGTGAGATTCTTGGCCATGCGGAAGTTGAAGATGAGATGACCTGCGCCGTCGGGGGTGCAGGTGATTGCACTCACGCCATTGGCGGTGCCGGGCTGGGTGCCAAGGAAGTATTCGAGGAGATTGGAGTAGCCATCTTGATCGGGATCGGCGCCTGCGGCCAGGACAGAAGCGCTCCCGCCGGGAAATGCGGCAGCAATCCATTGGGCGAAAGTCTGGACTGGTTTGGCACTGACTACAGTGGAATTGGCACTGGTGCCACCGAGGTTTGAGGCAGCGACAACATAGTAATAGGACTGGCCGTTAGTCAGGCCGGTAGCAATGAAGGCGGGGCTGGTAAGATTGGTGGCGAGCAAGGTGGAGGAGCCACCGTTGGTGCTGGCCTGGCTCACGATATAACTAGTGGCCCCGGAGACCGCCGTCCAAGTAAGGGAGACCTGGGCGTTACCCGCAGTGGCAGCGAGGCCAGTGGGTACGTCTGGAATGGGCGGCAGTGGCGTGGCGCTGGCCTGGCTGGAGTAGGCGCTGCTGCCGCCGGAGTTGACGGCGATGAGCACGTAGTAATACGTCGTACCGTTGGTCAGGCCGGTGTTGGTGAACGTGGTGGAGGTCAGGCCGGTGGCGACAGTGGTGGCATAGGGGCCGCCGGACACGGTGCCGCGCTTGAGCGTGTAGCTGGTTGCCCCGGAAACGGCGGTCCAGTTGAGCACGACCTGGGTATTGCCTGCGCTGGCGGTGAGGTTGGTGGCGGCCACGGGCACCGTGGTGACGGGCGTGGAACTGGCTTCAGTGGAGACGGGCCCGAAGGTGCCAGCGGCATTTCCTGCGCTGACGACGTAATAGTAAGTAGTGCCGTTGGTCAGCCCGCTGTCGATGAAGCTGGGGCCGGTGGTGGTGAAACTGCTGGTGTAAGAGCCGGTGGCGGTGCCTCGTTGGACCTTGTAACTAGTGGCCCCGGTGGAGGCCGGCCAGGTGAGTTGCACCTGGGTGTTGCCGGCGGTGGTCGTTACTGCGGGCGCAGAGGGACCGGTCAAGGCACTGATTGTCGCGGAGTCGCCGCTGACTCCGCCGGAGGTCGTGGCGGTGATTATGTAATAATATGTTTTGTTATCCGCCTGGCTGCCTTGAGTGTAGTTAAGAGTAGAGACGCTAGTGACAAAAGTGTAGGGTCCTCCGGGCGTGGTTGCCACTTGGACGATATAGCCGATCGCACCCGGGACCGCGCTCCAATTCAACATGACTTGCTGGGCACCGGGCGTGGCCGTGACGCCTGTTGGCGCAGTGGATGGGGCAGCGGCAAGAGGCTTGGCGACATAGGGCGTCGAGGTGCCACTTGTGCCCGCAGCGCTACTCGCTTGCACAGTGTAGGCATATTTGGTGCCATTGGATACGTTAGTATCAGTGAACGATGTGCCGGTGACCGAGTTGTTGAGGGTCACTGTGGAGAGGACTGTCTGGTTGCTCGTCACCACGGTGGAGGTCGTGAAGTCGGGAATTTTGTCCGTGAGGGTGGAACGCTGAACCGTGTAGTAGTTTGCGCCGGTGGCCGCGTTCCAACTCAAGGCGACACTGCCGACGCCCGCCGTCGCGGTGACTCCGGTTGGAGTTGCAGGGGCTTGCGTGCCGGCTGCTGCTAAAGGCGTGACAGCACTGCTCTGTGGGGAGTTCGCGCTGATGCCAATGGGATTAACCGATTGGACAACATAGTAATAGGTCGTCCCGTTGGTAGCGGTCGAATCAACATAAGTGGCATTACCCGGACCGCTGCCACTGACCGGCCCGACGACGTTGCTCGCAATCTGAGTGTAGCCACTTCCACTGACCGTCGAGCGCAGAACATTGTAGCTGGTCGCACCGGGTTTCACTGGCCAGCTCAACAGTACCGAGTTACTCCCCGGATAGGCGGAGACGCTTGCCGGCGCGGGCGGCACGTAGCCAGTCATCTCCAGCCGGATGTAGTCATACATGAAATGATGGGTGAAGCCGGAGCCGCCAGCTTGGCGGAAGCTGAAATTGATTGTGTTGTTGCCGGCGTGCAGCAGGCTGCCAGCGAACGTCAGCCGCTCGTCGGAATAGCCGCCGTGGTTTTCTTCGCGGATGTTGCTGTCGCTGATGTCGTTGATGGGGAACCAACCCGTAGTGGGCAGGGAAGTCTGCGGCGTGCCGGTGGCGTTGCCGCCGCTCAACAGCGTTCCGTTGACCGTCACATAAATCGGGCTGTTATCATCCGAAGCGATGCCCATCATCAGGGAGGCCGTCGCACCGCTGACCGGGGCGGAGGCCAGATTAAAGGTGACGGTGGAACTCGACGTGATGCTGTTGCCCGATGAATCTGGATAGACGGACTGTGCATAATTCCAGTCGGTGTTCCAGCGGCTCTGCCCGACGACATAATTCAGGCCGTTCGGAAAGTCATAGGGGAATTCCATGAACTTGTCCCAGACAGGACTGGGCGCGGTCGGGCTGGGGCCGACGTCGCCGACCCAATAGTCATCTCCGTGCCGGAATTTGTCACCCTTGCGAGTGGGATAGCCGATTTCAAAAACCGTGGGTCCTACCCGTGCTGGGGACCAGGTGACCGTACCCAGATTGTTTGTCGCCCCGCCCGCCACCACCACCGTGAACGGTGACACCGGCAAGGCATAGGTGATTCCCGGATTGCCTCCGGTTTGGTTCTTGGACATGAACATCCCCGACGCGCCGGGGCCGAAGGCATACAGGGTGTAGTTGCTGCCGGCGATGACATTGGGAATGGTGAAGTTGCCGTTTGCATCGCTCTTGACCCAGAACTGGTAGGGCTTCATCCACAACTGAAAATCATAGACATTGTTTATGGTGACTGATGGCTGTTGCACCACGCCAACCCATAGGTTGGATGCCGAAGCGTTCGGATTGTAGGTATCGTTGATCGCAATCTTGCCTGTGACCGTGCCGCGTTGTGACGCCGATGCATAATTGGTGTTGTTCATCCAGGCATACGGCCACGCGGTGACCTCGGCCGCCGCCTGCGCTTTGGCATCAGCATAGAGAGCCTGCGATGTCTGCACCGGATCGGTGAGAGTATTGGTGACGCTGTTGACGTAGATGAAATACGGGCCGGAGACCCGCGTCCAGGATTCACCGGCGGCAAAGCCGCTGTCGTTGCCAAAGTAATAATGTCCCCCATTGATCATGTTGACCATCGGCGCGTCGTTCAGTTCCGGTTTGAGCGGGCCGCCATTGTAAAATTCCGAGCTGGCTACGATGTGCCAGATGCCCACGTTTTTTCCTGTTGCCCCATGATTGGCATCGCTCACGCTGCTCCAGCCCCAAACCCGTTCCACTCCCAAATCCGCACTCCATTTGTATTTGTCTTCGTAGGTGCCCTGGTCCACGCCGCCGGTCACCAGCGAATTTTCCTGCGGCGAATAAAATGCCGGCGCATAGGTGGCGTTCAGTCCCTCCTCACGCTGAACCTGGTCGTTCACGCTCATCCAGTTAAAGTAGGGGGCGATGTAAATATTGTCCCTCTCCTCCCCCGTGCCCATGGCCGCATCCTGAGGCCGATGACTCCAAATGGGGGTCGCATAAAAACCCGGCGAGCCCCGCAGCATCGAGAAATGAATGTCCACAAGGCCGTTCGTGGCCGAGTCGCACTTGAGATCAATTTCCGCATAACTGCCGTTGTTGGTTACCAGCGAATACGCCCAAGAACTGCCGCCCCAACCGCCAAACTCCCAATAAAACGTGCCGCCGTTCTTGCCGCCAGCAAGCAGGTTAGGTGTCTGGGAGCCGCTGCCATTATTATAAGTGTAATTGATCTGGTTGATGGAGGCGGCGTTTTTGACGACATGAATGGAAACGACGCCGTTGGCCATCGTCACCGTGCCGTCGCCGTTGTCCACCACAGTCACGTTTGCGCCAGTGCCCGTGCCACCGCCGGGGATGTTTGCCCAGACGCTTGTGAGGGTCCCGAAAAGGCAGAGTACGGTAATTAGCTTTCGGCCCCCCGAAGCGTTGGCCCGGAGTTTGAATCTGAAAGGGGCCGTTTCCTTGCCCAGGGGTCGGCATGGCGGGGATCGAGAATAACAACGCATTCCAATCAAGCCAAGCAGGCCAATGCCTAGTAAGAAATATGTCGAAGGCTCGGGAACTACGGTGAGACTTGCAACGCCTAATCCAGCAGAGTTTCCATCGAAACTTCCTGGTGTGGCTGGACGGATAAAAGTGGCATCAGCGGTAAAGAAATTTAAGGCATAATTAACCACTCCATTTGCAGGAACTTGCCATACTTGACTGCCGTCAGCATCAGTTCCCGTCGTGATCGCAGCACGATAAGTTCCATAGGGGGTTCCTGCCGACGGTGCAGTGGAAGCGAGAGTTAATGTTGGGTACCAATAAAGTTGTAAAAAATCACCGGTTGCGGATTGGCTGCCGTTGGCGAGAGGAGTTGTCAGGGAAATACTCGCCGAAGTGTTTTGGAATGCGCCAGAATAACCGCCATTTGTAAAATCCCACTTTTGTAAAACAAAATCATTTCCAGAAACGAAATTATTTGGGACGGGCCCACTAAAGGTGCTGTCTGGGCTTTCGACTAAAACGATGAGACCGGAAGATAAAGTTACCGACGATTGATTTTTTAGCGAATCAACCGTGAGTAAAATTGAATAATTCGCGTGTAAATTAATCGGAAGAAAAACGCAGATTCCAGAAAGAAAAAGCAGATGTTTTATTTTCATTTTTAGGCAGCGAAAAGCAAATCTGAATGGTTAATAATTTGGAAGATTCGACCAAGTCACCGTGTTTCCTGTTCCATTACCTTTACGAATAATCACGCCTGCGGCGGCTGGAATGAGATCAGCCCCCACATCAATGGCTGGACCTGATCCTACTTTTCGCCAGGCACTGTTATAATAATAATAGGTCGCAGTTGGAACTCGATCAATTACCGGAGTTGCGGAATCTGCGAAAACCAAAACTTGATCTGTCAGCACGCCAACGAAGGGCCCGGGACTGGGCAAAATAGCCTTGCTAGCTATAAGACCAGAATTGTTCAGCGAAACGGGCACCGGACGTTGAAAAGTAACAAAATTATCCTGCTGTAAAGAACCTTGGTTGCTGGTTGCCAATTGAATGGCCAACTTGCCCGTGACAACGGAACCAGCGGGCGAGAAAGTCGTTCCGACAGATGTATTGTTGCGAACAACAAAATAGAGATCAGGATATAAAATCTGGTCGTTCCAGGAGATCGTTCCTAATCCGCTACCCACTTTCCTCCAGGCACCATTAAAGTAATAGAAAGTTTGATTGGGGATCAGATCGATGCCTTGGCTTAATGAATCCGGCAAAAGTATTTGAGTCGGTTGCGATCCGATACTCGGAGAAGTCAAAACACCTTGCCCGCCGGGGAATAATGTCCCCAGCGTCCAATAAGGGATGATCTTGACCATCGTGCCGACGACGACATTGGAGAGGCTGTCTCCGTTTAAGTTGACCGTCACCGAGGTGGCGTCGTTACCGGTGATCGTGTAGAAATTTCCTTCTTTGGGGGAGTGATCGTAGAGGGCGCTCAAGCCACTGATCACCGTACCATTCGCCGTCGTGTCGGTGAAGTTGCGGCTCAGCGTTAGCGAGGTATTGGAAGCGATGGCGGAGATCGGATAATTGGTGCCGTTGATCGTGAGAATGTCGCCGACAACCAGCGTGGTCGTGAAGGTGGTACCGGTACCGGTCACGGTCGCACTGCCGTTGGTGACGCTGACTGTACCGTTAAGCGGCAGGGGTAACGGACCGATGAAAAGGTAATAGGTATTTGGCTGCGTGCTGGCCACATAGGTGAATCCGGCTGCGGAACCGCTGGCAGCGAAAGCAGTGTTGGAAATCGTGACTTGCGAGCCGCTGATCGCACTAACGGCTCCGGCGAAGGCGACCGGACGGGTGAAAGGGACGGAGACAATGGTATCGGAATTCCCTAGACAGGTGATCGTCGAGTAGCCGAGGGGATCGCTCACGACACTCTGGGCAAAGGATGGAGTACCGAGGAGCAGAACGCTGGCCGCGAGCGCGGAGAGGAAGTGACTCCGAGATTGATGTTTGTTCATGGGGGGAAGCCAAGAGACCTAACTCATCATTTTCCGCTGAAATGGCGCGTCAGCAAGAAGTTTTTTATCGGGATGAGTCGCAGATCGGAGCTTGGGCGAGGGGTTGCGCGGCGGGTTGAACGAAAAAGAAGCTGAGTGGGCCTGTCCGACTTCACCCAAGCGGTTCACAATAACAGCTTGGGTGATCTATTTTTATATGAATTACTCTGTAAAAACTGGAACTCGACAATTCAACGGTTAAGAAAATCGCTAATTCACTGATCATTGACAGAGGTTTATTTCTCTCTGAAGAGGTTTTAATGAGAAAGTGCGAGTGATGGTGTTAGCGCATTGCTAGGAGACGATAAAACACTCCCCCTCATGGCTTGTTACGGTTAAAGGACAGGTGATGCTGTGCGCATTCATCAGAAAATCAGCACCATGAAAAAGGCCTTTATCCTGCTTCTATCAATGCTTCAACTGGCCCAATTGCGGGCAGATCCCGCGACGAATGATGTTGCTAAGGTCAACCCAGCTCCTACTGCAGTCACGAATGAGTCACCCCCGTCGCAGGCAACTGGAACCAATACGGCACCCTCAACCGCTCAGAATTACCATCTGGTTTGGTCTGACAATTTTGCAGCTGACAAACCGGGCTTGCCCGATCCCTCAAAATGGAACGAGGAGGAAGGATACATTCGAAACAATGAGGCGCAGTTTTACACCCGCTCACGTCTTGAAAATGCCAGAGTTGAAAATGGTCGTCTGATCATTGAAGCACGCAAGGAGCGTTATCTGATTCCCTCCAATCACAAAAAAAGGGTAAAATTTGCGCCCTACACTTCTGCCTCGCTCCTTACCTCCGGTAAGAATGACTGGCTCTACGGGAGAATCGAAATCCGGGCTAAAATGCCCACAGGCATCGATAAAGGGGTCTGGCCTACCCTTTGGACCCTTGGCACCTCCAGATCTAGCATTGGTTGGCCGAAGTGCGGGGAGATTGATCTTTTAGAGATGTTTATAGTGCCACACTGCGTACGCGGAAATTTTCATTTTTCCAAGGATGGAAAACTTGCCTCCAGGGACGGCGGAAGTTTGATCGTTGCCGATTCGGATACCAAGTTTCATACCTACGTCATGGACTGGACCTCATCCAACATCACTCTTTCAGTTGATGGAAACGTATATGCTCATATGGACACAATCAAAGCGGAAGATCATGGATACAATCCGTTTCAGCATCCGCACTACTTGCTGCTTAATCTGGCCTTGGGAGGCAGTACTGGCGGGTCTATTGATGACTCCTGCTTTCCTCAGCGTATGGAGATAGAATCCGTGAAGGTCTATCAAACGAACCCAGCTTCCTCCACGAAAGCTTCACGGTTCAAAGAGGATATCCACGGAGAATTCTAAAACCGCCCATCCCGGTTGCTGGTTTTTCCTTTCTTGCGCAAGAGCATCCGCCTGTATTACCACCGTCAGATGAAGTTTCCCCCCTTGGTTTCAGGCGTTCTCTTGGCACTGACATTTTCACTCGGCACCAGCTATTCCCAATCGGCCCAGAAAACAAACACACCCGCATCGCTCTCGACTCCCACTCCCACTCCCACTCCCACTCCCACTCCCACTGCTTCACCTTCACCCACTCCTGACCTGGAACATCCGGTCTCTTCGGTACCCGGTGAAACAAAGGCCCAACACGATGCCCGCATGGCCTGGTGGC
>Ga0302189_10002887_pt1 | contig 13523 bp, 10 predicted proteins | sample II_Bog_E2_2_FD_194551 | JGI IMG/M metagenome (GOLD analysis project Ga0302189, IMG submission 194551) | Peat permafrost microbial communities from Stordalen Mire near Abisko, Sweden - II_Bog_E2_2 | ecosystem: Environmental > Terrestrial > Soil > Wetlands > Peat | place: Sweden: Abisko...
TGGCACGCCGTGGGCGCAAGCGGTGGCGGCTCAGGAACCGTGAGCACTGCCACGGCCAACGCCATGGCCTACTACAGCGGGACGGGTACGACAGTGGGCGGAGCGGCTGGTCTCTCCACACCAGGCACAGGCATGCTCTCTAGCGCGGCGACCGACCCTTTAATCGCCGGCGCAAGCATACCTTACATTTACGGAAGCATTAACGGGGGAAATGCTCAGACAGAGTTTCGCAGTGTGCAAGGCGGGTTGGATTTTTCTTCGCCTATTGTTGGTGTTATAAAAATGAACAACGCCGGAAACATCGGCGGCGGATTTGGAGTTATGGGTCTCTGCAATATCTCCTCCGATGGAGGTTCGCCCGCGCCATCGGCTTGCGTCGGTGTTTATGGTCAAGCTCGCGTAACTGGAAATAGCATGAACGCCTGGGGAGGCAACTTTCTTGCTAGTACAAACCCAGGAAATCCGGGCACCATTAGAGCAGCAGAATTTGATATTAATGCTCTAAATGCCGGCGATCAGGCTTATGGCATTACAGTACAAGGTTCTTGGGGAGCGCAACCTTCGGCCCCTTCAACGGCTGTTCTCGTGGAAACTTTAGGGGGTATTTCAGGGGTTCATTGGACGACTGATTTTCAATGCGAAGGTAGCTCAGCTACTACATGCCTTGATGCCGAACCTACGGTTATAGGTAACAGCGAACCTTCCATGCCAATTGCACTGGATAACTATGACTCTGGTGGAACTCTTCGCAAGTCTACCTTGTCAGCGGATGCTAATGGAAACGTGGTAATCACCCCATACAGCGGCGCGACGACGGTGACGGGAACACTTAATGCAACAACCGCGCTTACCGTTGGCGGGGTTCCAACAGCAACGCTGGGCTCGAACAATTTTGGAGGATTGCAATCGCTGATCCCCGGCACTCCATCCACAGCGGCCTTGAATGTAAAAGGTGCAGTCTCAACCTCGTCGATAGAAGTGCAAAACTGCCCAGCTTCTGGCAACGTTACTTCATGTACGCTTGGCTCGTCGGTGTCTGTTGGAAATACCCTCGTGGTGGCGGTTTGGGATGCGGGCGGCAGTTCCGACAGTTTGACCGACTCGCTGGGTAACACTATCGCGAACGGCAACGCGGCTTGGTATATGGAGAGCAGCGCGCCGAGCCACCATCTGCAGGTGTTTACAATTCCAATCACGATAGGAGGCACGGACACGGTGTCTTCCGTCGGCGGCAATTATGTGCAAGTGATGGAATTCACGAATATCGCATTGACGTCGCCTTTCGACGGGGGGACGGGAGCCTACACCGGTTCTTCGGGATCGACACTAAGCACAAGTACGTTTACCCCTTCGGTTGGGGATATGGTTTTTTCGTGGCTCACCGCGGACGATGCCGGTCCCGGCGCGGCTCCGGCCGGGTTTTCATTTGTCAGTGCCTTGGCATCTGGATGCTGCGAACTCGATAGTGCCTACGTGCAAAGTGCGGTTCCCCTCTCAGCCGTTTGGAATACTACGGCCAATGCTGGGCACTGGGCTTTCGCATCCATCGTGGGATTCAAACTCGGTGGCGGAACGCCTCAGTCGGCGCAGTTAGCCACGTTTACGGACGTGCAGACGAATGATGTGGTGTCCGGAGTCGATGCGCAAGGAGGTCCCTATATCGTTCCAGTGCTTTATTCGGCTCTGCCAACCTGCACGGCTTCGACGTGGGACGCCTCGCATGTCGGCGCTGGTGACATGCGATCCATAAATGACGACACCGCCAGTACTTACAATGCCACGGCGGGGGGGAGTGGGACGCCCGGCACTTCGACAACATTTGCAGTTTTCTGCAATGGGGCGACCTGGGTGAATCATTGAATTGGGAGCAAATCTGACCATGTCTCGACTTATTACGAGGTAGGGCATTTCGCGATGGTTTGAGTTATTGTCGGGAAGGTCGCCAGAATCTGGTCCAAAGGAGGTAAATTCGGGCCGGGTTGTCCGGGTCGGGGATGGGGCATCCGGACCACTTTCTAAGCTGTCCGGTTTTGTCCGGTTTTCAGGGGTGTTTTCTAGACTATGGAAAATGGGATTACAGAATTCTTTTACAGTGGTGTGGTAAAAGAATTCTGTAAATCGTGGTAAAAGAATTTTGGAAGCCACAGGCACGGTGCATTTGTGGCGGGTCTTCAGTGCGCGAGGATGCTTTCGTTGCCGAGGATGCGATAGAGGGTGGAGCGGCTGATGCCGAGCTGGCGGGCGGAGCGGAGTTTGTTGCCATGGTTGAGTTCGAGCACGGACTGGACGTGATGGCGGATGACGGAATCGAGCGTGAGGGTTTCAATCTCAAGGACGGGTTGCAGGCTGGATTGGGTGTCGACACTGTTGAAGATGCCGATGTCGGAGGCTCGGATGACGCCGTTGTTGGCCTCGAGCAAAGCGGTTTCAAGGACGCTGGAGAGTTCGCGGACGTTGCCGGGCCAGGTGTGCTGGATGAGGCGGCCGAGGGCTCCTGGTCCGAGGGCGACGGGACGCTGCTGATAGCGGCTGCAGATGCGTTCGAGCAGGAACTGGGCAAGCGGGGCGATATCTTCGCGGCGCTGGCGCAGGGGTGGAATGGCGAAGCGGACGGCGGTAAGGCGAAAGGCCAGGTCGGGGAGGAGCAGGCCCTGTCCGGCCATCTGGCGCAGGGGTATCTGCGAGGAAGCGAGGACTACGGCGCGTCCGGCGGGGCGATCCTGGAGGGCCTTGAGGAAGCCGAGCAGGAGGCCCTGACCCGGAGGAGCGAGCAGGTCGACGCGATCGAGATAGGTGAAGCCGGCGAGGGTGGAAGGATCGGCGTCGGTTACGAGCCACTCGCGCGCGTCGCGGCGCTGAAAGAGGGATGTGCTGGCGGAATTGCTGAGCGGGGAACGGCTGAACAGATAGCGGGCCAGGGTCTGCTTGCCGATTCCCGGCTCGCCTTCAATGGCGGCCACCTGGAGGTGCGGGGCGGCAATCTCAGCCTGCATGAGCAATTTGCGCCAGGCAGCGCTGACGCCCACCATCTGCATGCTTGGGTGGGACTCAAAATCCACAAGCTTCAGGCCGGGGTCGGAGAATTGAAATGGAGCCGCGCTCTGCATGGAGATCAAGATGCCTCGCCTCACTCCCTGGCCCCAAGTGGCTGTAGCAGGCCAACAGATGTCATATCGGCGAAGGCGGGGGAAACTTGAACCGGAATGAGATGGGTGCTCTTTCCGGTCCTGACGGGGTAGTTTCGGGGTTTGTGGGGGTTTTACCGGAAGCGCTTGGACGGTTCGTCGGAGAAGATCTGACCGTCGCGGATATGGACTACGCGGTGGGCATATTCGGCGATGTCGGGCTCGTGGGTGACGAGGACGATGGTGTTGCCATTGGCGTGCAGGGTGTCAAACAGGGCCATGATCTCGATGCCGGTCTTGGAGTCGAGGTTGCCGGTGGGCTCGTCGGCAAGGATGATGGAGGGCTTGTTGACGAGGGCGCGGGCGATGGCGACGCGCTGGCGCTGGCCGCCGGAGAGCTCGTTGGGCTTGTGGTTCATGCGATCGCCGAGGCCCACGTTGGTAAGCGACTCCTTGGCGCGCGCGAGGCGGGCGACGGCGGGGGTGCCGTTGTAGATGAGGGGCAGTTCGACGTTGTGCAGGGACGAGGCGCGGGCGAGCAGGTTGAAGGTCTGGAAGACGAAACCAATTTCCTTGTTGCGGATGCGCGCCAACTGGTCGTCGTCGAGTTCGCTGACGAGGTGGCCGTTGAGCCAGTACTTGCCCTTGGATGGCGTATCGAGGCAGCCAATGAGGTTCATCAGGGTAGACTTGCCGGAGCCGGATGGACCCATGATGGCCACATACTCGTTGTGCTTGATCTTCATGGAAATGCCACGCAGGGCCTGCACCTGCTGCTCGGAGCCCATGTCGTAGGTGCGCCAGAGATCTTCGACGACGATGACGTCGCCTTGCGGCCTTGCCGGCGCTTGAGGAATCTCTTCTTTTGTTGTGGTATCCGTAGCCATCCGCATCTCATCCTTTTCCGCTTTTTGCCTGCCGGGTGTTTCTCAATCAGAGGTCCCTTGCTGGGAGAGTCACAGGGCCCGGGCCTGAAGGCCTTGCTGATTTGCTCCGGTTTCAGGGGGTTGAAACCCCCTGCTCCCTCCGGATTGCTCCCTCAAAGCGAGCCGATTTACGAAGATGTGCTGGAACCCGGAGTGGCGGGTTTGGCGGTGTCGCGCTTGATGAGGGAACCGCCCTTCAAGCCGCGCAGCGTCTTGTAGGGACCGATGACAATCTCCTGTCCTTCGGTCAGGCCGGAGAGTACCTCGATGTCGGTGGCGCCGGTGATGCCGGTGGTTACAGGAACGAATTTGGCGCGCAATTTGCCGGACTTGTCCTTGTCAAGCACGAAGACGCCCTGTACCGCTGCCGATTTTGCCGCCGTGGAAGTGGACGCGGCCTGCACGCTGCCCGATCCCTTGGGCTTGTCGTCGTCGGGATTGTGCATGGTGAGGGCCTGAATGGGCAGCGAAAGCACGCTGACTTTGTGCGCGGTGGTGATTTTGGCGGTGGTGGAGAGGCCGGGACGCAGTTCGTTGGAAACTGTGTCGAGCGTGACTACAACCTTGAAGTCCTTTGCCTCTTCAGTGCCGGTGGTGGAGGTGGAGGTGGCCTGGCCGGTGGAGCGCAGCAGGGCCTGATCGCCAACCAGGGTTACGTGTCCCTTGAAGACCTTGCCGGGGATGGCGTCGACGGTGACCTCTGCGGGCTGGCCGATGGAAATATTGACGATGTCGGTTTCGTCGACCTTGACTTCGGCGGTCACGACGCTCATGTCCGCAATGGTCATGATGGTTGAGCCTTCAGTGTTTTGAATGCCCTCGACCACGGTTTCGCCCTCACGGAGCGGCTCGTTGGTGACGATGCCGTCGAAAGGAGCGATGGCGCTGGTGAGTTCAAGCATGTTCTGCTGGCCACGCAGCGTAGCCTCAGCTGTGCCCAGGTGTCCGCGCGCCGAGTCGGTTTGCGCCTTGGCCTGGTTGACCCCCGCAACGGCCTGGGCCACGGACGCCACATCCAAGTCGTATGCTGCTTTCTTGGCGTCGAAATCCTGCTTGGCCATAATGCCGGCTTTGTAGAGGGCCTGGGCGCGGTCCCAATCCAGCTTTTTCTGCTCCAGGTCGGCCTTGGCGTGATCGACATTGGCCTCAGCGGTCTTTTCCGCCGCAACATAGGAGGCGATATCGGTTTTTGCGGCAGCGATGGCGGCTTGCTGTCCTTCGACGCTTGCCTCCTGCTGCACATGCTCGATGGTGGCAACCGTCTCGCCTTTGGTGACGTTTTCACCCTCCTTGACGTAGAGGTGGGTGATGCGTCCCATGGCGGTTGCGCCGAGGTTGACGTAGAACTTGGCCTTGATTTGCCCGGTGCCGCTGACGACCGTGGACAGGTCCTGCTTGGCGAGCTTGGCGGTCAGGACCTTGGTGTAACCCGACTGCTGCTTGATGACCATGAAGGCGACAAGTCCGGCGGCTACTAAGACGGCGAGAACAATGAGAATGATCTTTTTCATGGGTAATCGGTGCTCCGGGTATCTCCAAGTCTAGTGTACGCAATGATTGCCGGTACGGTTCCCAACGGGTATTAAAAAACGTTTTCAGGGCGACCAGCGCCGGGATTTACCGGTGTTGAGAAAGCCCTGGGAGATGCCGCCGGAGAAGCCGTTGCCGGACAGCGTTTGCGCGGCTTTGCCGGGCCGGCTAATCGCAGAGGTTCCATGGGAAAACATAGCGAAAGGATTGCGCTTTTCTTTTGGACGATTGAGGAGGGCGTTGGGTTGCAAAAGCTTGGATGGCGGGTTGTGGATTGGGGTTTGCGCGGTATTGGTTTTGGAAGGCGGGGTGGGCGGTGAGGTTTTGCGGATGCGGAATGGATTTCTGTAAAACAGGCGGTGATACTTCCGGATTTGCGGTAACACACTCGGAACGGCAGTTTGCTACGATATTCCTTAAGAATACGTGAACTCGATGCACTCAAATACTTGATCGACGAGAGCTTTTAATCGAGGCTGTCAGGAACTGTTCTCCCTCCGCCTTGGAGGCGGTACCGCAGATGCGAATTCGTGCAATGATTGCCGGCATTGGCTTGGTATTGGGCGGCGCGACAGCGATCGCGCAAAGTGTCGGCGTGGGGCCAACGGCTACTCAAGAGGTGTCTACTGCGCCGGCGCCGTGGAGCTCACCGAACGGAGGCGAACCTGAATTCGAGGTTGCGACGATCAAACCGAGCGACCCGGCGAAGTGTTGCTCCCAGGGATGGGGACGCAACGGCAGGCACTTCAACACCCATAATATGAGCCTTAGGTACCTGATCCAGTGGGCATGGAGGCTGCAATCCAAGCAGCTAATGGGAGGCCCGCAATGGATGGATGTTGCACGCTTCGATATCGTCGGCGAGATCGATGGAGATGGCGTTCCGAACGATCATCAGTGGAGGATCGCTGTGCGGAAGCTACTGATCGACCGGTTCCAGCTTCAGCTGCATGAAGAAAAGCAGGAGATGCCGACGTTCGCGCTGGTGGTCGCGAGGGGCGGGCCTAAGCTCACAGCGGGTGACGGCAATATCAAAGCCAACCAGACCATGGGCCTTACCGGGGCACCCGGGCAGACGATGTACGGGTTTGGCTTGAACGCATCCATCGACGATTTTATCGGTGAGTTGCAGCGCGTTGTGGTGGACAGGCCAATTGTTGACCAGACCGGCCTGACGGGTGTCTACAACATCCGGTTTTCGTTCACGCGCGAGGAGGCTGATGGGCTTGGAATGACGCAACTGCCGGACACGGCCCCGCCAAATCTGTTGAATGCCTTGCCGCAGCAGCTTGGGCTGAATCTCAAAGGAACGAAGGCATCGGTGAATGTAGTCGTGATCGACCATGCGGAGCCGCCGGAAGCCAACTGATCGCGAATGCTGAGGTGAGAATAAGTTCCAAGCTTGTTTTTTGGGAAGATCGTCGGGTATGCGGAAACCACATCACAACCGGACCTAGTGTGCCTGAAATCCAGGAAAGGCCAGGGGCTAAAGCCCTTGAAAACAGGCATCTATTCAGGGGCCTGAAGGCCCCTGCTCCCTCCGGATTTCGAAAAGGGGCTGCGCGAGTCCGGAATTTCCGGTGCCGGCCCAGTCTCCCGGATTACGTTTCAGCCGAATTCCCGTCCAAAGGGCAGCCGACTCCGTAAGAAGCCTTGCCCAGCCTTACCGGGAACCGTAGAATAGAGGATCGCAGGAGTTTTGAAGGCAATGACGCTGAAGAGCCGACGCATTTTGTATGCCGCACTTGGTTGCGGCCTGATTTTTACCCCGACTAGCGGGCTGCTGGCCCAGCAGTCCGGCTCGACGCAGCCGACGGCCACGCAGCCGCAGGCCCAGCCGGCGTCGAGCCAGGGCGACGAACCGGATCCCCGCAAGCGCGAGCGTTCAGACAAAGATAAAATCAAGGCCACTCAAGCTCTGAAAGGTGAGCTTCATGGCGCCTTCAAATCCTGGCTGAACCAGGACGTGGTGTGGATCATCACGGAAGACGAGGCCAAGGCGTTCAAGTCGCTGAGCAACGACGACGAACGCGAATCGTTTATTGAGAATTTCTGGCTGAGGCGCAATCCGAACCCCGACTCTCCCGACAACGAATTCCGCGAAGAACACTACCGGCGCATTCAGTATGCCAATGATCACTTTGCGGCCGGAAAGCCGGGATGGAAGACTGACCGCGGTCACATCTACATTTCTTTCGGCAAGCCCGACTCGATCGATTCGCATCCATCCGGCGGCGCGTATAACCGTCCCATGGACGAGGGCGGCGGCCAAACCTCGACGTTTCCGTTCGAGACGTGGCACTACCGTTACCTGGAAGGTGTGGGCGAGAACATCGATCTTGAATTTGTGGATAGCTGCATGTGCGGCGATTATCACTTCACCATCGACCGCAGCGAGAAGGATGCTTTGCTGCGGACCCCTGGCGCCGGCCTGACGGAGTATGAAGAGATGGGCTCGGCCAAGAAGTCCGATCGCTTCAAGGGCGGGAACATCGAAAATCTTGGGACGGGCCCGGGCGGGATCGGTGCTCAGAATCAGTCAAAGGAATTCGACCGCATGGAACTGGCGGCCAAGATCTTCGCTCCGCCGCCGATCAAGTTCAAGGATCTTGAGAATTTCATCTCCGAGCACAAGCTGATGAGCGGGCCGATTTTTCCGTTCGACGTGCGCACCGATTTCATCCGGGTGACGGAGAACACGGTTCTGGTTCCGGTGACGCTGCAATTGAGGAACCGGGATATCACGTTCGTGACCAAGGACGGCGTGGCCAAGGGAATGGTGAATATTCTTGGCAAAGTGACTACGCTGACCCACAAGACGGTGCAGACCTTTGAAGACACGGTTGAGGTGGAGCAGCCGGCCGAGTTGCTGGAGAAGAGCATGGACAAGCGATCGGTGTATTGGAAGGCCGTTCCGCTGTTTCCGGGTCTCTATCGGCTGGATATCGCTATCAAGGACGTGAATAATCCGGAGCACGTGGGAATTTACGGGCGCGGCATCGAAGTTCCGACGTTCCACGACGAAAGGCTGGCCACATCGTCGCTGATACTGGCCGACGAGATGAACACGGTTTCGTCGCGGGAGATCGGTGCGGGCAGCTGCGTGATCGGCAATACGCATATCTGTCCCAGGGTGATGGCGACGGCGGCAACTCCGGTGAACTTCAAGCGCAGCCAGCAGCTGAACTTCTGGATGCAGGTTTACAATCTGGGTATCGACGAAACCAGCAAAAGCAACCAGGCGACGGTGACCTACCAGATTATCGATAGCGCGACCAATACGGTAATTCTGGAGAAAGAGCTGGAGTCGAAAGATCTGGGTGCCCACAGCGATCAAGTGACTGTGGAGAAAACTTTATCCATGGCTGGCCTCCAGCCAGGAAAGTACAAGGTGACGATCAAAATAAATGACACAATCTCAAAACAAGAGATTGCACAATCGGCGCCTTTTGTCGTGGAATAGTATGTATCCCTCGCGAGATGGTTACCGGACGGTAGATCTGGAAACCTGCGCGGGAACCAATTGCAAGAAAACTGCCAGGGACGCCGCCAATTCACCAAACGTGAGAATGCGCAGGGTCCATTTCGTTTTGTTGTCGGCGCTGATTGCCTTGGGGAGCGTCCCAAGCTTTGGTGCGCCGAATCGCGCAGCAGCGCCCGGCACGGTTTCGGGGCAAGTGCGGGATTCCGCAGGCGTGCCGCAAATCGGGGTGGTTGTGGAGTTGCTTCGGCCGGACCTGACGCTGATAGCGAGCGTATTTACCGACGCGGATGGGCGTTTCTCGATTTCGCGGGTTCTTCCTGGCCGGTACGCGGTGAAGGCAATGGGGACGTCGTTTCTGCCATCGTTGCGCGAGGATGTGCGGGTGCGCACCAGCACTGTGGTGAACCTGACCCTGACCACCTTATACGAAGCGATGCAATGGCTGCCGGCCAAGCCGCGCACCGGCGACGAGCAGACGGACGACTGGGTTTACACGCTCCGCTCCGCCGCAAACCGGCCGCTGCTGCGCTGGCTTGAAGACGGACCGCTGGTGGTGGTCTCCGACGGCTCGGGCGCCGCGCCCAGGCTTAAGGCTCGCCTGATGGCCACCGGGCAGGAAGGCACATTCGGCGAGAGCGGCGAACGAATCTCCGGCACGGTGGAAGAGACGCCATCCGATAGCCGTGAACTTCTGGCGCGCGTGGATTTCGCTCCGGACACCAACGCTGGCATGGAGTCGATGCTGGGCTTCCGCCAGGAACTGGGTTTTGCGGGTTCGGTGCAATCGGTGGCCGCAATCTCGGTTCATCCGGCGGTAGCGGCCGGTGGGGCCGAGGGTCTGGACGAGGGGGCGATCCGCAGCTGGGAGTCGATGCATCTGGGCGACGAGGTTGAGGCGGAGGTTGGTTCGACGCAGGTGCTGGCGCGTTTCTCGAGCCAATCGCCAAACACGGTGCTTGCGGCGCTGCCCTTTGCCACCGCAGGCTGGCGGACCGGCAACTCCACTGTTCACTACAGTGTGGCCACCGCGATGGCCGGGACACCCAATGGGGACGATTCGCAGGCACAGGCGTCCCTGCCCGCACTTTCAGTCCGGAATGGCGAACTGGCAATGGAGCACGGTTTGCACCAGGAAATTGGCTGGGAGCGGCGGACCGGGCAGTCGAGCATGGCCGTGATGGTGTTCGCCGACCGTGTGGACAACCCAGTGATTGAGGCGATGGGCCACTTTGCAGGCGGCGATTCCGGCGCAGGTGGGGTTGCATCGGCGATAACGAACGTGGCGCTCTTCGATCCGGGGAGCGGGCTTATTCGGGCCATCGGCAATGACTTCTCGACGGCTGGCGTTATGGCCACGGTGGAGAGGCGGTTGCCGGGCGCCAACGTGGTTCGCCTGAGCTATGCCAACGGGGATTCGCTGGTAATGTCGGCGTCGCAACTGCCGGCGGGGCTGGCGCAGATGCTTGCCACGGCGCATCCACGGCGCACCCAGATGTACTCGATTTCGCTCTCGGGCACGTTGGAGGGAACCGGGACGCGCTGGCGGGCGAGCTATCGCTGGCAGTCGGAAGACAGCATGACGCGGGTTTCCCCGTTTTCCGAGGGAGCGGCGGACCCCTTCCTCAACGTCCACCTGCGGCAGCCTATATGCGCGAGGCGGGATGGATCGGGCGGGCTAGAGGCGCTTCTCGATGCACGCAATCTGCTGGCCGAGGGCTACCGGCCCTACCTTACCAGCGACGGATCGCTGCTGGTGTTCGCACAGGATCAGCGCGGCGTGCAGGGCGGGCTGGCGTTCACGTTTTGACGGCGGGCCGGCCATTGGAATCTGGGCGGGAATGTGCTATATTCTTCAAGGGTTGGCTGGGGTTTCGGGCTGGCTTTCGCCGCTCGCGGGGCACTGCGGAGCGGAAACTATAGATCATCTGGACGCGTAGCTCAACTGGCAGAGCATTCGGCTCTTAACCGACAGGTTGTAGGTTCGATTCCTACCGCGTCCACCATTTAAAATCAACAACTTAGAGCATCCGGAAGCGAGACGGAAACGGCACAAAAAGGGCGATTGTACCCATTTTTGTACCTACCCCACTTCAAAATGCATCGCATTCGGTAGCAACAATTCTCAAAGTTGCGTGGTTTGTCGGGCGCAAGAATTCCCCCTTCAACCGACCGGTCTCACGGCTCGAAATTTGCGCGAGTCTCTCTCCTGCTTCATTGTTCATTTCGCGTTCGGCGCCTGTAGCGCCGGAGGCCGAAACACCGATGAGAGGAGCAGGCGATGGGTGTTTTTCAGAGAGGGAAAGTCTGGTGGTTCAAGTTCTATTTCGCGGGCCGGGAGATCAAAGAGTCGTCCAGGTCGCGATCGAAGACCGTCGCCAAGGAAGCCGAGAAACAGCGGCGGCGTGAACTGGAAGAAGGATTTCACAACCTCAGCAACGTCCGAGAGCAGCGCATTCGGCCGCTCAAGGAGATTATTGACGAATACCTGGTCGGCTATCGGCTGCGCAACCGCGCGCCACGTTTTGCCAAGTACGCGTTGGGACATGTGTCCAGACTGCTTGGGAACAAACTTACCGTGGATGTGGATGCCTCCGCAGTTCTGAAATTCCAGGAAGATCGCCTGCGCGAGGGTGCTGCTCCGAAATCGATCAATGAAGAGGTCCGGTTCCTCTTGAAGATGCTCGGCGACCCGGGCGAGATCGTCCGCGCCCAGTTGCGCAAGGAGAAGCAGCTCAAGCTGAAGGTGAGGATACAAATCGGGAAAGCATTTGACGCTTCCGAGACAAACAAGCTCAGCACTGAAGTCGCAAAATCGCGAAGTCCGCACATCTACATGGCGTTCACGCTCGCCCGCAATGCAGGACTCCGCGATGGCGAGATCAAGACACTCACCTGGGGACAAATTAACTTGACAGACCGCTTTCTCACGGTCGGCCGAGCTAAGACCGAGGCTGGGGAAGGGCGGACGATTCCGTTCAACGACGAGTTGTACGAAGTCTTTGTCCAGCACCGAGCCCAATACGAGATTAAGTTTGGGAATATCCAGCCGCAGTGGTACATATTTCCATTTGGCCGGCCTCGTCCGTCGGATCCGACCCGTCATGTCACGACGCTCAAGACAGCCTGGAACACGGTACGCCGAAATGCGAAGGTGACGGGTCGGTGGCATGACAACCGACACACCTTGATCACGGAACTTGCTGAGAGTGGAGCAGGTGACGAGACAATCATGCAAATCGCGGGTCACGTGTCCAGAACTATGTTGCGGCACTACAGCCATATCCGAATGTTCGCTAAGAGGGCGGCGCTCGATGCTGCGCTTGCCTCCCGGAAGAAATGATTGAAAGGCAGCGAAAGTCCACTGTCTTCGATTTGACCGAGATTTGATATCCAACTAAGGTTCTGCATGGAACTGATCGCAGACCTGTCTCAAAAGGAGATCCCAATGGATTCATTGCTGATGGAAGAAGCGGTTTCCGAAAAGCTTCAAGTGAGCCTTGCTTGCCTGAGGAGATGGAGGCTTCAGGGCGAAGGGCCGAAATACGTAAAGATGGGGCCAATGGTCCGCTACCGCCCTCAAGACATCGAGGACTGGCTTGGCACGCTCCCGACGGGGGGAAACGGACACAGATTGGCTGTCCGGAGCTTAAGTCGACCCAAGCTGGCGATCTCGGCATAGCAACAGTTCAGCAGTCGTATCCACGATGACGATCAGAATTCCTAACCAGCGTTGAGCTGGAGGTAGCGTAGGTGCGAGCAAAGCCCCCACCACAAAGCGCTCAGGCGCGTGTCCTGACTCATTAGAGGATCAGGGTAATTGGTAGCGCAGATCGCATGAACTCGTCGCCGGCCGAAATACGGAGGGAATCAATGGGAATAAGAATCAAACGAGATGATGCAAAGACCTGTTTCCGGTGCCATTCAAATCCGCCACTATTTCGCTTCATATCACTTCAGAAGCTCCCAACCGAAGACGGCTCTCTTGAACCCGATTGTTTGGTTGAGTTGCTCTGCACGTCGTGCCTCCGAATAGAAATCGGTGATTTCTACGAAGGGTTTGCGCAATCCAGCATTCCATTGGGAGTAGATGAATCGCCCGATGTTTGTCTTTCCCGACAAATTGGGTTCGCAGTCGTTCCCCTCATGCTGAGTGAACGAGAGTCTCAATTGCTGATTGATGAGCTCAGAATAGATGGCTTCGAGATGGCCGTGAATTAATGATCTGCAATACCTCTGGATCGGAGCATCGCGCCAACCAGTCATCCCATGTCATATCTTGGATGTTGTTTTATAAAAGAAGTGGATAGAGTAATAACCGGAAGCATTTCATGAAAAGCGGGCCGCGTTGCCGGGCACTTGGCTCATAACCCAAAGGTCGCTGGTTCAAATCCAGCCCCCGCAACCACTTAGCCGCAAGGCCAACCCCAGATAACCCCAAATAACAGCGGTCGCCAAAAT
>Ga0302189_10002895_pt1 | contig 13496 bp, 8 predicted proteins | sample II_Bog_E2_2_FD_194551 | JGI IMG/M metagenome (GOLD analysis project Ga0302189, IMG submission 194551) | Peat permafrost microbial communities from Stordalen Mire near Abisko, Sweden - II_Bog_E2_2 | ecosystem: Environmental > Terrestrial > Soil > Wetlands > Peat | place: Sweden: Abisko, Stordalen...
CCGCAGCCGCCATACCCAGCAAGCGCCGCCATGCCCGCGACCAGCAACATCAGTACGGAAGCCACGCGGCTGAGCGGCTTCCGAAAGGTGCGCGACATGGACTCCAGATGCATAAATCCTCCTACAGGTCATCTTCTTCGTTTTCCTCGGTTCCTTTATAGAACGTGTCGAGGTCCGGCGGACCAACTACGGGAATCTCCGCTGTGGGAAGCTGAAGAAACGCAGAGCCGTCCGCCAAAACCACCAACGCCATGCGGGATTTTTCCCCCGGCAACTCCGCCTCCATCTTTGCCAGCTTCTCAGTGTTGAGGCGCTCCGTCAACTCCATCCCGCCGAGCCGTTTCGCCACGTCCTGGTCCTTATTGCCGTGCGCGGCGGCCAGCGTTTTCTCCAGTTGCTCCACCGTAACCTTTTCGGCAGATCGCGCAGGCAGAATTGCGGGAACATTCATCGAAGTTCGCAATGGAACAGAAGCCTGCAGCGGAACAGAATCGTGCAACTGAATTGAAGCCTGCAATGGAACAGAAGCCTGCAGTGGAACAACGGAATCCAGCGCAATCTCCATCGTCCCCACCTTGCGCGATCCCTGGTCATACACGCCGGTACGCAGCCAGTACTGGCCCTTCGGCACTTCAATTTCCGCATGCATCGGAAGGCCCGACTGCTGGGCTATCGCATACACATCCGGCTTCAGGTTCAACGCCACCACGTGCTCCTTGCGGCTCGCGACTTTTCCGTACTTGTCGTAAGCGAGCAGCGTGAGATTCAGCATGCCGCTGCGCACACCGTCAGGGTCCAGCTTCAGATCCAGGTCCTTCAGCACAATGGAGAAATCCACCGCGTAGCTTTGCCCAGCAGCCTGTTTCTTATCCTGATCCGCAGCCGCTGTGTCCCCTTTCGCGGCTATAGGCAGAATCCTGGCCGTGTACAAGATCTGCTCGCTCTGCGGCATCCCCAAGTCCATATAAGGCAGCAGCGGGTCAACCGCTCCCGGGTTCTCGGCCGCCAGTTTATGAATCGCCTGGGCACGCAACCTCAACTCGCCCCCTGGCAGCCCCGTGTCGCGCGCATAATAGCCGCGCCGATACGACACATTGAGTTTGTCCCCCGTCACCTTCACGTCGATCTTGCGATAACCGCCGTCCATCTTCGCATCCGTCGGCGTGTACGAAAGCGTATAAAAGTCCGCGCTGTCGGCCGTGATCTTCGCCATCACCTCGGAAAGTCCATTCGTATTCATAAAAGCTTTGCCGCCGGTATCTTCCGCCATCTCCTTCATCATCGACTGCTCCGCATCCCGCTCCCCGGCTTCCGCCATTGGCATATTCGATTGCGCACCACCGGTTGAATTCCCTGCGGAAGGGGGACCAATGATCTGCGACGGCGACGACATCGAACCGGGCAACTGGCTGTCCGCCTGGAAAAATCCCACAGTTGACACTCCGCGCGCATCCACCGGGTAGAGAGCCACCCGCGCGGCCGCCAGCATGTTCCGGGTCTTCTGCCATTCCTGCTCAGTCTGTTGATCCACGCGCTGGGAAACCATCGGCGATTCAGAAAACCAGATCACGTTCTTGCGGCCTGGGAATCCATTCAGGAACGTGGCCAACCGCTGCAGGTTCGCCAGGGTCAAAAGCACCCGGTCGGTCTCCTGCGAAATGTCGTTTTCGTTAATGAATTGCTGCAGGTCCGCGATCATCGCTGGATCGGCCGCCGTAGCCCCGTTCCCCACCTGGGCGCTCATCATCCCCACCAGGTTGGCCTGGGCATTGGTTTCCTCCTGCCCCTTCAGCATGTCTGAAGATTGCACTTCGTTGTTCTTCTTGTTACCCAGAGCGGCAAACATCAACGCGGGATCGTCGGTAAACCTCTGGATAAAATGCAGCCCCTTGCCCATGGTGAATATCGCCATGCGCGACCCCGGCTTCAGGTCCTTCAGAAACTTCATTGCCTGCTGGTGAACAACGGTCTGGCTCTCAATCCGCGTGTTCAGCGAGTCGAGCAGCAACACGTTCACCGCCGCTGGCTGCGGAAACGGCGAGAAGTTGCTGAAAACGTCGGGCGGATACTTCGGCATCTCTTTGGGCGCTGCTGCGGGGGAGCCCGCGAGCGCACCCGTATGCTCTTCAAAAAAGCCGACTGCCTGCGGTTTGCCTTGCTCCGTCACCGCAAAGGCGTCCTGCCTCAGCCCGGTGACCGGCTTCCCGCTCTTGTCGGTCACAACTACATCCACCAGGACGGCCCGGCTGTCGATGCGGAGTGGTGTGGAGGGCGTATTCGCGTCCGGTGGCGCCATTTGCGCGGGCAACGGCACGGAAAGACCCATCAGGGCGATGAAACAAGCCAGCGTGCGAAACATAGTTAGCGCTCCCCCAGGCAGCGAATCTTACCATCGCCCAAAGCCTCAAAGCGGTGACGCACCGAGTATTGTCCGGATGATTCCCTGCCTTCCTGAGCATTTGACGCCAGCTATCCCGGCCCCGGTTAGCACAGATTTTCAAGTGGAATGAATTCCTGGCGGCGCACTTCTGAAAATGGGATTGGTCCCCATTCATGGCTGGGGAATCCCTGGCGGCGCCGGCGCGGAACTGCTGGCAGGAGTCTTATCTCCCTGGTCTGCGTCTCCTGCCGGCAGTATCCGCGCCTCAGAGCGAAACACATGATAGGAGCTCGAGTCATACTCCGTATCGTTGATCGCCGTGTCTTTGGGCATGGCCGAATTCGAGACGAAACAGTCGCCCTCATAACAAGTTTGGCGCACGGCCGGGGAGACGGCAGTAGTGATGGTGACGCTCTTGCGTGGGCAAACATAGCTCTGGCCGCCAATCTCCACAGATTCGTATTCCACCATGAGCTCTGCCTGGAAAATGGGGTCGGTGGGCGATAACTCGGTGACGATTACCAGGCGATAGACGGCCCCGGTGGCAGGATCGATAGCGATCTCTCCGTGAAAGGGCGGCACCGATTGAAAGCTATGCAATGGCTGAATGGGCGGCGCACCGACGCAACAGTAATTCACGACGTACGTAGATTTTTCCTTCGGAATGGAATACTGAAACACCGCGATGGGACCGGTCGCGCGCTCTTCCCAGTGGCTCCACTTCATCTTCCCCATGTAGATATCCGTGATTACGAGGCGCTGCAACTGACCGAAGACACCGGAGTTCACCAACCCCTCTTTGGGCTTTGGTTTGTCTTTGGTCTGCTTCTCGCTCGGCTCTTCTACCTCCTTGCCGTCCCGGTAAGAGACCGTATCACTGAAGCTGTCCAGGGGTTGAAACGCCTGATGCTCCACAAAGATAAATCCAGACCCATTCTGATACGAAACTTTCAAATCGTGAAAGCGGGTGGTGGTCTCTTTGGCAAAGAAATCCGGCAGTTTGTGGAGGACGCTCACAAGATTCTCGGCAGCCTTCGACAGGATCAGTCTCTGCGTGGGTAGGTCCGGCGGCGGAGTTGTGGAAATCTCCGCCGCGGGAAGCTGGAGAAAGGCCGAGGCGTCCGCCAAAACCAGCAGCGCCGTTCGGGATTTTTCTCCCGGAAGGTCAGCCTGGATCTTTTGAAGTCTCGGCGAGCTGAGACGCTCGCTCAGTTCCATCCCGCCGAGCCGCTTCGCTATTTCCTGATCCTTCTTCTCGTGCGCAGCGGCCAGCGTATTTTCCAGTTGCTCCACCGTTACCTTCTCGACAGGTCGTGTGGGTGGAGTTGCGCCACTCTTCTTCGAAGCTCGCAATGGAACTAAAGGCTGCGCGGGAACAGAAGGCTGCACCGGCACAGAAGCCTGCTTCGGAACATCCGCCTCAAAAGGATCAGAAGCCGGCATCGGAACCACGGAGCTCAACGCAACTTCCATCGTTCCCACTTTGTGCGATCCCTGGTCGTACACGCCCGTGCGCAGCCAGTACTGCCCCTTCGGAACTCCAATCTCCGTACGCAACTGAACACCCGTTTGCTGGAAAACCGCATACGCATCCGGCTTGATATTCAGCTCCACCACGTTTTCCTTGCGGCTGGCGACTTTTCCGTAGCGGTCATACGCAATCAGTGAAAGGTTCAGCATTCCTTTGTGCTGGCCGTCCGAGTCCAGCTTCAAGTCCAGATCCTTCAGATCAACGAAGAATTCCACCTTGTAGTGGTTCTCCTCCTTCTTCCCGCCGGCCTCGTTCTCCCCCGCGGCTGCGGGCACAATGCGGGCTTTGTATAGAATCTGGTCGCTCTGCGGCATCCCCAGGTCCATGAATGGCAGTAGCGGGTCCACCTCTCCGGGGTTCTGGACGGCCAGCCTCTGCACCAGCTGGTTCCTTGCGCTCATCGCGCTTCCGGGCAGGCCCGCATCCGTCGCAATGTAGCCCTGGCGGTACGAAAGATCGTATTTCCCTCCAGGAATCTTGACCTCGATCTTCCGAAAAGCCCCGTCTATCTTCGCATTCGTAGGCGAGTACGAAAGCGTATAGAAATCGCTGCTGTCCGCTGTGACTTTTTCAATCACCTCAGACATCCCGTTCGTTGAGTATGCTTTCCCGCCCGATTGCTCGGCCAGAATCTGCCCACTGCCCATGTCTGCGTAGTGCTGAGAGGCATCGCTCCCAAGCGACTGCAGAAAATATCCGTCGGAGCCAATCAGTTGCGAGGCCTGCGTGATGCCCTTGGGAAGGTTGTTCTCGGCTGTATACAGGCTGTAGGTCCAGACGCCGGGCGCATACACGGGATAAATTGCCACGCGCGCCGCAGCCAGCATGGCCATCGTATTTTGGAGCTCATTGTCGACTGCCGGATTGCCAGTTCTCCCGGCGCCACCCGTATCCACAAAGGCCGATGGCACCGATTCCGCAAACCAGATCAGGTTCTTCCGTCCCGGAAATCCTTCAAGAAACGCGGCTAACCGTTGCAGATTGTCCAGCGTGATCTGCATGCGATTGATGGATTGCACAGTATCGCTCTCACTCATAAATCTCTGCAGGTCACCGGCCATGCCTGCGGAGGCTAACGTGCCGCCGCCCGGCACCGGCTCGCTCATCATGCCTGTCAGGCTCTGCTGTGCGTTGGTTTCTTCCATCTCCTTCAGCATCACCGAGGCTTCCACCCCGCTGTTCTGCTTGTTGTTCAGCGCCGCGGCCAGCACCGCGGGGTCGTCATTGAATCCCTGGATAAAATGCAGACCCATTCCCATGGCGAAGATCGCCGTCCGCGTTCCCGGCTTCGCAGACTTCAGAAACTTCAACACCTGCCCGTGAACAACGCTCAGGTCCTGGTTTTTCGTGTTCAGCGAGTCAAGCAGCAACACGTTCACCGCGGCCGGCTCCGGAAACGGCGAGAAGTTGCTGAACACATCGGGTGGATACTTCGGCATCTCTTTGGGCGCAGCCGCAGGCGTTCCCGCGAGCGCTCCCGTATGCTCTTCAAAAAAGTCGATCTCCTGCGGTTTGCCCTGCTCCGTCACCGCAAAGGCATCGCGGCTCAGCCCAGTCACCGGCCTCCCGCTTTTATCGGTCACCACCACGTCCACCAGCACCGACCGGCTATTGATGCGCAGCGTTGACGAGGCCGCGTCCGCGACCGGTGCCGCGGTTTGCGCTGGCAGCGGCAGGGTAAGACATATCAGGGCGATTATCAGCGCAATGCAGCAAGCCAGCGTGCGAGACATAGCGTACGCTCCCCAAGCAGGGAATCTTACCATCGCCCAAAACCTCAAAGCGGTGACGCACCGAAAACTGTCGGAATGATTCTCAGCTTGTGCCAAGCATTTGACACCCCGTATCCCCGGCGCAGTTAGCAAAGATTTTCAAGTGAAATCAATTGCCCGGCGGGCACTCGATCCTGAAATGTTGGCCCGCAGTCCTCGTCAGGCTCTCTTTGTGCGGCGCGTTGCCTTCTCTGCAACTTGCGAAGCCACAAGCACCACCGGCTCCTGATCCGGAAAGGTCGCGATCATGGTCAGCTGCCCTCCCATTGCCGCCACGGTGCGCTGCATCGTGGACAGGCGCGGATCCTTCCGCTTCTCGAGCCGGGAAATCTGCATCTGGCCGATTCCCAACGCCTCCGCCACTGCCGCCTGGCTGATCTTGCGTCCTTTGCGCAACTCGGCCAGTGTCATGCGCTGCTCCACCTTGGCGATCAGCTCTTTTCCCCTTGCTTCAATAGCCTTTTGCCGTTCGATAGGCAAAGTGGCAATCCAGTCATCCACTGAAACCATTCCGCGCATTTAAAGTCCCTCCCTTTGATTAAAGGTCGTCAAGATGTTCCTGGTGCCGCTTATCCGCTTTGTCGATCAACCGTTTGTAGAATTTCGCTTCGCTCACGCCCGACTTGTCCGCTGCAACCAAAAGAATTGCATTCCGTTGTGGATTGAAAGCAAAGGCAACGCGCCAAACGCCTCCGTCGGCTCTGAAGCGAAGCTCTTTCATGTTCGCAAACTTTGACCCATTCAGCGTGTCCACATCGAGCCTTCCAAGAGAGGGTCCGAACTCACGAAGCGGCGCAATTGCCGACGCTAGGCCGTCTTGAACTGCCGCTGACAGCCCTCAACCTCTGCCATGAACTTCGGATGGAAGTAGGCGGACCAGTTCATAGTACAATTATGCCACAAAGCGCATTATGCCCAATAGGGCATTCGATTGAATTCCTGGGTGTTTCATGTCTTGCTTCTGAAATGTGGAATCAGCCCTCTACCCGTGGCGGCGCGGCTCCCCGCAGCCGCCTGTTCATGGGCTCCGAATACCACTTCGCCACCGCCCGCCCCAGCGGCGCCGCCAGCGCAACTTCAGCCGCGATCCAGATCAGCGGCGACGCTCGATGCGCCTTGACATAGAGTTCGGTCATACCCACCACTACAAACTCATGCGTCAGGTAAATCTCGTAGCTATGCCGCCCAAACCAGCGCACCGGCGCAGTCCACGCGCTTCCTTCGCGGCCCCGCAACACGGACCCCAGCATCACCAGGCAGGTGGCCAAAACAAGCACCGTGTCGTCCGTGCCGCTGCGGCCCAGGGTCCCCATCCAATGCCAAGGCGGCCACACCACGATAAGCAGCATCAGCAGCGCGCCGGCGATTTGAACAGCCAGCAGCAGCCGTCTACCCGCCCAGGCCGGCCTCGCGCGTTGCAGCCAATCGGCAAGCAGCGCGGTAAGACAGCCCAGCGCTATCCCGCTCATCCCTCCCAGGTACGACGTTCCCTTCCAGATCGCATTCGTCGTCCAGGCCGTGCGCGCAAAGGGTCCCATTCCCACCAGGATCAGAAGCACCAGCAAGAACAACGGCAACCCGCGCTTCCACTTGAGCAGCGCCAGGCACGCAAGCGGGAAGAAGAGATAAAACATCTCCTCCACCGAGAGCGACCACATCACATCCCAGTTGGCAGGCAGATAGCCATGGACCGCCTCAAACCAGTTGATCTGAAACGTCAGTGCCGCAAACAGCGCGCGCGGCAGCGTTCCGCGGGCCGGGTTGATGTGAAAGCCGTTCACGCCAAACAGGTGCAGCACGCTGAGCACTGCCAGCAGCAACAACAGGAGCGGCGCGATGCGCGCAAATCGAATGCGGTAAAACGTGCCCGCGCGCATGCTGGCAAGCGAGCCAAAGCGGCGCAGGGATGTGAGCGTGATCAGAAACCCTGAAATGGCAAAGAAGACAGTGACGCCATTGCCGCCCTGCCAGAAGACAATGCGGAACAGCCAGCGCGGCAGCAGGTCCTGAATCGAATCGGAGTAGGTGAAGAGCAGCCGGATTTGCCCATGCAGCAGAATCACGGCGATGATGGAAAGGCCCCGAAGCAGGTCGATCCCATCAAATCGAGATGTGGCAGCAGGCTCGGCTTCCTTCGTCAATCGTCCCTCCCGAGCCGTGCAGCCCACCCCACCGGACCGACAATTGGTTCATTGCTGCGCGGCGGCACGCGCCTTCGCGACAAACGTTCGCAGCTTCTCCGGATCCTTCTTGCCCGGCTCCGATTCCACGCCGGAAGCCACATCCACCCCCCACGGCTGCAGCGTCAGAATCGCCTCGGCCACGTTCTCCGGACGCAGGCCACCAGCGGCGATCAGGCGCTTCCGCGCCTCCGCATTCCGCGAGAAAATGGCGCTCGCACCGGCCCAGTCGAAGGTCACGCCCGTCCCCCCAACTGCCGTCGGCGTACGCGAATCCACCAGCACTCCATCCACGTCCCGGTTGCGCATATGCTGCCCAATCTGCTCCGCCGCGCCGTCGCCAAAGTGCACCACCCGCAGAATGCGCAGCCCGCGCCCCAGCCGCTCGCGCAGCCTGCCGGGCACGCCTGGTCCGGCTTCGGAATGCAGTTGCACCCCAGTCAGCCCGCATACCCGGACCGTCGTGTAAATCTCATCTAATCCAGCATTTACAAACACGCCGATTTTCTCCACAGCGGCCGGCAGATGCGGCACAATGGAGGCCACCTGCGCTGTGGTGACGCGGCGCGGGCTGGGCGCAAACACAAAGCCCACCGCGTCGGCCCCGGCTTCTCCCGCCAGGCGCGCGTCCTCCAAAGAGGTGCTTCCGCAAATCTTGATCCAGAGACTCATTGTGTCGCGGCCGCCCCCGCTAGAAGCTCCGCCAATGCCGCGCCGGGATCGGGCTGCCGCATCAGGCTTTCGCCAATCAGAAAGGCGTCGAATCCCGCCGTTCGCAGGCGGATGAGATCCTCCGCTGTCGTAATGCCGCTCTCCGCAACCCGCACCACCGACGCCGGAATCCGCTCCACCAGCGCCAGCGAAGTTTCCAGGCTCACTTCAAAGCTCTTCAGGTCGCGGTTGTTTACCCCGATCGCATCGGCTCCGTCCGCCCCAAGGAAGTCAAAAACACGGTCCAACTCACCCTCTGTGTGAACCTCCACCAGCACATCCAGTTCGTACTCACGCGCCTTCGCGGACAACCGTAAAAGCTCCGCATCTGTGAGCGCGGCGGCAATCAGCAGAATGGCATCCGCGCAGTGCGCGCGGGCCTCGACAATCTGGTATTCGTCCACCATGAAGTCCTTGCGCAGACAGGGGATAGCGGCTGCCGCGGAAGCGAGTTCCAGGTTGCGTAGGCTGCCCTGAAAATACGGCTCGTCGGTGAGCACAGAGAGCGCCCTCGCGCCGCCGTTCTGGTAACTCCGAGCCAACCAGGAAGCGTCAAAATCGGCCCGAATCAGTCCCTTGGACGGCGACGCTTTTTTGATTTCAGCAATAATCGCCGGGCCTTCCGCGCCACGCCGCCGCAGTTCCCCGGCCCAGCCCCGAGGCGTATGCGCGGCGGCCCTGCGCTCCAGTTCGGCTTGCGGGACACACGCCTTGCTCGCTGCCACAGTGGCACGCGTTGTCGCCAGGATTTTATCCAGATGGGTGGACATACTCTTGGTCGAGTATACGAGGCGACCGCTGACGGGAGGATGCTGATTGCGGCAAAAGGAAGGAGATGCCCGGCTTGCGGCGTGCCTCAGACTGCAGGTTTAAATGCGTAAGGGGATCCCGATCCGGGCCTAAAGGCCTCGCTATGTGAGGCCTGCTTTTCAGGAGGTTGAAACCTCCTGCTCCCTCCGGGAATTGCGATCGACAACTGTAGTACTAAAACTGCAGATGTGCAGACCCTTCGACTGAGGTGGTAGCGTTATCGTGGCTGGCGGCCAATCTTTTGTTTGGGAGATTATTGTGTACAAGCGCCTTCTAATGCTCTTCGCTTTTTCCCTTTCAGCTTTGCCGATCCAGGCGAAGGTGGTTGTCTTCCGGCAGCCTGGATTTCCAACGGTATCCAGCCAGCCAATTGAGAAGGCGACGCTGGAAAAGGCTCTCGACGGACTCCAACCGGTGTTCGCGGACGAGGCTGCTTTGGGAGCCACGGAGACACTTGCAAACTGCGAATTGCTGGTGCTGCCGTATGGCTCCGCTGTACCCGTTGAGGCGTGGAAGAGCATCGAGAATTACCTGGATGGAGGCGGAAACCTGCTTGTCATCGGCGGGCAGCCGCTGCGCGTCCCGGTGAGCTTGGTGGACGGGAAATTTGTATCCGCGAGCCCGCAGGATACCTACGCACGGGCACTGGGTTTTCGCCACACCTACGAGGTTCCCGTTCCGCCTGACGCCAGGTTTCAATGGCGGTACGGCTACGCGTGGCTGCCCGCGATCGCCGTGCGCGCGCAGACGTTCTTCACCGTGGAGGGGCGCCTGAATGGGTTGGGCTACATGGCCGATTCAACGGGCCTGCTGGTTGCGGCTCCAGTAATTGTTTCCGACCACACGGCCGGAGGGCCGGAGCATCGCATGACGGGCAGCCGCATTGTGGCGCTCGATTTCAATCCCCAGCCGGGTTACTGGCAGAGCGGGGACGGCATTCAGCTTGTGCATCAGGCTGCGGAGTATGCCCGGCAAGGCGCCATGGAGCTTTCCGTCGAAACTCAGTACTCCGCCATTCGTGCGGAAGAGCCGCCCACGATTACGGTGCATTTGCGCAACGCACGCGCACAGCGGCTGGGTGCGACCGTGACTGGCGGGGTTGCGATTAAGCTTCTGCGCGGGGACGAAGTGGTTCAGACGGCCACTTTGCCTGTGGCCGGCACTGGAACTGCCGACCTGGAGACGCCCTTCCATCAACCGCTGACTCCGGGATTCTACAAGGTGTCCGCTGTTTACAGCGAAGGTGAGCACGCCCGCGAGTTCTACCAGAATGGATTCCTGGTGACGGGGCTGGCTACGGAACCGGGCGCGCTCACTTCGGGTCCGGTTCTTGGGGTGAAGGGCGACTTTCTTTCGCTGGACGGCAAACCTTTTTTCCCAGTGGGTACCAACTACTTCACGACCGAAGAGAATGGATGGGACTTCTCCAGCCCGAGGAACGCGTGGGTGTGGGACAAGGACTTTGCGGAGATGGCCGCGCATGGAGTGAGCTTTGTACGCACGGGCGTTTGGATGCAAAACGCAAAGTTTGTCGATCCCGGCACCGGCGGCGTGAACGAGCGGTTCCTCCGCAACCTTGAGGCATTCCTCGATTGCGCGCAGCGGCATCACATTGCGATTAACTTCACCTTCTTTGCTTTTTCTCCTCACTCCGGCCCTGCTGCGCGGACGACGGATGCCGCCACACCGCCGCCCAATCCATATATTGACCCAGCGGCCGTGGAGGCGGAACAAGCCTATGTGCGTTCCGTGGTTGACCGGTTCAAGGACGTGCCGTGGCTCTCCTGGGACCTGATCAATGAGCCCAGCTTTTCAAACCCGAAGCAGGTATTCCATGGGAACTCTCCCAACGGCGACCCGGCCGAGGTTGCGGCGTGGCACAAGTGGCTTGGCCAGAAGTATGGGAGTCTTTCCGCATTAGGCGATGCGTGGCGCGTGCCGGGGGCAGATCTGCCTGGCTTCGACGGCATCCCGCTGCCCAATCCCGCAGACCTTCACTCCGACCGGCATGGCAGCCTGAACCAGGTTCGCGCGCTGGACTACAACTTGTTTGCGCAGGACATGTTCAGCGGATGGGTCAAGTCGATGGTTGCGACGATTCGGTCGTCCGGCAGCAAACAGCTCATCGACGTGGGGCAGGACGAAGGCGGTGTGATGGACCGCGTTCTGAATCAGTTCTACGGGGGAGCGGGGGTGTCGTTTACGACCGACCACACGTACTGGCAGGACGATGCGCTGCTGTGGGATTCGGTGGCGGCGAAGCGGCCCGGCGTGCCGAATATTACCGGCGAAACCGGATATCAGCCTGTGTGGGCTCCAGACGGGAGCTGGCGCTACGACGAGTTCACCGGTTTGGGCCTGACAGAGCGGAAATGGGTGCTTGGGTTTGCGGCGGGCAGCAGCGGAGCCATGCAATGGGACTGGGCGCGCGAAGTGGATTTCGGTATGCAGCGCAGCGATGGTTCGGCGAAGGTGTGGGAGAACCAGATGCGCGACCTGGGCGAGTTTGCCCGCAAGGCCGCGCCGTTCGCGGATTCAATCGTTCAGCCGGATGTAGCGATCGTGCTGCCGCAGTCGTACCAGTTATCCGTATCCAATTCGTTTGCCATTGAGGCGCAACAAACGGCGGTGCGGGCTCTCTTCAATTACGCACACAGCCAGGCTTATGCCGTGGGCGAATACCAGATTGAACTCCTTGGGTCTCCCAAGCTGATCCTTCTGCCTTCACCTTTCGGACTTACCGATGAGGCCTGGAAGGCGATAGAACAGCGAGTGCGGGCCGGAGCAGTGCTGCTGGTTACTGGCCCGTTCGGCGAGGATGCCCATCTTCATGCAACCGGAAGACAGGAATCGGCGGGATTGCCTTACGATTCCGGTCCGCTGACGGTGCGCGACTTGTTGTTCCATTTCCCGGGCGGGGAGGAGACGCTCAATTATGCCGGCAACAAAACAACCGTACTGAGCCGCGCCATCCTTCCCAATGGCGGCGATTGGGAGGAAAGGCAAGTTGGCAAGGGAAGGATTCTCTTCTCCGCGCTGCCGCTGGAATTGAATGGCAATCTGCAGGCCGTGGCCGATGTCTACAGCTATGCGCTCAAGCTCGCCGGCGTGGCCCCGGTGTTTTCCACGGTGATGAGGGACCCAGGCATCCTGATCTGCCCCACGCGCTATCCGAACGCAACACTCTATGTGATTACCTCGGAGTCCAATCGGACCGATGTCTCATTCGAAGACTTGCGCAGCGGCAAACAGTTCACGGGGAATCTCAAAAGCGGAGGAGCGGCGCTGCTGCTGGTGGAGGCGGATGGCAAGCTTGCAGCCACGTACCACTGGCCTAATGAATGAGAGCACGGTAGTAGCTTTCGGGCGAAAGATGCGGGATACATGAAGGTGAATGTTGACGATTTATGGGAAGGGAAGCGCCAATCACACGGCGTACTTCGCGCAAGTACACGAATCGCATGAATCGACGAGAATTTACAAAGAGTTTCGCGTGGGCGTTGCCCGGCCTTGCGGCGCCGGCGATTTTGTCTTTACCGGCCCAGACCATCTCCAGACCGACGCGACAGAAGCCCCATGAATTCTATGTCAGCAGTTCCGCGGGCAACGATCGGAATGATGGGCGTTCTCCGCAAACCGCATGGCAAAGCTTGACACGTGTAAACACTACCGACTTCCAGCCTGGGGATAAGGTTTTATTCAGGCGAAACGATCTATGGCGCGGCAGCCTGCGGCCAAAGAGCGGTGCGGAAGGTTGGCCCATAACCTATGGCGCCTACGGAGATGGCGCCAAACCAATTCTGCAGGGATCGGTGGCGAAGGATATGCCAGCTTCCTGGATGAGTGCAGGCAGGAACCTATGGACGACATCTCCTGCGCCTGCCCCAAATCCCGTGCTCCGCATGAGCCCGCGTAGTTCCAGCGAGGAGATTGGTAGCGAAGGCACACTCGACGTGGACGTCGGGAACATCGTTTTCGATCACGGTTGCGAGTGCGGCACGAAGAAATGGCAACGTGAGGACCTGCACCAGAATGGAGATTTCTGGTACGACCCAAATTCACATCAAGTGTGGCTCTATTACGACGTACCTCCGCACACAAAACATCGGAGC
>Ga0302189_10002902_pt1 | contig 13485 bp, 14 predicted proteins | sample II_Bog_E2_2_FD_194551 | JGI IMG/M metagenome (GOLD analysis project Ga0302189, IMG submission 194551) | Peat permafrost microbial communities from Stordalen Mire near Abisko, Sweden - II_Bog_E2_2 | ecosystem: Environmental > Terrestrial > Soil > Wetlands > Peat | place: Sweden: Abisko...
ACCTCACTTCCAGGCTGGCGTTCTAGCCGGACAACCCAATCTCCTGAGAGGGGAGGGCTGCCACCTTCCTAATGTTACCTGTGTTTTAGATGCGATGGAAGGCCCGCTGGATCTCCTTCCAAGAATACAGCAAAGCTATTGGACGTCCATGCGGGCAACTTGTGGGGTGACTGGTTTTTGCCAGTTCCAAGAGTAACCACTCCATTCGAACCGGGTCAAGAGGGGTATTGACCTTAATGGCGGAATGGCAGGCGATGGAGGCCGCAATTCGTGTGCGAAGAGCGGTAAGATCCTCATTTTGCGGCACTTCATCTGAATCAGCGCTGGACTGATCAATCACCTGCGAGAGCATTCGTTCCAGTGCGGCGCCTTCCAGGCCAACGGGCGCGGCTTTGACTGCAAGTGTTTGTGGGCCAAAGGGTTCTACCTCAAACCCATTTCTTTCCAATTCCTCGGCAATTCGTGCAAATACCACCATCTGCGATGCCTTCAGTTCGACGAGCATGGGCATTAGTAACCTCTGGCGTTGCACCTGCTCGACCTGCCGGTCCCGTAAAATTTTTTCGAAAAGTACACGCTCGTGCGCCACGTGCTGGTCGATGATCCACAATCCGTCGTCGCCAGAGGCCAGGATGAAGGACTCCCGCAATTGCGCCAGCGGGCGAAGCGACCCTAGATGGTTGAGGTTTGCCGCCGCTTGCTCGGCTTCCACCTGGGCGGTTGCCGTGGTGGGGCTGGGCCCGCTTGCCGATGCGTCGCCGAGGGGTTGCGAACAATCGTCAGCTCCGAAACCCTCGGCTGGCTTGAACAGGGCCGCTGCGGCCTCGCCCCATGCTTTTTGGTCGCCCCAGCCGCCCAACCCGTTTGGATTGAGGCTCCGGGCGTCAAAGGGCAGCTTGCCGGGAACGGGTGCTGGGAGGCGCGGAGTCAGTTGGAAGGCGGCCGCATTTGCCGCCGCGTTCTGGGAAGCCTCCGGATCGGAGTCGCGCATAGCTGTCTCGCCGGGAGCACCGGGAAGCGGTGAAATAGCGGTGGGCATCAGCGACGGGCTGGCGATGGGGGAGTTGTCCAAAGCGGCCAGGAAGCCGGCGGCGGGGCGGGACTGGATCAACGCCGTGCGGATGCTGTCGCGAACAAAGTCGTGAACAAGGCTCTGCTGGCGGAAACGCACCTCGGTTTTGGCGGGGTGTACGTTTACGTCCACCTCTTCCGGCGGCATCTCCAGGAACAGCAGAACCACCGGGAAGCTGATGGGAGGAATCACGTTGCGATAGGCTTCAACGATCGCGTGGATCAGCAGGCGATCACGAATAAGCCTCTTGTTTACAAAGATGTAGATCGAGTTGCGGTTGAGCTTTTGCAGCTCCGGCTTGGAGTAGAAGCCGGTCAGCCGCATCATGCCTGGGTCGCGTGCCGGTTCGTCGGGATCCTTCTTCCAGGGCGGCGGTTCAGGCAGGCCAGCTCGCACGAGGGGAATCTCGGCGGCCACGGGGAGCAATTGGGCCAGCGTGTCCTTGCCGAAGATCTGGTAGATGCGCTCAGCTGTTCGGGTAACCGGCGGTGCGGAGACGATGGTGTTTGTGGCGGAGAGCAGCTCGAAGTGCTTTTCCGGATGCACCAGCGCGTAGTGGGTCACGAGGGCCGTCACGTGGGCCAACTCCGTGCTTTCGGCGCGAAGGAATTTGCGCCGGGCTGGGGTGTTGAAGAAAAGGTCGGCAACCGCGATGGTGGTTCCGCGGGGCAGCGCGGCGTCATCCACATGCAGAATCTTGCCGCCAGCAATCTCCAGGCGTGTTCCCGTTTCGGCTTCCCCCGGACCCGTTTCAAGCGTTACACGGGCTACGGAAGCGATGGAGGGCAGTGCTTCGCCGCGAAAGCCCAGGGTGGCGATGGAGAGCAGGTCGTCGGCTGTACGCAGCTTGGAGGTTGCGTGGCGCTCGAAGGCCAGAAGGGCATCGTCGCGATTCATGCCGTGGCCGTCGTCGGTCAGGCGAATCAGCTTCCGGCCACCCGCCTCCACTTCGACACGGATTCGGCTTGCGCCCGCGTCCAGGGCGTTCTCCAGCAACTCTTTCACTACAGAGGCTGGCCTGTCGACCACCTCGCCGGCGGCAATCTGGTTGGCAACCTGGTCGGGAAGAATGCGGATGCGGCCCATAACTTCCTAGCGTAACTCAGTGAGGCAGCCGCGAGTCGATCGTGGTCGAGCCCAAGGCACATGCAGACTCGCGCGACAGGTCAACCGGGCAAAGGCCACGGCGCGGAACTGCTCGGTACAACTGAGGTTGCGCACCCGGTGGTCACCGCCATAAAGCGGATCCATAGGCCATCCCGGACGATCGCGAAGATAATACGGACTCTCGATATAGATCGTATCGCCTGAATCGCCATCTTGATAATAGTCAGGCCGCAATGCGGTCAGGTCATGACACGAGGAAAAGGAGAAATGAAGATGCGCGTATTCGTCACCGGCGCCACAGGATTCATCGGTTCTGCCATTGTTACGGAACTCATCGACGCAGGCCATCAGGTACTCGGACTGGCCCGCTCAGACGCGGGCGCCGAATCTCTTCTCGCTGCCGGCGCCCAGGTGCATCGAGGCGATCTTGAAAACCTGGAAAGCCTGCGCAGTGGAGCCGCTATGTCGGATGGCGTGATTCACACCGCCTTCAACCACGACTTTTCGCAGTTCCAGAAGAATTGCGATGACGACCGCAAAGCGATCGAGGCGATTGGCGAAGTCCTCATCGGCTCGGACCGGCCGTTCGTTATCACCTCGGGCACGGCGATCGCGGCCAATGTGGACGGCTAGCCATCGACGGAGGACGGACCGACCGCTGCGTGGAACCCGCGCGCTGCTTCGGAAGCTGCTGTGAACGAGTTGACGGCGCGCGGCGTGAACACCTCCGTGGTGCGGCTGGCGCAGATTCACGACACACGCAAGCAAGGTCTAGTGCCTTACGTCCTCGCCGTGACGCGCGAGAAGCGCGTATCGGCCTACATCGGCGACGGAGGCAATCGCTGGCCGGCGGCGCACGTTTCCGACGTGGCGCGGCTATACCTGCTGGCGTTTGAGAAGGCGGAGCCGGGCGCGATATACCACGCGGTCCACGAAGAGGGAGTGTCGATGAAGGCCATCGCCGAGGCGTTGGGCCGCGGGCTGAAGGTGCCGGTCGTCAGCATCGACCTTGGAGAGGCTGAGGCATACTTCGGCTGGCTTGCCCGCTTCGCCCAGCACGATATGCCGGCCTCCAGCGCTCTCACGCAACAAAAGCTGAATTGGAAGCCGACGGGGCCGGGCCTCATCGCCGACCTCGATGGCATGGACTACACGCAAGCCTGAGCAGGGCGACGGCGCAACACCGATATGGACCGGAGTGTCCTGGGTTCCTGTCTGGCGCTTAGACCGGGTGTACCGAGTCCTGATTGTCGAACCTTGTGAACTTGGAAACGAAATTCAGATAAACGGTTTCAGTAGGGCCGTTGCGCTGCTTGGCGATGATGATTTCGGACTTGGCCTTGTCCGCCTCCGACATTTCTTCGCTGCGGTTGTAGTAGGCCTCGCGGTGGATGAACGCCACCACGTCGGCATCTTGCTCGATCGATCCGGACTCGCGCAAGTCGCTGAGCAGAGGGCGCTTGTCGTCCCCACGGCGCTCGCTGGCACGGGAGAGCTGCGACAGCGCTACAACCGGCACATGCAGCTCCTTGGCCAGGGCTTTCAAGCCGCGGGAGATGGCTGAGACCTCCTGGGTACGGTTCTCGTAGTTCTTTTTCCCGGACGATGGCACGGTGGCAGACATCAGTTGCAGGTAGTCGACCACGATCAGATCCAGGCCGCCATGCGTCTGCTTCAGGCGCCGCGCCTTGGCGCGCATTTCAGACAGCGAAATGCCCGCGCTGTCATCGATGAACATGCGGGACTCGACCAGTTGGCCCAATGCATTCTGCAACTTGGCGTGGTCTTCCTTGCCCAGGAAGCCGGTCTGGAGCTTGCGCTGGTCGACCCAGGCCTGGGAGGCCAACATGCGGCGCAGCAGCGACTCCTTGCTCATTTCCAGGCTGAAGACGGCTACGATTGCGCCGTGATTCACGGCGGCGTTCTGGGCGATATTGATGGCGAAGGCCGTTTTTCCCATCGATGGGCGCGCGGCGATGATGATCAGCTCGTCTTTTTGGAGGCCGCTGGTGAGCCGGTCGAGGTCAGTGAAGTCGGTTGCCAGGCCGGTGACTTCGCGGCTCTGCTTGTAGAGGTTGTCGATGCTGCCAAAGGAGTTCTGGACGATCTGATCAAGGGACTGGAAGCCGTAACTGATGCCCTTTTCACTGACTTCCATCAGCTGAGCCTCGGCGGCGCCCAGGACATCGAGTGCGGACTCGGACTGGTCGGCGGCGCGGGCAATGGCCATGGAGCAAATGCCCATGAGCTTGCGCAGCAGACTCTTATCCTTGACGATGCGGATGTACTCGTCGATCACCGGACGGCGGGGCAGGCCTTCCGTGAGTGACGCGAGATAAGCCACGCCTCCAACTGCCTCGACTTCTTTGTAGCGGGCCAACTCGTGGGCCAGGGTGACAATGTCGACAGCGCGCTGTTCGTTCATCAACTCCGTCATACGCATGAAGATACGGCGATGTGAGTCGAGCGAGAAATCTTCGGAATCGAGCTTTTCGGCAGCTTCCGAGTGAGACGAATTGTCCAGCAGAATGGCGCCGAGGATGGTTTTCTCGGCCTCGACATTCGCGGGCATTCCCTGTTCGAGAGTGAGGTCGGGGATGGTGGCCATATTTTGAGAGTTTAGGCCGAATGGCAGCGGTAGGAGAAGAAGGCAAAACTAGGAAAAAGCGGAAAAGGCGTCAAGAATAGCAAGCTGCGGGTGCTAATTCAGCCTTGTTATAGCCATTAATTATGGCTATAATTTCGGACATGGAAGTCAGCACCGCAGAAGCGAAGAATCGCCTCCCCGAGTTGATCCGCATCGTGGAGGGCGGCGAGCAGGTGGTCATAACCCGCCACGGTCGTCCTGTGGCTCAGATTGCGCCGCCTCCGCCGGAACCACGCAAAGCGCGGTTCGACGGCATGAAGGGCCGCATCCGTTTGCTGCCCGGCTGGGACGATCCGATGACTGAGGAAGAACTCCTGGGTGAGGCGGATTGAACGAGCCCGTTGCAGCGCGCGGGTACCTCCTCGACACACAAGCAGCCATTTTCACAATGTCGCAGTCGAGTTCGCTTTCTGCATCGGCAAGGGCAGCAATTGCCGAAGGCCCGAACGTGCTCAGTGTCATCTCCTATTGGGAGGTCATGATCAAGAGCATGAAGGGTAAGTTGGACATTGGCGATCCGCGCGCCTGGTGGTTCGACGCGCTCGATGAACTTGCCGCCACGCCGCTGATACTGCGTCCCGAGCACATCGTTGCCGTTTATGGGCTGGCTCCGATCCACAAGGACCCCTTCGACAGAATTCTGGTGGCCCAGGCGACGGCCGAGGGGCTGGCGTTGGTGAGCATGGATAGCGAGATTGCGCTGTATGCATCGAAAAGCCTGCGGGTGGTTGGGTGAGAGACCGCGCTAGCGAGCCACCCGCTTTGATGGAATCGACGCATTTAGATGGTCGGTTGGTCCTCGGGAGGGCCAGCCGGCACGGGCTGAGGCGGTGGAATGGGTGCGGCTGACTCCGTAGGTTTCCACCGCAGAATCGGCTTCCTTGCCGCTTGCACTTCGTCGAGTCTTGATACTCGGGTTGAATGCGGTGCGGACCTTACTAACTCCGGAGTTTCTTCGACTTCCTTGGCAATGCTGCGCATGGCGTCGATGAAGAGGTCCAGCTCTTCTAGCGACTCGCTCTCGGTGGGCTCGATCATCAGTGCGCCGTGGACGATGAGCGGGAAGCTGACCGTGTAGGGGTGGAAGCCTTAGTCGATGAGGCGCTTGGCGATGTCGCCGGTTTTGACGCCGAGGGCGGCCTGACGCTTGTCGCTGAAAACAACCTCGTGCATGGAGGCGGTCTTGTAGGGGAGTTCGTAGAGGTCTTCGAGGCCGTGCCGGATGTAATTCGCGTTGAGGACGGCGTCTTCGGTGGTGAGCCGCAGGCCGTCTGGGCCGTTGGCGAGGATGTAGGCCAATGCGCGGATGAACATGCCGGTGTTGCCGTAAAAAGCGCGGACGCGGCCTACGGATTGAGGGCGGTTGTAGTCCCAGGTGAGCTGACCGGGGCTGTTCGATTCCCAAGTCTCAGAATCGAGACCTGGGGCACTCGGAGCGTTGCGCACGAGCACGGGGATCGGCAGAAAAGGCTCAAGGAATGCCTTGCAAGCCACCGGTCCGGAGCCCGGGCCGCCGCCGCCGTGGGGCGTTGAAAACGTCTTGTGCAGGTTGAGGTGCATCACATCGACGCCGAAATCGCCGGGACGGGCTTTGCCGACCAGGGCGTTCATGTTGGCGCCGTCCATGTAAAGCAGAGCGCCCTTGGCGTGGAGAATGTCGGCGATCTTGTGGATCTGGCTCTCGAAGACTCCAATGGTTGAGGGGTTGGTGAGCATCAGCGCGGCGGTTTCTTCGTCGACCTGGCGGGTCAGGGCTTCGAGATCAATGCCGCCTTCCGCATTGGACTTGAGATTTTCGACCGCGTAGCCGCAGATGGCCGCTGTGGCGGGATTGGTGCCGTGGGCGGAGTCGGGGATGAGGATCTTCCTGCGTGGATTGCCCTGCGACTCGTGCCATGCGCGGACGAGCAGGATGCCGGTGAACTCGCCATGCGCGCCGGCGGCGGGCTGGAGGGTGATGGTGTCCATGCCGGTGATTTCGATCAGGCACTTCTGCAGCAGAGCGATCACTTCAAGAATGCCCTGGGCGCGGGAGTCGGGACGGTAAGGGTGCGCCTCTGCGAGACCCTCAATGCGGGCTACCAGCTCGTTGACACGGGGGTTGTACTTCATGGTGCAGGACCCGAGCGGGTACATGCCGAGATCGATCGCGTAGTTCCAGGTGGAGAGGCGCGTGAAGTGGCGAATGATCTCGATCTCGCTCAGCTCCGGCAACAGGCCCGGCGTCTTGCGATGTGCGTCGCCAAGCAGGGCAGCAGGATCGACAGCCGGCACGTCGAGCGGCGGCATTTTGTAAGCGCGCTTCCCAGGCGAGGATTTCTCGAAGACCAGAGACTCGTTCTGGGTCTGGTGGGGGCGAACTTTGCCCAGGGTGGTGCGGGGGGTCGTTTCCGTGGCTGTTGCCATTGGTATTCCTCGCTATCTATTCCTTTACCGCGACTTTTGGTGGATTGCAACTAAGCGCCTTGTAACAAGGGCACGGCTTCAGCCGGGCCAATGATGCGATAGAAAATGTCCCGGGGCTTCAGCCCCTGCCAACCCCATCTTCTTTCCCAACTTCCTTTTTCCTGCGCGCCAAATACCGAAAACTGAACGGATATTCCTCCGCAGATCGCGCAAGCCCCGCTTTTACGGGGTTTTCGCCGAGGTAAGCTCGGTGTGCCTCCAGGCTCTGCTGATTCATGACCTGCACCTCCGTGAAGCCGCGCTGCCAAACTCCGCCCTTGAATCCGAACTCATGCGAAAGCCGATGAGAGAACCGCCCCTTGACGAACTGCATGGCCTTTTCGATCGTCATGTCGCCGGCCACCTCGATCAGGAGGTGAACGTGATCGGGCATGACAACGAAATCATGCAGCTTGAATTTGCGATCCGCGACAAGTGATCGCAGGGTCTCGATTAAGAGATCGGCATTGCGCTCCGACTGTAGGAGCTGTTTCCCCATCGCCGTCTTCGTCGTAACGAAAAAAGTCCGAGAGGGATTGAGGATGCTGGCTGCGGACGCATTTCTGGCCGGATGTGCCATGGCAGGGGCTAAAGCCCTCACTCCTCTCTGTCTCGGTTGCGGCCCGGCTGAAGCCGTGCCCTTGTTACAAAGCAAATGCGCCCAGCATTTGCGGACTTTGTCCCCCATCGATGAGGCAGTGCCCTTTCAAAGCCTGCTAGGTTGCAACCGTCGCCTCAACCGCTACAGCGGCTACGATGTTTGCCGCGGTGTCGATCTGTTCTTTGGTGATGACTTCGGTGGTGCACCATAACGTGGCGTTGGGGAGTTCGGGGTACCAGCGGTTGAGGTTTACGCCGCCGACGATTTTGCCGTCGATCAGACGCTGGCTCAACGATGCTGGGTCTTCCTGGGTTTCGAGGACGAATTCGTGGAAGCGAGGTGCGCTGTTAAACAGGACCTTCGAGCCGGGCTGGGCGGCAAAAGTCTTGGCGGCGTAATCCGCTTTGGCAAGGTTGTGCTCGGCCAGCTCGCGAATGCCTTCTTTGCCATAAATAGTTAGAAAAATCGTAGCCATCAGGGCTACAAGGGCCTGGTTAGTGCAGATGTTCGAAGTAGCCTTTTCGCGGCGGATGTGCTGCTCACGCGTGGAAAGCGTGAGGACGAATCCGCGGTAGCCGTTGGAATCGACCGTCTGTCCGACCAGGCGGCCGGGCATCTGGCGGAGGTACTGCTCCTTGGCGGCTATGACTCCGCAGTAGGGCCCACCGTAGCTGAGGGCGACGCCAAACGACTGCGCCTCCATGCTGACGATGTCCGCCTCGACGGGCGGGCGGACTATGCCGAGGGAGATGGCCTCCGCGATGGAGACGATAAGCAGCGCCCCCTTGGCATGAGCGATTGCGGCGATGGCAGGAATGTCTTCGATGACGCCGAAGAAATTGGGGCTTTGCACAAGAACGGCTGCGGTTTCGCTCGTGACCTGCGCCTCAAGTGCGGCCAGATCCACGCGCCCAGTCTCCTGCTCGTAGCCAACCAAAGTTGACGGCAGCCCCTGGTGTTTTGCGTAAGTTGCCAACACCTCGCGGTACTCGGGATGGACGGTCGCGGCGACTTGAGCCTTGTGGCGGCCGGTTATGCGCACAGCCATCATCACAGCTTCCGCAGCGCCGGTTGACCCGTCGTACATGCTGGCGTTGGCTACGTCCATGCCCGTGAGCTCGGCGATCATGGTCTGGAACTCGAAGATGGCCTGGAGGGTGCCTTGCGTGATTTCGGCCTGATAGGGGGTGTAGCTGGTGAGGAACTCGCCGCGCTGGACGAGGGAATCGATAATCACGGGCCGGTAATGGCGATAAGCGCCGGCACCGAGGAAGCTGGTGTAGCCGGTCGTGTTCTGCGCCGCGGCAGCCTTGAAGTAGTCGATGATCTCGCTTTCGGCGTACTGGCGGGGCACGTCGAGATCGCGGTCAAGCCGGTACTCGGCGGGAATCACGGCGAAGAGATCGTTAATGGAGGCGGCGCCGATGTCGGCGAGCATTTGCTGACGCTCGGCGGGGCTTTTGGGCAAATAGCGCATTGCGTGTCCTTTGAAGGAAACAGGGATAAGGAAGCGGGAAACAAGGTATAAGTTTTGTGGCTTCCCGCACTTTCGCCGGAAAGAAGGCGAAAGAACGGGGCACGGAGCATTTTTGCTGGGATCGACTTCCTCAGTCCCTGGTCCCTTTATGCTCCCGTTTCTTCCGAGATGAACGCTTCATAAGCGGCTGCGTCCAGGAGCTTCTCGAACTCGGCGGGGTCGGAGAGCTCGACCTTGATGATCCAGGCTTCGTGCGGAGCTTCATTGATTTTGTCTGGTGAGGATTTGAGCTCCTCATTCGTGGCCGTCACGGTGCCGGTGACGGGTGAATAGAGGTCGCTGACCGCCTTGACGCTTTCCACGGAGCCAAAGGTCTGGTTGGCTGTGACCGGGTCGCCGACCTTGGGCACGTCGACATAGACGATATCGCCCAGGGAGTTCTGGGCGTAGTCGGTAATGCCGATGGTGCCGATGGAGCCATCGAGCTGGATCCATTCATGTTCGCGGGTGTAACGGTAGTTGGTTGGGTAGGCCATGGACTCTTCTCCTTGAAGAAGTAGTGTACGGTGCCAGGGAGGGTTGGGAAAAGCCAGCAGCGAAAAGCACCCACTACCCGTATTCCCTATTCCCTATTCCCTCGTCCTTGTCTTACCCATCGTCCCGGAACATGGGATGCGGAATGAGCCTGCGATAATCCTCCTGGTGTGCGCCATCGAGGCAGGCTTCGACGATCTTTTTTCCCAGCGGATCGAGGTCCGGCACGAGGAATTGCTTGAGCTCCGCCGCAAAAAATTCGCGCCACTGCCGCGCGCCTTCCTCATATACGTCCATCCCGCCTTGAATCTGCTCTTCCACCGCTAGAAACACGCGGGGAATCATCGACCCTTCAATGCGGAGCTGGTGGGGAATGTAGCCCAGAAGCGGACAAATCGCTTCGCCCACCTGTTCGCGGGCGAATCTCGCGCTTCCTCGCCGGGCGAGATACTCGCGGGCCATCCACTCCGCCATGAAGCCCACTTTCCAAGCTCCAATGTGCTGGTTCGGCAGCAGCACATAGCGCGTCTCGGGCGTTTCCACAATCTGGTGCAGCAACAGGTTTGCCTGGTCAACTCTACGCCCGGTCGCGAACGCCCAATACGACCCAACGCCCTCTGACTGCATGCCCTTGTCTTTTTGCGTCTGAATACTTGGATTCGCATGACCGCGCGGGGCAACCAGTCTCCAAAGCCATGCCAGTGCAGGACTTAGAACATGCAGCATGGCGAGAATTCCGTAGAGTTGGCTCTCGCGATGGGTCGGCGGACAGCGCACGCCAAAGCTGCGCACATCCACACGCTGCGGGCCGTCCAGAATGTCTTCCAGCATACGGCGAGGCAAAATCACGCGCGGGTTTGGGCACAGCTTGCCGGGGGCGTCTTCGACGTGCTCCCAGGTCAGGCAGGTTCCACCCGGCACAATGTAATGGTTCAGAAAAATCAGCGGTTCCGGCGGATCGATGCACAGCCGCTCCAGGTTCGGTGCTGTTCCATAGCTGTGTATATGGTCTACACGGACAAACCAGCCGTTCTCGGCATCTGCAACCGTGAGTCTTCCACTATTGCCCTGGTACTTCGGATGCGCACAGGCCATATCGTCCGCAATGGGCCGCAGGTGGCAGGCTTCGGGCAGGTTGAGCGTCCGCGTTTCCTTGGTCACTACGTTGGTTCCGAGCAACAGACGGCCGTCTTCCATGCGATGGATGTGCTCGGTCATCTCGCTTTTGCCGCCGCCGCTGGCCCCTTCGTGCATCAGGATCAGCTGGTTCTCATACGGAGTTACCACGGCAACCGCCGCGCAGTGGTTGGTCGTCCAGCCCTCATGCTCGCCCTTGTCCAGCAGCATGGAGTAGACGCCCTTTTTTGCGCTCGGCCCCGGATAGAGGTTGTATGCAAATATCTCCTGATGAGTGGCTTGGCGGTTATGCACCACTACCTGCCGCCCGCCAAAATGCGTATGCCTGAATGGCGGCGCCACAAACAACACGCCGCCCGTCACCTTGAAGTCCGCACGCACCTGGCTGCGCGGAATCATCCCCTGCAAATCCGCCAGCGCCGCCGCAAAAAACGCCGCCTGGCGCGGCACGATCAACAGGCTTCCGTATCCCAGCGCGTCAGTCCCCGCAAAAAACGGCATGGCCACCAGCTCCTGGGTCTTGAGCCAGTCCAGCGTCTGCCGCCGCGTCTTCTCGAATTCCTCGCCGAACCGCTCCTTATAGGTAGGCTTATCCGTCGGCAGGTTGTCCCCAATCACCATCGCCTCCGGATCGCGCCGCCGCATTGCAGGATCGGGAAAGTTGATCGCCAGGCCATTGCGTGCCTTGGTAATCACGGCTTCGACGATCCGGCCCGGACTTCCTCCCGCAAGGGGCGCCTGAAACACGGCTTCGTACTGGCCGTGGTCGTCCCTGTTGCCGAGCGTCCAATCCGTATCGCCGGACGACCGCCCCAGCGCCCAGTCCATCAACTGCGCGCGCGTCTCCGGCGTCTGCACCAGAGGCGCTGCACTTAGGACTTCGCGAACCGTTTCAGGGAGTTCCAGTTCCGCCCAACCTGCTTGAAAATCGACAAACCCGCCTTCAACCGCCGCTGTAGCCATAACATTGAACTCACTTTCAGGGAAGAATCCGTATAGGTGAACCCAGCAAACGCCAAAAGGGGTTCAAGATTTTTATCTCATTTGCCTACACACCTGGCAGTGCGCCCCGTCACGTTCAAGGGATGGCCACGTACCTGCACAAATGTACATGAGCGCGATCAGGCTTTGTATCGGGTCTTCAGGACAGATGCGGAATCAAAAAAACGCGCGACGATGGAGATCTCGGTCGCCGGGGAGGGAAGGCCCAGACGATGATTCTCCTTCGCCGCGAGGAAGGTCACACAGAGAAAAGCTATGTTTGAACGAAAATGCGCACTACCGGAGAGCGCAATCTCAGCCAGGCCGTTCCATCCTGGCCGCGATCGCTGCGAAGTGAAAACCGTCGCCTGAAATCGCTGGCCGATTTACTGGCCGGAAACCGGTTCGCTTCCCAACACCAGGCTCACGTTGTCCAGATTGATTGTCAGCAGAACCTCGACTCCGCCCGTCGTATTTGTTGTCACGCCTTTGAGGTTATTCTTCTGTTCGATCACCTTCGCCGGCACTGTGACCAAGGTCTTTCCGTTCTCCGCCAGAGTTACCTGAGCGCCAGAGCCGGAACCTGTCCAGGTCACTTTGCAATCGCCTGCGGGAATCTGTGTCGATCCAACTTTCACGGCGGCGCCAAGTTTCACAATCTGGGAGTTCTTGGCGGCGAAGGCGGGAACGGACAACAGAGCGAGTATCATGGCAAAACCAAAGAAGCGCTTCATATGTATCTCCTCAAGTGCCTCGCGCTTTCTTGCTGTCGCATAAGGCAATATGAGAATTACACTACGAATGACGAATATTGAACCTTAAGAATTCTTAAGACCTGCGCGCGGACTCGATGAATCGTGGCGATTTGCATCAATTCGGAACGGTTGCGTTGAATAGTGGAATTGCAATTTTCACGCGCAGACCGGGCGATGCGTTCTCTGCGCAGATGCTGCCATGATGCATCTGCATGGCCCGTTTAGCGATCGATAAGCCGAGGCCCGATCTGCCGCCCGTCGCATCGCGCGCTTCTTCGACAGGGAAGAACGGTTCGAAGATGCGGGCAAGCGCGTCCTCGGGAACGCCTGGGCCATAGTCACGTACCGTAATATGCGCAGAACGGGAATCTTCACCAATCGACACATCGATCGTGGAATGATCCGGCGCATAGCGAATCCCATTCCGCAGCACATTCTCTACCGCGCGCCGCAGCAACTCATGACTGCCCAGCACTTCGCCGGTCAGTTGGCCTTTCACAGCCACGCGACAGGAGCGAACCTCAGCTTCCACAGCGCAGTCGCGAACCACCTCATTGATGATGTCCGCGGCACGCACCACAGTAGTGCCCTGAACGGCGGGGTCGTCTTCGATGAAAGTGATCTCCACAATGTCGGCCACAAGCGACGTGATGCGGTCTATATCGCTCTCAATACGATCGAGCGCCGTTTTGGGGTCCGTACTGGTCCTTGCCAATTTAATTGCGAACT
>Ga0302189_10002923_pt1 | contig 13426 bp, 14 predicted proteins | sample II_Bog_E2_2_FD_194551 | JGI IMG/M metagenome (GOLD analysis project Ga0302189, IMG submission 194551) | Peat permafrost microbial communities from Stordalen Mire near Abisko, Sweden - II_Bog_E2_2 | ecosystem: Environmental > Terrestrial > Soil > Wetlands > Peat | place: Sweden: Abisko...
AAGGGACCACCGGCCTGCTGCCCGGCGCGCAGCCGGACCCCTGGCGATTCGACCCGGTCCCGCTGCCGTTGCCGCAGGCCGAGTTCGCGATCCTGGAGGCCGGTCTGGCGCAAAGGGCGCGGCTGCTCGACGCGCTCCTGGCCGATATCTACGGCCCGCAGCGCGTGCTCGCCGAGGGCGCCCTGCCGCCGGCCCTGGTGTTCGCCAACCCGGGCTTTCTGCGGCCGTGCCGCGACACCGAGGCGGAAACCCACGGTAGGCTGCAATTCTATGCCGCCGATCTGCTGCGCGGGCCGGACGGCGCCTGGCGCGTGCTCGGCGACCGCACCGGCTGGCCCGAGGGTCTGGCGCACGCGCTGGAAAACCGGCGCCGGCTGGGCCGGGTGCTGCCGGAGCTGTTCCCCTCGCAGCTCGTCTGCCAGCTCGATCCGTTCGTGGAACTCTGGCAGGACGCGCTGCAGCGCTCGGCCCCGATCAGCGTCCACCATGGCGGGTTGCGCGCACCCGGCGGCGTGGCGCTGCTGACGCCGGGCCATGCCGACCCGTCCTGGTTCGGTCACGTGCTGCTTGCCCGCGAGCTGTCCTGCGCGCTGGTCGAGGGTGGCGACCTGTCGGTGCGCGATGGCGGGTTGTACCTGAAGACGCTGCGCGGGCTGCAGCCGATCGGCGTACTGTTGCGCGCCCTCGACGGCCGCATGGTCGATCCGCTGGAACTCTTGGCTGAAGGCGCCGGGGTTCCCGGGCTGCTCGACACCGCGCGGGGCGGGGCGCTGCGCATCGTCAACGATCCGGGCAGCGGGTTCGCCGAGGCTCCGGCGCTGTTGCCGTTCCTGCCGGCGCTGTCGGAGCGACTGCTGGGGGAGCGTCTGGCGCTGCCCGGTGTGCCGACGGCCTGGCTGGGGGACGCGCCGGCGCGGGAAGCGGTGCTGCGCGTCCCGGAGGGTTGGCTGTTGCGCCCCGCCTTCGACCGCAAGGCGCCTCCGGTTGCGCTGTCCGACCTCCCGGAGCCGGCGCTGATCGACATACTGGGTAAACTCGCGGCCAAGCCGTGGGCGTTCGCCGCGACGGCCCGGATGGCGGCGTCGATGGCGCCGTGTCTTGGTCCCTCGCATGGTCCGCCGGGCCTGGTGCCGCGAGGCCTGATCATGCGCGTATTCCTGGCCTTCGATGGCAAGCGGTGGCGCGCCATGCAGGGCGGCCTGGCTTGCGCGCTGCCGGATGGCGCCCCGGTTGTCTGGCCAAGCTCCGGGGCGCGGCTGGAAAAGGACGTCTGGGTGCTGGCCGACAGTCCGGGCGAGATTGTCGGCGCGCCCGCGGTGCAGGTGCCGGCTCTGCCGATCCGCCGCACCGCAGGCGACCTGCCGAGCCGGGCGGCCGACGACTTTTTCTGGCTTGGCCGGTATCTGGAACGGATGGAGGGTGCGGCCCGGTTGCTGCGTGCTGCAATCGTCCGGCTGTCCCGGCCCACGCCAACTCCGCATGAAGCAGCCGAACTTGGCGTGCTGGTCGCCTGCCTGGAACAGGCAGGGCTGTTGAACGCCGAGACCATCGCCGGCCTCGGCCGCCTGGGCCTGATGGAGGAAATCCTGAAGGCCGCTTCGGGCTGGGGAGCGATCCACGCCCTGCTTGGCCGTGTCTCACGGCTCGCCGGGTTGGTTCGCGACCGGGTGACCGGGGAGATGTACGCCGTGATGGCGCGCGGGCTTCGCAACCTGGAAGCGGCGCTCCAGCGCATCCCGGTGAGCCGCGACGGCCAGGCGCTGGACGCCGCGACCAAGGCAATGACGGGCGTGCTGGTGTTCGCCGCCACGGTCGCCGGCCTCGCGGCGGAGAACATGGTGCGTGGCGGCGGACGCCTGTTTCTCGATCTCGGGCGGCGGGTGGAGCGTGCGCAGGCGGTGGCGGACGAGCTTGCCTGCACGCTGGAGTTCGATGGCCCTGCCACCCAGCCGGCGCAGGTGGAGCATGGCTTGCGGCTTGCCCTGGAGTTGCGGGACTCGGTGATCACCTATCGCAGTCGCTATCTGTCCGTGTTGCAGCCCGCGCCGGCGCTCGATCTGATCCTGGCCGACGAGGGCAACCCGCGCGGCTTCGCGTTCCAGATCATCGAGGCGCGCGCGCTGCTGGTCGGCGTCGCGGGAGCGGCGGAGGCTTCGCTGGTGGGCGAAGCCGACGCGCTGCTGGACGAGGCGCGGGCTCTGGTGCGCGACGTGGCCGAGTCGCTGGACCAGGCGCGGGCGGCGCTGCGCCTGCCGGTGCGGGTGCGCGCCCTGAGCAACGGCGTGGCCGAGCTGTCGGATCACCTCTCGCGCCGCTACTTCGCCCTGCTGCCGGTGGTTCAAAGCGTGGGGCTCAGCGGCATGGAGCCGTCGCTGCAGGGGGTCGCGTGATCTATCGCGTTCGCCATGTCACCGAGTACCGCTACGAAACGCCGGTCGATCTGGGGGCGCATATCGCCCATCTGCGGCCGCGGCGGTTCGCCTTCCAGCGCGTGCTGTCGGCCGGCCTGCACGTCGAGCCGGGCCTGTCCTGGCGGCGGGAGGCGATCGATCATTTCGGCAATCTGGCGACCTGGTTGGTGCTCGACGTGCCGCACGCGGCGTTCGAGGTGACGGCGGAGTCGGTGGTGGACACCTGCTTCCCCGATCCGCCGGCGCCCGAAACCACGCCGCCGTGGGAGGATGTCGCCGCGGCAGCGTGGAGCGGCGCCGCCGATTGCTGGGAGGCGGCGGAGTTCCTGTTCGACAGCCCGATGGTTGCGGCCGACCCTTCGACTCGCGCCTATGCCGCGTCGAGCTTCCCGCCTGGACGCCCGGTGCTGGAGGCGCTGCTCGATCTGAACGCCCGCATCAAGCGCGACTTCGCCTTCAAGGCCGGGGTCACCACGACGAAGACGACGCTGCGCGAGGTGATGGAACGGCGGCACGGCGTCTGCCAGGATTTTACCCACCTCATGATCAGTGCGTTGCGCGGGATGGGCCTGCCGGCGCGCTACGTCTCCGGCTATATCCGCACCCGGCCGCCCAAGGGGTTGCGGCGCCGGCTGGGTGCCGACCAGTCGCATGCCTGGGTCGGTTGCTGGCTCGGGCCGGCACATGGCTGGGTGGATCTCGATCCCACCAACGACCTGGTGGTGCGGGATGAACACGTGGTGCTCGGCTGGGGACGCGATTTTGGTGACGTAACGCCGCTGCAAGGTATTATCCTGGGCGGCGGGGAACACGAACTCTCGGTGCGGGTGGAGTTGGAGCCGGCTCTCTGAGCCGACCGGCTACGGGTGGCCGCGTTCGCCATTATGTTTTGATCGGGGCGGCTGCGTGCTTCGGCGGCGCGGGCTGCATCTTATGTGCTGCCGAGGCGTTGCAACGGGCCGGCCACGCAACAGGGCACGCGATGACCATTCTGACCGTCCTTCACCGAACGACCTACCGCTACGCCAACCAGGTGCGTTTCGGCGAGCACCGGCTGATGATGCGGCCGCGCGACAGCCACGACCTGCGGCTGATCGAGACCGGGCTGACGATCTGGCCGCCGGCCTCGGTGCGGTGGATCCACGACGTGTTCGGCAACTCGGTGGCGGTGGCGTCGTTCCGCGCCGACGGGTCCGAGCTGGTGGTGGATTCCCGGTTCCGCGCCCAGCACTATCCGTTGCCCGAAGAAGCGCTGGCGGTGGAGGCGTTCGCGCGGCGCTACCCGTTCAGCTACGACGCGGAGGAGATACCCGACCTCGGCCGGACCGCCGAGCGGCACTACCCGGACCCGTCGCACCGGATCGACGCCTGGGCGCGCGCGTTCGTGGACGAGGCGGACCACGATACGGTCGCGATCCTGGTGGCGATGACCCGGGCGATCAAGCAGCGGTTCCACTACAACCCGCGCGACGCGATGGGCACGCAGGAGCCGCTGGTGACGCTGGAAACCGGCTCCGGGACCTGCCGGGACTACGCGCTGTTCCTGATGGAGGCGGCGCGGAGCCTGGGTTTCGCGGCGCGGTTCGTGTCCGGGTATCTGTACGACAGCAGCCTGGGCCGGGACGGGATGGAGGCAGTCGTGGGTGCTGGCTCGACCCACGCCTGGGTGCAAATCTACCTGCCGGGCGCTGGGTGGGTGGAGTTCGATCCGACCAACGGCTTGGTTGGCGGGCGCGACCTGATCCGCGTGGCGGTGACTCGCGACCCACGGCAGGCGGTGCCGCTGTCGGGGTCGTTCACCGGGCTGACCGGGGATTTTCTGGGGATGACGGTGCAGGTGGAGGTGACGGCGGAGCCGGGGGTGGAGTGAGGAGGCTGTTACGGCCCCTGCGACCGACCGCAACGATCGAAAGCGAATTACGCGCAGACCCCTCAACCTGTGCGCTGTCGACCGAACGCCAAACCGGTGGGCGAGGGGGTGCACGAATACCGGATCGATTGGGGACCTGGCTACCGGGTCTATTTCGGACGCGACGGCGACACCCTAGTGATTCTGCTCACCGGCGGCACCAAGCAGCGCCAGCAGCGCGACATCGCGCGGGCGCGCGGGCCAAAGACGTGTGGGCGGACTACAAGCGGCGGCGCAAGCCGCCCGCGCGATGAACGGAGGCGGGCCATGGCATTGACGCGAGAGTTCAAGGAGTTGATGCAACAGCGGATCGCGCGCGATCCCGCCTTCGGTGACGCACTGCTGCGCGAAGGCATCGACACCATGCTCGCTGGCGATGTCGATACCGGCAAGGCGATCCTGCGGGACTACATCAAGGCGACCGTCGGCTTCGAGAAGCTCGGCGAGGCAACCGGCACACCGCCTAAAGCCTCATCCGCATGCTCGGGCCGCGCGGCAATCCGCAGGTGTCGTTTTGCCTTAACGAGTGCACTTTTGCCTTTAGAGTGCAGCACTAAGCGCAGTACGCCCGCCAAACTTTAGGCTGCGAAACTGACCGCGTTGGTGCATCCTGTGCCGAGAGGCTGGGCGGTCATGGACGGTCAGGATATCCCGCTTAACATTCTCCGCTTGGCTGAGGCGTTCATCTTTGCCAGCTCCGAGCCGGTGACCTGGAAGTCCCTCCGGCCGATCCTGCCGGACCAGTTCGACCCCGTGGCGGTCCTGGAGGCGCTTCAGGGGCACTGCGCCGACCGGGGCGTTGTGCTGGTCGAGTCCGGCGGTATCTGGGCGTTCCGCACTGCCACTGACCTGGCGGCACCGCTTCGCACCGGCCTGAGCGAAACCCGCCGCCTGCCGCGGGTGGCGATGGAAACCCTGGTGGTGATCGCCTTGTATCAGCCGCTCACCCGCACGGATATCGAGGACATCCGCGGCGTTGCCGTGGGCCAGGGGACGATGGATGAGCTGCTGGAGACCGCGCTGATCGAGCCCTGGGGGCGCAAGGAGACGGCCGGTCGGCCGACGCTGTGGGTCACGACGCCGCGGTTTCTGGCCCAGTTCGGGCTGGCGAGCCTGCGTGATCTGCCTGGTGCGAGCAGCTTGCTGCCCGCTGGCGGCAAGCCGCTGGAGGGGCGTGCCGATCCGGCGACGGAGGCGGCAGAGGAGCCTTCCAGCGGTGCCTTGAACGGCTCGGCAGGGTGCTAAACCACTGCGCAGCCAAGGAAATTCACTGCCAAACCGATGATCACCGCGCCGCAACCGCCCCAGCCGCCAGCCGATCCCGCACCCGACCGGGCATCCGGGCACGGCGGAGCAGGCGGCGACGCGCGGCCCGTGCCGAGCGCGCCGGTATCGCCGGAAGCGCTCGCCGCCCTTGCCGCGGCGATCGATTTCGCCGGCCAGGCGCTGGCGCCCGCCACGCTACGCGCCTACCGCTCGGATTGGCAGCATTTTTGTGCCTGGTGCCGCGGCGCCGGCTGGACGCCGTTGCCGGCCGATCCGGCGACGGTCGGCGCCTATCTCGCCTCGCTCGCCGCCACCCACACCAGCAGCGCCCTGGTGCGGCGGCTGGCCGCGCTGAGCCGGGCGCACCGGCTCGCCAGCCAGCCCTGGCAGGCGGCGCATCCGGCGATCCGCAACACGCTGCGCGGCATCCAGCGCAGGTATGGCCGCCCGCCACGGCAGGCCGCCGCGCTGGCGACCGAGGAGGTGCGCAGCCTGGTCGCGACCTGCGATGCCACGCCGGCCGGACAGCGCGACCGGGCGCTGCTGTTGCTCGGCTACGCCGGCGCGCTGCGCCGTTCCGAGCTGGTTGCGGTCGAGCGCGAACACCTCACCCTCACCCATGACGGGCTGCGGCTGCTGATCCCGCGCGCCAAGGGCGACCCGACCGGCAAGGGCGTGACCATTGGCATTCCCAAGGGCAGCGCCGCCGACACCTGCCCGGTCAAGGCGGTCGAGGCGTGGCTGAAGACCTCGGACTGCGAGCATGGCCTGGTGTTTCGCGGTGTCGACGCGCGCGGCGTGATCGATTGCCGCGCGCTGCATCCCGACGCGGTGCGCCAGATCCTGATCAAACGGGCCGGCCTGGCCGGGCTGGTCCTGCCGGCAGGGGAACGGCTGAGCCCGCACGGCCTGCGCGCCGGCTTCATCACCCAGGCCTACATCAACGGCGCGCGCGACGAGCAGATCATGGATCACACCAGGCAGAAGGACCTGCGGACGATGCGCGGCTATGTCCGGCGCGCCAAGCTGGTGACCGAGAGTCCCGCCAAATTGCTGGGGCTTTAACCGATGGCCCGCAAGCGCCGTCCGGGTAACTCCGGCGCTGCCGGTCTTGCCACCGGCGCGCCAGGCAAGCGGCGCCGCGGCGCCAAGCAGGACGTCCCGACGCCCACGGTGCTGCGTGGCCGGCCGCCGCGCCTGGCCCACCTCGTTGCTGACAGCGATCGCGGCAAACGCCGCACTCGCGCCGCGCTCAGCGCGCGTCTGGACGGCACGCTGAGCCCGGATCGATCGCCTGCCGGCGGTACTGAGCCAGTGTCGGCCGGGCGTGCCGTCGGCCAGCAGCGGACGGATGTGCTGTGCCTGCCCAACCCTGAGTGGCTGCCGCACACGCTGACGGTCATCGGGCCGATGGCGGACCTGGCGGCGTTCCGGACCGCGGCGGCCGGTTCCGGCCGGGTCCCCTGGCTGTTCGATTACCAACGGCTGCAGGAGGACTGGACCTTCCGCATGCTGGCAGGGCCGCCGGCGGAGCGGGGCATTTCCGTGCCAGGCGCGCGGATCGTGGCGGAGCAGATGCGCGAGTTGATCGAGACACGGGATTTGCTGGCGGCCGACCAGGCGCATGACGAAAGCTGCAAGCTGGACCTGAACGCGCTCATCCCGGTGCCAAAGCCGCTGCTCGTGCTCGGACCGGATGATCCGGCCGTGCTCGCCTGGCTGTGGGAAAACTGGGGTACGACCTGGATGCTGCGTGGGGTCGAGGAGGTGCCGGTCGGGCTGCCGATCCCGCAGGATCATGGCGGGGTCAGCTACCGATTCTGGTCGGCGGACTGGACACCCTGGCGCGCCCTGTCGGCGGTGCGAACGCGATGGCCGGCGTTGACGTTGCACCTCACGATGCGGTCGGTTGCCGAGTAGCGTGAAGCTTGTCGCCAACGCCGTGTTTCGGGAGGGGTTCGACGGAAGCCGGTTGAGCACGGCCTTGCTGGCGTTGCTGCTGCCGTCGCGCGGTCTTCGCCAAACCGCTGTAGGCCACCCCTTCGGCCAACCTCCGCAGGGGTTCCGCATGCTGCGGACGAACCGGCGTCGCGAACCACGAATCCCTGGCCGTGGCGCGTAGGCCGGCGAGCTTTTGCTCGCGTTCGGCAACCGATGCGCCGGCGCCGAACCGGAACGCGAGCGCGTCGAGATGTGCCTGGCGGCCGACCAGCACCGAGGCCGCTTGCTGCTCGGCAGTCTTCACCGGCACGAAGCGCATCGTCGGCCGACTCATCGCTTCGCAAAGCGCTTCGGCGTCTGCCGCATCGTTCTTGCCTCGCTTGACGTAGGGCTTGACCAGCTGCGGTGCGATCAGCTTCACCGTATGCCCGAACGATTGGAGCAGCCGAGCCAAATGGTGGCTGGCACCGCAGGCTTCAATCGCAATCACCGTCGGTGCAAGCTTCTGGAAGAACACCACCATTTCCTTGCGCCGCTTTGCCATCATGGGCCAGCATCAGGCTGGCCACGAACGTAATGGCAATGGCCGCCCGGATGCGGAACGTCCGGTCAGGCAAGTCGGTGCGCAGTTGTGGGACGAAGCTGAGAAAATCGCTCCCATCGGGCAATTCACCGAGCATCGCTTGCATCCGTGCCAGGGCGTGCGGCGGCATCCACAGCATGTGGCGCGGCGGATGGTAGTATTTCGAGTTGGGTGATCTGGGCCGTCCGCGCAGGACAGCGAGGTACGCCTCCATCAACGACGCGAAGCCCGTCCCCGTCATCACCACAGGACCGGACGTGGCGTCTGTGTTGGCCCGCTCGAAGATGTCGCGGCCGAGTTGAGGTCTCGTCTCGAGCCAAGCGGTTCCGCCCGCACGTGCTCCAGCTTGGCGAGGCGGCCGGTCAGGACCTGCGCGGCCTGCTCCGCCTCCTTGGCCTCGTTCGTTTCCTTGGGCAGCAGCAGCCGGGACTTCAGCCAGATCAGCCAGGCGGCCATCACTACCCACTCGGCCGCCCGCGACAGGTTGGCCTGATCCGCTCGCGTCACCGCGACGAGATACTGGTCGACCAGGGTCAGGATCGAGATCCGGGCGAGATCCACCTGCTGCCGCCGTGCGAGGTCGAGCAGCAGGTCAAGCGGCCCTTCGAAGCCGTCCAGGCGGAGGTGGACCGTTTCGGGTAACGGGGCAAGGTCGTCGTTCACGGCGGTAGGCTAAACTTGCCCGAACGCGCAGCCAAAACGTCTGAGCACCCACGACTGCCGACGGCCAGGGAACGGCGGAGCGCGTCACTATTCCGTTGACTGATGTCATCATTACGGCTACCTCTCCGAAAACGAGATATCTGGGTGATCGCCATCTGCGCTTAAGGCTTACCCAGGTGTCCCAGGTATGCCAGCCGAGCCTCTATATCTTGATTTGCCGGAGGACGGGAACTGCCGGTTCACAGGCCACACGCGGCCCACTCATCCTACTACATATAGATCAACCTGGGACACCTGGGTAAGCCTTCTCGAAAGATCAGTTTAACGGAGAGGCATCGATTGTATTTTCAGTGGATTTTATCGATTGGGATGATTTTCTTGGTGGGGATCATGATTATCACCTAGATATTCTGAGGCGTTCTTCAGAGCAGGCCGAGCATTTAATGGATTTAGTCAGACTGAATTACTGCCGCATGGACCTTCCGGATACCCTTCCTGGCCGCGTATCAATGCTCGGCGATGGAACGCCATTTTCCTGCGGGCTCTATTACGCGCCAGAAGACCACGAATCATATATGATCGCTGGCCAAGTAATGCAGGTGGCACGTGTTGCGGGCCTTGGCCTCGACTTTTGCAACGTGAATGACCTTAGCGTGGTTGCTATGGGCGAGACTGGGAACATTGCTCGTCAGGCTCTTACTCTTTTTACCCAGGCATTAGAAGCGAATTATCTGTCTTCTAAATTTGCCCAATGTTTTGTCGTCCTTGAATTCCTCGCGACCCCAGGAGAATTCGAGAAGATGGGTGCGACTAAGACAAAAATCGGAGCCCACATCGCTGATGACAAGGCTACCTATCACGCCTTCTGCCGGGAAATGGAATACCTTCATAAGAATCTCAGGACTAGCATCGTACACGGAGGAGCGTCGTTTGAACAAATCATTCCTGACAAAGCTGAAAGAGCGCGGATATTTAGAAGATTTCAACGGCTAATTGCCATCACGCTGTCCGACATGATCCAACACGCCGAGATGCCATGGGCCGATTTCCAAGCTTATCGCGACCGCCGCCTGCAAGCAATTGGCATAAAAGGCCAATCAGACGAATAATTTAGCTTGTCATCCTCTTGATGGCCGCCAACTCGACTCGATATCTGGTTAGGAAAAATCGCTTTTGCAGAGTTGCCCGAGTGAGAGAGAGGCGCAACCATCGCCAGGGCATGACGAATTCCGGCGACGTGCGGATCGGCGTCTCCGGCTGGACCTACGCGCCTTGGCGCGGCGTGTTCTACCCCAAAGGCCTTGCCCACGCCGGGGAACTGGAATTCGCGGCGAGCCAATTCCGCTCGATCGAAATCAACGGGACGTTCTATCGCGCCCAACGGCCCGAGAGCTTCGCCGACTGGGCCTTGCGCACGCCGGTGGACTTCATGTTCTCGGTGAAAGCGCCGCGCTTCATCACGCATATCCGGCGGCTGAAAGACGTGGCGACGCCGCTCGCCAACTTCTTCGCCACGGGCATCCTGCGGCTGGGTAAGAAGCTTGGCCCGGTGCTATGGCAATTCCCGCCGAATTTCCGCTTCGACGCCGAGCGGATCGACGCCTTTCTCGCGATGCTGCCGCATGACACCGAAGCCGCGGCGCAGCTCGCGCGGCAACACGACGAGCGGTTCAAGGACCGGCTTTGGACCGAAACCGACGCCAGGCGGCCAGTGCGCCACGCGATCGAGATCCGCCATGAGAGCTTCCGGTCCGCCGGCTTCATCGACCTGCTGCGCCGCCACGACATTGCGCTGGTGTGCGCCGACACGGTCGCATGGCCGCGGCTGATGGATGTGACTTCGGATTTTGTCTATTGCCGCCTGCACGGCTCCGAAGAGCTGTATGCCAGCGGCTACGACGATGCCGCGCTGGATGCCTGGGCGGACCGGGTGACCGCGTGGGCGACGGGCGCGGAGCCGCCGGACGCCGAGCGCATCGGGCCGCCGGCGGATGCCCGCAAACGCGACGTGTTCGTCTACTTCGACAACGACGCCAAGGTCCGAGCGCCCCACGACGCCGCGAGCCTGGTTGCCCGCGTGGGGCAGCTTCTATCGGACTGACTGGCCGCTCAGAGTCAGGTCGCCGGCTGAGCGCGATGGTGAAGGCCCTTTTCCCTCCCCGGTCGCCCAACCTCTGCTATGTTCGAGAGAGGCCCTCCACAAGGGCCGCGGTAAGGATAAGGACCGCCGATGGCCAACGCGATGCGCACGATTGCTTTGGAAGCCGAGGCCGGGCAGGTCTCGACGGAACTTGTCCGCCGGGGGATCGCAGCCGGCACGCGCGTTCATGTGCTGGTCGAGGTGGTGGACCAAGCCGAAAACCTGCCCATGGCATCCCTGGCACAGGCTGGTGGTGCGTTCGACTGGCTGTCCGAAGAACCGGATATCTACACCGATTCCGACCTGGTGCAGCGCGCCGAATAAATGTTCGCGTTCGGCAGCATCGTTTTGGCCCGCTTTCCTTTCACCGACCTCTCCGGCGACAAGCGGCGCCCGGCGCTTGTCGTGTCCTCGGACAACGACCGCCGGGCGGATCTGGTGGTTTGCTTCATAACCTCCGTCCCTCGCACCGGCCCCGACATGGCGCCGATCGCAGCCGGTCCGGAGACAGGGCTCAAGGTGTTGTCCGTCGTGCGGTTCGATAAGATCGCGACACTTGATCGAGCGGTTATCAGCGGCAAGTTGGGCGACGCTCCGCCCGACTGGCTTGCAACTCACCGCAGCAGTTTCTTTGGTGTCTTCGGGTTCGGACGCCCGCAATAGCCGGGAGCACGACAGACCGATGCGAGCCTGGATGGCCGCGTCGATCCACGGCGGCGGCACCGACTACTCGATCGCGTGCGTCGACTTCGCTATGTCGCGCAGCACGAATTTCTGGATCTTGCCGGTCGATGTCTTCGGCAGTTCCCGGAACACGAAGGTCTTGGGCACCTTGAAGCGGGCCAGATGCTCACGGCAATGTTCGCGCAGGGCATCTTCCGTCACCGTGGCGCCCGGCTTCAGCTCGATGAAGGCGCAGGGGGTTTCGCCCCATTTGTCGTCCGGCTGCGCCACCACTGCGGCGCTCAGCACCGCCGGATGGCGATACAGCGCCTCCTCGACTTCGAGCGACGAAATATTCTCGCCGCCGGAGATGATGACATCCTTCGACCGGTCGCGGATCTTCACGTAGCCGTCCGGCTGCATCACCGCGAGATCGCCGGTGTGGAACCAGCCGCCGGCGAACGCCTTTTCCGTCGCCGGCAGGTTGGCGAGGTACCCCTTCATGGTGATGTTACCGCGGAACATGATCTCGCCCATGGTCTCGCCGTCCCACGGCACGGCCTGCAGCGTGTCCGGATCGAGCACGGTCACCGCCTCCTGCAGCGGCATCCGCACGCCTTGCCGCCCGTTGCGCTCCGTGCGCTGGCCGATCGGCATGAAGTTCCAGCGTGCGTGTTTGGCGCAGACCGTGGCGGGACCGTAGGTCTCGGTCAGCCCGTAAACGTGGGTCAGATCGACCCCGATCTTCTCGGCGCCCTCGATGATCGCGGCCGGCGGCGCGGCGGCGGCGACCAGTCCGCAGATCCGGTGGTCGATGCCGGCGCGCATTTCCGGCGGCGCGTTGATCAGCATGGAGTAGACGATCGGAGCGCCGCACAAATGCGTGACCTTGTGCACGCGGATCGCTTCGAGCGTCGTTGCCGCGTCCACGCGTCGCAGGCAGACGCTGACGCCGGCGCGCTCGGCCAGCGTCCACGGGAAGCACCAGCCATTGCAATGGAACATCGGCAGCGTCCACAGGTACACGGCGTGGCGCGGCATGTCCCAGGTAAGGACATTATTGATCGCATTCAGATAGGCGCCGCGATGATGGTAGACCACGCCCTTGGGATCGCCGGTCGTGCCCGACGTGTAGTTCAGCGAAATCGCGTCCCACTCGTCCGGCGGCGTCTGCCACGCATAGGCGGGATCTCCCTCGGCGAGGAAGGCTTCATACTCGATCTCGCCGACCGCTTCGCCGGGGCCGTCGTATTCCGGATCGTTGACGTCGATCACCAGCAGCTTCTGGTCAAGCAACGCCAGCGCTTTTGCTACTGTGGGCGAGTATTCGCGGTCGGTGATCAGCGCCCGCGCGCCGCCATGGTGCAGCATGAAGGCAAGAGTCTCGGCATCGAGCCGCGTGTTCAGGGTGTTCAAAACCGCACCGCACATCGGCACACCGAAATGCGCCTCGTAGATCGCCGGGATGTTCGGCGCCATCACCGCGACGGTGTCGTTCTTTGCAATTCCACGCCTGGCAAGCGCCGAAGCGAGCTGGCGACAGCGCGCATACGTTTCCTTCCAGGTGTAGCGGAGCCTGCCATGCACAACCGAAGGTAGGTCCGGATAGACATAGGCCGCACGTTCGATGTAGGTGAGCGGCGTCAGCGGGGTGTAGTTCGCCAGGCCCTTATCGAGGCCGACCAAATAAGCGGCGTTTCCCGTCATCGGATGTCTCCTGCCTACGTATTCTTATAAGCCCAAAACGGACCCGGCATAGCATCGCATCCTCTTGCCTGTACGCCACGGCGGCCCGCGTCCCCGCCGGCGTAAGGCACCATTTCCCACCCCCGGCGGTGCAACGCGACAGC
>Ga0302189_10002963_pt1 | contig 13318 bp, 11 predicted proteins | sample II_Bog_E2_2_FD_194551 | JGI IMG/M metagenome (GOLD analysis project Ga0302189, IMG submission 194551) | Peat permafrost microbial communities from Stordalen Mire near Abisko, Sweden - II_Bog_E2_2 | ecosystem: Environmental > Terrestrial > Soil > Wetlands > Peat | place: Sweden: Abisko...
ATACGGCGTATCGAGCTGCGCATCGCTCAGCCCGTTCACCGCCGCGCGCAGGTCTCCCGGCAGCAATCGCAACGTTTGTATGTGGAGGGACCGGTCCTCGGCCGTAATGTTCCCGGGCGGGACAAACCGGCCAACCGGATACTGCAGGTCGAACAAATCAGTCATGACACGAACCCCGCCCGATCTCTCAGACCGGAGCCTGTCGGCAAACAGAATGAAATTTCAAGCCGCACGGTTTCGGCCCTGGCGAAATAGCTGCCGCGAGCCGAAATCCGATTTATGCGTGCGGGTGTTGAGCAGCGTGGTGATGGTGATGATGGTGATGGCGATGGCCGGCAGCGAACGCCGAGCTCGCAAACACCGTCAAAAGCAGGGCAGTGATGAGAATCTTTTTCATGGCACGAATGTAGCACTTTCCAGTCGCAAAGGATAGGCCATCATTGACCACGCACCAAGAAAGGAAACCTCCCTTCACCGGCATATCCAACACAAGCCGCGCCTATTCCGCAACTTGTGCCAATTCGCCAAGCTGTGTCCTTATTCATCACATCACCATCGTGATAAGTGGATTCGGCGCGATAGGGCCTCGTGCTCCGTTTTCGCGCCTTTTTCCCAGCCTGAACGCGAGAAGCATTACGCCCCTGCGAACCTTCCACCCCACCGCAGGTCGCGGTTTGTTACTGTTGACCTATGCCCCAAATCGCCCCCGCCGCCGGCCCTGACACCCCCAAAGCGGAAATTGATCTCGAATCCCTAGCCGCCGACGTCGTGACCCTGGCCCTCAAAGCCGGCGCATCGGACGCCGAAGCGGTCGTCCGCGAAGGCGATGAATTCAGCGTCAATGTCCGTATGGGCCAAGTCGAAACCCTGAAAGAATCAGGTTCTCGCGGCCTCGGCCTCCGCGTCTTCCTCGGCACCAAATCCGCCTCCTCCTCCACCTCCGACCTTACTCCCGAAGGCATCCGCCAGCTCGTCGATGGCGCCATCGCCCTCGCCAAATTCACTGAGGAAGACCCCTTCACCGGCCTCCCCGAAACCTCCGAATTCGGCTCCCTACCCGACGACCTCCACCTCTACTACGACGACGTCTACTCCCTCCCCGGTCCCGAGCGTATTGAGTGGGCCCGCCGCTGCGAGGCAGCCGCCCTCGCCGCCGATCCCCGCATCACCAACTCCGACGGAGGCAGCTTCGACGCCGCCACCGGCCGCAAAATCATGGCCAACTCCCGCGGCTTCCTCGGCAGCTACCGCACCAGCTACGCCGGCGTGTCCGCCGCCCCTCTCGCCATGGATACCAACGGCCACATGCAGCGCGACGGCTGGTGGTCTTCCGCCCGGAGCTTCGCGCTCCTCGAATCTCCTGAATCGGTGGGCCAGGTAGCAGCAAGCCGCACACTTCGCCGCCTTGGCGCGCGCAAAGTTCCCACCCAGCGCGTCCCCATCGTCTTCGCCCCAGAGGTTGCCCGCTCCCTAATCGGCTCCCTATTTGAAGCCGCATCCGGCGACTCCATCTGGCGTCACGCGTCCTTCCTCGCCGGCAAACTCGGCGAGCAAATCGCCGCTCCCACGCTGACCGTCATCGACGACAACTTCATGCTCCTCCCCAACGGCGCAGGCGCATTCGGCAGCTCTCCCTTCGACGGCGAAGGCCTGCCCTCCCGCCGCACCGTAGTCCTTCAAAATGGTGTGCTTCAGACCTATCTGCTCAACACGTATTCGGCTCGCAAGCTGGGCCTCAAATCCACGCACAACGCCAGCCGCGGCCTCGCCGGAACCCCCGGCATCGGCTGCGGCAATCTCTATCTCGAACCCGGCCAGCTATCGCAGGAAGAGATCATCGCTCAAGCCCACACCGGCCTCTTCGTCACCAGCCTCATGGGCTTCGGCACCAACATCGTCACCGGAGACTACTCACGTGGCGCAACCGGCCTGTGGATTGAGAACGGCCAGCTTACCCACGCGGTCGAAGAAGTGACCATCGCCGGCAACATGGCCGACATGCTCATGAACATCACCGCTATCGGCAACGACCTCGTCTTCCGCGGCTCCGTAGCTAGCCCCACCCTCCGCATCGACGGCATGACCATCGCCGGAAGCAATTAAACAGGATGGGAAGTGAGTCCGCGGCCCGTGTGCGAGCTGCTTTTGATTATCAAAGAGAATCGTAGTACGATTAACGAGAGACGATCCTTGCTAGCTCAGGATCTCTAATTCCGAGGCCCGCGCGAGAGTGCGGGCTTTCGTGCATTTGGGAGTACCCCGATCCACTACGTTGCATATCTCGACGAGTTTGGTCATATTGGTCCATTTATCAATAGGACGCATGCTCAACACAACACAAGCCCAGTGTTTGGATTGGGTGGATTCCTGATTCCCTCCAGCAAAGTGCGAGAATTCGCAACTTGGTTCTATCAGCTCAAGTGCCGATTGCTCGCCTTTGAAATCAAGAGAGATGGCGTGCCTGCATATGTATGGGAGAAGAAGGGATCCGCACTATTTACTACAACCAATGTCCTGAAATATCCTGAGCTGCGAACCGCAGCATTCCGCTTGCTGAATCGAATCGAGAAAGATGGCGGTATTGTCTTCTATGTAGGCATCCAAAAGACTCACCCTCCTGAAACACACAGCCCCAAAGACCTTTACTGCGCAGTGCTGAATGAATCGATTAAGCGCCTAGACCAATACTGTCTTGCCCGGGAGGCGCACTTTCAGGTTCTGCTGGACGAGCAAGACGACATCCTGCGTCAGAAAATTGTCGCGGAGGCATCCATGCAAATGTTTGGAGAGGCTCGGAAGACGATGATTGAGCCGCCGATTCAGGCGGAGAGTCATTTGTTCCAGACACTGCAATGTGCCGACTGGTTGTGCGGCCTAATTGGACGAGTGGGCTGCTTTCAAGTTCTTCCGATTGATTATCCCGATCTGGATTGGACTGAAAAGTACTTTGTAACCAGGTTGCGAAGGGTCGCGCCAACAAGCGGTATTCGGCGGCAACGGGCATGAGTCAATTCAGGCGAAGCAGGGAACCCGAAGTGGCGCGGAGCGGCGGTCTTGCACAATAACTTCCTATCCCTCCCCTTCGACCCGGCCAATCCCCGCACGGCTCTCACCCAGCTCCCCCACGCCCCCGCGGTCTTCGCCCTCTACGGCGCGCAAGCCCACGCCGAGCCCTACATAGGCCGCACTCCCAACCTCCGCGCTCGCCTCGAACGCCTACTCCAGCCATCGCCGAAACATCCCCGCCGTCTCCAGCTAGCAGGCCGCGTTCGTCGCATTGAATACCGCCTCACCGGTTCCGACTTCGAATCACTTCTTCTCCAGTTCCAACTCCTCGAAGCCATCTACGGCCCAAAATCCCTGGAACGCATGCACCTCGGCGCGCCCACCTTCATCCGCTATCTCGGCTCCAACGCCTACCCCCGCATCACCGTCACCAACCGCCCCAGCCAGCGCGAAGCCGACTGGGCCTACGGTCCCTTCCAATCCCGCGCCTCCGCCGAACGTTTCGCCGACGAAGCCCTCAAGCTCTTCCTGCTCCGCCGCTGCACAGACGACCTGGACCCCAATCCCGCCCACCCCGGCTGCGTCTACTCCGAGATGAAAATGTGTCTCGCCCCTTGCTATAAGGGCTGCACCGACCAGCGTTACGCCGAAGAATCCAACGCCGTCGAGTCGTTCCTCGCCACCCGCGGCGAAAGCCGTCTGGTGACCATTCGCACGCAGCGCGACCAGGCTTCCGCCAACCTCGAATTCGAGTCCGCCGCGTCGCTCCACGCCCAAGTCCAGCGCGTCGAGTCCATCCGCGCCCTCGCCCCCGAGCTAGTCCGTCCCCTGAGCCAATTGCGCGCCGTCATCCTTCAGCCCTCCGCCCATCCCGACGAAGTCTCCCTCTTTATTTTCGAAAATGGCCGCCTCAATGGTCCCGCCGCCTATTCCACCCTCGGCATGCGCATCCAGAACGAAGCATCCGGCTCCTCATCGCTCTTCGCTCAGCCCATGGCCATCGAGCCCGTACCCGAAATGCCTCCCGAAACTACCCTGCCTGAAGCCTCAACCGACTCCGCTGCGCCCACCCCCGCAAAGCTCCCCCGCAGCCTCCTCGAATCGCGCCTCGATGCCGTCCTCGCATCCCTCGCCCTAACCACCGATCCACCGTCCTCCACTTGCCGCCAGGGCCATCTAGCCTTGCTCAAGCGCTGGTATTACCGCCCAGAAACCCGCCGCTCAGGCGAAATCTTCTTCCCCGACGCCGAAGGCCGCTGGCCCTCAAAATCCATCCTCCGCAGCATCGGCCGAGTCGCCGCCGGTCGCCTCAAGGCAACAACACCCACTCCCTAGCTCGCGGAACCTCGCCCTGGCGCATCGCTCAGACAACTCCGCCCAGGCGAATCATTGCCGCATTGCTCAAACGATTTCATTGATTCTGGTGTCGAGACTGTTCTCTGCCGCTTGAATGCTCGATCCGGTCGCGCTAGCTCCAGATAGGTTGGAGATCGACGCAGTATATTCCCCGTCAGACTCATCCACGGAGCCGGAGTATTGTTTGCCGGCCACGGTCGTTGAGTAGCTGGTAGCTTGGTCCATCTCCTGCACCGCCGCGCTGCCACCGCCGCCTCCAGACGAAGAGCCGGAGTGCGAAGTCTTTGCGGGCGACACGGTGCTGGACAAAAATGTGCTGGATGAGGCTGTGCTGGGCGATTCCTTGGAGGAAGTCGCCGAAGCCAACGATGAAGTGGCCGTCGAGCGAGCAGCTAGCACCGGATTCAGGACGCGGGTGGTTGACGCATTAGATGAAATCGCACCGATTAACATAGCTTCCCCACTCTGTAACGAGTCTTCTTCAGGGTGTTCTTCGGCAGATTCATTCCTAGTCTTTAGAAAACGCGGAAAACTGTCTCAAGCCAATGCGCAAATGCCCCAAACTCGTAGCAGAATAGGGCTAGGCCAACCCATGCCTGCACCAGTCAATCTCCGCGCTCTTCTCGCCCAAGGCAAATGTGCATTTTCGCTAGGCCGAGTCCCCGAGGCCGTCACCCTCATTGAAGCTCAGCCCCGTCTCTTTTCCCCCGCCGCAAATTTCCTTTTACCGGCCTCCTCAAGGCGAGCTATACTTGCGGCGCTCAAGCTGGTCTTACCTATCCGTTCTCAAACGGTTTCTATCGCAACACGCTCGAGCACGTTCGGAGTTGCGGTAGTCCGAAGGCACATAGTCAAGTAGCTTTTCCTTCAAGGAAAAGCCACGTCTCTATGCCTTTGAAAGGACCACATTCATTCCGAAAATGCTCCAATTCGGTGAACTTATGCTCAGAAAGACCTTGAACACCTTTGCGCTTGCTGGATGGCTCTTCTTTGCGATTTCCGGAGCAGCGGCGCAAGAGATAATTCATGTCGATGCCGGAATCGTGAGCGCAGTCGATGCAGGCTCCCAGACCATTACAGTCGCCGTCAACGGCACTTCCCAGGAAATATTCAACTACACCGCGGACGCGAAATCTGTCGCCTTAATCAACAAGAAAATGCGGGACGGGGTGGTCGCGGTCAATACCATCAAAGATAAGGGGACCTACGTCATCATCTATTACTTCATTAATGGCAAATCCCGCACTGCGGTTGGCTTGAAGAATCTCGGGCCGGGGCCCTTCGTTGAAGAAGTCGGGACGGTCGTCACGATTGAAGACCGCACAATTGCGATTCGCAGCAAATCGGGTGCGGTGCGGTCCTTCGGCGTCCGCCCGGACATGATCGCCGAAAGCAGCCTTGGACCCGTGGAAGGGCTGAAATTTCAACCCGAAAATGGCGACCTCGTTCGCATCATTGCTACGGCGCCGAGCGACGGCGGTTTCGCTCTATTCATCGATGGCACTGTCGCGAACTAGGTCCTCTTGCGTCATTCGATGCATCCCCGGCATCCAGATTTGTGGAGTTGCCCTCCATCCATGTCCGTCAACATCGACGTCCGCTCTCTTCTTGCCCCTGGCAAACACGCTCTCTCGCTTGGCCGCGTCCCGGAAGTCGTCGCCCTCATTGAAGCTCAGCCCCGTCTCGCCACCCGTCTAATCCAACTCCTCTGGGACAACGACCCCGGCATTGCCCAGCGCGCCGCCGACGTCCTTGAACGAGTCTCCCGCAAACCCTCCCCATCCCTCGCCCGCATCCTCACCAACTCCAAAGACGCCCTCCTCGGCCTCCTCACCGAAGCCCAACTCAAAAAACTACGCTGGAATCTCGCCCTCACCCTCGGCCGCCTGCCGCTCACCCCACCAGATTGCCGCCGGGCCGCCGCCGCTTTCCAGACCTATCTGAACGACCCCAGCTCCATTGTTAAAACCGCCGCCCTTCAGGGCCTCGCCGACCTCACCCGCCACGACCCCAGCCAACTCCCCGCCGTCATCGACCTGCTCCGCATCCACGGGCGCAGCGGAACTCCAGCCATGCGCGCCCGCAGCCGCATCCTCCTCATCAAGCTCGAGAAACGCGAAAGAACACCCCACCAACGCCAGCCCCAAAATGAGAAAAGACGCCCAAAAGGCGCCTTCTCTCAATGAATCCATGATCAGAACCGCAGTTTAGTGCCTGCCTCTGCCGCCGCGCGCACCACCACCCCGCGCTCCCGGTAGCGCATGCTCGTTGCCTGCATCGTGGCCGGCGTCCCCTGTGTGGCCTCGTCCATCCCGCGCCTCGTTGCCGTGGAAGTGATTGAACTGCCGCTCACCACGTTCGGGCACTGGCCCGTTATAGCCATGATGCGGATCAAAGCGGTTGTCCACATGGCCATAGAACCCTTCGTGGCCGCGGTACCATGGCCCTGCTCCAAGGAAGATCCCGCCCGTAAACCAGTCCGGTCCGTAATAGCCGTAGGGGGCACACTGATAGGGTTCATAGTCGAAGTACCCGTATGGGCATTCAGGTGCCACGCCAATGCTGACACCAACCTGCGCGCGTGCCTGCGTTGCGCCACCGATCAACGCAACACCGAGAGCTGCAAGAGCAAGAACTTTACCGTAGGACATAGCTTCTCCTTCAATCTGTTAGGGCCGGGGAGCATGCGGCGATTTGTTTCTCCGGCTATCAGTGTCCCTCTCGCGCACTCGTCTGTCCGATCAATACAGACCAAGTTCCTCGCGACCGGTCAAGCCAGGCCATCCAACCGCTGACTCCCATCCATCCCCGCTGATACACTCGGGGACAGCAGGGAAACACACCTATGGTCGAGCTTCTCCCCTCCATCCTCTCCGCCGACTTCGCCCACCTGGCCGACCAGGTTGCCGCGGCTGAGCTCGGTGGCGGCACCGTCATCCATGTCGACATCATGGATGGCCATTTCGTCCCCAACATTACCCTCGGCCCCCCGGTCGTCAAGAGCCTCCGCAAGGCCACCACCCTGCCTCTCGACTGCCACCTGATGATCGAGAACCCAGACGAATTCATCCCCGCCTTGGCCGAAGCAGGAGCCAACTGGGTCAGCGTCCATTACGAGGCCTGCCGCCATCTCCATCGCTCGCTCCAGCACATCACGCAGCATGGCATGAAGGCCGGCGTCGTTCTCAATCCCGCCACCCGGGTCGACCTCATCATCGATATCCTGCCCATGGTCCACCACGTCCTCATCATGAGCGTGAATCCCGGCTTCGGCGGACAGGAATTCATCCCCTTTTCGCTGGATAAAATCCGGCGTCTCGCGGAAATCCGCCAGGAGCTGGGCCTGGCATTTAAAATCGAAGTGGACGGCGGCGTGGCTCACGACACGGTGGCTCAAGTCGTCCAAGCAGGAGCGGAGCTGCTCGTCGCCGGCAATGCCGTCTTCGGCGCCGGCCATCCTGAGCAGGATGCGCGCGCCCTGCTGGATGCGGCCCGCAAAGCCGCAGGTGAGTAACAGGGTAAGATTTTAGAATATGTGGGAAAGGGTGGACTGCCCGTGCGCTGGCAGCCACCTCAATGAGGAACTATGAACCGGTTGTCAACGAATATCGCCGCCTCGGCTCTCGGGCTTCTGCTTCTGGCCGGAGCTGCCGCAAATGCCGAAAAGAAACCCAAGAACAAAAAGGCATATGACCTGGGCGCAAACCCGTTGGCCGGTGTCAATTCCAAGCAGCCGGACAAGGAACTCTACGACAAGGCCATGCTGGCCATCAAGAAGGGCCATTTCGACGTTGCCCGCCTTGACCTGCAGACCATGCTCAACACCTACCCCGAATCCGAGTACCGCATGCGCGCCAAGCTGGCCGTAGGCGACAGCTGGTTCAAGGAAGGTGGCTCCGCGGCCCTCACGCAGGCCGAATCGGAATACCACGACTTCATCACCTTCTTCCCCAACGCCCCTGAAGCGGCGGAAGCGCAGATGAAGGTCGCTGACATCTACTTCAGCCAGATGGAAAAGCCCGATCGCGACTTCAAGAACGCACAGGACGCAGAGCGCGAATACCGCGCCATGATCAATCAGTTCCCTGACTCCACCCTCGTACCCCGCGCCAAGCAGAAACTGCGCGAGGTGCAGGAAGTTCTCGCCGAGCGCGAGTCCAACATCGGCCTCTATTACGAAACCCGCGAAAACTACAACGCCGCCATTGCCCGCCTGCAAACCGTGGTGGATACCTACCCGCTCTATTCCAAGAGCGATCAGGCTCTGCTCGGCATCGGCGACGCCTATGAGGGCCAGGCTCGTTCCATCCAGGCGGCAACCAAAATGCCAGGCGCCATCAGGGAGCGCATGCGCGCCGTTTACCTCGATAAGGCCGCCGCCGCTTACGACAAGGTCATCACCCGCTACCCTATGGCTCCGCACGTTGAAGATGCGCGCGATCGACTCCTCGCCATGAACCGCCCCGTGCCAGATCCAACCCAGGAAGCAGTCGCCGAGAACGACGCCGAAGTGCGCAGCCAGGCACCGATGCGCTTTACCGACAAGACTCTCGGGCTCATCAAGCATGGACCTACCGTAGTCTCAGCCGCGCACGTCGGCGAACCCACACTTGACGATCCCAAACGCACCCTCGCTCCGGAAATGACCAAGGCGAATTTGGCTCTCTATACGGAGGCGGTCAACGCTGGCAAGCCCGCGGCGCCAATCGATGCAGCTACCCCCACCGGTCCCAATGAGCCGCCCCGCACCGATTCCCCTTCTACCGCTCCCTTGCAGACCGCACCGCCCTCCGGTGGAAACAGCATAGGCGCTGAAATCATATCCGCTCCTGCAGCCGGCCCCAACGCCGTCATCAAGCCCGTCGGGCCCTCCACCACCGTCGTGCCGGCCGCGGAAAAGCCCGCCGAGGCCCCCGATCAGGTCAACGAAGTCAAGCCTGGCTCGACACCTACCGCTTCAACTACCGATTCCAAAAAGAAGAAGCCTAAGGTTGACTCCGACGACGAGTCCTCCAGCAAAAAGAAAAAGAAGAAGGGCCTCTCCAAGATCAACCCCTTCTAGGGATGCCTTCCGTAAGTCCATCAAGGGCCGCCCATGGGCGGTCCTTTTCGCTGCTCCCAATCTGTTAAAGTGAGGGCTAGTCCCCTCGCGATAAGACCCCTTCTGAATGATGGGTTCAGCGCAGATTTCGGGGGCTCCTTGAAGACCCCCATGCCTCACGACCTGCCTAAAGCCTACGACCCCACCGCCATTGAAGATCACTGGGCAGAATACTGGGTCCGCGAAAATCTCTTCGCCCAACCCACGCCCCCAGCGACCCAAGACCCAGCTTCTGGCCGCGAAGCGGCGTCCGGGCCCGACGCCAAGTCGGCGGCCTTCACCATCCTGCTGCCCCCGCCCAACGTCACCGGCCGCCTCCACATGGGCCACATGCTCAACCAGACGGAGATGGACATCCTCACCCGCTGGCGGCGTATGTCAGGGCGTCGCGCCCTCTGGCTCCCCGGCACCGACCACGCCGGCATCGCCACCCAGGTGATGGTCGAGCGCCTCCTCGACTCAGAAGGAACATCGCGCCAAAAACTAGGCCGTCCAGCCTTCACCGAGCGTGTGTGGGAGTGGAAGCGCCACTACGGCGGAGCCATCCTCGACCAGATGAAGCGCCTCGGCGCATCCGTCGACTGGCAGCGCGAATACTTCACCATGGACGACAACCTCAGCGTCGCCGTCCGCGAAGCTTTCGTCCGCCTTTACGACCAGGGACTCATCTACCGCGGCGCGTACATCGTCAACTGGTGCCCCCGCTGCCAAACCGCCATCAGCGACCTCGAAGTTATCTACGACGAGCACAAGGGTAGTTTGTGGGAGATTCGCTACCCCGTTCATGGCGATGACGGCCGCGAAACCGGCGAGTATCTAACCGTCGCCACCACACGCCCCGAGACCATGCTCGGCGACACTGCCGTTGCCATCCATCCTGAAGACGAGCGCTATCTTCATCTCCACGGCAAAAAACTCGGTTTGCCATTGACCGGTCGCGAGATCCCCATCGTCCTCGATGAGTGGGTCAGCCGCGAGTTCGGCACCGGCGCAGTCAAAGTCACGCCCGCCCACGATCCCAACGACTTCGCTCTCGGCGAGCGCCACAATCTTCCTTCCATCAACATCATGGACGAGACGGCACACATCAACTCGGAAGGCGGCGTCTATGCAGGCTTGGACCGCTACGTCGCCCGCAAGCGCATTGTGGCCGACCTTGAAGAGCAAGGCCTCCTCGCCGGCGTAAAGGACCACACCAACAACATCGGCCACTGCGACCGCTGCAAAACCATCGTTGAGCCGCGTCTCTCCAAGCAATGGTTCGTCAAAATTCAGCCGCTCGCCGAGAAGGCGATTGCCGCCGTCAAGCCGGATGCGCATGGCAAGAAAGCCATTCAATTCACCCCCGAGCAGTATGAGAAGACCTACCTCAACTGGATGGAGAACATCCACGACTGGTGCATCTCCCGCCAGCTCTGGTGGGGCCACAGAATCCCCGCCTGGCACTGCGCTACCTGCAACAAGATCACGGTCCCAAAGCCCAACACCACCGGCGATCCCGTCGCCTGCGCCCACTGTGGTTCAGAAAAAATCACCCAGGAAACCGATGTCCTCGACACCTGGTTCTCCTCCGGCCTGCTGCCCGTCTCCGTCTTCGGCTGGCCCAACTTCGGCAAAATGCCGGGTGCCCCACAAACACTGGGTGCCCCCGGTCCGGGGTCCCCGCGGACAGGTCTTCGTCCGGGGGGTGGCGATCCCTCGCCTTTGGGGACCGGGGAGGAACAGGTTGACTGTGCGGGTGCCCCATGTCCCTCGCACTTGGGGACGTGGGAAGGGGTCCAGGATCGCGCCGATTTCAACGCCTTCTACCCCACCAGCCTCCTCGTCACTGGCTTCGACATCCTCTTCTTCTGGGTAGCCCGCATGGCCATGCTCGGCATCTGGTTCGCCCAGGAAATCCCCATGCCGGACGGCAGCGCACGTTCTCTCGCCGACTCCGTCCCCTTCCGCGAAGTCTACATCCACGCCCTGGTTCGCGACGCCAACCGCGAAAAAATGTCCAAAATGAAGGGCAACGTCATCGACCCCATCGAGATCGTCAAGCAATACGGCACCGACGCCGTCCGCTTCACGCTAGCCTCCATGGCCTCGCCCGGCACCGACATCGCCTTCAACATTGCCAGAACCGAAGGCTACCGTGCCTTCGCCAACAAAATCTGGAACGCCGCCCGCTTCATTTTCATGAATGTGGACAGAGCCGCTGAGGTTGAGGTCTTTCCGCATCGCGACTTGCTGGGCGGTATGCCGGCAGTCGACGAAGATGCGCACCTCGAAGCCCGGTGGATCACAAGCGAACTATGGAAGACAGCCGCTGAAGTGAATCGATCGCTCGAGAATTACCGCTACGACGACGCGGCAAACACCATCTACCAGTTCTTCTGGGGCAGCTTCTGTGACTGGTACCTCGAAATCGTGAAGCTACGGCTCGATTTCAGTGCTCCCGTAAACAAAGCCATAGCCACCCAAAACCTCACCACACTGGTGCAGGTCTTTGAAACTGCGCTGCGCCTGCTCTCTCCCTTCATGCCCTTCATCACTGAAGAGATTTGGCATTCGATCTACGACGGCAATCCGCCCGCGAAGTCCATTGCGCTGGCATCGTATCCATTCGAAGATGATTCGATGATCGACGTTTCCGCCATCAACCAGATGGCGTTGATTCAGTCGCTCATCGTCGAAGCCCGCACCCTCCGCAAAGAAATCGGCGTAGAAGAAAAAGCCATCACCCCCATCGAAGTCCGCGCCGACGCCGCAACACAGGCCATCGTCAGCGCGAACAGCGCCATCATTGAACGCCTAGCCCGCGTTAGCGAAATCCGCTTTGTGAATGAAATCTCCGCCGGCCTCTCCAAACACTCCACGCCGGCCTTCGACGTAGCCGTGGTCTACGAGCGCACCATTGACGTAGTCGCTGATCGCGCCCGCCTAACCAAGGAAATCGCGCAGTTGGAAAAGGCCATCGCAAACGCCGAGCGCCAATTAGGCAATGAAGGTTTCGTTTCGAAAGCTCCGCCGCACGTCGTTGAGGGCAACAAAAAGCAACTCGCCGAGAATCGCACTCTGCTCGACAACGCGCGCCGCGACTTGGCCGCCCTGCCCGAGTAAAGGTAACGAATGTCCTGCGCCTGCGAAACCTGCGCCCAGCACGCCAGGACCCTCGGCCTCGCCGACAAGCAAGTCACCAAAGCCTCCATCCGCAAAGCCTTCCGCGCCCAAGCCAAACTCTGGCACCCGGATCGCTTCGAGAATGATGAACCCAAACGCCTCGAAGCCGAAGAACATTTCAAGCTGATCCAGGTCGCCTACCGGGAACTCTGGGAGCACCACGAAAACCCAATCGAGCTGCCTCAGGAAGAAGAGCCATTCCCAAGAAAACGGCCCACCCCCGATTTTCCGCACATCTCATTCGGCGGCGCGCCCGGCTGTTTCGTCGCCCCCGACTTTTCCTACCATGCTGACCAGATCGTTGCCCGCCACATCTCCAACCCGGAAAATGCTGTCGCCATCGTCGACCTCTCGGGAGCTTGGTCGAAGGCCCCAACCTTCAAACAGTTCATCCTCTTCACCCGGGACGGAATCCTCTTGCGGAACGCGCGCCAGATCATCTCGCTCCTCTGGTACATCGACCTCGGACAAATCAGCCTCGTCGACCAGCGCAAACAAGGTAAGCTGGGTCTTTGGCAACGCATCGCAGAGCGCATTTCCGGCATCGAGCAGAAGTACGCACTGCACATTGACCGCAGAACCGGAACTCCCTTTTGCGTCATCGGAACCCAGGTAGATGACAGCGTCAAGAAAGTCATGTATAGCTTTCTATTGCAAATGAAAGCGCAAGCCCGTTTCTGAATCGGTTGG
>Ga0302189_10002969_pt1 | contig 13306 bp, 13 predicted proteins | sample II_Bog_E2_2_FD_194551 | JGI IMG/M metagenome (GOLD analysis project Ga0302189, IMG submission 194551) | Peat permafrost microbial communities from Stordalen Mire near Abisko, Sweden - II_Bog_E2_2 | ecosystem: Environmental > Terrestrial > Soil > Wetlands > Peat | place: Sweden: Abisko...
ATATTCCGCCGCGCCGCAGCCGTCAGGCAAGACACAAAGGGGACAGCCCCGCGGGCTGTCCCCTTTGTGTCGAAAGCGGCTTTCTGCTGTGTTCGCCGGCTCACATTCCGAGATACTCCACATGCACATAGGTGCCGAGCCGCTCGTTGTAGGCCAGGTACCAGCCGATGTGGTCGGGATCTTCGTAGATCACGATATTGTCGGAGTCCCACATCCAACCATCGACAAAACCAATGTCAAAGGCCGCCACGTCCCAATACCAGCCGTTAAACCAGAAGCGGCCGGGGCCGCCGCCGCCAAGGCGCCACATATGGCCGGGGCCAAAGCCGCCGGTGAAGCGGCCATGGGCAAACGGGTGGTCCACATGATAGTTCACATCTCCGCGGCCGGTGTCGTGGCCGACCCAGACCTTGCCGTCCACATGCGGCACGTTGGGATGGCCGTCCTTGTCGCTGTAGTTGCGCTTGGGGTCCGGCGCCTTCGGCGTGCCGTGAAACGCGGAAGGCCCGCGCGCCGGAGCGGCTTGATGCGCTCCACCGCCAGCGCCGCCTTCGTGGTGCTGGGCAAACGCCGGAACAGCAAGCACGAGCAATGTGGCAAAAGCTGCCTGAATCAGTTTCATAGAATACCTCCGGATGCCCTCGGGGCGAACAGCCTGTCGCCGCTGCCCTATTCCCCTTGGCGGGTCATCTCCAACTACATTAGATGCAACCCGGTAGCCTCGCGCAAGTTGCGGTCCAAAGAATTCCTGGACGGCCGCCTAGGCCCCCACTGCGACCGGCAACCGCCGCCACGCATACAGCGGGAACTGGTTGGCCAGCTCCGCCACTTCGCCGCGAATCCGCTCCAACGCCGCATCGTCGCTGCGCAGGTCCAGGGCCTTCGTGATCCACGCGGCAATCTGCCGCATCTCCGGCTCCTTCATTCCTCGGGTGGTGAGCGCGGGCGTGCCCACGCGAATCCCCGACGGCTTGAGCGGGGGGTTGGTGTCGTAGGGGATGGAGTTCTTGTTGACCGTAATGCCGGCCTTGCCCAGCGCCAGCTCGGCCTCTGAGCCGAGAATGCCCTTCTGGAACGTGTCCACCAGCATCAGGTGGTTGTCCGTGCCGCCTGAGATGATGCGGAAACCCGCCTCTTGCAGCGCCGCCGCCAGCACCTTGGCATTGGCGACAATCTGAGCGGCATAGGTCTTGAACTCCGGCCGCAGCGCCTCGCCAAAAGCCACCGCCTTGGCCGCCACAATATGCACCAGCGGGCCGCCCTGCTGGCCCGGAAACACCGCCTTGTCCACTGCCGCGGCCAGATCCTTGCCGCAGAGGATCAGTCCCGCGCGCGGCCCGCGCAGCGTCTTGTGCGTCGTCGTGGTCGTAATGTGCGCATGGGGCACGGGCGATGGGTGTACGCCGCCCGCCACCAGCCCGGCAATGTGCGCCATGTCAAAGACATACACCGCGCCCACCTTGTCGGCAATCTGCCTCATGCGCTCAAAATCCCACAGCCGCGGATAAGCGCTGCCCCCGCCGATGATCGCCTTGGGCTTCTCGCGCTCGGCAATCGCCTCCAGCTCGTCGTAGTCGATCAGCTCCGTGTCGCGCCGCACCTGATAGAACGTAGGCCGGTAGAGCTTGCCGCTGAAGCTGAGCCGGTGCCCATGGGTCAGGTGCCCGCCATGCGCCAGATCCAGGCCCAGAATCGTATCCCCCGCCTGCAAAACCGCAGCATAGGCCGAGGCGTTGGCCTGCGAGCCGGAGTGCGGCTGCACGTTCACATGCTCGCCGCCAAAAATCTCCTTTGCGCGGTCGCGGGCCAGATTCTCCACCACATCGGCATACTCGCAGCCGCCATAGTAACGGCGTCCGGGGTAGCCCTCGGCGTATTTGTTGGTAAAAATCGAGCCGGCAGCCTCCAGCACCGCCTCCGAGACAAAGTTTTCGCTGGCAATCATCTCCAGCCCCTCGTGCTGGCGGAGGGTTTCGTGGTCAATAGCAGCCGCCACTTCGGGGTCGGCCTGGGCGAGGGTCAAAGACATGCGATCAGTCATAAGACAATTCTAGCGTTTTCCCGCCCCCGTTGACAGACGAATTCGCGCTGCGAGTTTCCCGCTTTTGCACAAATCAAATGCCTTGTGATCGCCGGGCAATCGCATTTGGATCGTTTAAGAGTATGGGTTATCCAAGCTGCGGAAAAAGCGCTGTTCCGGAATGGTTCTGTAACAGGGCACAACTTCAGTCGTGCCGCACAAGCCTCAAAATACGAGTCGCCCTTAGCCGCTGCGGAAGTGCAAATGGCTGAAAACAAATACCGCAGGGGCTAATGCCCGACAATTCTTGCCCGTTTCTTCGGCACGACTGAAGTCATGCCCTTTTACAAAACTGAACTCTATTTAGTATTTTCCCAACTGGCAAAGAGCATACCTTTCATTTTCCGCTCCAATTTTAAATGCGATTGCCCCAGGCTCGTTAAGCTGCTGAATTTGCCGATCTCTCGATAAACTGGTATTGACGAAGATGTCGAAATCGAAGATCGAGGTCCCTATGAGAATCGCAGTTAAGCGCCTCGTTCTGGCAACAATCTCAGCGGTGTTACTAGCGCAGGCCTTTGTGGTCGCGCCGACCTTCGCCCAATCCCCCGCCATCGACCCCGCCCTGCAAGCCAAAGCCAACGGCGGCGATGCCCCCTCGCAGGTGCTGGTTGGCGACGCCTTCGCAGCCGGCAACGGGCAGCCGCGCAGTTCCAGCCAGTTGGCCGAGGACTTGAAGCAGGCCGCCGAGTGGTATCGCAAGGCAGCGGACAAGGGCGACATCGCCGCCGAGATGCGTCTCGCCGCGCTCTACCGCGACGGCCGCGGCGTGGCCCGCGACATGGCCCAGGCCGCCGAATGGTACCGCAGGGCCGCCGAACAGGGCGACGCCACCGCGCAGGCCACACTCGGCGTGCTCTACTCCATGGGCCAGGGCGTTCCGCAAGACTACGCGGAAGCCTACTACTGGCTCGATCTGGCCGCCTCGGCGAAAGGTCCCAATCAGGGAAAATACGCCGCCAACCGCCAGATGGTCGGCACCCACATCACCGCCGATGAGCTGGCCGATGTGCAGGAGCGCGTAGCCATATGGCTGGCCGCGCATCCGCGCTAGCTCCAGGACCGGTATCCTTTCTCTTGATGCGATCTTTCACTCTTCGTGCGCCATGCCGATGGATTGCCCCGCTGCTCTGCGTCCTGACCCTCTTGCTTACTCCAGCCCTCGCCGGATCGCAGCCCGCTGCCGTTTTGCTCACCCCAGCCGTGGTCGAGGCCGGCTCCCCGGAATTGATCCGTGTTGACGCTGCCGATGACGCGAACCTCGACGGCGAATGGCTGGGCCGCAAGCTACAGTTCTTTCGCGGCCCCGAAAAGGGCACGTGGTTTGCACTCGCCGGAGTGGATGTCGAGGCGCCCGTCGGTCCATCTCAATTGAAAATCACGGTCCGCCTGAGCAACGGCACGCGCGACCTGACCCGCACCGTCGAAATCCATCCCGCCCATTACCGCACCGGCTCGCTCACCGTCGCGCCCAAATTTGTCGAGCCGGACCCCGAAGCTCTCAAACAGATCAAGACTGAGCAGGCGCTCAAGGAGAAGGTCTTCGCTGTCAGCGCCTCCGAGCCGCTCTGGGCAGCCAGCTTCCATGCGCCCGTCACCGCCGCGCCCACAGATAGCTTCGGCACCCGCCGCATGTTCAACGGCAAGCTGGCCAGTATTCACAAGGGCATGGACTTCCGCGCCCCAACCGGCACGCCGGTCCGCGCCGGCAACAGCGGAGTGGTGGTGCTGGCCCGGCCGCTCTACTACGAAGGCAACTGCGTGGCCATCGACCACGGCCTCGGCCTGTATACCATCTCGATGCACCTGAGCCGCATTGACGTAAAGGAGGGCCAGCGCGTGACCACCGGCGACCGTCTGGGCCTGAGCGGGGCTACAGGCCGCGTCACGGGGCCGCATCTGCACTGGGCCGTCCGCTGGCAAGGCGCATACCTCGACCCCGCAAAGCTGCTGCGGTTGGATTTGAGCGGTGTGCGTTAGAGAGTCTCTTCTTGAGCCATGCTTTGAAAGGGCACGACTTTAGTCGTGCCAAAAACGGCACAAAACAAGCTGGGCTTTAGCCCCTGAGGGAAGTCCCTACTGCGAGTCCATTTCATTCGTGGGCATCGGCACGCGACCCTTTTCGGGGAGGCGTCCGCTAACGCGAGACAGCTTCCTCTTCCGTCGCCTGCGCGGGCACAACCGCCCTCGCGCCCGCCGCCTTCTCCCGCCGCAGCGCCTTGAACGCGCGATAGACAAACCACCCCAGGTACCAGCCATCAATGAACTTATAAGGCGTTTCGCCCGTGGTGTAGTGGCCGCAGGGCAGCACGCGCGGCTCGAAGTTGAGTCCGATCCGTTGGAACGCATCCACCACCTGTAGCGAATACTCCTTGGGAAAGGTCAAATCGTAGTCGGCGTACACCAGCAGAACCTGCTTCCGCGATCCGCCGGACTCCGCGCGCACAATCTTGTCGTAGTAGTAGCAAGGGCTTGCGGCCGCCCACAAGGCCCGCACCCGCTCCTGGTTGAGTCCCGCTTCTTCCAACGCCTGCTTCACGTGGCGTGTGCTCTGCCCGGCCCAGGTCACATCGCCAAAAGCTGTCGAAGCGTGGTTGAATGCATTCACCCGCAGCCGCGGATCGTGGGCACTGGCCAGAAACGTATAGCAGGAGCCAAGGCTCGTTCCCAGCACGCCAAACTGCTCGTAGCCCTGCTCTTCGAGCCAGTCCACGCAGCAGCGAATATCCACCACCGCCTGGCGGCAGGCCGAGAGCGTCCGCCCAATGTTCGAGCTCACCGCGTAGTCCGAGCGCTCCAGCTCCGCCGGGCGGCGAATGTCGTGATAGGGCATCGAGAGCCGAAGCGCCGAAATTCCCATGCGGTTAAAGATGGTGCATAGCGAATTGTGCCCCAGCCCATCGGAGTTCCACTGCGGCAGCACCACAATCGCCTGCTTGGGCCGCGCCGGGTCCTTATGCGCGGGCGCGGGATACCAGCGGGCGTTTACCTGGTCGTTCTCCGGATAAGCCGTCCGCTCCGGCGAGGTAAAGCGCAGATACTGCGCCGTCGCCAGCTTGCCCTCGGCGGCCAGCACGCGCATCGCCGCGTCTTTGGCCAGCGTCTCCGGGCGCACATTGGTCGGGAACAGTTGCGGATGCCGTTCCTCAAGCCGGAAGTCGGTGGGCCGCTCGTATCCAAAGAACTTGTCGCTGTGGCGAATGAGGAGCTGATTGATGCGAACCATGGCTGCTTCGGCGGCCGCGGGGTCGCGCGCAACCTCGGGGCTGGGCACCGCGTCCGCAAAGCCGTGCGCCTCAAGAAACGGCTCAATCCACTCGAACCCCCACTCCAGCGGCCGCACCACGCGGTTTTCGTCGCGCGTCGTCAGCCGCGTCTCCCACTCATACATCCACCGCGCGTAGCGTTTCTTGAGCATGGCTTTGAATCAAGTTTATCAGCGCAGGATGGTGGGCGCCCGCAGCGTTTGGCGGGGGCGTGGCCCAGGTCTCAATTATCCTTCATATAATTGGATTCTCCTCAGAGGCGTGAGGATGGATTCACGCCTCTGAGGAGAAGATACATGGCCCGAAACTCCGGACACTTCGACAAGCTCAGTGCAGGCTCTGGGGCACCCAAAGTGCTCTGAGAACCAGCGGAAGAGCGACTCCTTCCTTCCCGCTACGATCATTTTCCGCGAAAATGGGAGAGAGTCAGGACGATGAGGAACATATGAGGAATTCGATTCTATGTGTGTCGCTGCTCACGCTACAATGCGGCATGGTAAACGCGCAGACAAGCAACTCCAATCAGCTATCGAATTCGCGGGTATTCCCGTATGAACAGATGACCGTGAAGACGGCTCCGAATGGAGCGGAGGGGCGGAGCGTTTTTAGCGGCACGTTGGCGACAGGCGAGTCGGTCGGGTTGCATGAGACCATGCAGCCGGTGGGAACAAAGCCCAACCCGGCACATAAGATCGAACACTCAGAGGTCATCGTGGTGCAGCAGGGAACGCTGGAGTTTCAACATGACGGCATGGCGGAACGCGTCGGACCCGGCGGGATCATCTATGTGGCCCTCGGGACGATGCATGCCGTGAAGAATGTCGGGGACGTTCCGGCGAAGTATGTCGTGATTCAGATTGGCGGCGACACAAGAAAGTAGTGGCGGCGGGCTCGCTCCACATCCTGGAGGGGGGACCGAGAATTGCCCAGGACAAGCGCAGCGCAGTCCTTGGATTGGCGGGTGGCGCAGGTCTGATTAACCCATATAAGCTGGTTGCCCGTGGCGCCGACATCTCAGATTGTGACCAGGCCCTCTTTCTCCCCGCACTCGAACGCTTCAACCAAAATATGAGAAAGTACATCATTAAGCTATGACAGCCTCCCGTTCCACTACCCTCGCCGGCGACTCCTCCGCAATCCGCCGTTACAACCTCTTTCTGCTGCTGGTTGCCGGTCTGGGCGGCTTGCTCTATGGGGTCGATGTAGGCATTATCGGTGGGGCGCTGCCGTATCTGGAAGCGACCTCGCACCTGACGGCCGGCCAGCTATCGGTCATTGTGGCGGCGGTGCTGCTGGGCAGCGTTTTTTCGACGCTGTTTGCCGGGGCGCTGGCCGACTGGATTGGACGCAAGCCGCTGATGATTCTCAGCGGAGTTACGTTTGTCGTAAGCATTCCGGTGATTGCGCTCTCGCAAGGCTATGAACCCCTCTTCTTTGGCCGGCTGTTGCAAGGCGTGAGCGGCGGATTCATCGGTGTGGTGGTGCCTTTGTACCTGGCCGAGTGCCTGGCGGCATCGAATCGCGGCCGGGGAACGGCCATCTTTCAGTGGCTGCTGACTCTCGGCATCGTTGCGGCAGCGCTGGTGGGGATGTATTACAGCTATCGCGTTCAGGCGGTGGCCGCCTCCTCCGATGCCGCAACTCTACTGGCCTTCAAGAACCAGGCATGGCGGCGCATCTTCTGGGTCTCGCTGCCTCCGGGGGTGCTGTTCGTGCTGGGCAGCCTGCTGGTTACGGAGTCTCCGCGGTGGCTGTTCAGGCGCGGCAAAAAGGACCGGGCTTATGAGGCCCTGCTGCGCTCTCGCACTCCGGAGCAGGCGAGTGTGGAGCTGAACGAGATGGAAGAGACGGCTCAAAGCGCCAAGATCAACATCTCGACAGGCAAGAAGATTCAAGGCTCCCTCTTGCGCCGGAAGTATGTCATCCCGTTCCTGCTGGCCTGCGTCATTCTCTTTTGCAATACGGCCACCGGCATCAACTCGATCATCGGGTACAACACCGGCATTCTGCTGCAAAGCGGCCTATCCGATCTTCAAGCGCATTGGGGATACGTACTGTTCACCATCGTGAACTTCCTCATGACGATGGTGGGGATGGCCTTGGTGGATCGCAAGGGACGCCGGTTCCTGCTGATCCTTGGCACCAGCGGAATCATCGTTTCCCTGGTGGGCGTGGGCACGCTGTTTCTGCGCACCGAACGCGTCAGCATGGACGCTCGCAGCCAGGTTCAATCCATGGTTGGCGCCAATCAGGAGTTAAGCCTGCGCTTCGATCGGGCTGAAGCGGAGAAGCTGCTGGCGGCAGGAGACGCTGCCACTCAGCAGGGCAAGCAGATCGATGCCGGCCGCGCCTCGATGGCCATCATCTATTCTTACGGCGACTTCACGGCGGCCACCAGCTTTGTACGCTCCGACGACCCGGCCGCCGCGCCTCTCGAGATCACCCGCGCAAGCTGCGTTCCCGTTAACCCGGTGGAGGCGCTCTTCAAGAATCCATTCGCAAATCTTGGCGCGGCCCAGACCGCTCCCCTGAGAATTTTAAAGGCCATCATTGGCCAGGTTCCCAGCGCAGGTCATGGCTGGCTGGTTGCCGCAGGGCTTTATCTCTTCATGGCCTTCTTTGCGCTGGGGCCCGGCGTGTGCGTTTGGCTTGCTCTGTCTGAGTTGATGCCAACCCGCATCCGCTCCAACGGGATGAGCATGGCTTTGGTTATCAACCAGTTGGTTTCAACCACGCTGGCCGGTATTTTTTTGCCCTTTGTCAGCAAATACGGCTACTCGTCGATATTCTTCCTGTTCTCAGGTTTCACCGTGGTTTACTTCCTGGTGGCGACATTCCTTTTGCCTGAGACCAAAGGCAAGACCCTGGAGGAGATCGAGGCGCACTTTGAAGGGAAGACAATCGCGTAACCACAACTTCATCCCAGTTGCAGCTGCGACACACCATGAGATTGCTTCACCCGCGCCGACCGGGACTCTTGCAAAGACTACGAGCCGAAGAAGACGAGCAGGAACACTGATCGTACCGAAGGTCTTCGTCTAAAATGGCTTTCGGGAGCAAGCATGGAAAAGAAATGGCAGTATCCGCATCGCCGGTGGAATCCGCTGCGGCAGTCGTGGGTGTTGGTGTCGCCGCATCGCACGCAGCGCCCCTGGCAGGGCGAGGTTGGGCAGAAGGCCGCGCCCTCGGGGGTTTCTCACGATCCGCAATGCTATCTTTGCCCCGGCAATGAACGGGCGGGCGGCGCCGTGAATCCGGTGTATGACGGCGTGTTCTCTTTTGTAAACGATTTCGCCGCCTTGTTGCCGGAGTCTGCCGCCGAGACCCAAGCGCCAACCTCACCGCTGCTGGTGGCCGAGCCTGCCCGCGGGCTGTGCAAAGTGCTTTGCTACCACCCCCACCACAGCCTGACCCTGGCCCGCATGACCCGCGAGGAGATTCGCCCGGTAGTGGACGCGTGGACGCGCGAAACTCTCGAGTTGGGCGGCATCGACTGGATCGAGTACGTGCAGATCTTCGAGAATCGCGGGGCCATGATGGGCGCCAGCAACCCGCACCCTCACGGCCAAATCTGGTCCACCAGCTTTGTGCCCGATGAACCGGCCGCCGAGACCACCGCTCAGCGCGAACACCTTGCCCGCACTGGCCATTGCCTGCTCTGCGATTACATTGAGGCCGAACAGCTTGCCGGCGAACGCATTGTCTTTGAGAACGATCATTTCCTCGCCATCGTCCCATGGTGGGCCATCTGGCCGTTTGAGGTATTGTTGGTTTCGCGCCGTCACGCCAGGGCGCTGCCCGAGCTTTACATCGATGAGCGGGACGCGCTGGCCGACGCGCTAAAGCGCCTGACCACGCGCTTCGACAATCTCTTTGAAACCAGTTTCCCCTACACCATGGGCTTCCACCAGGCGCCTACGGATGGCGATGAACATGCGGAGTGGCACTTCCACGCTCACTTCTACCCGCCGCTGCTGCGCTCGGCCACGGTCCGCAAGTTCATGGTGGGCTTTGAGATGTTGGGCATGCCGCAGCGCGATATTACCGCCGAAGATGCGGCCCAGAGGCTGCGCGATTGTTCTGAGAAGCATTTCTGGCCGAGAAGCTGAGTACCGTGACCGCGTGATTTCGTAATTGCTTGAGTGTAGCGCTGGCCTCCCGGCCGGCTGTGGCGCGGACGTCCTCGGCCGCGCTTGTCCGCGATGAATTCACCATTCATGCGGCCTAAACACTAGCCGCAAAAGCAAGAACGCGGCGAGGGTGTGGCGCAAGGATGACAACTTGCTGGATGTGATTGGAAGAGCGCTGCTGAACGCAGGGCCCTTTCTTATGTGCGACCCTGGTCCTCGGTGGCCGATCCCTGGCGCCGGGCCGTTTTCCCTTCGGCATGCTTCCGGAGATTCTTGGCAGCATACATGGCGGAGTCGGCGGCAGCCAGAAGGCCTTCCCTGGTGTCGCCGTCTTCTGGATAGAAGGAGTAGCCGAAGCTGGCCGAGCCTTGCAGCAGGTTTCCTTCTATGGAGAACGGCTCCTTCAAGGAGTATTCCAAACGCCGGACAATCTCTTCGACTCGCGTGCGGTTGCGCACCATCGGAAGAAGCGCGGCAAATTCATCGCCACCCAACCGCGCGAGCAAGTCATGAGATCGGAGCTGCTTCTTCAGGCGCTGTGCAATCAACTGAAGGAACAGGTCTCCAACATGATGGCCGTAGCGGTCGTTGATCGGCTTGAATTCGTCGAGATCGATGTATATCAAGCCGAAAACGCTGCCATTCTGGCGCGCCTCTTCAATCAAGGCGTCGAGGCGCTCACCGAGCGAACGGCGGTTGCCGATATTGGTGAGCAGATCAACCTCAGAGCGGTGCATCAGTTCGGAGTTGCGCCTGCGGGTTTCCATGGCCAGCATGGCCAACTGCGCCCCTCCTGAAAGGATCTCCATTTCCCGGACGAAGGTGCGATGCATGCCTGGTAGCCCCTTGGAATCGAGGCCGGCAAAGAGGGTTCCAAGGGGCCGTCCAGAGCGGGCCGGAATCTCTTCGTGGAGGATGTGCAATCGGTCTGCATCCTCGGGGTAATGGCCAAGCCGCACCCCATCCGCGATCTCGCACCAGCAGGGAGCGCCGTTGAGCATGGAAGAGGTTAGATCGGTTATCGTTTCGAGGATTTCCGCTAGTGGCTTTGAACTGTTGATGTCCGCAAAAACTCGGCTGCGGCGATGTTCAAGATAGGCCATTGCGGCCAACATCCCAGTTTGCCGGCGCAGTTTGGTCCTGAGCGTCCATGCCCAACCGGCCACAACAACGATCACCACCAGCAGCATCAGGCTTAGCATGTTCAAACTGGCCCCGCATCGACTGCCTTTCGAGTTTAGATCGGCGCACGGACAAGCAGGCAACGGCGGGTGGATCGCAAGTCGTGCCCCCGCGCACATGGGAAGAGAGCGGCGATCTGGCTGGAACCTGCTCGCCCTCATCGTATTCCGAAGGCGTTACTTGCACCGACCGCAACAATCCAGCAAGGATCGTGGTTGGAACACGATGAGGCAATTCAAAAGAAAAAGCGGCTAAGCCATTGACAAGAATGGTGAGCTCGCTGGGGCTCGAACCCAGGACCCACGCCTTAAAAGGGCGTTGCTCTACCAACTGAGCTACGAGCTCGTTCAAGGCCGCTGATTCAAAAATAACACAAGGGCAGTTTCGCCGCCGGATCGATCGGCAGGAACTCGGGCGAATTGCATGAACGCCTCATTGTTGCCGAAGCTGAGGCGGGGCGCCGTTGAGGCGATGCCGCACCACTCCCTGCCCGTGGTCGCCGTCGCAGGCGTGCTGGCCATCGCTGGATTTGCCTGGTGGTGGATAAGTGGTGGATAAGAAGAAGCCGCGCGGACAAGCTGCTGGAAGGCTAAATCGAGCACATTTCAGTGACGCTCCAACAATCGCTCGCTTCGCATCTCCTCGCCATGGAAAAAGGCGAGTTTGCCTGGAATGCATGAAAGAATGGTGCCCACGCCTCCGCCCCATGTTTCTTTCATCGCCTCGGCCAGCGGCATCTCTCGTCCGTCAATGGCGGAATATTCCGAGATGACCCAAACCGTTAGTCCTGCGCCCTTGCTTCCGAGCAACGCGACAATTTCAGACGCCGTGTGGGCCGTGCAAGCCGGAATGGGCTTGGCAAATCTCTCATCTAGCCATTTGAAGTGCGCGAGCTCATCCGTAAATTTGCGCCGACGCTTCGGATCCGAGAGAAGGAGCGCACATCTCTCCTGGCGCTCCTTCAGAATGAAGGAACCGATGACTCCTTGTTCGTGCGCCTGGCCTGAATTCGTCATTTGAAGATATGGGCTTTGATGAGTCGCCCCCCGCCCCCGGGTTCGTTACTTCACGATCGCCGTCTGCGTCTGTGCCGCGCTCATCCGCCGCACCAGCACCGGAACCCCAAACGCCACTCCCACAACCACCGCAGTCGAAACCAAGTCGTTGCGATAGAAGGGCAGCGCAGCCACGTAGCACGCGCCCAGTCCGCCCAGCGTACGCGGATACATGCCGCCGCCAACCCAGACCGCATAGTTCGAGAGAACAAAAAACGAGGTCGGCCCCAGCAGTGTCGCCGCGCCTGCCCGCACAATATTCGTCCGGCTCTTCAGCAAAATCTGCCCCAGCGCCATCGCCGCCACATACCAGGCCCAGGTCATTGCATACCACTCCCAGCGAAAGCTGCAGTGGTAAACAAAAACCGTCAGATAATAGTCGGTGGCCATGAGCACGGCCAGCGGAGCAGCCATCTCGCGCCATGAGCGCCGCGCGCCAAAGTAGAGCAGAGCGCCGCCCACCGCGGTAAAGTTCATCCACCCGGCGTGGGGCAGCACACGTGTCAATACGGCAACGAGCAACAGCAAATATGCAATCATGACGACCTCAATCTCTTCGGTTTCCGGGATTGGCTCCCAGGCCAGGGGCAAGCTCACAGGCAGGGCAACGCGCCTTCTTATTGTGGAGTCCGCAAGCCTCTGGGTCAACCTGAATCGTTTGACGCAGCAAACATTTCTTTTCACAAGAAGGAATTCCTCCGCTCCCAACCTCAACAGGCTGCGGAAAAACTCTGCTCTTTATGAGCTTTGTAAAAGGGCATGACTTCAGTCGGGAATCAATTAGCCCGCAGCATCCTGTGCAGCCTTGTTCGCGATAGTCTGGAAATGATGCGGATGGCCTACATCGGAATGGGCGCCAACTTGGCCAGTCGGGCGGGGATGCCCGAGGCTACGCTGGCAGAGGCGGCTCTGCGGCTGGAGTCGCTGGGCCGAGTTGTCCGCAGGTCGTCGCTTTACTCAACCGAGCCAATAGGTTTTGCAGAGCAGCCGCGGTTTGTAAACGCCGTGGTGGCGCTGGATACGGAACTGGAACCGCGGGAGCTGTTGCGCTGGCTGCTGGCCATCGAGCAGGAGTTTGGCCGGGACCGGGCAGCGGGCTTTGCAAACGGGCCACGCACGCTGGACCTCGACATTCTGCTCCTCGGCGACCTTGAGATCAGCGAGCGGGACCTCGATATTCCCCACCCGCGCCTGGCCGAGCGGGCTTTCGTGCTGATCCCGCTCAATGAGATCGCGTCTGAACTTGTCGTTCCCGGATGCGGCGAAACGGTTGCTCAATTGGCGGTTTCCCAGGTCTCAAAAGCGAGAACTGGGGCACCCGCTTCTAGCGGCGAACGTCATGATGTGGTCCGCGTTCGCAGCGCTATATGGGACACCCGGTAGAACAGTGCAATCGCATTTGGAAGTTGAGCGGAGACCTTCCTCGGCTTGAACAACGGGCAATTTAGCGAAGATAATACGAAGAAAGGGGAGGGGGTGGGGGTATTAATTTTCGGTACGGACCGGGCGGACCTCCGACAGAATAGACCGGGCAGATCTCCGACACTGCAGCGAAGGGTGATGGCGTTACAACCGTCATTATGCCTTGGAAAA
>Ga0302189_10002985_pt1 | contig 13263 bp, 10 predicted proteins | sample II_Bog_E2_2_FD_194551 | JGI IMG/M metagenome (GOLD analysis project Ga0302189, IMG submission 194551) | Peat permafrost microbial communities from Stordalen Mire near Abisko, Sweden - II_Bog_E2_2 | ecosystem: Environmental > Terrestrial > Soil > Wetlands > Peat | place: Sweden: Abisko...
GTCTGTGCCCAGTGCGGCTACGAGTGGCAGTCCAAGGACGGGGAGAAGCCGGTGCGCTGTTCCGGCTGCAAGTCGCCGTACTGGGACAGGGAGCCTGCCAGGTCCAAGGCCGCCAAGCCCAAGGCAAAGACGAGGAAGTAAACCCAAGCGCGGCGCACCGGTGTTATCAGCACCGATACGCCGCTCACCGATGTCGCCTTATGAGGAGGCAGCATGGCTAATGCCAACCGTAGCAGGCGGGTGTGTCTCCCACAAGAGGCGGAGAACATCCGCCGGGTGTGCTTGTACGCCCGAGTGAGCACCGTGGGTGCTCAAGACCCGGAGATGCAGCTCCGGGAGCTGCGGGAGTATGCCGACCGGCGTGGCTGGCAGGTGGTCGAGGAGTTCGTTGACCACGGCGTGTCGGGGTCGCGGGAGTCCCGCCCGGCGTTGAACCGGCTGATGGCGGACGCGCATCTGCGGCGCTTCGATGCTGTGGTCTGCTGGAAGATAGACCGCTTCGGGCGTTCGCTGAGGCACCTGGTCAACGCCCTGGCCGACCTGGCTGCGTATGGGGTGGCGTTCATCTCGCTGATGGACAATCTCGACCTCTCGACGCCTTCAGGGCGGTTGATGTTCCAAATCATCGCGGCCATGGGCGAGTTCGAGCGGTCACTCATCCAGGAGCGTGTCCGCTCCGGGCTGCGCAATGCCCGTGCCAAGGGCAAGCGGCTGGGCAGGCCGCGTGTGCTGGTCAACCCGGAGAAGGTCGCCACGCTGCGTGCCGAGGGCTTGTCATGGGCGAAGGTGGCGGCGAGGTTGGGCATCGGGGTGGGCACGGCGTGCCGGGCGTTCGAGGGGGCTTCCAAAAACCCTGTGGCGGGGGGCGCTGTAAGTCGCTGAATGCAGGCGGGTGGAAATGCCCACTTGAAGCCTTCGTAAAAGAAATCTTTTCGGAAGGTTCCATCGTTACTGGATGCGCTATCAGGAGACCGTATCCATGTTCAACTTCCAATCCAAGTTCTGGACCCGGAAGCCCACCACGGCCGGCGACAAAGCGAAGACGCCCACGGCCAGCAACCATCCCAAGAGCCGCCTGTTTTAACAGCGGCAGCCGGAGGCTACGAGCGGGCTTCCACCGCTGTGCGCCCGCTTCCGTTCGTTGTGCTCAGAGAGTTAATCAGGCGGATGACGGCTCTCTGGTCGCGTTCGGCCAGCGATGCCATGCGCTGGAATCTCTTCCAGAGCCGCTCGGTCTCCGGGTCGGGGGTACGCAACTCGGCCTTGCCGGGCTTGGGCTGCTTGAGCCCCAGCAGTTCGTCGGCGGAGACCTCAAGAACCTTCGCCAGCGTGATCAGGGCCGCCGAGGCAGGCAGTTCGGCCTCGGTCTCGTAGTAGGAGATGGCTCTCTGGGTCATGCCCGTGGCCTTGGCAAGCTGGACTTGGGTGAGTCCGCGTTGCTGGCGGAGCGCGACGAGGCGTTTACCGAAGGCGTTCTGGGCTGGCTTCTTGGCAGGCATGACAGAGGCGATTGTAAAGCCCATTTTCTTGCTCCTCTCAAATCCCCTGTGAGTATACACGCCCAGCGTGTATACTTGCGGACGGAAGAAAAACCCGCAAAGAGTGGAAAAAGCACTTGACAGGTTTTTCGGCGGAGGGCGGGGAGAATGGCACGCATCCCGGAGGCGGAGGTCGAGCGGCTGAAGCGTGAGGTCTCCGTCCAGCGGCTGGCCGAGGCGCGGGGCATCAAGCTGCACCGGCACGGCGCCGACCTGCTGGGCCTCTGCCCCTTCCACGATGACCGCAATCCGTCGCTGGTCATCACTCCAGCGAAGAACCTCTGGCACTGCCTTGGAGCCTGCAACGAGGGCGGCACTTGCATCGACTGGGTGATGAAGGCCAACGGCATCAGCTTCCGCCATGCGGTCGAGTTGCTCAGAGAGGACCATCTTCCTTTAGTAGCCGCTCCGGTGCAGCCGGTCAAGCACGGCACGGTGCGGAAGCTGCCGCCGCCGGCCGAGCGGGATGCGGACGACCGTGAGTTGCTATTGCAGGTCGTCGGCTACTACCACGAGACGCTGAAGCAGTCGCCGGAGGCGATGCGGTATCTGGAGTCGCGGGGACTGAGGTCGGCAGAAATCATCGACCGCTTCCGGCTTGGCTTCGCCAACCGGACGCTGGGGTACCGGCTTCCGGCGAAGAACCGCGCCGCCGGCGCCGAGATGCGGGGACGGCTGCAAACACTGGGCATCCTGCGCGAGAGCGGGCATGAGCACTTCAACGGCTCTGTTGTCATCCCGGTCTTCAATCCCGCTGGCAACGTGATGGAGATGTATGGCCGCAAGGTCACGCCGAATCTGCGCCCCGGAACGCCGGACCATCTGTATCTGCCCGGCGAGCACCGTGGCGTGTGGAATGAGGAGGCGCTGGCCACGTCGAAGGAAATCGTCCTGTGCGAGGCGCTGATAGATGCTCTGACGTTCTGGGTTGCGGGCTACCGCAATGTGACGGCGAGCTACGGAGTGAACGGCTTCACTACCGACCATCGGGCGGCCTTCGCCCAGCATGGCATCGAGCGGGTGTACATCGCCTACGATCGCGACGAGGCAGGCGACAATGCCGCCGCGAAGCTGGCCGAGGAACTGATGCAGTCAGGCATCGAATGCTTCCGCATCCTCTTCCCAAAGAATATGGACGCCAACGCCTACGCCCTGAAGGTGCAGCCGGCGGCGAAGAGCCTGGGCGTGCTGCTCAACAGGGCCACGTGGCTGGGCAAGGGGCAGCGGCCAGAGCCGCGTGTGCTGGAGCCGGTCATCGTGGCTGAGCCGGAGCCGGGCATGGAGCCGGAGCCGGGCATGGAGCCGGAGCCATGCGCAATGCCGGAGCCAGGTATCGAGCAGGAGCCAGCAGAGACACAAGCAGCGGCTAAGGAAGAAATCCTCGAAGCCGCTCCCGAGCCAGCTCCCGCCGCATCCATCCCCGCTGCAATCGAAGAGCAGTTTTTTTCCTTAGCCGCCACGCCGGAGCCGGTTGTGCCAACAGAACCGGAGCCAGCCCCGGCAGCGCCCGCGCCGACCATCGACGTGCCGGTCGAGAAGCGCGGCGACGACATCTTCCTGATGCAGGGCGAGCGGCGTTACCGCATCCGCGGCCTGAGCAAGAACATGAGTTACGAGCTGTTGAAGGTCAACGTGCTTGTCTCCGGGCGGACGCCCCGCGGTGAGTCGGCCTTCCACGTGGACACGCTGGACCTTTACTCGGCGCGGCAGCGCAGCGGCTTTACCAAGCAGGCAGCCGAGGAGTTGGGCATCAAGGAAGAGGTTATCCGCCGCGACCTTGGCCGGGTGCTGTTGAAACTCGAAGAGCTGCAGGACGAGCAAATCAGGCAGGCGCTTGCACCGAAGGAAGAGGCCGTCACGCTGACCGCAGATGAGTGCGAGGCCGCGATGGAGCTGCTGCGCAGTCCGAAGTTGCTGGAGCGCATCGTCGAGGACTTCGCACGGTGCGGCGTGGTAGGCGAGGAGACCAACAAACTCGTGGGCTATCTGGGTGTGGTCTCGCGGCATCTGGAATCGCCGCTTGCCATCATCATGCAGTCGTCATCGGCGGCGGGCAAGAGTTCGCTGATGGAAGCGGTACTGGCCTTCCTGCCCGAGGAGCAGCGGGTTCAATACTCCGCCATGACCGGCCAGTCTCTCTTCTACATGGGCGAGGCCGACCTCAAGCACAAGGTGCTGGCCATCGTGGAGGAAGAGGGTGCGCACTCCGCGGCCTACGCCTTGAAGCTGTTGCAGTCGGAAGGCGTGCTGACCATCGCCTCGACGGGCAAAGACCCGAACACGGGCCGCCACGTGACGCATCAGTACCGCGTCGAGGGTCCGGTGATGCTCTTCCTGACGACGACGGCCATCAATCTCGATGAGGAGATGCTGAACCGCTGCCTGGTTCTGACGGTCAACGAAGAGCGCGAGCAGACCCAGGCCATCCACCGGGTGCAGCGGGAGGCGCAGACGGTCGAAGGGCTGTTGCGGCGGCAGGACCGAGCGGCGGTGCTTGCCGTGCATCGCAACGCGCAGCGGCTCCTGAAGCCTGTCTCCGTCGTCAATCCCTACGCACGGGAGCTGACCTTCCACGACTCGCAGACGCGGACCCGGCGCGACCACATGAAGTATCTGACGCTCATCCGCAGCGTTGCCTTGTTGCATCAGCATCAGCGGCCCCGGAAGGCCGTTCAGCACAATGGCCGCGTGGTTGAGTACATCGAGGTTGCGCTCGACGACATCGCCGTGGCCAACCGGCTCGCGCATGAAGTGCTCGGCCGGTCGCTCGACGAGCTGCCACCGCAGACCAGGCGGCTGTTGTTGGCCGTGGATGCGATGGCTGCGGCGGAGTGTGAGCGTCAGAAGATGGAACGCCCCGATTACCGCTTCTCCCGGCGTGACGTGCGCGAGGCGACGGGCTGGGGCGATACGCAGTTGAAAACGCACCTGCACCGGCTGGAGGAGCTTGAGTACCTGCTCGTCCATCGCGGCGGCCGTGGCCAGAGCATCGTCTACGAGCTGGTCTTCACGCAGCCTGCCGACGGCGGAAAGCCGGTGCTGGGCGGACTAATCGACGTTGAAAAGCTGGGCAGGAGATGAGTACGACGAAAAGAAGTCGGGGCTGAAAGGCCAGTAGTCGGGGTCAAGTCGGCCCCAAGTCGGGGGGATGTCGGGTTCACTTTATACCGGTCATCGCCTGTGTTCATGCGGCTTCCATGCACTCCGGCGTTGAAAGCCGGAAAAACACTTATACGGGGCAAGGAGAAACTCCGCTCCGTCGTAACCGTAGCGAGGAGGTAGAGCAATGGCGCGTGTAACGAAGACCCGCAAACCCGAGACCATGCCAGCCACACAGTTGGAAGCAATGATGCGCGACCATCTGCACGCGCTGGCGGTGCAGAACTACTCCATGCACACCGTCCGCAACCGCCAGGTCCACATCGGCTTCTTCTTGCAGTGGTGCAAGGAGCGTGGACTGACGGAGCCGGTAGAAGTCACGCGGCCCGTGCTGGAGCGGTATCAGCGGCACCTGTTCCACTACCGGAAGAAGAACGGCGAGCCGTTGAGCTTCCGTTCGCAGCACTCGTGTCTCGTCCCGCTGCGCGTGTGGTTCCGGTGGATGACGCGGCAGAACCACATCCTGCACAACCCGGCCTCGGATCTGGAGCTTCCCCGGCTGGGCCGCTCGCTGCCCAAGAACATCTTCTCCGCCCAGGAGGTCGAGCGGATCGTGCAGCTCTGCGAGGTCGAGGAGCCCATCGGACTCAGGGACCGCGCCATCCTCGAAGTGCTGTACTCGACCGGCCTGCGCCGCATGGAGATGATCGCTCTGAAGCTCTACGATCTCTCACTCGACCGTGGCCTGCTCCTCGTTCGCCAGGGCAAGGGCAACAAGGACCGCTATGTGCCCATCGGTGAGCGGGCGATAGCGTGGCTTCAGAAGTACATCCGGGAGGGCCGTCCGCAGCTTGCCGTCGAGCCGGATGACATGACCGTCTTCCTCACGGCCCAGGGCGAGCCGTTCAGCCGCGACCACCTGAGCTTCGCGGTCAAGGAAAGGGTAGACGCGGCCGGGCTGGGCAAGACCGGCTCCTGCCATCTCTTCCGCCACACGATGGCCACGCTGATGCACGAGGGCGGGGCCGACATCCGCCACATCCAGGCCATGCTTGGACACGAGGACATCCGTACCACGGAGATATACACCCAGGTCGCCATCCGTGCCCTGCAAAGAATCCATGCCGCCACCCATCCCGGAGCCCTGCTTGAGCGGGGCGAGAACCAGGCCCCCAAAGCCATGGATGCCGACGCCGAGGCTCTCTTCTCTGCCCTTGCGGCGGAGGCCGAGGACGACCGCGAGTAGGCGTGCCCAGTTCTTCCTTTAGTAGCTGCTTTTAGCTGCTAAAGAGAGGCCGCTTCCGTCCCGGAACCGGCCTCAAAGCCTTACAATCGAGGGCAATGACTCCGGCTCCGAGCGCGTGTATCCCAGACGGCCTCCTGGCCGCAATGCCACAGCTAAGAGAAAAACTGCATCTGGGGGTTCCGAGTTCAAATCCAGCCCTTTATCTGGGCTTCAGCGTCTGCAAATCCACGACCGCATTAGGCTTGCAAGCAGCCTTGCATCTGGAGCGCGTCCAGTCCCGCTCTACCGGCAAAGAACGCGACTCAGAATCAGGCAACGACTACTTCGGGGCCAGGTACTACGCATCCAGTATGGGCCGGTTTATGTCGCCAGACTGGTCGGCGAAAATCGCACCCGTACCTTACGCCAAGCTCGACAATCCGCAAACCCTCAACCTGTATGCATACGTCGGAAATAACCCACTTACTCGGGTTGATGTGACTGGACACTATGAATGCAACGGAAGTAAAGAGCAATGTGGTGCTATTAAGAACGCTCTCAATCTGATCAAGACTGCAGATGCAAGCTTCAAAGCAGGTTCAAGTGAGCGAGGAAGACTCGACAAGGTCCTAAGCTTTTATGGATCTGAAGGCCAGAAAAATGGTGTCAGTATCGGCTTTGCAAATCTAGGTGGCTCGACAAATGCAGAAACCGATTCGAAAAGCTTTCTCGGAACAGGCCTTTTTAAGACAACCAGCATTACGTTTGATCTAGGTTCCATGAAGAGCAATTTTGGAAATCAATATGCCACAGAGAGTGCGGGAACGGTAGCTCACGAGGGAACACATGGAGTCGACGGAATGGAAGTGGGACCCCCTCAAACAAAACGTGATTTTCTGGCCACAGAGTTTAAGGCGTATCAGAGCCAGGCGCTAGTTGCGCAAGGTCTAGGTGTTAATTCAGCATATGGAGTCTGGGATACCGGTTGGGACCCAAAGAAGGCAAGCGCATACAGCTTGGAAGCAGTTGGAGTGAACGCGAAAGCCAATGCGGATGCTGACTGCGCTGGGGGCGCATGCAAATGAACATTCTTTTTAGGACTCGGTTCCGCTCGATCATGTTGTCGTTTGTTGTTCAACTAGCCTTTTTGTTGGGTTGCCGGTCAGAAGGCAAATCTGACGATCAAAGCCCGGTCAAAACGACAGTGTGTGAACTCGTCGCTGATCCGACGCAATTCGATCATAAGCAAGTGGTCTTCTACGGCGAGCCAGCGGGTGGCGTTGAAGGACTCGCGCTTTTTGATCCACACTGTCCCGGAAAGGGCGTTGTTCTATTAGTGGAGGATGCCGCTCAATCACACCCGGATTTCAAGTACTTTCACGAAGTGGTCAATAGAGAACTTGCCCTTGGAACAAGACGTCATCAAGTCAGCGCGAAATTCCAAGGGGCATTTTCTTTCCAGCATGTTGAGAGAAATCCCTATCGGCTGACAGCATCCCAAGTCTCGAATGTTCGAGTTGAGGAAAACGACCAATCGAAGCAGTAGTGAGACTACGATGGGAGGAATAGCACTACGATGCACACCGCAATATGTGCATCTGATGTGTGTTTTGAGCCATCCCGCTTTACCGGCAAAGAACGGGATACCGAATCAGGGAACGATTATTTCGATGCGCGCTACTACAGCTCAGCGATGGGCCGGTTTATGTCTCCCGACTGGAGCGCGAAAGAAGAGCCTGTTCCGTACGCGAAGCTGGATGATCCCCAGACGCTGAACCTCTACAGCTACGTGCAGAATAATCCTCTTATCCGAATCGATGAGGATGGTCATGATGCACTGAAAATCGTTGATACAAAAACCGGCCATGTGACGATTCTGATTCCTGTGCACATGACAGGGCGCGGCGCAACGAAAGAGAGAGTTCACGAGATACTTCAGCGCGCGAATCATGTTCACTCCGAAGACCCAAACGTCAATGTCAAGGTCATCTATACAAAGGCGCCAGTAAATGGCGTGATGAATACACTCGACATCAGTCCCAGCCAGAATGCTGCAATGTGTGGTGCCGCTGGAGAGTGCGTGAATCACCTCGGGGGCAACAAGGGCCATATCGATAGCCGGAACGCAGGGGACGACGATGCTGGTCCGCATGAGACCATGCACTTCGCCGGTGCCAAAGACAAGTATGTGGAGGGAGTGGATCAGAATGGGAATCGAGTTACTCCACCCGCACCGGGTTATGACGGAACGGATCTCATGTCGAACAGGCCAGGGACCAATTTGAAGCCTCCGGAGACGCAGGAAATGCAGCAGAACCCCACCACGAAGCCGTGCACTTCGACGAACGGACAAACGAAATGCCCTTGATTACTCTGACCGCACTGCTCTTTCTTGGCCTACAGATGGCCGACAAGCCGAAGGTCGACTTGCCAGCTAAGCCGGTACCAGTCGCTATCTTGTGCAACGGGGACGATGGAGCGACGGCCAGACTCTGCGATCAGGTCAAACGGACCTTCAGTAAATCGCCTGATTTCACGACGCAGGTGGCGCACCAAGCCCGCATCTTGATCGTGAGAATCCCAACGAATGTGCAGTGGAAGAAAGATGGCCACCGGGCGAAGTTAAACTATTCAGTTGAAATCTCAATAAAAGACGGCGAAGTCCTTCACTCGACAGCTGGGTCTTGCTGGGAGAATGAACTCAATGTATGCGCAGCGAATATTATGGCTGATACACGGACCGCGATTGGATTTTCTCCGTAGCGCAGCGGATGCGTTTCGTGGGTTTCAAGCAGCTCTCACTTCAGCCCACGGGCCGCCTCTCGTTGGCGGCCTGTGGTAGGTCTGAGGTTACGGTGAGGGTGCAGACAGGGCGACCTTGCAGTCGGTGACGGGCGTTTACGTATGTAAACGTGTGGAGTGCGGAATCGCTGCCTACGGCATCGGTTTTAGGGCGGACACGTCTCCAGTATGCCCAGAGAAAGGCGGGCGTATTCAGTGGGACGGTTACGCCACCGCGGCAAAGGTCAGCGGCCGTTGCCAGGATGGCCTCCAGGAGCGATCGACCAACGAACCCACCCGGTGCCACCCTCCTGCGCCACCTACCCGGCCCCCAGCTCCAACGCGGCCTATCCTGCCTGCCCTATCGTGGCGCAATGCCATAACTCGACGTTGTCACCGCGACGGGCATGATGCCGCCTGCTGCCGCTTGATCGTGATCGAGTTCTCTTCCGGCTCACGATCCGCTGGCGTTCCCCGGCGAACAGCTTCGACGACTGGGTAAGCCACACCGGGGTACAGGGGGTCTCCGTTGTATCCCTTCATACCTTGTATACGAAGCCACCTCTATATCTATTATTAAGGTCCTCCCCCCTCGGTACGGAGACAACGGAGACCCGCCATACCCCTGTGTGCAGCGACGAATGCAAGCTTCAGCCCTTACCGCGGGGTGCTCCCATGGCCACCCGCCTGATCCTTCTCCTTCCGCCACGGCCGATAGAATCCAACCATGAAGAAGCGTCCCAAGTTCCGCCAGACTCCGGACCAACAAAGGGAGACCCGGAGGAAGATAGCTGCGGTAACGGTCCAGGACCGGATGGGTCTGGATGAAGAATGGCTGGACCCCGACGCTCCCATTCAAATCCCCGCGGCACTCCCCGAGTTCACGGGCCAGAACCTGCCAACGAGCGACAGGAAGGACGTGCTGGAGTGCCTGAGGCCCTTGGAGGATGGCGGATGCCATCGAGGCGTCCTGTACTGGTGCCTGGCCCGCCTGGGAGAAAGAGAGATCAAGCCGCGTACAGATGGCAAAGGAGATGCTCCGGGAGGTGGCGGTGCCACTACCACGCTTCCCAAGCCCCTTGTGCTTCCAATGCTCGCCACGCGGGAGGACATGGCGGAGGTCGCCAGCAAAGCGCAGAGCATGTTGGCCACAATCAAGAAACACTGGGACGAGTTGATGCTCGCTGCCGACGCGCTCGCAGAAGGATGCCCGCTCCCGGCGGGCATATCCACGGAGCCCGCCTTCGATCCTTCGGAGTCGCTGAACGTCTTGCAGGCCACTCTCCGTTGGGTTCGGGACCTCGCCGAACGCTGGCAGACTCCAGCCCAGACAACCCTCATGAAGTCGAAGGGGGTGCTGTACCTGCTCACCTATGCTTCAATGCGGGCCAGTCCCGTGCCAGGCCCCGTAGACCAGAAGGACGCCGGCACACGGCTCCAAGGGGCGGCGCCGGCTTTCCAGCCGCTGGCACATCGCCATGCGGCTACAATCGCCCGCATAATCGGAATCTACTGCGAGATGGAGATCGCGCCCGGCGACCTGATTGCCAAGCTGGCGGGCTTCCGGCGGGAGCACCCGGAACTCGCCCGGAAGCTGGAGAGCCTCCTCCGGCATGTCGAGGCCGCTGCCCGGCAGGAAAATCTTTAGTTCCATCAGTTTATAGGATCAAGTCGCCCCCATAAATCCGGAGTTGAACCCTACTGAAGCGCCCTGAGCAAGCCTATCTTCGCTTTAGACCGCCCCTCCGGTCCCGGATAACACCGCGGAGGAATCTGGGTCTACAGGGGCTCCAAAATGAATCCCATCAAGACTGTTTCGCCGATGCCCGGAGGTTCTGCTGTTGAGAACCATCCGATCGATGCTCCGACCACGAACGACCAGACCGCTGCAGTCAGTGTTGCAGCGCCCGCCGCAGTATCGACTCCGCCGGAGTCGAAGTTCGATCCCAAGAATTACCGCCAGGCCCAGGTCCAGAAGACCGAGGACTCGGGCGGCTGGGGACGCAAGCAGCAGACGGTGATCCCCGTCCGCAAGCCGTCGAAGAAGCAGTTCGTGCATGCCCATCCTTCGGCCGACTACCGCGCCGACGGCATGCCGACCATCGAGGACGAGGCGACGGGTGAAATCTACCTGCTGTCGGCCGACCTCGACCTGCCCGTGGACATCGAGAACAAGGTGGACACGCTCAACCTGGCCACGGCAATCACGGCGGACGGATCGCTCTTCCTCTGGCATTACAAGAACAGCACCAACTCCTGGAGCCAGTCCGCCCGCATCGCGATCCGGGAGGCTTCCAAGCGCTGGATGCGGGTAATCCCGGACAAGTCGTCCAATGGGTACCTGCTGGAAACGCCGATGGTGTCGCCTGCGCCTCCGGTGTGGCCGCCCATGACGTTCAACGAGATACTCGAAACGGCGTTCGGCTCGCGGTTCATCGACACGTTGGCCCACCCACTGGTCAGGAAGCTCCGGGGTGACTTCAATGTTTAACTACCTTCCCAAGCTGGGCGACTTCGAGGAAGTCGTCCTTTTGGACACGGAGTACATCGCTCGTGACGGCGAGCGGGTCGTGCCCGTATGCCTCGTGGCATACGAGCTTCGGTCAGGGCGCCGTCACAAGGTGTTCTTCGGGGACCCCAGCGCAGCGCATGAGAATCCCCTTCCTATGGGAAGTGAGGTTCTGTACGTTGCATATGCAGCCCAGGCGGAGTGGAGCGCCTTCCTGGCCCTTGGCTGGCAGTTGCCGGAGCACGTACTCGACCTGTTCGCCGAGTTTCGGTGCCTGACCAACGGCCGCAACAAGTTCGACGGCAGCCCGGTGGAAACATCCCTCATAGCCGCCCTTGCCCACTTCGGCCTGGACTCGATGACCGTGGTCGAAAAGCAGTCCATGATCGCCTTGATCCTGAGGGGGGCGCCGTACACCGAGGAGGAGCAGCGGGCGATCCTGGACTACTGTGCGGAGGATGTCGCGGCGCTGGAGAAGCTCTTGCCCGCGATGCTTCCGGCAATGGAGATACCCTACGCCATCTTCCGGGGCCGCTATACCAAGGCGCTCGCGAAGATGGAGTATGCCGGCATCCCGATCGACGTACCCACCTTCCGGCGCCTCGGCGACAACTGGGATGAGATCAAGTTGAGGCTCGCGGACGATGTTGAGGCGGAACATCACTTCGGCGTGTACCAGGGTATTCACTGGAGCGACAAAAGGTTCGAGGCGCTGCTCTCAGGGCTGGGGCTTTTGAAGGAGTGGCCGCGCACGCCGTCGGGACTGCTGTCCACGGAGGACGACGACGTATTCAAACCAATGGCCCTGCGGTTCCCGGCCCTCGCACCCCTGCGCGACCTTCGTTCGACGCTGACCCACCTTCGGCAACTGGGGCTCACCGTGGGAACGGATGGCAGCAACCGCTGCTCGCTGATGCCGTTCCGCTCGATCACGGGGCGGAATTACCCTCCCAGCGCCAAGTTCATCTTCGGACCGTCTGCCTGGCTCCGGTCGCTGATCAAGCCAGAGGCCGGCCGGGCGATTGCGTACATCGACTGGGCCAGTGCGGAGTTCGCCATCGCCGCGGCGTTGTCCGGCGACGCCCGCATGAAGGCGGCGTATGAAAGCGGCGACATCTACATGGCCTTCGCGGTTGAGGCCGGCGCCGCGCCGAGAGGGGCAACGAAGCACACGCATCCCGAGGTTCGGGACCTCTACAAGGTAGTTATGCTCGCGACGCAATACGGTCAGACCGCCGTCGGCCTGTCGAAGAAGCTTGGCCAGCCGGAGTGGCGGGCGCAGGAGTTGCTTGATCTCCATCGTCGCGTCTACGCCCGCTACTGGGAGTGGAGTGAGTGGCGGTCGCAGTTGGCCGTCTTCGACCGGAAGATCGAGACGGTCTTCCGGTGGCCGCTGCAGGTGACCGCCCGGACCAAGCCCAACACGATCTCGAATTATCCGATGCAGTCGAACGGGAGCGAGATGTTGCGCTGGGCCTGCTGCTATGCCACCGAGAGGGGTGTTGAGGTCCACGCGCCTGTGCAGGACGCCCTCCTGGTCGGTGGCCCCGTAGAGGACATCGAGGAGGTGGTCAGAGCCACCCAGGAGTCGATGGCGCGGGCCAGCGACCTGGTACTGGATGGGTTCATCCTTCGGACCGACACCAAGATCGTGAGGTACCCCGACCGGTACTCGGACAAACGGGGGGAAGCAATGTGGTCGAGGGTCATGCGGCTGCTGGACGAGATGGAGTCGGACGCCGTGGGTGCCGTCGAAAGTGGCCTTCAACTGGAGGCTGCCTGACGCAGGCGGCGATGAAGGAGGCGAGCGCGGTGGCATACCGCGGCTCCCGGCCGCTCCCGGCCGGTGCGAGGACGAGAGGGGCGCGGCGGCGACGTGGAAGTCGGCCTGGATGCCGGGGTGGAGGCTTCCTCTGCCGCCTGGGAGTAAACCATAGCTGATAACAAGAAGCCGCCTGCCCGCGATGGGCGAGCGGCTTTTTTACTTCAGAAGCTCTCCGGGGTGTACACCATCGGTGTATATCAGGCTTGGAAGCTCTCCACGGTGTACACTTCCGGTGTATAGTAGGGTCATGCCGCAGAAAATCATCAAGGTCGTCGTCTGGGTCTGT
>Ga0302189_10002987_pt1 | contig 13260 bp, 18 predicted proteins | sample II_Bog_E2_2_FD_194551 | JGI IMG/M metagenome (GOLD analysis project Ga0302189, IMG submission 194551) | Peat permafrost microbial communities from Stordalen Mire near Abisko, Sweden - II_Bog_E2_2 | ecosystem: Environmental > Terrestrial > Soil > Wetlands > Peat | place: Sweden: Abisko...
CTGTGCGCCCTCCGGCCGGTGTTTGTGGGGGCGGGTTCGAGCGCGAGAGATGAAGCGGGCAAGCCGGGAGACGGCTGGGCGGATGCGCGGGGGATGTTCCTGGCGGAAGTGGCCGCGGGGCCGGTGTACCGGCTGCTGGGCAAGAAGGACCTGGGAACGAACCAGTTCCCGCCCATGGGAACGGCGCTGATTCAAGGGGATCTGGGATTTCGCCAGCACCCCGGCGGGCATACACCGGCGCCGAACTGGGCGGCCTTTCTGACCTTTGCCGGGAGGTATCTGCACGGGCCGGCGAGGTCGGTCAGCGTAAAGTAAGGGGCACGCGAGCGCTAAGGCGGCGCGGTCGTCGCCTCGGAAGAATGCCTATTGAAGTTGGACTTCCGATTGTGGCAGAGTTCCAGTATGGACAAGAGGGCAGTCATCGAGACGCTGCGCCGGCACGAGCCGGAATTGAGGGCTGCCGGCATCGTGCATCTGCGCCTGTTTGGCTCAGTGGCGCGCGGTGAGGAGTCGGCTCAGTCGGACGTCGATCTCATGGCCGAACTCGACCGCTCGAAGCGCCTTTCCCTGGTGGGCATGGCGCACCTGGAGAACAGGCTGAGCGACTTGCTGGGCGTGAAGGTCGATCTCTCTCCGGCGGAATCGATGAAAGAGCCGGCACGCACGCGAGCCGTGCGCGAGGCCATTCATGCCTTTTGAGGACGCAAGATCGCACCTCCGCGACATTCTGGAGAGCATCGAGATCATCGAGCAATTCGTGAGCGGGATGGACCTTGAGGCATTCCGGTGGGACAAGAAGACGCAGGCTGCTGTCGAGCGCAAGATGCTTGTCCTCAGCGAGGCCGCCATCCGGCTGAAGGATGAAGCCGATGCGCTCTGCCCCGGTGTCCCGTGGCGCGATATTCGCGGGATCGGCAATTGGCTGCGCCATCAATACGACCGGGTCGATGTGGAAACTGTCTGGAATACGATCCAGGACGATTTGCCCCCGTTGAAGGCGGCTGTGCAACGTGTTCTTGCACTCCCTGACCCTCCTTCACGGCATTGACTGACGCGTCTGCCGTATGCCCTGCGGCACGATGTTTAGAGTTCCTTGCTCATCACGATGCAGTGGCAGCGGGCGCCGTCGCGGAAGGTGCGGGGGTAGTGGAACTCCTCGGTGCCGGTTTCGACAAAGCCGAAGCGGCGATAGATGGGGAGCAGTTCGGGACGCAGGCTGAGGACACTGATATCGAGTGCCCGGCAGCCTTGGCGGCGGAGGTGCTCTGCGGCGGCCTCGACGACGAGGCGGGCAAGTCCCCGGCCCTGATGGGCGGGATCGACGGCCAGGATCCCCAGGTAGCCGCGCTCGCCGCGCACTTCGGCGTAAACCGAGGCCAGCGGGTTGCCATCCGCCTCCTCCAGCACCAGAATGGTTCCGGTCTGCAAAGAGGCGGTCAGGTGCGCCAGGTCAGTGCGCGTGCCCTCCAGAAAGCTCTCGATGGAGTAGGCGGCGTTGATGATCTTGACCAAACCCGGCAGGTCGGCGGGGGTTGCCGGGCGGGTGTGCAGGGAGGCGTGGCTGGTGTCTTCGGTCATGGGGCTTCGGCGGGATGCAATGGCCCGAACTCTCATTTTATCGATGAGGCCTGAAAACAGAGATTTTGGCACCCACCCTGACCGCAAAAACAGGAACGCGGCGCCCAGAGGCCGCCCAGATGGGGCACCCAGTTTATCGGGTTCGACGGCCGGGTCAATAGGGCCCCGCCGATTCGGGCCGATGCTCCACATTGACGGCGCTCTGCAAGCGCCGTAGGCTCATAGCATGGAATTCAAAGTAGTCGAGCTGGAGCGGGAGCCGATCGATTTCGATCTGGAACTGGCTCCGGGGGCGGTCGATCTGGGCCAAGAGGCCGAGCAGGCCGGTCCGCTGGCCACGTCCGGGCAGGCCGAAGTGCTGCATGAGCACCGGGGCCCCAAGGACATTGTGGCCGATATCCGGCTGCGGGGCCGGTTTGCGGGCAGCTTCCAGGTTCCCTGCGCGCGTTGCGTGGAGCCGGTAACGATTCCGCTGGCGGCCGAGTTCGACCTGATTTTCCGGCCCGCGGGGGCGGATGCCGAGGCTGCGGACCGGTCCATAACAGCAGTGGAAACGGAAATCGGGTATTATCAAGAAGACAGTCTGTCGCTTGAAGATGTGCTGCGTGAGCAGGTGCTTTTGTCCCTGCCGGTCAGGACCCTGTGCAAGCCCGACTGCAAGGGACTTTGCCCGCGCTGCGGTGTGAACCGCAACAGTCAAGCGTGCTCCTGCGAAGTGGGTCCGAGCGACCCCCGCTGGCAAGCGCTGGCTGGGCTCCGCGGCCGGATCGAGTCCTGAAAAAATCAGACCCCCAGAAATGAAGGGTGCTCCACCTGTGCCGGAAGGCAGTCAAGACCTCGTGCGTTTTGGCGTCCTCGGCAGCGGGTGGAGATACGAAAGGAATCGCAATGCCAAATCCGAAAAGGCGCCATTCTACGCGCCGTACCGCAATCCGCCGCTCTCACGATTTTCTGACCGCCGTCGGCGTCTCAGAATGCCCCAACTGCCATGAGAAGAAGCTGCCCCACCGCGCCTGCCCCAAGTGCGGCGAGTACAAGGGCCGCGCTGTCCTCGAAGTCAAGGAAGCGGCAAAGTAGCTGGGCGCCATGCTCATAGACATTGCGCTCGACGCCGTAGGTTCAGATAAAGCACCGGAGCCAGAGATTCGGGGGGCGATCCTCGCCTGCCGCGCTCTGCCGGTGCGGGTGCATCTCATTGGGCCGGAGGCGGATCTGCGCGATCTGCTCGATGAGCACCTGGAGAACGAAGACCTGCCCATCGTCATCCACCATGCCTCGGAACGCATCGGCATGGAGGAGAAGGCAGCTCATGCAGTGCGCACCAAGCGCGACAGCTCGCTGCGCGTGGGGCTCAAACTGGTGCGCGAGGGCAAGGCTGCCGGCTTTGTGACCGCGGGCAACACGGGCGCGGCCATGGCCACGGCCAAGATGGTGCTGGGCGCTCTGCCCGGTGTGGACCGTCCGGCGCTGGCCACCCCCATGCCCAGTTCCAAAGGGAATCCCTGTGTGCTGCTGGACGTGGGCGCCAACGTGGACTGCAAGGCGCACAACCTGGAGCAGTTTGCGGTGATGGGCGAGATGTATGCCCGCAGCGTGCTCAAGATCAAAGAGCCGCGCGTGGGCCTACTTTCCATTGGCGAAGAAGAATCCAAGGGCAACGACCTGACCCGCGAGGCCTTTCCGCTGCTCAAGGCGCTGCCCATCAACTTTGTGGGCAACGTTGAGGGGCGCGACATCTTCAGCGGCCTGGCCGACGTGATTGTCTGCGACGGCTTTGTGGGCAACGTGGCGCTGAAGACCAGCGAGGGCGTGGGACGCTTTGTGCGCGACGTGCTGCGCGAGTCGCTGACCCGCACGGTGACCGCCAAGGTGGGCGCACTGCTGTCGCGCCAGGCCTTCAACGAGTTCCGCCGCCGCCTGGACTACACCGAATACGGGGGCGCGCCGCTCCTGGGCGTGCGCGGGGTATGCATCATCGGCCACGGCTCCTCGAACGAAAAGGCCATCTTCAACGGCATCCGCGTGGCCTACGAGTTTGCCGTAGCCGGCACCAACCAGCGCATCGAGCAGGAGTTTGCCAGCCGCTCCAAGCGTGGCGCCGCTAGCCACGAAGGTGCCCCGGCCGCCGTTTCCGCCGATCCGTCGGGCAGCCCCGACGCGGCCGGCGAGTAGCAGCCCGGATGCCTGTCGACTCCGTTCACTCTTCCTTGTTTGACCTTGCCGTCCTCGATGAACTGGCCTGCCCGGCCTGCCTGGGCAGGCTGCGCCTGGAAGCGGAGCGGCTGCTTTGCGCAGCCTGTGGCCGCGCCTATCCCATCGTGGACGGCATCCCTATCCTCATCCCCGCCCGCGCCGAAAAGCCGCAGAAGTAAGCGCTCAGCTTTAATCCGCCAGGATCTTCAGTTTCGGGAAAGCAGCAGCGTAGAGCCGCCGGTCGAATGTGAGCAGGGCATAATCGCGGCTCATCGCGTGTGCGCCAATTAAAAAATCTGTGAGAATGCGCCGCGGCAGCTGTCCTCCGCTGCTGTTGCCGCGCTGCACATAGCCGCGATAAACCCTTCCCGCTTCGCGCCAGATTTCTTCTCCGACGGTCCACTCGACTGCGATATCCGTTACGGAAAAGAAACTGTCCAGTGCGGCTTCATCCCGCAACGGGCCGGCCATCAACTCCGAATAAACGGGTGCGGGGACAACCAGTTTCCCTTGAGTGCGGGCATGGCCGAGCATCTTCACCGCGACAGCGTTGAAGGGGTCTTCGTCGTTCCAAAGGGCTGCGATCACATTCGTATCAATCGAGATCGTCATGGCCGCGCATTTCCCTGAAGTAGGCTACGATCGCCTCCCGGCCTTTTCCCATGCCGGGGAACCCGCCGATTCCGCGGTACTTTTCGAAGACGTTCTCTTCCGCGTCTCGCGTCAGGCGGATGCCGCCCTCCTGCTGCTCAAAGCGCAGGTGGTCGCCGGGCTTGACGCCCAGAGACTTGCGAATCTCCACGGGAACAGTGATCTGCCCCTTGCTGGTCACTTTGGCGCGGAAAGACGGCGCAGGGATTTTCTTGGCAGTTGCAGGCATGGCCGTAGACTCCTTACCTTCTCCACTCTACTCCTTACTTTTCTCGCCTAACAGCCCCTTCGTTGGAAGTATCGGAGGCAGGTAGCGCACCCATCGCAGTACCAGGGCTGTGCCCCATTCATCGCAGCTTCATCGCGATGAGTGGGTTTTCGGATAGGGTCGCAGAGGATTACGATGACCGTATGCCCTATGGCCTGAAGCGGTTCCAGAGAGCGGAGGCTCTTCACTTCATCACGTTCAGTTGCCATCACCGGCTTCCGTTCCTTGAAGCGCCGGGCTCCAAGGAGACAGTCGAAGCCATTTTGGAATAGACGCGGGCGCGTCATCAGGCCAGGGTTTACGCGTATGTGCTGATGCCTGAACATATGCACCTGCTGATCAACGAGCCGCCCTCTATTCTCGTGGCGCAGTTTCTGAAGGCGCTCAAGCAGATCACTTCCCGCCAGTTAAGAGGCGAGCATCCGCAGTTCTGGCAACCTCGCTACTATGACTCGAACATTCATGGGGAGACAGCCCGGTCCGAAGTGATTCGCTATATCCATCGCAATCCGGTGAAACGGGGACTTGCCACATCGGCCGGACAGTATCCATGGAGCAGCTTCAACCACTATGCGACCGGAATACGGGGAGTGGTTGAAATCGAGTCGGAGTGGACGGCGGGACTGCGCGGCCCACTCATCGCGATAAAGCCGCGATGAATGGGGCACAGCTTTACCTTTTTAGGTAGGACAGAGGAATGGCAGAATCTGGGCCACCTGCCAAAATCCTCTCTACCAAAGTCTGGACAGGTACACTATCACGAGAACAAAAGCGACGACGAAAGCCGCTGTCGATAGACTGCCCACGCAAGTTGCAGCCACATAGAAAACAGTTCTCAATTTTAGCCGCCTTTTGAATTTTGGAGACATTTGGGCGCGCATGATGTCTTCAACCTGTGTCACGGTCGCATCGTCTACTTCTGGCGTAACTTCTTGAACGAAGGGCAGTAACTTCACAATTATTTGTTCCAAAAGTTGAGAATCTGCAACTGCAGCATCTGCTCTCGCAACTAGCGCCCCAAAGAAATTGTGCAGCACTGAACAAATCAACGATGCACCCAACACGAAAGCAATCCGGAGAAGATCGTGAACGACTGTTTGTGCTCGCCCTGTATGGATGTCGGTTTTGTTCGCAATCGCCAGAATAATTGATGCTACTGATCCGGCCAGAAACGAATACGAGGAAACTGGGTGCCCCACCCTCGCCGCGCCTTTGTTCTTGCGGCTAGGGTGGGATCGCATGTCGCATTTCAATCTGGCCGAATCAATAAGACAGCGGTGGAACCAGCACTCAGAGCAGCAATTTTTTCGAAGAATCCGGCACTGATTTCTATGCTTCTGCGCTTCTGCTGTTGGGCTTCGTTGAACGGTTCTTTAATCTTCTCTATGAACCGATTCATTTGTTCCCGTGATAGTGGTTTTTCGTCGTTCATAGGTGTCCTCTCAATTGGCAGATACCCCACTCATCGCAATATCACGGGCTGTGCCCCATTCATCGCAGCTTTATCGCGATGAGTGGGCTCGCGGATACGCCTTCGGTAACTCCTCGATAGGTTGTATCCCCGCTCACTCGCCGCGCACGAAGTGCGGCATCTCGAAGGGTATCTCCATCGATAGCTCCACAAAGCCGCTGTATACACCTTTTACGTACCAGGGCGACTGGTAGATCAGCTTCTTAACGCCCTTCTTCTCGATGGTGTACGTGTTAGTTCGTCCCGAGGCGAGCATCTCCTGCAACTTGGTGAGCGCGGGCTCAGGGTGGCAGCCGAAGAGGCTCGATCCAATCAGCGCCGCGCCGCCATCGCTCTCAAAGGTTCGTACCGATTTGTCGTTCATCGCGAGGATGATTCCATCGCGGTCGCAGACGGTCACCGCTCCGGGAAATTCCTGAACCCAGGCAAAAGCCTCTTGATTTGTCATCGCACTGCCTTACAGAACTCTCTGCCAGGCGGAAACGAGAGACTCCCGGCACACGCTTCCGATTATAAAAGTGCAGCTTTGTGCCCCACCAAAAGAACCCCATGTGCCGATCATTCTTCTCCTTCGGCGCACACTCATTGATAGCGAGAGAGGTGCGCGGTGCAGAATGTCAGGGATGTGACCGGTCCGTACCCGTACCCCACCAAGACCCCTCCCCTATTGTGCAACTCCTGTCATAGCCGTAAATATGCATGTAAGCCGCACAGAATGAATATCCTGCAGGAGAGTTATCGACGCGCGAAGGCGCTCAAAAAGGCCTGTTTTTGGCCCGTTTTTGAGCACTTTTGAGGGGTTTTGGGGCCAAAAACACCACTTTTTGGCTTGAAATCGGAGGGGTGCGTGAAGTTCCTTTACCGCCGGTGATAGAAGGGCATCACGACCAGCAGGGCGAAGCCAATGGCCGTGGCCAGGGCGAGGGCGATGAACGAGTAGATCAGGATGAGATTCGGCCCCTGGGAGGGGGCGTCTTCCCGATCGTTCGCGAGGGGCGGAGTGCGGGGCTCCGGATCACTCATATTTCAGCGCCTCGACGGGGTCCATCTGCGCGGCGCGGGTGGCGGGTACGGTGCCGAAGACCACGCCCACGACTGTAGCCGCGGTCAGGGCAATTACCACGGACCAGCCCGAGATGGGCAGGGCGTAGTCGGTGAAGAGGCGGATGGACAAGGGGAGGGCCAAGCCGACAATGGAGCCCACTATTCCGCCGGTGAGCGAAATGATGACCGCCTCGGCAAGGAACTGGAGCTTGATTTCTCGATAGGTGGCGCCCAGGGCTTTGCGGATGCCGATTTCGCGGATGCGGGCGCGGACGTTGGCCAGCATGATGTTCATGATGCCCACGCCGCCCACCGCCATGGTGACGGTAGCGACGAGCAGCAGCACCACGGTGAGGATGTCGGAGATGGTGGCGGCGGTGGTCAGCAACTCCTTCAGATTCTGGGCCTTGTAGACGGAACTTGGCTTGTGGCGGGAACTGATGATGCGGATAATTTCGCGGCTGGCGTCGGGGACCTCCTCCATGCTGCGCACGGAGAAGTAGATCTGCTTCACGCTGTCTGTGCCGGTGAAGTAGCGGGCCACCGAGTAGGGAATCAGGATGGTCTCGTCGGTGATCTCGGTCTGGCCGAAGGTATCGACGCTCTCTTTGAAGGTGCCGACGATGGTGAAGGGGATGCCGCTGATCTGGAAGGTCTGGCCGATGGCTTCATCGGAACTGCCGAACATTTCACGGGCGAAGGGCACGGTGACCACAGCGCATTTGATGTGTGCGCTTTCGTCCTCGTCGTCCATGAAGCGTCCGGCGAGCACGATCAGGTTGCGCACATCCTTGTATTGCGGGCTGACGCCCAGCACCAGGGTGTCTTTGACCACTCCTCCGCCAAAGCTGATGCGGTCGTGGGATTCCAGCACCGGCGAGGAGTAGAGGACGCTGGGGACCTGGGCGATGACGGCTTTTTCGTCCTCGCGGGTGAGGTAGTCGTTGTAGAGCACCTGCTCAGAGCCGGTGGCGCCGGCGCCGGAGTACTCGACCTCAATCTCGTTGGTGCCGATCTTCTGGATCTCGTTCAGGATGAATTGCTTGCCGGTCATGCCGATGGTGACCACCAGGATCACCGAGGCGGTGCCGATGACCATGCCCAGCGCGGTGAGGGCAAAGCGCAGCTTGCTGGAGCGGAAGCTGTCCACGGCCAGCTTGAGGATCTCGCTTAGCAGCATGGTGCGACGGGCACTCTGCAGCGTCTCCTGGAATGCATGACGACGGGCCTGATCGGTTGATTCCATTGCGTCCTCTTACCAAGATGCGCGAGCGCCTCTTGCGGCTTCTTGAAATACAGGACGCAATTGGCCCCGCACGGTTGATCGAGGGTCCGTTCTCCAGGGATCCGGCCCAAATGGAGTGAAAGCTCGCCCACCCTTGCGGCGCAAAAGAACCGGAAGGTTGGGGCACGGAGCGCAGTGTTTCCGGGCCGGATCAGTAATGGCCCTCCTTTATAGCTTACGCGAACCTCCGCGTCTGCCGGGCTTTGGCGGATTGGGCGGATGGAAGGGAGCCTGGAGTATTTTCCGGAATGATGTAGAGGGGGGGCTCCCACCCTGGCCGCGAGAACAAAAACGCGGTGCCCAGAGCGCACCCAGGTGAGGCACCCACTCTACATCATTCCGGAAAATGGTCCAGGCACTCAGTGAAGGGACCGTGCAGACCTCGTCATTTCCTGGCCGGCTCGCCGAGGTTGCACTTCAGGGAGTCCTTGCGGGCCCAGGAAGCTACCTCCAGCGCAACCCCTTGCATGCAGGCGGTCAGGCCGTTGTAGGGTTTTCCGGCAAATTCGATTCCGTCTCCAATTGCCGGGCGAGGTCCCTTGATCAACAGGTTGTAGAGCCTGCCGCCTCTCATGTCCTTCACCATCAGGCATCCGGCCTCGACACCCGCCTGCACGCAGCCTTGAGCATGCACTTCCTTGGGTTCCGGCGCGGGACCCGCATTTGCCGTGACAGCAGAGGCCGCGAGCAATATCGCTGCAACTGCCAAAACCGCGTGTTTCATGCGCGTTCCCCCTTTGCGCAAAGCCCAGGAGCGTTCTTCTCTTCTGCCGCTTCGGTGATGGGCAGAGTACGCCGAAACGGGCACGCAGGTCCAGCGAGGATTGCCGGAACGACTCAGCGGGGTCGCGGGGCTGTCGGATCATGCGACAATGCAAAATGCGCTTCCCGCAGCGGGAACGCCGGCTGCCCGGCGTGGACCGGCCGGTGCGGCTGGCGGGGTTGGGAATTGAATCGGCCGCCGGTCAGGACAGAATCACGGCGCGGGAAGGGCCGGAGACCGGCATAAAATAGGGGTGGCGTTCGGGTTAAAACAAGGGCGCGAAAGTGGCGGAATTGGCAGACGCACCAGACTTAGGATCTGGCGGAGCAATCCATGCGGGTTCGAGTCCCGCCTTTCGCACCAATACGTCGGGACCTTCAAAAAATTCCTTCTGGCTGCGGTCCCCCTGGGACTGCAATCTGGCCCAGGCCGGAGTAATCTGGTGGAATCATGAATCCATCTGCACAGCAGCCCCAAGTGAACCTTGCCCAAACGCCCGACTACCGCGAGTCTTATGCCAACAGTGTGCAGGTGCGCGTGAGCGTATGGGATTTCCAACTGGTTTTCGGCCTGGCTTCAAGCGAAAGCCCGGAGCAGGTAACCATCCGCAACCACCAGGCCATTTTCTTGAGCCCGCAGCAGGCCAAGGCCCTGTGGAACGTGCTGGGGCAGAATCTGGCCCAGTATGAGCAGGCTTTTGGCACTTTGAATCTGGAACCGCAGAGCCACAACTTTCCCGCAGGGCCCGTGAACTGAGCGGAAACGCACGCAACCGGTCCCAGGAGAGACGACATGAGCTGGAAGAAATGGATGCAGCCGAAGCCGAATGCGCCGTTGCCCCTGTGGATGATTTTTCCGGTGATTTTTGCGGCGCTGTATGCCAGCCACTTCACGCTGCTGCGCCTGCCCTACTACTGGGACGAAGCCGGCTACTACATTCCCGCAGCCTGGGACTTTTTCCGCACCGGGTCGCTGATCCCCATCAGCACGGTGACCAACGCCCATCCGCCGCTGCCAAGTATCTATCTGGCGCTGTGGTGGAAGCTCTCCGGCTTCTACCCGGAGGTGACGCGGGAGGCGGTGCTGATGGTGGCCGCTCTGGGCCTGCTGGCGGTCTGGCGGCTGGCGATGCGCCTGGTGGGCGTGCCCATGGTGGCGTTCTGGACGGTGGTGCTCACCGGGCTCTATCCCATCTGGTTTGCCCAGAGTTCGCTGGCTCATGCGGACATCTTTGCCGCCGCCTGCACACTGTGGGGGCTGGTGTATGCGCTGCCCGACCACGGCCGCAAGCCGTGGGCCGCCGCGTTGTGGTTTGCCGCCGCGGCGCTGTGCAAGGAGACGGCCATCGCCATCCCGCTGGCGCTGGCCCTGGTGAGCCTTCTGGCCAGCTTTCAGGTTCGTCCGGCGGCCCGCTTCCGGCTTTGGCGCGAGGCGGCCTGGCTGTCGAGCTGCGTGCTGCCGCTGGCCTGCTGGTATGCCTGGCATTACGCCAAGACCGGGTTTCTTTTCGGCAATCCCGAGTTTCTGCGCTATAACGCGCAGGCCAACCTGGCCCCGGTGCGGATCATGGCCGCCTTTGGCCATCGCGTGTTGCACCTGACCGCGCACATGAACCTGTTTGTGCCGGTACTGATGGCCCTGGCGGCCTTGCTGCTGAAGCCGCGGCTCAACGCCGAGGGTCAGGCTCGCGCCCGTATCGGTGGTCCCGCCCTGTGGTGCATTGTCTTTCTGCTGGTGGTCAACGCGGTGCTCTTCAGCGTGCTGGGCGGCGCGCTGCTGACCCGCTACCTGCTGCCCATGTATCCGCTGGTGCTGCTGCTGGCGGTGACCACGTTCTATCGGCGGGTTCCGCTATGGCAGGGGCTGGCGGCGATCTCCGCGGCGGCGTTTATGGCCGGGCTGTTCATCAATCCACCGTACGGCTTTGCGCCGGAAGACAATCTGGCTTACGCGCATGTGATCCGCCTGCAGGAAGCCGGGATCGCCCAGCTCAACAGGCGCTTTCCCGGCGCCACAGTGCTCTCCGCCTGGCCGATGACCGACGAGCTGACCCGGCCGGAACTCGGCTACCTGAAGCAGCCCTACGAAGTGTACCGGCTGGAGGACTTTACTGCGGAGCAGATTGCCCGCGCCGCGCAGGAGCCGGAAAAGTACTCGGCCGCGCTGGTGTTCTCGACCAAGTACGATCCGCCCTCGCCGCTGCTGAGCCTGGGGCCCATGAGCCAGGCGCTGGACGAGCGCTATTTCGGTCTGCACCATGACCTGGCGCCCGAGGCCATCGCCCTGGAACTGCACGGCACGCTGGTGTGGAAGCGGGAGGACCAGGGACAGTGGGTGGCGCTGATCCGCTTCAACCGGCAATTCGAGGCGGCGGTGCGGATGCCGGATTGGCCGCGGTAACCAACGGCGATCCGGCTCACGCCCTATAATCAGCCTGTCGTGCTTACTTCCTTTTCATCTCGTTTCCCCAGGATTTGGCAGGGAGCTGCCAATGCGGGAGGGGTGCTGTTGCTGGCCCTTTCCTTGACGACGGCCGGGACGTTTTTTGCTCGCGCCCAGGATGCTTCAGAGACTGGCCCAGCCGCCGGTGGCGCCGAGGGGCATGGGCGCATTCTGCTGGTGCTGCCGTTTGACAACCGCAGCGGGCAGCCCAGCCTGGAGTGGATTCGCGAGGCCGCGCCGGAGATCCTGAGCGCCCGTTTCGCCTCGGCGGGCTTTGCGCCCATGAGCCGGGCCGACCGGCTCTATGCCCTGGACCATCTGGGGTTGCCGCAGGGGTTTCAGCCTTCGCGCGCCAGTTCGCTCAAGTTGGCGCAGACGCTGGACGCCGATTTCATTGTGGTGGGCAGCTACACGACGGATGGCACCGGCATTGAGGCCCAGGCGCAAGTGGTGGATGTGCAGCGCCTGCATATGAGCCTGGCGGTGAGCGCCCACGGCGAATTGCGCGACCTGATCTCGGTGTTCGACTCGCTTGCCTGGAAGCTGACCCGGCAACTGGACCCCGGATTCAGCGGGACTGAGGAGACGTTTGTGGCGGCTGGCGCCAGCCTGCGCCTGGACGCTTTTGAGCAGTACATCCGCGGCATTACGGAGCCCGACCAGGAGGAGCGGCTGCGCCATTTGAAGCAGGCGGTGCTGCTGAGCCCAGAGTTCAGCCAGGCATGGATGGCGCTGGGGCGCGAAAACTATAACGCCCAGCAGTACGAGCAGGCGGCAAAAGCCTTTGCCAAGGTGGGCGCAAACACCTCCGACGCCCTGGAGGCAGGCTTCTATCGCGGGCTGTCGTTGCTGTTCTACGGCGACTATCCCAGGGCTGAGGAGTCGTTTGCCGGGGTGGCCCGGGTTCTGCCTCTGGCCGAGGTCTTGAACAATGAGGGTGTGGCGGTGAGCCGCCGTGGCCAGGATGGCGTTGCGCTGTTCCGCCGGGCGGTGGCCGCCGATGGCAGCGCAGCCGACTATCACTTCAACCTGGCAGTGAGCCTGAAGCGGCATGGAGAGTCTGCCGAAGCCTTGACCGAGCTGACCCAATGCCTGCGGCTGCATCCCAACGACAGCGAGGCGCAGGAGCTGGAAAAGGCGTGGAAGGAGCCGGCGGCGGGGACGGGCGCGGAGGCCAAGGCCGATCCGCTGGAGCGCATTGCGCGCAACTTCGACGCGGTCGCCTTCCGCCAGGCCGCCCAGATGATGGACCAGATGGCCGCGTTGCGGCTGGCCGCGCTCACGCCCCACGAGCGGGCGCAGAAGCTGGCCATCCAGGCCAAGGGCTATCTGGATCGCGGATTGCTGCTGGAGGCCGAGCGGCTGTATTTGTCTGCCGTGGCCGCCGACGGCCAGGTCGCCGAGGCGCACGCCGGGCTGGCCGAGGTGCGGGAGCGGACCGGTGACGTCGCCGGCGCCCGCAAGGAAGCGACAACATCGCTGGAACTGATGCCGTCGGCCGATGCGTACCTGGTGCTGGGGCGGCTGGATCTGGCGGTAAGCCACTTGAACGAGGCGGGGAGCGA
>Ga0302189_10002997_pt1 | contig 13228 bp, 12 predicted proteins | sample II_Bog_E2_2_FD_194551 | JGI IMG/M metagenome (GOLD analysis project Ga0302189, IMG submission 194551) | Peat permafrost microbial communities from Stordalen Mire near Abisko, Sweden - II_Bog_E2_2 | ecosystem: Environmental > Terrestrial > Soil > Wetlands > Peat | place: Sweden: Abisko...
GTTAGTGAGGGATCACAAGATTCCATCCAACCGGCTTGCGCAACTTGAGATTCTGCGAGTCGTGCAGCAGGATCCGATCGACCTGGACCGCTTGAGCCAGCTGGTGATGAAGGACGCTTCGCTCACATATGGACTGCTTCGGTTCGTAAATTCTCCGCTTTTCGCAGTGCGGCAGGAGGTGACCTCGATCCGTGCGGCGCTTTTGCTGATGGGCGAAGTGCTGTCGCGCCGTGTCGCCATTCTTGCGATTGCAGGCGAGTTCAACGCGGACCAGCCTTTAGAGCTTCTTCGGATGGCCTTCGAGCGTGGACGATTCTGCGAACTTGCCGCGGATATTCTGGGGCTTTTGCCGAGCGAGCAATACCTGATTGGCATGGTGAGCATGTTCCCGGCCATGTTGCGGATTTCAATGGAGGACCTTGCGCGCATGTTGCCGCTGCGGACCGAAGCGTGCGACGCGCTGTTGGGAAAAGGGAATCCAGAGGGCGCTTTGCTGGGTTATCTGGTAGCTCGGGATCGCGGGGATTGGGCGGCGTGCGAGACGATTCTCAACACCCAGGGACTAACCCGGGACCAGGTGATGGTGCGCCTTGGCGAAGCGACGTTGTGGTCCAGCGCGGCAATTCAGTCGACGCGGTGATAAACCGCATCGGCACTCGAGGCCTTGTGGGAGCCGCAAAGCGAAGATCTGTGTGCCGCTTCAGCGGTAAGACTCGTCGCGGTGGATTACAAATTCCGGGTAGGCTCCGCCACCGAGTTCGTGCAGGTCCATGCCGATGCGCTCGCCATCGGCGTCCACGCGGAACGGAACGGCACGATTGAGCAGCCAGAAGAGCAAATAGACAAGGGGCAGGATGAGGCCCAGCAGGGCAGCGATGCCGATGAGCTGAGCGAGAAACTGTCCGGAGGCTCCGGCAAAGATGCCGGCGGCGGCCAATCCCCATAGGCCGGAAACGGCGTGAGCGGAGATGGCGCCTGAGGGGTCATCGATGGAGACTGCGAGTTCGAGGAGCTCGACTAAAAGCGGCGTAATCACACCGGCGACTATCCCGATGAAGAGTGCCGGCAGGGGCGAGACCAGGGCGGCGGAGGCGCTGGATGCGACCAGGCCGGCGAGCCACCCGTTGGCGCAAAGGCTGGCGTCGGGTTTGCCGAACCGTATGCGGGTGACGGTGAACGTGGCGGCCAGGGCTCCAGAGGCAGCGAGAACCGTGTTGATGGCGGTAAGCGGGAGCGCGGTGAGCGGGGCATGGAGCCAGAGGAGCTGTCCTGCGAGGTTGAAAGCGAGCCAGCCAACCAGGGCGATGAGACAGCCGAAGAGGATGTAGGCGGCGTTGTGGCCAGGCATCGCGGTGGAGAAGCCTTCCTTGGGGAACTTGCCCCTGCGCGAGCCGGTGACCCAGACGACAGCGACAGCGCTCAGGCCTCCCAGAACGTGGACTGTGGCTGCGCCGCCCGGATCGAGGAAACCGGAGCCGAGGCCGAAGTTTGTGCCCAGTTGGGCGAGCCAGCCGCCTGCCCAGACCCAGTGGGCGAAAAGCGGGAAGACCAGAGCGGCGAGGACTGCCGCGACTGCGCAGCCGGCAGCGAGGCGGAGCCGATCCGCGCCTGAGCCCCAGGGTATAAGCGCGGCGAGTGCAACAGCGAGGAACTCATAAAGCAGCGCGAGTTGGGACTGAGGCGATGCGGTTGAGAAGCCAGCTAAGAAGAATGAGCCTTCGCCGAGCCAATTCCAGGACTTGCCGGCGAGGTGGAACAGGTGGCTAGGGCCGTCTGACAAGCCGGTGAAGGTTGCGCCCACCAGGACGAAGACGATGGCGGCGACGGCAAAGATGGCGACGTTTCCCAGCAGCGCCTGGGCCGCCGAGCGTGATCGCCCAAGGCCGGCATTGATGAGCGCCACACCCGCAATGGCCAACGGGGCAAGAATCAGCAGGACAAGAGTAACCGCGAATGCGGCTTCGGAGACGACAGGAGAGAGAGGCGAATTCATCAGTTGGCATCTCCGCGGGGCTCGATATGACCGCGGACCGCGACCACCAGACCGAGTGCTTCCACGGCCAAGCCGCAGAAAACAAAGGCGGTGCGCGAGGCGGGAGCGGGGAAGAGTACGAGCGCGGCAACGCAGAGGAAAAAACCGGCCGGCATGACGAGCAATCCCGCGTATTTCATTCGCTTTCCCTTTCAGACATCCGACGATGTAATTCGACCTGCCGGATCAGGGTTTGAGAGCGGATCCGCAATGCTTGTGTTTTGAGGACTGAAGACAACCGGCTCGAATGTCTTTATGAATTCTAAATGCTGTTTTCCAGAGGGCCGAATCTCTTGCAGTCCGGCGTCTGGATGTCGTCCTTACGATTTCCTTTCGTCAGTCAGGCCATAATTGGGCATGTATATTCGTCTCGATCGACGCCGCCGCGTGTTGCCGGTGATTCTTGGAGTGGTGACGCTGGCTGATGTGGGGGTGTTGTTTGTCTGGGATGCGTTTCCGGGAAGATTTCCCACCCGGAGCCATGATTTTCTGGCGGCGTTTTCGCTGGGGATGATCGCGTTGGCTTACATGGTGTACCAGATTGCGCACCGTCCGGCGCGGATGGAGTTTCTGAAGGCGGTAATGCTGGCAGTGGCGTTTTTGTTCTGGGCGGCAAACCAGTTTTGGCCGAATTCACCGCAGGCGACACTGTTCAACGATATTGCGATTGCGCTTTTTGTCCTGGATGTATTCCTGGTGATTGTTGGATGGCCGGCGACGTCGCCGGACGAGTCGTTTGGCGAGGCCTACTCAGAGATTCCTGGGGAGAACCGGGGTTAGGCTGCGGTCAGGTTGAATCCCGCTCATCGCGGTGAGGCTGCGATGAACGGGGCACAGGCTAGGGAAGCCCATTTATCGCGAGATGAGACGGCGAAAATTGGGCACACTCCCTCATCGTGGTGTTCGTGGTATTTTGGAGTGAATATCCCAGTCTCTGGTACGCAGTGCACCAGGGATTCGGTGACGTTTTCCCCTAGTCTGAGTTCGTCACAACCTGTTTTCTTTTCAATCAATTACAAATCTGTCCCATATTGAACATTTTTTAGGATTTTAGAGATTTATCGATGCCTTTCCTATCCCTCGGCTGCTATATTGATTTTTCAAGCTTCTCCGCCTCTCGGGTGATTTGTGCCCAAGAGTTTTTCTTGAACACAACCTGTGTGACCGTCGATACAGTTGCTGCACAAGTTACACAACCAAAGCACTTGCGTAGTTCTCAAAGCTCCTGATCCTGTAGACAACATGTTCGACCGCCCAGAGCGGCCGAAACCAAAACAACAATCAAGCAGGGAAAGTATCCATGGCGCAGATATTTGAACGCAGTTCCAATGCACTGGCTCGGGCGAGCCTGGTGTTGTCGGGGCTGATCGTGATCGCTTTGGGGGTAACACTGGACGGGTTGCAGCGTTCGCCCTGGGTGACGCGGCAAGGGCAGCGCCCGGACCAGCCGGTGCCCTTCAGCCACAAGCATCACGTGCAAGGGCTGGGTCTGCAGTGCCAGTACTGTCACGTGACGGTGGAGAAGTCGAGCTACGCCGGGATACCGCCGACGAAGACCTGCATGAACTGCCATGCGCAGATCTGGACCAATGCGCAACTGCTGCAGCCGGTGCGCGACAGCTGGGCAACGGACAAGAGCCTGGTGTGGACAAAGGTTCACGACCTGCCTGATTTTGTGTATTTCAGCCACGAGATTCACGTGAACAAGGGCCTGGGCTGTGCCACCTGCCATGGACGCGTGGACCAGATGCCCCTGATGTACGAGCAGAACACGCTGCAGATGGAGTGGTGCCTGGACTGCCATCGCAATCCTTCAAAGAACCTGCGGCCCACGAGCCAGGTTTACAACATGGCATGGGAAAAGCCGGCAGAAGATCGGCCGGTGTGGTGCTCGGTTTCCGATGTGGCCAGCGGGGTTCCAACGGCACAGGGCGTGAATTGCGTTGTGAAGGACCCAGGTGAAGCGGGACCTGAAGTGGCTTCACTGCAACTGCCCATGCGCGGGACAAGCGGCTTGGTTGGGGATGTGGCCGCGGCGACGATGCCGGTTGCGCCGGTGTTCAAGAAGTTTACGAGCCAGGAAGATCTGGGGCATTTCCTGGTGGATCGGTACAAGATTCGGACCCCGAAAGAGCTGACCAGCTGCGAGGTCTGCCACCGATGAGCAATCACGAGAATGGCTCGATGACCGCGAAGATGCAGAACGGAAACGGAAAGAACGTGACGACGCCGATGACGCTTGCCGCTGTGCGCGAAGAGTTGAGAGGCGTCAAGGGCAAGAAGTACTGGCGCTCGCTGGACGAGTTGGCGGATACGGCAGAGTTTCAGGCGGCTGTCGAGAAAGAATTCCCGTCTGCCGCGCAGGAGTGGGTGGACCCGGTTAGTCGGCGTGGCTTCATGAAGCTGATGGGCGCGTCGATGGCGCTGGCCGGATTGGCTGGTTGTACCAAGCAGCCCGACGAGCCGATTTATCCCTATGTGAAGGCTCCAGAAGATTTGATTCTGGGCAAGCCGATGTATTTCGCCACTGCGCATCCATTTGCTACGGGCGCGGTGCCGGTTCTGGTAAAGAGCGATCAATTCCGTCCAATCAAGGTAGATGGGAATCCGGAGCATCCTTACAACACGGGTTCGTCCGATCCATTTACACAAGGAACACTTCTGGATTTGTACGATCCCGATCGTGCGCAGCATGTGACCTATCGCGGCGAGAACAGGGTGTGGGCGGAGTTTGCGCAGGCATTCAAGGAAAAGCTTGCGGAAAGCAAAGACGGAACCGGCGTGTACATCGTGAGCGCGACGGTGACGTCGCCGACGTTGGGGCGGCAGTGGAAGGAAGTTCAGGCTGCGTATCCCAAAGCAACGCTGATTCAATATGACGCGGCGCTGGCCCAGACCTTTGCGGAGAATGCACCGGCAGTTCAATACGATCTTTCCGCGGCGGACGTGGTTGTTTCGCTCGATGCGGATTTTCTTTCGGGAGCATCGTATCCCGGCTTCCACAAGCTGGTAGCTGACTACGCGAAGCGACGCAAGGATCCTGAAAAGCTGAATCGGCTGTACTCGGTTGAGTCGACACCGACCACCACGGGGCTGAAGGCCGAGCATCGGCAGGGACTGCGGGCGAGTGAGGTTCCAGCGTTCGCGGCGGAACTGGCCAAGGCGTTGGGAGTGGGTGGCGTTGATGCTCCGGCGTATGCGTGGACCGATGCGCAGAAGAAGTTCTTGACCGTGCTGGCGAAGGATCTGAAGACTAATGCGGGCAAGAGTGCGGTGATTCCGGGACTGTATACGGACCGCGCCGTGGATGGGTTGGCGCTGGCGATCAACAACGCGCTGGGCAATGTGGGCAAGACGGTTTTTGTGGCTGCTGACCCGGTGAATCCGATTCCTGCGAAGAGCCAGATTGCGGACTTTAAGGCACTGGTTGCGGATTTGAACGCGGGCAAAGTGGATTGGCTCCTGCTTCTGAATGTCAATCCCATTTATTCGGCGCCCGCCGATCTGAACTTCGCCGATGCATTCAACAAGGCGAAGACGGTTGCGCACCTCGATTCGCACGTGAATGAGACGGGGCAGATTGCACACTGGACGATCCCGGCGGCGCACTATCTCGAGTCATGGTCCGATGCGCGGGCATACGACGGCACGGTCACGATTGTGCAGCCGCTGATTGATCCGCTGTATGGCGGGAAGACGGCGCACGACGTGCTGCAGTTGGCTTTGAATGAGCCAATGCTGAGTGCGTATGAAGCGGTCCGCGAGACCTCGAAGCCGTTGATCAAAGGCGACTTCGAAACAGGCTGGCGCAAGGCTCTGCACGATGGATGGATTGACGGTACGGCATTCGATAAAACTGCTAAGGCGGGCGGGGCGAGCGCGGGTTCCAGCTTCAAGGTTTCTGCGCCAAGCAGTAAAGACTCGATCGAGATTATCTTCCGGCCCGATCCGACTGTGTATGACGGGCGCTGGGCGAATGTGGGCTGGCTGCAGGAGTTGCCCAAGCCGGTAACAAACTTGAGCTGGGATAATGCAGCGATTGTATCTGGCGCGACGCTGACCAAGCTTGGTGTGGAAGAAGACGACATTCTGGAGATTACCGTCAACGGCCACAAGGTGAAGGCGCCGGTGATTGTGGCTCCCGGGCATCCGGACAACTCGGTCACTGTGCATCTGGGCTATGGGCGTGAAGTGGGACGTGTGGCGGGCGGAGCTGGATTCAATGCCTATCTGATCCGGACTGCGGACGCACCGTTCTATGCGGCCGGGACGATTGCGAAGGTAGATGGCAAGTGGGGCGTGGCAATTACCAAGAGCCACTTCCAGGACCATCGCGGCAAGACGTTCGGCGAGCAGGGCAACGGGAACAACTCGTTGGAAGCCGATGAGGCAATCAGCGAGCGCGGAATTATCCGCTACGCAACGCTGGAAGAGTACAAAGCCAATCCAGAATTCGCGAACGAGGGCGAATCGCACCCCAAGACGGACAAGAGCGTCACGCTGTTTCCGAACTGGGAGTACAAAGACAATGCATGGGGCATGTCCATCGACATGAATAGCTGCACGGGGTGCAACGCATGCATCGTGAGCTGTTATGCCGAGAACAACATTGCCGTGGTGGGCAAGCAGCAGGTGCGCATCGGGCGCAACATGCAGTGGCTCAGGATCGACACTTATTTTGAAGGCGATTTGTCGGCACCACGAGCGCACTTCCAGCCAATGGCCTGCCAGCACTGCGAGAATGCTCCTTGCGAACAGGTTTGCCCGGTAGGCGCGACTGTTCATACGCCGGAAGGCCTGAACACAATGGTCTATAACCGTTGCGTCGGCACACGTTACTGCTCCAACAACTGCCCGTACAAGGTGCGGCGATTCAACTTCCTGCTGTACTCCGATTTCGAGACGGAAAGCCTGAAGCTGTCGCGCAATCCGGATGTATCGGTACGCTCGCGCGGCGTGATGGAGAAGTGCAGCTACTGCATACAGCGGATTACAGCAGCACGGATTGAAGCGGACAAGGAGAACCGGGCGATTGCGGACGGTGAGGTTGTAACCGCGTGCCAGCAGGCATGCCCGGCCTCGGCAATTACCTTCGGCAACATCAACGACAAGGGAAGCCGGGTAGCGAAGTTGCAAGCGGATGAGCGCAGCTACCAGGTGCTGGCCGATCAGAACACACGGCCGCGGACGAAGTATGTGGCCGCGGTGTTGAACACGAATGCTGAACTCGAAGGAATGCAAACGCCGGTGGAGCATATGCCGGCGAAGGGTTGAGGCCAGGATGGCAACCAAAGACCTGATACCGAAAGATTCAAGGCCCGGCGCGGGGATCGATCCCGCAACCGGCGAATACCGGGTGCTTGGGCTGGGGCAGACCTTCAAGTCGGTCACGGAGAAGATTTCCGGGATTGTTCTGACGCCGTCGACGCCGCTGGGATGGTTCGCGATTTTCGGCGTGGGCGGGGCATTGGCGACGGTGCTGCTGACAGCGATAACGTGGCTGTTTCTGGCGGGCGTTGGAATCTGGGGCATCACGCAGCCTGTGGCCTGGGGTTTCGCCATCATCAACTTTGTTTGGTGGATCGGCATTGGCCACGCGGGAACGCTGATTTCGGCGATTTTGCTGCTGTTCAAACAGGGATGGCGCAACTCGATCAACCGGTTTGCGGAAGCGATGACGATTTTTGCCGTGGTCTGCGCCGGCATGTTCCCGTTGCTTCACGTAGGCCGTCCGTGGCTTGGGTACTGGCTTCTGCCCTATCCGAACACCATGAATGTGTGGCCGCAGTTCCGGTCGCCCCTGCTATGGGACGTGTTTGCGGTCTCGACGTACGCAACCATCTCGGTGGTGTTTTGGTATATCGGCATGGTTCCGGACTTTGGTACGATGCGCGACCGGGCGACGAGCCCCCTGGCGAAGTATGCGTATGGGCTGGTTTCACTGGGCTGGCGCGGTTCGACGCGGCACTGGATGCGGTATGAAACGGCCTCGTTGCTGTTGGCCGGATTAGCGACGCCCCTAGTGCTTAGCGTGCACACCGTCATCAGTTTCGACTTCGCGGTTGCGGTGCTGCCGGGCTGGCACACCACGATTTTCCCGCCGTACTTTGTGGCCGGCGCTATTTACTCAGGCTTCGCCATGGTGCTGACTCTGGCGATTCCGCTGCGCAAGGTTTATCACTTGGAGAACCTGGTTACTGAGCGGCACATCGACAACATGGGCAAGGTGATGTTGGCGACGGGATTCATTGTGGCTTACGGGTACGGCATGGAAGTGTTCATGGCCTGGTACTCGGCGTCGCACTGGGAAGCCTTCATGATGTGGAACCGCATGTTCGGGCCGATGGGTTGGTCTTACTGGGTTCTGATCACATGCAACCTGGCGATTCCGCTCACAACATTGTGGTCCCGCAAGCTGCGCACCAATATCAGCTACATGTTCTTCATCTCGATCGTGGTGAATGTCGGGATGTGGTTTGAGCGGTTCGTGATTGTTGTGACCAGTCTGTATCGCGACTTCCTTCCGTCATCGTGGGGCACTTACCGCGCGACGCGCTGGGATTATGCGATCTATGTGGGCACCCTTGGCTTGTTCACAGCGCTGTTCCTGTTGTTTGTGCGCTTCCTGCCCATGATTCCGATGAACGAAATCCGCATGATGCTACCGGGTGCAAAGATTACGCCTAAGAAGGCGGCGGAGGCTGCAGACTAATTATGCCCGCACGCGAAGGAACATACGGCCTGCTGGCCGAATTCGATACGCCGAGCGATCTTGTGAGGGCCGCGCAAAAGGCGCGCCAGGACGGCTGGCGCAGGATGGAATGCTATACGCCCTATCCAGTGGAAGAGGTGGCTGAGGCGATCGGCTTTCATCGCAATAAAGTGCCGCTGATTACGTTGATCGGCGGGTTGATGGGATTGGCTGCGATGTTCTCCATGGAGTCGTGGGTTTCTGTGATTGCATATCCATTGAACATTGGCGGGCGGCCGCTCTACTCGTGGCCGGCGTTTATCATCCCCGCGTACGAGTGGACGATTTTGTGGGCAGGACTTTCAGCGGCCTTCGGAATGCTGGCGCTGAATGGTCTGCCGGCTTTGTATCATCCGCTGTTCAATGCGCCGAACTTCCGCAACGGAGCAACGACGGACAAGTTCTTTCTGTGCCTGGAGGCGTTGGATCCGAAGTTCGATTTGATGGAGACGGTGGAATATCTGATGTCGATGGAGCCGGTTTCAGTGGTGGAGGTGGACTACTGATGAACCGACTTGAGCGCAGTTTTCAGTTTTCAGTTGTCAGTGGTCAACGCGTAGCTGCGGCCGTCGGCTTTGCCGCGCTGCTTTTGGTTTCCGGTTGCCGTCAGGATATGCAGAACCAGCCGAAGGTGATTCCGCAGCGTGGTTCGGAGCTGTTTGCCGATCATCGCGGCGCGCGTCCGCAGGTAGTGAATACAGTGGCGCGTGGGCAACTGCACGAGGACAGCTACTTCTATACCGGTGTGGTTCAGGGCGCGAACGGATATCGCGAAGAGCAAAACCTGATCCCGTTCCCGGTGACGCTTGACGTGCTGAAGCGTGGGCAGGAGCGGTTCAACATTTACTGCACGCCATGCCACTCGCGGGTGGGCAATGGTCTGGGTGAGATTGTGGAGCGGGGATACAAGCCGGCCGCGAATCTTCATGATCAGGTGCGATTGGCGCAGCCGGTATCTCATTACTTCTATGTGATGTCGCATGGCTACGGCGCAATGCCGGACTATTCATCGCAACTGACGCCGTCAGATCGCTGGGCAGTGGCCGCATACATTCGCGCGTTGCAGTTGAGCCAGTCGGCGCCGGCCAGCGATGTTCCTTCGGGCGTGACGGTGCGCGAACTGAAGTCGGTTGCAACCGAAACCGGACACCCGGATTATGCGAACCCCTGGACTCTGCCTACAACGGCGATCCAGGCGTATCCGCCCGATACGAAGCAGGGCACACCGGCATTGGCTCCTGCCAATCCCGCGGACCCGGCAATCAACATTCCAGTAAGTAAACCGGCCACAGCGGCCGCGCACTAAGAACCAAGGACGAATGGGAATGGCTCACGAGACTCACGCCAAGACGCTACCGAAAGAACTGGGCGCTCCGGCATTTGTGGACGTCTGGAGGACGAGAGCAGTCATCGTCGCGCTGGTGTTTGCGGCGATTGCGGTGGGACTCGGCTTTTTGGATGGCCATGGCTTTGACCTGGACCACTTGCTGAGAGCGTGGCTGCTGGGGACGGTGCTCACATTTGGCTGGTCTGTGGGCGGTCTTGCGCTGCTGATGGTGCAGTATGTGACGGGCGGCAAGTGGGGATTGCTGCTGCGCCGGCCACTTGAAGCGATGAGCCGGACACTGCCCGTGGTTTTCGTATATTGGCTGGTGATCGCAATCGAAATGATGCGGGGCAAGCTGTATTTGTGGGCGCAGGTAAACGGCGCCAAGCCCAGCGAATTGGCAGAAGCCCTGAAATCCGGATTCATCAATGAGGCGCAAGCGCACGCAATCGAATTCAAACGGCCGATGCTGAATCCTGAGATGTTCTTCGCGGTGGGTCTCTTCTGCTTCCTGGTGTGGACCTATTATTCATGGCGGCTCAACCGCCTGGGATTGATGCGCGACGCCGATTCGCCAGCCAACACGCCGATGTGGATCAAGAAGATGGAGAACATCAGCGGACCGGGGATCCTGGTGTATTCGCTGACCATGACGGCTTCAGTCATTTACTGGGTTATGTCATTGGATCCGACGTGGTACTCGTCGGTGTACGGGTTGCTGTTCCTGGTTGGACAGGGTTACTCGGTGCTGGCGCTCTCAATCATAGTGACCATCTCGCTGTCGGCGGCTGAACCGTTCAAGACGGTTCTACGGCAGACAGAGCAACACGACCTGGGCAAGTTCACAATGGCGTTTGTGATGCTCAATATCTACCTCGCCTTCTCGCAGTTCCTCATCATCTGGTCGGGGAACCTGCCGGAGGAGATTCCCTGGTATATTGACCGATTCTCCGGCGGGTGGGCCGTAATCATCACGCTCGACTTCCTGTTCCACTGGCTGATTCCGTTCTCGCTGCTGTTGTCGAGGGATATCAAGCGGAACAAGAAGCGGCTGGTGATGGTGTGCCAGTGGATGATTTTTGCGAAGGCATTCGATCTGTTCTGGTTGATTGAGCCGAATTTCAAGGGCGCGGCACGCAACCTTCATTTCAGCTTTGGAATTCTGGAGTATGTAGCCGTGCCAGTGGCGATGGTCGCCTTCTGGGTTGCGTTCTATTGCACACGGTTGAAGCAGCGTCCGCTGGTGCAGACCAACGATCCGCATGTTGCGGAGATTCTGGAGCCTGAACATGCCCACGCATAACGACGACAAAGAGCCGAAGATCCGCTTGTGGGAAGAGGCGGAGAGCCATGGCCCGGATGAGATTGACGTTGAGGCGGGCTACGAAAAGACCGACGTCCGCGTGACGGGGATCGTTGTGTTTCTTACCGCGCTGGGGGTCTTCGTGGTGGTGACGGCGGTGCTGTGCTACGGGATCGGCATGGTGCTTAATGCGGAGTTGAACAGGGAAGACGGCCCGAACACCAAGTGGACCAAAACGGTGGAGATTCGCCAGTTGGGGAACCTGCCTAACAATCCAGAGATGCAGCGCAAGGTGGCCGAGCTGGCGCAGAGCTTTCCTACACCGCGGGTGCAACTGGATGACGGCAATCAGGATGTCGCCGATTTGCACGCGCGCGAAGATTTGCTGCTGGAGAACTACACCTGGGTCGATAAGGGGCAGGGCAAGGTCAGAATTCCGATTGAGCTGGCGATGGAGTTAGTGGCAAAGAATGGATTGCCGGTGGCGCCCGATACAACTCATGCGGCGGTGTTAACCGGGGACGGGAAGCCTGCTGTGGTTACGGCTCCACTGACCAATGGCTTTGCACGCACCTCGTTCGAGCAGGAAGCAGCGGCGGCCGAGGCGATAGCCGAACGGCGGAAGTAGAAGCAAACGGATAGGAAAGCGTGAGACGTTGCAAAAGGTAACCACAATGCGGAGCAACTGGGGACGCGCGGCCATGGCTGCGGCGACCGCACTTGTGTTTGCAACGGCTGCGTACACTCCATCGCTCCTGGCGCAGGTTTCAGGCTATGGAGAGAAGGAATCAGGAACCAGGAGCGACAGACCACCAACCCTTCTTGACGGCGTGAAGGTTTCGCAAAAGCTGAACGGACAAGTGCCGTTGGATTTGTCATTTACCGATGATCAGGGCAAGCAGGTTCAGCTTGCCAGCTACTTCGGCAAGAAGCCGGCGATTCTTGCGCTGGTGTATTACCAGTGCCCGATGCTGTGCTCAGAAGAATTGAACGGCTTGACCAGCGCATTGCAAATGGTGGATGAGGTTCCGGGTAGAGACTTCGATGTAGTCGTAGTCAGCATCGATCCCAGCGAGGGAACCGACCTGGCTGCCGCGAAGAAGCGGATTTATCTGAAGAAGTACGGACATCCGGAGACCGCGGCGGGTTGGCACTTTATGACTGGGACGCAGGCAAACATCGACGTGCTGACCAAGGCAGTGGGTTTCGGTTATGTCAAGATTCCAGGGCCGGACGGTAAGTTGACGCAGTTTGCGCACGCGAGTTCGATTCAGATTGTGACGCCTGAGGGCAAGCTGGCGCAGTACTACATGGGCGTGGAATATTCGCCGAAGGATCTGCGAATTGGTTTGGTTGAGGCATCGTCGAACCGCATTGGTTCGCCGGTCGATAACATACTCACATACTGCTACCACTACGATCCGCAGACTAACAAGCACTCGCTGATCGTAGCGCGCGTGGTGCAACTTGGTGGCCTGGTTACTGTGTTTTCGCTGGGTTCATTCATGCTGGTGATGTTTCGCCGGGACGCGCGGCAAGGGGACGGCCTGTCTGAAACCAGACCGGGCGAGCAAGCAAAAGCAAAAAAGGGATCGGGAACAAAGGTGAACGGATAACGGAATGGACCACATCAGTTCAGTACTCTGGGAATTTCTCGTCAAGTGGATGACGAACTTCGCGTTGTTTCCGCCGGAGGCGTCGAAGATCGCGCCTCAGATGGACGCGCTGCTCTTCTTCATCACGCTGGTGAGCCTGATTGGGCTGACCATCGTCATCCTGCTGGTGACGAGTTTCTCCATTCTGTACAGCAAGGAG
>Ga0302189_10003009_pt1 | contig 13207 bp, 9 predicted proteins | sample II_Bog_E2_2_FD_194551 | JGI IMG/M metagenome (GOLD analysis project Ga0302189, IMG submission 194551) | Peat permafrost microbial communities from Stordalen Mire near Abisko, Sweden - II_Bog_E2_2 | ecosystem: Environmental > Terrestrial > Soil > Wetlands > Peat | place: Sweden: Abisko, Stordalen...
GCCAGCGACCCCGATGACAATATGTTTATTGAGTGCGCCGATGCCGCGCGTGCGGACTACCTGATCACCGGCAACCTAAAGCATTTTCCGCGGTTTTGGAAGAACACGAAGATCATCACATCCCGCGAGTTCGTCAGCCTCGCTGCGCCGCATCTCATCAAGTAACGGAATCTGCAAAACGGGTTCCATCCCACCTTCCCCGCCCACTCCCCAATCTGCTAGCCTTACCTGTTTTGAGCTTCGCAACACAAAGCAGGCACACATGTCTTTCAAATTCCAGAATTTCGACTTCCTTCATCTCGATTCAAGCTTCTCTGAGGACGAGCTCCTCGTCCGCCGCACAGCCCGCGACTTTGTCGAAGACAACCTCATCCCCATCATCGAAGACTGCTTCCGCGAGGGCCGTTTTCCCCGCGAACTGGTTCCCGTCATGGGCGAACTGGGCTTCTTCGGCGCCAACCTTGAGGGCTACGGCTGCGCTGGCATGTCCAACGTGGAATACGGCCTGGTGATGCAGGAGCTGGAGCGCGGCGATTCGGGCTTTCGCAGCTTCGTCAGCGTCCAATCCGCGCTGGTCATGTATCCCATCTACACCTTCGGCTCTGACGACCAGAAGAATACCTGGCTCCCCGCCCTCGCCAGTGGCCAAAAGCTCGGCTGCTTCGGTCTTACCGAGCCCGGCTTCGGATCGAACCCCGGAGGCATGACCACCACCGCCCGCAAATCCGGCGATGAGTACATCCTCAACGGCGAAAAGATGTGGATCACCTCCGGCTCCATCGCCGACGTCGCAATTATCTGGGCCAAGGTTCCGGCCGAAGACGACCCGTCCGGCAAGGAAACCGTCCGCGGCTTCCTGGTCGAAACCGACCGCCCCGGCTTTTCCGCCAAGGATGTCCACGGCAAGTGGTCCCTCCGCGCCTCCATCACCAGCGGCCTTACGCTCCAGGACGTGCACATCCCCGCCGCCAACCTGCTGCCCGGCACCGGCGGCCTGAAGAGCCCGCTCATGTGCCTCAACCAGGCCCGCTACGGCATCAGTTGGGGAGCCATCGGCGCGGCCATGGCCTGTTATGACACGGCCCTGCAATACGCCAAGGTCCGCAAGCAGTTCCATGGCCAGCCCATCGCCAGCCACCAGCTCATCCAGGAAAAGCTCGTGTGGATGGTCAGCGAGATTTCCAAGGCGCAGTTGCTCTCTCTCCACGTCGGCCGCCTCAAGGATGCAGGCACCGTGGGCCACGAGCATATCTCGCTCGCCAAGCGCAACAACGTCTGGATGGCTCTTGAAACCGCGCGCATGGCCCGCGACATACTCGGCGCCAACGGCATCACGGAGGATTACCCCATCATGCGCCACAGCATGAATCTTGAATCGGTAAAGACCTACGAAGGCACCCACGACATCCATGCCTTAATCCTCGGCCAGCACATCACCGGAATCGCAGCCTACTAGGGCCTGTGAATACCGCCTCAGGCGGATGAAGGACAGCTCCGCCTCCGCAAGTTGTTATTGACGTGAGCCTTGGCGGCAAATACGATACCCTTGCGTCTTGTACAACCCGGTCGTCTCCTTCATTTCACAAAGTCAGAAAGATTTTTGAAGGTATCAAGACCCCTCATGCAGACCTTCTACAAGCGCTTCAGTGTCACCATAGGGTTCGCGCTGTTGCTCGCCCTGCTGGTCGCGAACACTTTCGTCATGAGGCGTCAACTCCACGTGCAATTGGAACGTCAGACCTGGGTCTCGCATACCCGACAGGTCCTGTTCGAGTTGCAGCGGGTAGAGTTGCTGCTTACCCAGGCTGAAACAGGCCAGCGCGGCTTCCTTTACACCGGCGATCCAAAGTACCTGGTCCCTTTCGAAGCCGCCATCTCTCAAGTTGATCCACAGATCGACAATCTGGCTCAGCTAACCGCCGACAATCCCCACCAGCAGGTGCGGATCCCTGAGTTGCGCCGGCTGAGCCATGCAAAACTGGCCGAGCTGGCCCAGACAATTTCGCTCTTCCGGTCCAGCAAGCCCGATGAAGCAAAGGCAATAGTCCTTTCAGATCAGGGACTGTTCATCATGAACGACCTTCGCCGGTTAATCATCCAGATGAATCAGGAAGAGGATTCGTTGCAGGCAACCCGGATGGCGAGCTACCAACGAAGTGCGCTCGTCATGAGCCTCTCCATTCTCCTTGCCAGCTCTCTTGCAGCCCTAGGGTTGATTGTTCTGGCCTGGTACATCCTCCGGGAGATGGATCTGCGCGAAAAACACGCCCAGGAGATACGTGCGCGCGAAGAGTGGTTCCGCATCACTCTTACCAGCATCGGAGACGCGGTTATCGCAACCGATCAACACGGAAGAGTTACTTTCCTGAACCCCATTGCCGAGACCATGACCGGGACAAGCCAGGCGAATGCCAAAGGCAAGGATATTCAGGAAGTCTTTCCCATCTTCAACGAGATTACGAAACAGCCGGTAGAGGACCCAGTCAAGAAAGTCTTGAATCTTGGTCTCATAGTCGGCCTGGCGAACCACACTGTCCTCAAGCACACTGACGGATCACTGACTCCCATTGAAGATAGTGCCGCGCCCATCCGCGACGATCGCGAGCAACTCATAGGAGTTGTCCTCGTGTTTCACGACGCAACCAAAGAGCGGAAGGCGCTGGAGATTCTGCGCAAGACTGAAAAACTGGCCGCCGCTGCCCGTCTTTCCGCCACCGTCGCCCACGAAATCAACAATCCGCTCGAAGCCGTCGTGAACCTCGTTTACATCGCAAAGGGCACGTCCGGCGCACCTCCTGCCGTCGTCGAGCTTCTCACTCTGGCAGAAAACGAGTTGGAGCGCGTAGCCCACATCACCCGGCAGACGCTTGGGTTTTACCGTGAATCCACCCAGCCTGAAATGATTGAGATACCCTCCCTGATTCAATCGGTGCTCAAACTCTATTCCAATAAGTTCGATGTCAAAAGAGTCGCAGTAAAGCTGGATTTTGACGATTGCCCGCGCATCCTTGGCGTGCCCGGCGAAATCAAGCAGGTCGTATCGAATCTCATCTCCAATGCGGTGGATGCGGTCAGCCAGAACGGAACCATCCGCATCAAGGCGCAGTCGATTGACAACGGCGCAGGCAGCGGCATACGGATAGTCGTTGAAGACGACGGCCCAGGCGTCTCCGATGACCATGCGGACCGAATCTTCGAACCGTTCTTCACCACCAAAAAGGAAGTCGGCACGGGCCTCGGCTTATGGATAACAAAGGAAATCGTCGAAAGACATGGCGGCACCATCCTGGTTCGCAACCAGGATGCCACTGGCGAAGCCGGAGGCGCCGCCTTCATCATCCACTTGCCCGTCTCTGCCAATGGTCAGAATGGCGTGTCTAAAAGCGCCTGAGGTCCCGAGACGAAACCACGCACTCCATTCCCTGACCGCGGCCTGCAATTCACCCAAAAACATCCATCGACAAGCCAATGCCAATGCGGCATAGTCGTATCCATGCGGAATTTCTGCCTGCGCCCTCGCTTCGTGTTCTGGACTTTTGTGCTGTCTTTCTCTGCCTCAGCATTTCTTGCCGGAGCCATCGCCCACGCCCAGCAGGCCGCCCCCGCCCCCATCGTCCTCCACGCCGCCCGCCTGCTCCAGGTCGAAACCGGCGTCATCCTCCAGCCCGGCGAAATTCTGATAGAAGGCGACCACATCCGCGCCGTCGGCACATCCGTCGACCGTCCCCAGGGAGCCAAAATAATCGACCTCGGCGACGTCACCCTGCTCCCAGGCCTTATCGACGCGCACGTTCACCTCTTCCTGCATCCCGGCGCGGAAGACCTGCAAACGGTGGAAGAGTCCGTTCCCTGGCGCACCCTCCTCGCTGAGCAGGCCGCCAAGGCTGACCTGCTTGCCGGCTTCACCGCCGAACGCGACATGGGTACCGAAGGCGCAGGCTCCGCCGACACCGCCATCCGCGACGCCATCAATCAGGGACTCATCCCTGGGCCGCGCCTGCGCATCAGCGGCAACGCCATCGATATTCTGGGAGGCCACGAAGACGCCAACAGCTTCAATCCCTCGCAGCACGTTCTCTCCAACGCCGACTACGCCAACTCCGCCGGCGAGCTCATCGCCGTCATCCGCGCGCAACACAAGGAGGGCTCCGACTTCGCCAAGGTCTACGAGACCGGCCCGGACCGCATGGTCGCCGATGAGAAAGGCGGGGGCGTTCTGCACACGCCCTACCAGTACACCGAGGCCGAACTGGCCGCCGCCGTGGAAGAGACCCGCCGCCTGGGCACGCGCGTTGCCGTCCACGCCATGGGGGAGCCCGGCACGCTTTACGCCGCGCAGGCTGGCGTGGCTTCCATCGACCACGCCACGCAGCTAAGCGACGAAACCATGCGCCTGATGCGCGAGAAGCACATTCCCGCCGTCCCCACATTCGCCATCTTCGACTACTTTGCGCAGCACGCCGAATCGCCCGCCACGGCCGCCCGCGAGTCTGCCCTGCTTCATTACAAAATCAGCGAGTTCAAGAAGCAGGTCGCCGCCGGCATCCCCTTCGCCGTCGGCTCCGACGTCGGCCCGTTTCCACACGGCACGCAGGCCGTGGAGATGGAGTTGATGGTTCGCTACGGCATGAAGCCGCTGGCGGTTCTGCAGGCCGACATGATTGAAGGCGCAACGCTGCTCGGCTGGGAAGGTCAGATCGGCCAGCTCAAGCCCGGCTATTTCGCTGACATTGTCGCCGTTCTCGGCAATCCCCTCGACGACATCACCGCGGTTGAGCATGTGAGCTTCGTGATGAAGGGTGGCGCGGTGGTCAGGCAGCAATAACCTGCACACCCTTTATGGGAGATCCAAACAAGGCGCGCTTTGAAAGGGCACGAGTTTACTCGTGCCAGAAAAGGCCAACAAAATCGTGGGCTTTAGCCCCTGAGCGATGAATTCCTGCGCGCCCCCGGGCTTGTGCGGAGCTTCCTTAAGGTGTCGTCGTAGCGGGCGGAGGATAGTCGGCCAGGTTGAACGGCCGCGTGGGTCCTCCCGGCGGCTTGACGGCCAGGATGAGCGCGGCGTTCGGCGGCGACCCCTGGAAATACGGCACGTGAATCGTATGGCGGCCGACAGCGAGAGTCACTTTCCCGGTCTTGGACTGGGCCTGGTGAAGTTCATCGTTTTCGATGATCTGCTGGTTATCAATGTTGAGCCTGGCGCCGTCGTCGGACTCGAGATCGAACTTGTATTCACCGGGTTTGGTGATCCAGAACTCGCCGTAGTAATCAATGCCGAACCACATCACGGAGTGCGAAATGCCCGGCAGGCCGACAGCACCCGTCACGTCCTGGTCCTGGATGTTCAATGCATTGGTGTAAAGAGAACCGAGGGGCTCGAGATTCCAAAAATCGGGAATCACCGCGGCGCCGAGAGAGATTTCGTAGAAGTCGCCGCAGAATGAATTCGGGAGCGGGGTGATGACGCCGAAAGCGCGGACGGTCCCGATCGGAGGCAGTTGGAATTTGTCTTTATCGTTCTGCCCGGTAAGAGAGACCGGCCGCGACACATCCACGATGCCCAGGTTGCCGGTCTCGTGCTCGCGGACCGCCAGGCGCACCAGGTACGGCGTTTCGCCGGGAATCTCCACCTGTTTTGCAAGGCCGTGAGCATGGGCGTCCGCGACTTCGGAGGGAGTGAGCTGCTTGTCGGAGGAAATGTGATAGTAGTTGGCAAAATTGCCCGAGGCATCGAAAGTGCACATACCAAAGTCGAGGTGGACCCGCGTGTTGGTTCCGTCGAGGCCAATGAGATAAAGAGACTCAGGGCGGACAACGACCGTGTAACGCGTCGATCCTCCGCCGGAAACGATCGTCGGGTGCGCGGTAACGGCTATTGTGGCCGGAAGGAGGGTATGGAAGCAGGCTGCGTCGCCCAGGGCGATGCTTTCCGCGGAGTCTTTGGTCTCCTTGGCGGATGGGTTGGGGATCGCGCCCACATAGTACTGATGCCGGAAAGAGAGTGTGACCTGCGCACGCGTGGTTTTTACCTGTATCTGGTGAAACCCGGGCTCTGGCAACGCAGGAACTGTGAGCCTGTAGTGAGGCGTGAAACTGAGTGCGCAAATGGCGCCGGAGTGAATGCTGAAGCCGCTTTCATGTCCTCCGGTTTGGCCCGTATCGCTGTGCGGGTCGATCACCTTCATCGAGAGAATGTGCAGCGGATTCTTATCGGCATTCTTGCCCGCCTGAAAAACCTGGAAGTCGCTCTCCGCAAGATCGCCAACCGGATTATGGTTCTTGTCGCGCGCCACCACGTCGATCACCACCTCGCGGCTGGTGACATGGAGGACATAGGGTGTATCGGGTTGGGCGGCGGCTGGAGCATCTTGCGCGGCCATCGGAAGGCATAGCGCAGGGACAACGCACAATGCGATCAGAAGAAAACGTTGTCTTTTGCTGAACATGGGGATAACTGTAACGCAGGAGAAACCAGATTGGGAAGCGAAATATTCAGGTGAACTTAATCTTCGTTGAACGCCGCAAACCTCACCTCACCCAGGCTCCCTGCGGAACTTGTTGACGCACGTCGCCAGAAAAAGCACTGGCCGCTGGCCAGGTGCCCTTACTCCAGCCCTGCAGCCATCTCTGCGAGCTTCGCAATCGTATTCATGTTGCGCGCGGTGCCGTTTTTTACCGCGGGAATCTTCAGCTTCGAAGTGCCCATGCCATCCGGATAGTACCCGTAGATCTCGCGCACACCGAGCTTGATCTGTTCGTTTGTTTGATTGCTGACTGTCCTCGTCGCATCTGCGGCAGGAGCCTTGTCCAGAAAGAAAGCCATGGTGCGGTTGCCCGGCATTTCTGAAAACGGACTGCCCGCAACAACAGCGGCCATCTCCGCGGCGGTACGCACCAGCACGGCAACCGGCTTCCCGGCGTAGGCCGCCAGCGCCGCTTCAAGCGTCGCCTTCACCTGCGCCTCGGTCTTCGCGGCCTTGAACACCACATTGCCGCTGGCAATATAAGTCCGCACCGATTTGAAACCCGCCGCTTCGCACATGGATTTCAGTTCGGTCATCGGCAGCTTGCCGGTGCCGCCCACGTTCACCGCGCGCAGAAGGGCAATGTAGGCGTTCATGGGATCTACTTCGATGCGGCGGCCGCATCCTGCGTGCGCTTCGACTCAATCTTCTTCATCGTCTCGCGCCACCGCTTCGACTTATCTTCCTTGAGAGAATCTTCCACCGCCTTGCGATAGCCGCCCAGGTAGATGGAATACATGATGGCAAGCGAACACCCTGTGCCCCACAGGAAACCAATGAAGAGCCCAACAACAGCGGCCTGGCCAAATGCGATCATTCAATCCACTCTTTCCTGACACCGGTTACACGGCCACCGTAAAGCTGTCCTCGGTCCGAGTCACCGCGTGGTAAAGCGTATCCCGCTCCACAGGAATCCTGCCTGCCTCGGTAATCAACCGGCAAAGCCCCTTGCGCGTCATGCCCTGCGGCGTGGTCGCCCCGGCATCGTGGTAAATCTTCTCTTCAATCACCGTGCCATCCAGATCGTCGGCGCCAAAGCGCAGTGCGATCTGCGCAATCTTCGGCGTCAGCATCTGCCAGTAGGCCTTGATGTGCGGGAAATTATCCAGCAGCAGCCGGCTCACCGCAATCTGGCGAATGTCGGTCAGGCCCGTCGTCACCGGCAGATGATCGAGCGGCGTGTTCTCCGGATGAAAGGCCAGAGGAATGAACGTCTGGAAGCCGCCTGTTTCGTCTTGCACCGCGCGCAGTTTCAGCAGGTGATCCACGCGGTCTTCGTCATTCTCAATGTGTCCGTAAAGCATGGTCGCGTTCGATCTGAATCCCAGCTTGTGGGCCAGCCTGGCCGTTTCCAGCCATTCGCTGCCGTCGATCTTGTGGTCGCAGATGATCGACCGCACCCGCGCTGCGAAAATCTCCGCTCCGCCGCCCGGCATCGAATCCACGCCCGCATCGCGCAGTTTCACCAGCGTCTGCTCAATGGTCAGCTTGGCCCGCCGCGCAAAGAAGGCTACCTCAACCATGGTGAAAGCCTTGATGTGTACCTTCGGAAAGCGCTGCTTCAGGCCGTGCACCAGGTCAAGAAAATATTCGAGCGGCAGATCCGGGTGCAGCCCGCCGACAATGTGGAACTCGGTCACAGCCTCCGAGTAACCCGACGCCGCCGTCTCCCACGCTTCTTCCAGAGCCATCGTATAGCCGGCCGGGTCGCCCTTTTTCCGTCCAAAGGCGCACAGCTTGCAGGCCGCCACGCATACGTTCGTGGGGTTGATGTGCCGGTTTACGTTGAAGTAGGTAATGTCCCCGTGCATCCGCTCGCGCACATGATTGGCCAGCCAGCCTACCGCCAGCACGTCCGACGAGCCATACAATGTCAGGCCATCGTTGAAGTCCAGCCGTTCCCCCGCCAGCACCTTGGCCGCAATGGGCTCAAGCCGCGCATCGTGGCTCCGAAAGCCGGCAGGTTGACGCGAATCCAGGGTTTCAGCGCTCATATTCCTATGATACAGAAGTCTCTGAACTTAGAACTCTGAACTACGAACTGTGAACTGTGAACTGTGAACTGTCTTTCAAGGTTCCACCAGCACTCCGTCAAACATCGACGCCGCCACCATCTTGTCCCCCGCCGCACGAATCAACCCGATTGCATACCCGGTCTGGGCCCACTTCCATTTCAGCGTCTTGGGATCGATCGCGTACACCTGGTCGCTGCTGCGCGAACTCACCAGAACTTTGTCCAGATGAGCGTCATAGTACAAATCGTCCACATCCCGGAACGGCATCCGTTCAATCCACAGCCATGTCTTGCCCAGGTCGCGCGTAAAGTACACGCCCTCGCGCGCCCCCAGCCATAACGTGCCGTCGGCAGAGAATGCCACCCTGTGAATGCGCGTCAGCATGGTGGGAATCTGCATCGGCATCCACGTCTCACCGGCATCGCGCGACAGAACCACCCCGTCCGGCCGTGCCGCGGCCATTGTTTCGCCTTCAGCCGTCACCGAAAGGTATTCGCCCGGCCCCATGACCGGGCCGCCCTGCCAACTGGCGCCCTGATCCTTGCTCGTCACCAGGCCGTAGCTGGTGCAGGCAAGCCAGACATCTCCCGAAGCATCGAGCGCATTCACCCGGCTCGCCAGCTCAATTACCGGGGCCTTCACCTGCTTCTCGATGTTGACTTTCTTGCCGTAGTGGGTCTCGCTGGCGGTCTTCTCCAACGTGTTCGCAATCGTGTTCCTCGGCTGCCACACCGGCTCCGGTCCTTCCGTATTCAAAGCGAAAAGCCCATGGCTGGTTCCGGCCAGCACCGTCCCGTCCTTGGCCTGCGCCAGGGCAAACACGTCCCGCCCGTCCAGTCCTCCGCCAGGACCAGCGCCAATCTGCGCCCAGGCCGCGCCGCTATTGGTGGAAACAAACACCCCGCCATACCCCTTGTCGTTCACCACGCCTGCGTACATGCGCGCCGGGTCGTTCCGGTCCACCAGCAGCGCTTCCACCTTGCGCGCTGAAATGCCCTCGTTTGATGCGGTGAAGGTGGCTCCCCCATCCTGGCTCGCCAGCACGCCCCCACGATCGGTGGCCAGCAGCAGGCGATTCGAGTCATGCGGGTCCACATACACATCGTTCACAATCACGTCCGCCCCGGTCATGCTCTGGAAAGTCTTTCCAGCGTCCTGCGTCTTGTACAGGCCTTCCGTTGTTCCCGCGTATACCACTTCGTGGTTTTCCGGGTCCTGCATCAGCACCCGCGTCCGCCGCGCTGTGGATGGAATGCCCTGAATCTTGCGGAAAAGCTCGCCGGCAGTTTCGCTTTTGTAAATTCCGCTGCAAGCGCTCAGAAACACAGTGCGCCGCCTGGCCGGATCGATGATGATCGAAAACACATCCGAGTCGTCGATGAGACCCTTCTTGATGTTGTGCCATGTAGCGCCGCCGTCTTCCGTCTTCCACGGCAAATGCCACGTCCCCGCATACACAACCTGCGGGTCGGTCGGGTCCACGGCAAGCGACTCAACCTCGTGAATCTCCTTGCTTCCGTCGGGGCTGATCTGCGACCAGTTTGTCCCACCGTCCGCGCTGCGAAAAACTCCCGCCAGTGTCCCGGCAAACAGCATCTTTGCATCGGAGGGCGACTGCGCAAGCGAGAAAATCGACTGGCCCCGCAGGCTCTCCACCGCGCTCCAATGCCGGCCCGCGTCGCGGCTCACCCAGAGCCCGCCATCCTGCTTATCAGGCTTCCAGCCTCCCGCAAACACAACCGTGGGATTCGAGGCATCCACCAGGATCTTGTAGACCACCAGGTCTTCCGTGGGATCAAGCTTGGCAAGCCGGCGCCACGATGCGCCTTCATCCACCGATTCGTAAATCCAGCTATTGGTGGTGCCCAGATACAGATGATTGGGCTCGCCGGGAACTGCGCCGAACGCGCGCGCATCCCCGCCCGCAGGACCAACTGCCTTCCACGACGTTTGCGCCGCAAGGCCGCCGCATGACGCTGCGATCACAAAACCTGAAACTGCCCGCACACACATCCGGTGCAGGCTTGGGAAACAAAGGGCGATCCGCAAGCGGCTCATCGAAGAAAAATTGCTCCCAGCTTTCAATCAGAATAAGTAAAAAAATAGTCCGCAAAAACTGAAGAGGCCGGCCGGCTTCCCGGTCAGCCTCAAATCAATACAGGAAGAAACTCCCAACTTTGTCGTGGTTCCTCCCTTCATTCCTTGGAATGAAGGGAGAAACCAACGGATTGAGTGCCGAAGACAACCAGGACGCTTATTTTGCGGCCGGGGCAGCCTTCTTGTGGTGGTGCGGCTTCTCACCAAGCGGCTTGCGCACTTCAGGTTTCACTGCAGTCTCATCCACTGCCGTGGTTCCCTGCACGTCGGTCTCGAAGGTCGCGCCGGAGGGCACAAGGTAGTCTTCCACCGTCTTGCCATCCGTGGTTCCAGTCTTGACGATGATGCGGGATGCATCAATGCCCTTGTCTGTCACCAGGTATTCCTTCGTGTTCACTGCGCGGTCCCCTGCGAAGTCAACTTGCTTGGCGTGCTTGCCCTTCTTCGGTGTCTTCTCCGCGGCGGTCGACTCGCCCACAACCACTGCCTTCGCGTCTGCCTGGTTCTGCAGATCGACGGCAACCTGATCGAGGCAGGCCTTGGCTTCGTTGTCCACGCGGGTCGGACGCTTCGTATCCTTGTCGAACGAGATCGAGCAAAGTGCGGAAGCATGTGGAATCGGCTTCACGTACGGTGCTGTAATCGTCACGCTGGTGCCGGCCGATGCTGTCTGTCCCTTATCGTCCGTCACGTTGCAGGTGATGCCGATTGCACCCGTCGGAGCGCCTGCGGAAGAGAACGCCGCTGTCGTCCCGCTGCCGGTGATGGTGCCGGCGGAAGCAGTGTAGCTATAAGTCAACGGGCGATTCTGAGGGCTCACACCCACTGAAGTAATGGTGCTGCTGTCGCCGGGGTTGATGGTGCTGGGGCTGGCCGAGCAACTGATCGTCGGCGGCTCGTAAGCCTTCACCGTAAAGGTGGCCGAGCAATCCGCGGTCTGGCCGGCCTTGGGGCCTTCCTTCACTTCACCCTTGACTGTATAGGGGCCTGCCGAGAGGGAGCCGGTAGCCACTGCGGCCGTCGTTCCGTTTCCCGTCACCCCGGTGCCGGTCCACGTATATACCGCGGTCAGCTTGGGATTCAAGTCGCCCGCCGTCGCCGTCACAGTGACCGGATCGCCGGGGAAGACGGTGGTGGGGCTGGCCACGCAGGACAACGTCACAGGCGGAGGCGGTGCAATGGAGCCAACACCGATAACCAGGCCGGCGCTCAACCGCGCAATGTTCAGGTTGGCGCGACCGCCCGGGATACCCGCTCCGAAATTCACATGCGAGTATTCATAGTCCGCCTGGAAGATCCGGATCGAAAGACGATGGTGGAAAAGCGGAGTGTGGTAGTCCATTCCACCGCCCGCCGTCACCGCCGTGCCCCAGGTGTCCGGCTGGTAGTAAGGTCCGCCCACCAGATCCCCGCCCACAAGTGCATGCACAAACGGGGTAATGTCGGATGTCGGATAGCGCCAGATCAAACCAATAGCGCCGCCGCTGATGTCATCCTTCGGGCTCACCCACGGGTTTTGCGATTCACCGCTATTCACGTGGACGTCGCCGATTCCCTCAATGCCCACAAACCGGTTGAAGTAACGCGCAACGCTCACAATGCCGCCGCCGGTGATCGCTGTGTAAGGCACCGCCACGTAGCCCTGGCTTCCGCCCAGGTTGGTCACGATGGTGCCGTGGGGCGCAATGTAGCTGTAACCCGCAAAGATGTCCCACTTCGTTGCGGAATCCTCCGGGGCAGCTTTGTCGGCTGGCTTGGCTGAACCCTGCGCTGCCAAAGCAACGGGCGCCAAGGCCACAAATGCCAGGGCCAGAACCCGGCTCAAAGATTTCGAAACATGGCTGGACATGCGTTTTTCCTCCACAAAATTCAGGCTGAATTCGACAGATGACTTGGTTTGTGTCGAGCACGAAATTGGCTCAACTTCTATTCCTGCACCGCTACAAGAGAGCCAGATTTCAATCCTGCAGCACCTTCAAACTTACCATAGGAAGATTCTGGCACGTTACATTTTTTCAATGAGTTGCCATCTTTGCAACGTTTTTTGAAGCCGAGACAATGCCCATTACCTAAGTAATGGCTGATCAGCCACCTATTCTCGGCTGAGTCAGTTACCCAACGTTCAGTGTCTTCAAAAGACTGCGAGGTTCGCGCTGAATCTTCTCTTGAAGCAGGGTGATCGCATAGAGCAGTTGTTCCGGGCGTGGTGGACACCCTGGGACGTACACATCCACTGGAATCACCTGGTTCACGCCTTGCAGAAGCGCGTAGTTATTGAAAACTCCGCCGGAAGTCGCGCAGGCGCCCATCGAGATCACCCACTTCGGCTCAGGCATTTGATCGTAAAGCCGGCGAATGACCGGAGCCATCTTTTGCGACACGCGTCCCGCTACCACCATCAGATCCGACTGCCGCGGGGAGGGCCGAAACACTTCCGCGCCAAAGCGCGCGATATCAAACCGGGAAGCCCCCATCGACATCATCTCGATGGCGCAACAGGCAAGCCCAAAGGTCATGGGCCACACCGAGCTTTTGCGCACCCAGTTCACCGCAAAATCCAGCGTGGTCAGG
>Ga0302189_10003020_pt1 | contig 13187 bp, 10 predicted proteins | sample II_Bog_E2_2_FD_194551 | JGI IMG/M metagenome (GOLD analysis project Ga0302189, IMG submission 194551) | Peat permafrost microbial communities from Stordalen Mire near Abisko, Sweden - II_Bog_E2_2 | ecosystem: Environmental > Terrestrial > Soil > Wetlands > Peat | place: Sweden: Abisko...
TGGGACAGAACATCCTTCCGTTTTGCGCCCAGCGCTTTGCGGACGCCGATCTCGCGCGTCCGCTCGGTCACACTCACCAGCATAATGTTCATAATCACCACGCCGCCCACCACCAGCGAAATCGCCGCAATGGCAATCGCCACGCCGCCAATGGCCCCGATAATCTGTTCCAACAAGCCAGCCAGCGTGTCACTGGTTGACAGCGTAAAGCTGTCCTGCTCGCCGGGCCGGTCATGGCGAAGTCCGCGCATAATCGTTCGCGCCTGGTCGCTGGCCGCCTCCATCGCCAGAGCGCCGCTGCCCGACTTCGCATAGATCGTCACCGTTTTCATCGAGCCATAGGTCTTCTGATAGGTCGTCAGCGGCACACCCACCCAGTTGTCCTGGCTACGCCCGAGCGTCTTCCCCTGCTTTTCTCCCAGCCCGATGATCGTGTACGGCACGCCATCCACTCGAATCTCTTTATTGATAGGATCCTCGAACTTCAGAAGGTTCTCTTCAATGTCCGCCCCGATCAAGGCCACGTGCGCGGCATGATCTTCATCGGCCTGGGTCAAACTTCGGCCCTCCACGATATTCAGGTTCTGCATCTCCGGCATTTGCGCGGAGTAGCCGCGTATCTGCGTGTCCGTGCTGGACTGCGCCTGATACTTAATCTCACCGGACGAGCTCTGGAATGCCCCTACCTCGGTGCAAGCCGTACACTGCTGCTGCAAAATCTGATACTCCTCCAGGGAGACGATCTTGCGCTTCTGGTAGGCGAGGTATTCTTTGTAGCTGGTGGTAAACGCCGGCTGCTGGGAGATGGTAAACACGTCCGCGCCCTGGCTGTTAATCTTGGTGGCGATGTACACATTCGCGCCATTCACCAGGGTCACCACTGCGATGACGCTGGCCACGGCGATGACCACGCCCAGTAGCGTGAGCACGCTGCGCATCTTATTAGCCCACAGCGACTGCACGGCGATCCGGAATGCTTCCTTTGTCTCCATCAGGTACCTGTGACCAGTTTACGCTGGTGCCATGCCCCCGGTTCCCTGGAGACTCTCCCGTTCATAGTGGCATCATCGCCGGGAAAGGCATATGCGACACTTCCCTAAGGATGCAATCCTGCTGCTGCCAGCATCCCGAAGAACTGCCGCTGCGTCCGCATATCGATCGACTCAGCAACCAGCTTTCCGTCGCGATTGAAGACGTAGGTCCGCGGAATGCCTTCCACGTGGAACTGCTTGCCCACGACATGGCCGGCATCGAGCAGAATCGGATATGTGTAATTGCCCTGACGAATGAATGGAATCACCGTGGCGGTCGACTCATCTGTGATGCCGAGAATCACCAGTCCCTGCGACTTGTAGTGAGAGTAGATAAGATCCAGGTCCGGCATCTCCTTGCGGCACGGCGGGCACCACGTTGCCCAGAAGTTCACCAGCACAATCTTTCCGCGCAGCCCGCTCAGCGTGACCTTCTTGCCGTCCAGGTCCTCCAGCTTGAAGTCGGCCTTCTGCACGTCGTCATCATCAGCAATCAGGTTCTTCAGCGCCTGCATCAACTGCGGGTCTTTCAGATCCGTCTTCATTCCCTCGTAGCGCACCAATTGCGCCAGCGCCACGTAGGGCTCCGCGGGGTTGCCATCCTTGTCGGCCGGTATGGGAGTCTCGCTCAGCGCGCCGGCCAGCGTGGTCGCCACCTGCTGCAGGTTGTCGGCACCAGGGTCGCCCTCCGTCGCAAGGTTGGTCAGCTTGGCGGCCAGCTCGACCTTCGCCGCGCCGGCGGGCAGAGTGGAGATATCGCGGGCGATCGCCGCATCCTCCGCTCCGCGCTGATCGTCCGGCAGGCTGCGCAGCTTGCCGATGCGCTTGCTGATGGAGCCCTCCGTTACGGGCTTTACATCTCCCGCGTGCAGCGGCAGCGCAGCCGTCAAGAGAAAACCCACCAGCAGCATCACGGACAGCGGAAAGCGAGTAAAAAGCCTTGCGAAAAACATCATCTTGCAACCTCAAAGTGGCTGGAAATTGTCTCGGAGAATTTATACGCGAGCCACGGGCCGATGCAAAACCTCCGTCAATTCCAGTAATTCCGCCCTTGAAGTTCTTGACAGATGGCGGCCATGGGCGGAAACTTCTCGAACAGCCTCCGCCTACCATTTGCGGATGTCTCACGTTTTCATAGCTTTCGGGCCCATGGTCTGCCATTGCAGTCAGTTCGTGCCATTGTCAGGCTTCGATTCGATCTCTGCCCCTGTCGCAAATGCCGGCTGATCGATCGACTTCCATTCAACTGATTCCATTCCATCTCGAACGAACCCCAGGAGGGTCTCCCATGACGTTTAACTTCTGTAAACGTTCCACCGCACTTCCGCTGCTGCTCTGCAGTCTCAGCATCGCTCCGCTCGCTCTCCACGCCCAGAACGACGGGGTCAATGGTCCACCCAACGTGCTGCTCATCCAGCGCGAGTTCCTCAAGCCCGGCAAGGGCGGCATGTTGCATGAAGCGACCGAGGGCGCCTTCATCCGCGAGCTGGATGCGAAGAACGCCCCCATCCACTACTTCGCCATTAACTCCATGACGGGCCCCTACCGGGCGCTCTTCTTCAGCGGCTATCCCAGCTTCGCCGCCATGGAGGCCGAGAACAAGTCCGTCGATAAGATCACAGGCCTCGGCGCTGCGCTGGACCGCGCCAACATCGCCGACGGCGACCTGCTCGCCTCCGCCGATGCCAGCATCTGGACCCTGGAGCCGGAACAAAGCAACTCCAGCAACCTGGCCGGCGCGCGCTACATGGAGATCTCCCAGTACGTCATCAAGCCCGGCCACCGCAAGCAGTGGGAGGACCTGGTCAAGATCATCAAGGACACCTATGCGAAGGAGGACCCTTCCGCGCATTGGACGATATTCTCTGAAGCATTCGGTGCAGGCCCCGGCGACGTATACCTCGTCGTCTGGCCGCTCAAGTCTCTCGCACAGGTCGATGCTGACTTCGCCAACGACAAGGCCTTCGGCGAGGCGCTCGGCGCGGAGAACCGCAAGAAGCTCTCCGAGCTCGAGTCCGACTGCATCGAGACCGAGATGACCAATCTCTTCTCCTTCAGCCCCGCCATGAGCCATCCGCCGGAAGAGTGGGTCAAGGCTGAGCCCGACTTCTGGAAGCACAAGCCGATGGCCGCCAAGAAGCCCGCAACCAAGCCCGCGCAGTAAACCAACCGCAATCACGCGGCAAAAATAGGGACAACCAGCACACGCTGATTGTCCCTATTTGCTGTTCCGGCGTCCGGCACTTGCTCGGCAAGACTTAGCGATTCAGCGCTACGCCGCTTCCCTCAACCTTCAGGTAAGGAAACTGCCACTGGTGCCAGTGCGGATACGACGGCGCGACAGCACTCGCGGCATCCAGCTTCGCAATCTGCTCTTCGGTTAGCTTCCATCCCACCGCGCCGAGATTCGCGCGCAGTTGCTTCTCATCGCGCGCGCCGATCACCAGCGTGGAGACGGTCGGCCGCCTCAGCAGCCAGTTCAGCGCAATCTGCGGGACGGTCTTGCCGGTCTCTTTCGCCACCTCATCCAGCGCGTCCACTACCTTGTACAGATACTCATCCGGCATCTCCGGCCCACCTTCGCCGCCGCCCTTGGCGTGCCGCGACTCCTTCGGCAGCGGCTGCCCGCGGCGGATCTTCCCCGTCAGTCTGCCCCAGCCAAGCGGCGACCACACCAGTGCGCCCACTCCCTGGTCCAGCGCCAACGGCATCAGCTCCCACTCATAGTCGCGACCAATCAGCGAGTAGTACACCTGGTGCCCAACATACCGCGCCCACCCGTGGCGCTCGCTCACGCTCAGCGACTTCATCAGGTGCCAGCCGGAAAAATTCGAGCACGCGATGTACCGCACCTTGCCCTCGCGCACCATCTTGTCCAGCGTGTTCAGCGTCTCTTCCACCGGTGTGGTCGCGTCGAATCCGTGCAGGTGATACACGTCCACGTAGTCCGTGTTCAGCCGTTTCAGCGAGGCATCCAGCGCCTGAATCAGGTGGTAACGCGAACTGCCGCGGTCATTCGGCCCCTCCCCCATTTGGAACGTCGCCTTCGTGGAGATCAGCACCTGCTCACGCTTCAGGTGCGAGATCGCTTTGCCCAGCACCTTCTCGCTGTTGCCGTCGGAGTAGATATCCGCCGTATCGAAGAAGTTGCATCCCGACTCCATGCACACATCAACGATCCGGGTCGCCTCCGCATCCTGCGTGGTTCCCCACGCCTCAAAGAACTTGTTCCCCGCACCGCCGAAGGTGCCGGTGCCGAAGCAGAGCTCGGGGACTTTCAGGCCGCTACGGCCAAGACTGCGGTATTCCATGAATAACTCCAGTGAAAAGTGATAAGTGGAAAGTGACAAGTATGTTGTGACTACAAACCGAGATCAGAACTTGTGGACACCTGGGATGCAATCGCCGCTGATATTATCGCAACTCAAGCCCTGTCTTTACTTGGTGATTCACCTCTCACTTGTCACTTTTCCCCTTATCACTTTCTCTTCAATACTTTTCATTAGCGAACTCTTTGCTCAGACCCATGCGCTCAGCCGCCGCATCCAGCTCCGCCTGAGAATGAAAGAACAGCGGCTCCAATCCCGGGGCCGAGTTCGAGCCCGGATAGAACCGCACCACAATTTCCCGTCGCTCCACTGAGTCCTCTACGCCGTCGTGGAACGGATACCCCAGGGCCTGTAACAGATGCAATGAGCCCTCATCCCCGCTCGGGTTCCCGTCATCCCCCACGATCCCAAACACGCTCCGCCCCGTCTTTCGCGAGTACACAGCCACGAAGTCCCCATCTCTCGCCCCGCGCCGACGCGCGACATCCCCCAGCACCACGTAGTTGATCTTCGTGGCATCCACGTAACGGAGAAGATCGCGTGGGTTTGTGCGCCTGGGATCCGTAAACGCCGTCTGCGAGATGTAATACCCGGGGTACGGATCCCCTGGTCCCTGCACAACCGGCGCGCCGGGATTATCATCCTCCGTCAGATACCCGACGATCTCCCCATTTCGCCGACCGCGATAGCGTGCGTTGTGCAGCCGGTCCAGCGCCTTCGCCCCTGGCGGTCCATACGCATTGGGCGCGCCGTCTACATCTACGTCCATCCGTCGGGTCCGAATCTCAAACGAGCGCCGCGCTGTCTGCCCCTGCACTCCCAGCGCGCTCCACGCAACCGTGGCGAGCGCCAGAGCGACGGCATATCTCTTGCATTTGCTCTTTAAGCCCTGATGGTCAATCCAACTCCGCATCACGCTCCGTTAGACGTACAAGTGCCCTGCAAGGACGATACCGTTGCCCGCGTCGGGTGAGGCAAGAATTCACATATCGCTTGCACACTTGCCTGCTATCGGGCAGTCTCATGGGGAGGAGTTTTGCGATGCCCGGCGAACCTTCAAGTACACTGCAACTCGTCGAAAAGCACCCCCGCGCCATCCGCTGGATGCACTGGATCAACTTTCCCGTGCTCTCCGTGATGATCTGGAGCGGCCTGCTCATCTACTGGGGAGACTCCATCCCGCCCTACCTGCATCCGCACCAGGTCTACCGCGTCGGCATCGGCTCCTTCACCCTCGTTCGCCTCTTCCCAGACTGGTTCTGGAAGCTCCTCAACGCCCCTTACCGGCTCACGACCGGCCTCGGCTGGCACTTCCTCTTCATGTGGCTCTTCGCCGTCAACGGCATCGCCTACGCCGTCTATCTCTGGCTCTCCGGCGAGTGGCGCGTCCTGTGGCCGCAGCGCCGCTCCTTCGCCGACGCCCTCCAGGTCACCCTCTACGACCTCCATATCCCCTTCGCCCGGCGCAAAGGCCTGCCTCCTCAGGGCAAATACAACGGAGCGCAGCGCATCGCCTACACCGCCATCGTGCTGATGGGCGCGGGCTCGCTGCTTACCGGACTCGCCATCTATAAACCCACCTCTGCGCACTGGCTGACCGCGCTATTTGGCGGTTATGAGATGGCGCGCTGGTTCCACTTCTGGCTCACCATGGGTTTTTGCGGCTTCTTCCTCGTCCACGTCGGCCAGGTCATCCTCGCCGGATGGAACAACTTTCGCTCCATGGTCAGCGGATACGAGATCCAGCCCGCGCCGCAGGCGCCGCCTATGTCCGAGCCACCTGTGCTGGAGGCGCTCGCCGGCATACCGGTAGCGGTCGATCCCATCGCCGTCGAGGAGTCGCTGGCCAACGAGCCCATGGCCGAAGAGATTCAGGAGGGCGAGCATGAGTGAGCAGGAGCACGAACGCATCATCACCACCGGTGACGCCGCCACCATCCGCCGCCTTAGCGCGAAACACACCCGCCGCAGCTTCCTCGTAGGAGGAGCCGTCGCCGCAGCCGGCTACGGCGTCTCGCAGTGGATCGCCAACTCCATACCCGTCGGGGAGCTCCAGTCCGGCCTGCGCCACGTCCTCGACTTCGACGCCTCGGTCAACCGGGCGGTCTTCGGCTTCCGCGAACTCGCACCGACGTACTCCATGCGCCGCGCGCGCCCGCTGCGCCTGAACGGCGTCATCGGCCTCGACCAGCCGCTGCAGCTCTCCAGTTGGCGCCTGCAGGTCGCTGGAGTCGCCAACCCCCAGGCCTCGCCGCATTACGCGCCGGACATCACCGCGTGGGAGTATCAGTATGGCGAAGCCGATGCGCAGGCCAGCCCGCTCGCCCCCGACTTCAAGAGCGCTCCCGCGCCCGCCGGCGGTACCGACCTCAAATCCGCGTCCAAGGTCAATGGACTTCCCCACCTCTCGCTCGCCGAGCGCTTCGACCAGATGACGCAGGCCATTACCCACAAACGCTATCAGGGCACCGCCGAGGCCGGCGCCTCCGCCAGCGCGCTCGACATCGGCACGCCCGGCCTGCTGCTCTCCATGGACGACCTTCTCAAGCTCCCCAGAACCGAGCTCATCACCGAGTTCAAGTGCATCGAAGGCTGGAGCGAGATCACGCAGTGGTCCGGCGTCCGCCTGCGCGACCTCATCGCTGCCTACCCGCCCGCGCCCGTCATCGAGAACGGCCGTGCCCGCCTCCCGCGCTACGTCTACATGGAGACGCCCAACGGCGACTACTACTGCGGCTATGACATGGGCGCTGCCATGCATCCGCAGAGCCTGCTCGTCACCGAGACCTTCGGCCAGCCGCTCGCCCCCGAGCACGGCGCTCCGCTGCGACTGCACATGCCCATCAAGTACGGCTACAAGCAGATCAAGCGCATCGGCCTGATCGCTTACACCGATACCCGCCCTGACGACTTCTGGACCAAGCTCGGCTACGACTGGTTCGCGGGCCTCTAGAACCCCGCGCTCTTGCCTTTGCTCTTCTGTTTGTCATCCCGCAGGGATCTGCTTCTCAGCACTTTGAGATGTGGGTTTCCAGCAAGAAACACCCAAATTAAGTCTTCACTCCCCGAAACATCGCTGTTACCCTTTCCCTGCCTAATTCTGAAGAGGAGAGGCCCATGGCAAAACATCTCCGCACGGTGTCGACGGCAATCGCTCTGTTCTCCCCGGCCTTCTGCCTCCACGCCTCAGCCCAGCACAAACAGACAGTCACGAGTTACGTCCTGCCACAGGCGCCGGTCACCAGCCAGGTTCCGGCGACCATGATCCTTCATCTCGCTATCGGTCTGCCGCTGCGCGATGAAGCCGGGCTGCGCGCCCTGGCCGCAGATGTCTCCAACCCCGCCAGCAGCAACTTCCGTCACTTCCTCACCCTGGATCAACTCACCGAGCGGTTCGGCCCCTCGGCTGCGGACTACCAAGCGCTGATCGCCTGGGCGCAGGCCAATCACCTCACCGTGGAGACGCAGTATCCCCACCGGCTGCTTCTCGGCGTCAGCGGCAGCACCTTTGATGTCGAGAAGGCCCTCGCGGTCAAACTGGGCTATGCCAAACGCTCGGACGGCTCCACGTTCTACCGGCCGGACCGCGCCCCTTCGCTCGACCTCGACGTCAAGGTGTCACACATCGCCGGTGTCGATAACCTGTTTCTCCCTCGCCATCACGGCGGATCGCTCCTCGGCGGCGCGGCCTATGGTTCCCACGATCTGCGCAACGCCTACGCCGCAGCCTGCCTCGGCCTCACCGGTGCCGGTGAGTCAGTCGGCATCATGTCAGACGCCGCCTACCTTCATTCGGACATCACCACCTACGAGAACAAGACGCACATCGCGCACACCAGCGCCTGCGGCGCGTCCACTGCCGGCTCCGCGCCATGCCTCAAGAACGTGCACATCCCCAGCACCTACACCCCGGTCGTCAACAGCGGTACACCCGAGATCACCTCGGACATCGAACTCGCCATCGCCATGGCGCCGGGGCTGCACCAGGTGCGGGTCTTCCAGGCCGACTTCTCCACCGGCTGCACTGCCGGCGACAGCATCTTCTCCGCGTGGCTGGCGGCAACGGACATCAAGCAGTTCTCCAGCTCCATCTCCTACTGCGTCAGCGACGATGTCTCCACACTCGAGATGATGGCCGCCGCCGGACAATCCGTCTTCTATCCCTCCGGCGATGACGGCACCGGCGCGATCACCACCGGCAATGAGCTGTACTTCAACTCCTTCCTGCAATCGGAGCTCACGCCCGTCGGCGGTACCGTGCTGACCATGAAGGGCAAAGGCGCATCGTATCAATCCGAGCAGGCGTGGTACTACAGCGGCGGCGGCGTGGAGAACTATCCGGCCTTCCCCACCACTTGTACGCCCGGTTGCACCCCGGGGACTTCGGGCTGCCCCAGCAACTGCGTCCCGTCCTATCAGGCCGGAGTGGCCAACGCCAGCAACGGCGCGTCCTCTACCTACCGCAACGACCCCGACATTGCCATGCCCTCGCAGGGTCTGTTCGTCGTCATCAGCGGCTCGTCCGACACCTTCTGTGGCACCAGCGCCTCGGCACCCATGATGGCGGGATTCATGGCGCTCGCCAACCAGCAGCAGTGCGCCAGTCAGCCCTCCACCTGCTCCAAAGGGCTGGGATTCATCAGCCCCGCCCTCTACGAGATAGGTCTTGATGCCCCAACCTTCGCCAGCAGCTTTCACGATGTCGTCGGCAACGCCACCCAGGCCAGCAGTTGCATCGCTATATCCGGAGCCAACAACCCCGCCGCTCCGGCTGTAACGGGCTACGATCTCGCCACTGGGTGGGGATCTCCGACTTGCGGTCTGGTCGACCAGTTGAGCTGTACCACGTGCAAAGGCAAGAAGGCGTCGCCGGGAACGCTGCCCTCCACCTCCTGCGTCAGCTTCCAGTCCGATCCCAAGAACTGCGGAAGCTGCGGCAACGTCTGCGCCAAGGGCTCCAGCTGCGTGGCGGGCAGTTGCAGTCCCTGAACCCGCAGGTCGACGCGTGGTCATGCAAATCTGTTGTGCAGGCGGCCCGTAAGCCGAATTTTGTTTTAGACGATCATTCCTCTAGGCGACGCATTGCTGCGCCGCTCCAGCAACCTACCCGCAGGTTCCGGTGAAAGCTCCACTCGCCTATGCGTGACGGGCCGTCGCGCGCTCATCGCCCAAGTGGTTGCGGTGAGTCTCCCTGCCTATTTGGTCTTGCTCCGTGTGGGGTTTACCATGCCGTTCGCATTACTGCGGACGCGGTGGGCTCTTACCCCACCTTTTCACCCTTACCAACCCGGACGCTTGCGCGCCGCGTTGGCGGTTTGCTCTCTGTTGCACTGGCCGTAACTGAACCTTGACGCTCAGCCCCCGGACGTTATCCGGCACACTGCCCTGCGGAGTTCGGACTTTCCTCCCCCGCTCGACGTTTGCACGCGAGCGGCAGCGATCATCCAGCCGCCTGCACAGTCTCCAGTGTATCAGCGCCGCTGCCTCTAGTGTCCTGCGCTGGCCTTGGCGTACTTTGGCGGTCGCGGGATGAAGAACAGCAGCGGCAACATCGCAGCGCAGAAGATCGTCAGGTAGCGGATGATGTCCACATAGGCGAGCGTCGCCGCCTGCCGATGCATCATGTTGTAGATGTAGGCCTGCGCTGCGTGGGTCGCGCCCAGCGACGCCTGTCCCGGACCCGCTGCGGTTCCGTTACCGGCTTTGAATGCGCCCTCCAGCGAGTGCAGCCACGCTCGATAGCCCGGATTCGCCGGCGTCAGCGCGCGCACTAACGAGTTCTCGTGCGCGGCGGTCCGACGCGTCAGCATCGTCGCCATAAACGCCGTTCCGCTCGATCCTCCAATGTTGCGAGCGAGGTTCGTCAGGCCTGAGACATCGTTGTTCTCGCTCTGCTTCACACCGATATAGGAGATGGTGTTGATGGGGATGAACAGGAATGCCAATCCGGATGCCTGGAAGCAGCGCATGAACACCAGCTGCATATAACTCAACTGCAGGTTCAGGTTTCCCATCCACAACAGCGATAGCGTCAGCATAATGAAGCCATACGCAATCAGCTTGCGCGGATCGACCTTGCCGACGAGAATTCCGACGATCGGCATCATGCACATCATCATGATGCCTGCCGGCGACAGCACCAGCCCAGCGAGCTCCGCTGTGTAGCCCAGCAGCGTCTGCACGAACTGCGGGATCAGGATCGTCGTTCCATAGAGCGCGAAACCCAACACGAACATCAGCACAAAGCTGATGGCAAACTGCGGTCGCTTGAACAGGGTCAGGTTCAGGATGGGCCGTTTGCCCTCGCGCAGCTCCTTCAGCTCCCACCAGATCATTGCGATGAAGGCAATCACACACGTCGCGATGAAGAACGCGATCAGGCGCGAGCCAAACCAGTCGTCTTCCTGGCCTTTATCCAGTACGAACTCCAGGGACCCAAACGTCAGCGCCAACAACCCGAAGCCGAGAAAGTCCAGCTTGATGCCTTCGCGTTGCGTCTTGGCAACCTGCTTCTTCACGTAGGGCGGATCTTCCACGATGCGCGACGTCAGGAACAGCGATATCAGGCAGATTGGCACATTGAGGTAGAAGATCCAGCGCCAGTCGAAGTTGTCCGTGATGTATCCGCCCAGCGTCGGGCCGATCGCCGGCGCGCAGACGACGGCAAGACCGTACATCGCGAACGCCTGTCCGCGCTTCTCCGGTGGAAACGTGTCGGCCAGAATCGCCTGCTCGCTGGGCGCCAAGCCTCCGCCGCCGATTCCCTGCAGGACGCGGCAGAAGACCAGCAGCGGCAGCGTCGGCGCGAGACCGCAAAGCGCCGAAGAGATGCCAAAAAGCGCCACGCAGATCATGTAGAACTTCTTGCGCCCGATGAACGTGGTCATGTAAGCGCCTGCGGGCAGAATCACCGCGTTCGCCACGAGATAGGCTGTCAGGACCCAGGTCGCTTCGTCCTGCGTCGCGCCCAGTCCACCGGCGATGTGCGGCAGCGCGACGTTGGCAATGGAGCTGTCCAGAACCTCCATGAAGGTCGCAAGCGTCACTGTCATCGCCACAATCCACGGGTTGATGCGCGGACGCCAAGGCGTCTCCACAGTCGTGGGTGCGTGCGGAGAGACATCCAGGACGGAAGCAGCTGCCATTGGGTGTTAACTAGATTCTCGCCAGCAACCTGCGGATTCACGAATGTTGGTCAAGAGCAGGCCTTTGGCGAGGTATTCCGCGTGCTAGCCTTGGACTTTGGGCTTATTCCGGCGAAAGGAGGCAGCGATGAACGCCGATCTCGAACACCTCGTCGTGCTCCAGGCGCAGGATCTGGAGCTGAAGCGCCTTCGCCAGGAGCTGGCTGAGGCTCCGCGTCGCGTTGCTGCCGCGGAGGCCGCTCGCGCCAAGTCCGAGGCTGCGCTGACAGCGGCCAAATCCGCGCTGCTGAAGGAGGAGACGCTGCGCCGCTCGCAGGAGGTTGATATCGCCGAGCGGAGGACCAAGATTGCCCGTTTGCGCAAGCAGATGGAGACCGCAACCAGCGCTGCGCAGATTACCGCTCTGGAGCATGAGATCCAGTTCTCCGAAGAGGCGATTGCCAAGCTGGAGGATGAGGAGTTGGCTTCGCTGGAGCGGACAGATCAGCAGGAAGCGGCCAAATCCGCTGCCGCGAAGGCGCTGGAGGAGAACACTGCGGCGCTCGCGACGGAACGAGCCAGCGGCGTTGCGCTGGTCGCGCGGAACGACGCGGCGATTGTCGCCATTGAGGCGGAACGCAAGGCACTGCGCGCGAAGATCGCTGAATCCTCTGAGGGCGAAGCGGCGCTCAGCAACTACGATCGCATCGCCAAGGCCAAAGGAACCGGGCTCTCCGAGGCGGTGGACCACAAGTGCTCTGCCTGTCAGATGATGGTTCGGCCGCAGCGCTGGAACGACCTGATCGGCCGCGAGCACGATCACGTGATCTTCACCTGCGAGACCTGCGGGCGAATGCTCTTCTGGGATCCGCGGCGTGATTCGCCGGTTCGCTGGGCTGCAGGAGAGAAGCTGGTTGGCGAAAAGCCGACTTCCTCGGAGCCTCAGCCATGAGCCAGAGCGACGAGCGGAAGATCATCTGCGTCGATATGGACGAGGTCATCGCCGATGCGCTCAGCGAGCATCTGTCGCGTTACAACCGCGACTTTCCCGAGCAGCTTACAGTGGACGATCTTCACGGACGCTGGCTCTGGGACGCTGTTCCGCCGGCGCGCGTTGCGGCGCTGGAACGTTACATGCTCTCCGACGACTTCTTCGCGGTGCTCGATGTGATGCCTGAGTCGCAGCGCGTTCTGGAGCGGCTGCAATCGCGCTACGACGTGTTCATCGCAACAGCAGCGATGGAAGTTCCCACCAGCTTCAACGCGAAGTTCCAGTGGCTCGCGCGACACTTTCCGTTCATTCCCACTTCGCGGATCGTCTTCTGCGGCGACAAGGGAATCCTGCGCGGCGATTACCTAATCGACGACAATCCGCGGCAACTGCGGTTGTTTCGCGGCGAAGGGATTCTGTTCTCGTCTCCAGCGAATGTGAATGTCACAGGATTTCGCCGCGTTCACAATTGGCTGGATGTTGAAAAAATGTTTCTGGAGTAGCGACGCCCGCTTGGGTACCCCCCCCCCCCCGACTTTTTCCACAAGGTCTCTGGAATCAGAGGTTTAGCGGGTGCCCCCGGGGTCAAAATATTGATTCCAGAGATTTTAGAGGCAAAATACTCAAAGGAAACAAGTTAACAGCGAACAGGCAACAGCGAACAGGCAACAGCGAACAGCGAAAGACGAAGACTGGGTCTTGTTGAGTTTAG
>Ga0302189_10003022_pt1 | contig 13185 bp, 10 predicted proteins | sample II_Bog_E2_2_FD_194551 | JGI IMG/M metagenome (GOLD analysis project Ga0302189, IMG submission 194551) | Peat permafrost microbial communities from Stordalen Mire near Abisko, Sweden - II_Bog_E2_2 | ecosystem: Environmental > Terrestrial > Soil > Wetlands > Peat | place: Sweden: Abisko...
GACTTGGCAGTGACCTTTAGAACCGGGGCAGCCTGCTGGCGTTTATATTCGGAGCGCTCAATCAGGCGCACTGTTTGGCGGACCAGTTCGAGCGGAAATCCGTGCTCGGCGGCGATACGCTCCGGCGTTTCGTAGCGCTCCACGTACGCCTCGACGATGGGGTCGAGCACGTCGTAGGGAGGAAGCGAATCGGTGTCCATCTGGCCGGGGCGCAGCTCAGCGGAGGGCGGCTTGGTGAGGATGGCGGCGGGAATTTTTTCCTCGCCTCGGTTAAGCCAATTGCACACAGCGTAGACGCGCGTCTTGACCAGATCGCCGATGACCGCGAGAGCCCCGACCATGTCGCCGTAAAGCGTGCAGTAGCCCACCGCCATCTCGGACTTGTTGCCGGTGGTGAGCACCAGTGCGCCGAACTTGTTGGAAAGCGCCATCAGAAGCGTGCCGCGAATGCGCGGCTGGATGTTCTCCTCGGTGATGTCTTCCTTCATGCCGTGAAAGACGGGCTCCAGCGCCTGGGTGAACTCGGCAAAGAGCGAGCGGATCGAGATGGTTTCAAAACGGATGCCGAGGTTCGCGGCCAGCTTTTGGCTGTCGTCGATGGAACCCGCGGAAGAATAGGGGCTGGGCATGCCGACGCAGATCACGTTCTCCCGGCCGAGGGCCTCGGTAGCGATGGCGGCCACCAGAGCGGAGTCGATGCCGCCGCTCAAACCCACAATGGCCTTGCTGAAGCCGCATTTGCGCACGTAATCGCGTGTGCCAAGCACCAGGGCGCGATAAGTGGCCTCAGTATCATCGTCTTCAGGAACCGGGATTGGCGCGGCGTGGAAGGGATCGACGAGAACCAGATCCTCGACGAACGAAGCGGCCTGTGCAATCAGCTCGCCGCGCCCATTGAGCGCGAGGGAGGAGCCGTCAAAGATCAGGCTGTCGTTGCCGCCCACCTGATTGCACATCAGCACCGGAATGCCGTCGCGGCGGGCCATGGCGGCCAGCATCTCGCGGCGGATGGTGCGCTTGGAGTGCCAGAACGGCGACGAGGAAAGGTTGATGTGCAGGGCGGGCTTCTGGCGCATCAGCTCTTCCACGGGATCGACGGTGTAGAGGCGGCGCGGCCAGAAGTTCTTATCGTTCCACGCGTCTTCGCAGATGGTGATGGCAAGGCGCACGCCGTCCAGCTCGATCACCTTCTGAGATTCGGCTGGCGAAAAGTACCGCTGCTCGTCGAAAACGTCGTAGAACGGCAGGAGCCGTTTGTGCTGCTCAAGGAGCAGTTGTCCCTTGTCGAGGAGGACTGCGGCGTTGAAGGCCGGCTTTCCATCCTTTCCGTTTGTAGGAAGTGCGACGCCGGCGAGAACCGCGATGGGTAATTCGCGCGTGGCTGCGGCCAGTTCGTCCACGGCCGATCGGCACCGCACCAGGAAGCTGGGTTTCTCAAGAAAGTCGGCGGGAGGATAGCCGCAGATGGCGAGCTCGGAGAAGACCGCAAGGCGCGCACCCTGATCCGCCGCGCGGCGGCTGGCGGCAACGATCTTCTCGATATTCCCGGAAAAATCACCGACCGTAGGGTCGATCTGGGCCAGCGCAATCTTCACAATTCCAGTTTAAATCGCGCGGCACGCCAGAGCGTCTTTTGGAGCGCAATACCGCCCCTCGAGCGAGACCCATCGCCGGCCACATCTTTTCTATCTATCCATCTGATTCAAAATGGCATGCGTAGTTTTTCCGGAAGGGTGAATCAGGGCGCATACTGCCATGGTGTCCGGCCGCGCACGAAACCCTGCACTGACCGAAAACGCGACAGCCCTGTGACTCTGCACCCCAAAAGAGGGATTTTTTGCATGTGCGTCACCACGTAAACTACAGTGACCCAAGGGCTGCCTTCGCGTAGGGCATTTCGCGACGCCGCGGGAGCCTGGGACGTTCGGCCGAAGGGCAGGAAGATTGCCGGGGGGATACCATCGAATCGCGAGTGCGACTGGGCGATCTATTAATCCGCGCGAAGTTGATCACCGAAAAGGATGTCGCGGCGGCGCTGGAGCGGCTGAAGACGCTCGGGGGGCGCATGGGCGACCACCTTGTCGCCATCGGCGCCATCGACCAGGCGGTGTTGGATGGGTTTATCCACCGCATTCCCAAAGAACCTAAGGATATTGCATCTACCGGCATCGAGGAAACCGAACTGCTGGCCCTGTTCATGAAGGCGATTTATTCCTTCGGTCTGAGCACCATCGCTCAGTATGCGGAGGCGATCAAGCTGCCAATGCCGATCATGATCGACTTGACCCAACTTGCGATCGAGCGGCAGTTGCTCTACACGTTGGGATCGCGCAACTCCGAAAGTCCCATTGGCTTGACCTATGCGCTGACCGACGAAGGCCGGCGCTGGACGCAGGATGCGATGAGGCGCTCGGGCTACGTCGGGCCCGCTCCGGTGCCTTTGGCGGATTTTATTGAGCGCGTAAGTCTACAGAAACCGACCAACGAACGCATCACCGCGGAGCGAATCCTCAACGCGCTTAGCGAACTCACACTGGCAGACAGTGTCGTGGAACAAACCGGGCCGGCATTGAATTCAGGCAGGGCCATCCTGCTTTATGGTCCGCCGGGGAACGGCAAAACCTCCGTCGCGCTCAGCTTCTCCAGCGTCTTCCAGGAAATGATCTACGTGCCCTACGCCATCATGGTGGAGGGCCAGATCATCCGCTTCTACGATCCCAGCGTGCATATTCCCATCAGCCCATTGACGGGTGGCGAAGACGATGGCCCATCTTTTATCCGGCATGAGACCTACGACATGCGCTGGGTGACGTGCCGCAGGCCATTCGTGATCACAGGCGGCGAACTGTCTCTGGAAATGCTCGAACTGCGCTATGACAAAGAGGGCCGCTTCTACGAAGCCCCGTTGCACATGAAAGCATTGGGCGGGTGCTTCCTAATCGACGACTTCGGCCGGCAACTGGTGAGCCCCACCAATCTGCTCAATCGCTGGATTGTTCCGCTGGAGAGCCGCGTTGACTATCTCAAGCTGCACACCGGCAAGACCATCTGTATTCCGTTTGAGGAACTGGTGATCTTCTCCACAAACCTGGAGCCGGAAGACCTTATGGATCCCGCGTTCCTGCGCCGCCTTCCCTACAAGATCGAGGTGGGCCCGCCGAACCTGGAGCACTACCGGACCATCTTCGAGAGAGAGTGCGCGCGCAAGGGCCTTACGCTGCGCGACGACGTGTTCAACTTCATCGTGTACATGGTGCAGGAAGAGATGGGCCTGGAGCTTGCCGCCTATCATCCGCGGTTCATCGTGGACCAGGTGGTGGCGACCTGCCAGTTCCTGGGACGGAACCACGAGCTCAAGTCACCCTATATCGATTACGCGATTAACAACCTTGGAGTCCGCCGGAAACACAAACCCGAAGCCGATTCGGATCACCCGCGGGAGCACACGAAAAAGCCGTCGGACGTCATCCTGCCGTCCGGGGTCTTTGACGAGTCCTAGGCAATTGCCACGCGCAAGACCATCTACGAGCCAGTGCCGGAAAAGACCACGGCAATGGTGCGCATGATGATCTTGAAGTCCAGCCAGATGCTCCAGTTCTCGATGTAGGTAACGTCGAGGGAAACATAGCTTGCAAACGATGGATCCTGGCGGCCCTGTACCTGCCATAGACCGGTAATCCCCGGAGTGACATCCAGGCGGCGGAGGTGGCTGAGGTCATATTTGCGCACTTCGCCGGCCAACGGCGGGCGCGGGCCAACAATGCTCATGTCGCCGACCAGAACATTGAAAAACTGCGGCAGCTCATCCAGCGAATATTTGCGCAGGAACCGTCCCAGGCGCGTGATGCGCGGGTCGTTCGAGATCTTGAAGAGCACGTCGTCGCGCTCGTTCATGTGCATGATCTCGGCGCGCCGGGTATCTGCGTCCAGAACCATGGTGCGGAACTTGATGCAGCGGAAGACCACTCCCTTTTTCCCGATGCGCTCCGAAGTGTAGAAAACCGGGCCCGGTGAATCGAGCTTGATGGCGATAGCGAGCGCCAGCAGCAAGGGTGAAATCAAAATCACCGCCAGGACGGAGAATACAGTATCGAAGACGCGCTTGAAGAAGAGCTCCAGTTCCGGCACTTCGCCGCGATGCAGCGGCATGGTGGGAAACTGGCCGATGTACTCGACGGGGCTGTCCCAGGCCACGGCGTCGTAAATCTCGGGAACTACACGCAGGTCCACGCCGTGAGCGCGGGACTGCTCCAGCACCTCCTGAACGATGTGCCGTTCGCATGGCGTGGTGAAAAAAATCTCGTCGATAAATTGCTTGCGCGCATTCTGGAAGAGCGAATCGAGCGTACCCACGATATCGCCAGGCGGCAACGGCGCGCCCGGTCTGGAACCAGGAAGATCGATAAAGCCCTTGAAGGTGTATCCCAGATGCCGGATGCTGTCGAGATGATGGCGCAGGGCTTGCGCCTCAGGTCCGGTACCGACGATGAGCACGTTGCGCGTATCCAGCCCCCGGTCGAAGCGCCTATAGAGAAGTATGCGAAAGATGAGCCGCCGCAAGCCCAGAGCGATTGCAACCAGGAGCACCGTGCTGATCACGATGCCGCGCGGGATGTCGTTGGCATGTACCAGGTAAAGCGCGCCGGTGAGCAGCAGGCCCGATGTGAGGCACGCCTGCGCACTGAGTCTTTGTTCGTGCAGGAAGTTGGTGAGGCGCGCCGGCGTGTACAAGTGCATCCGGCGGCTGGTGGCGATGAGCGTAAAGCAGAAACCGCACAGCAGGGCCAGCAATATCCCCATCGAACGGCCGTGTATCAGAGTCCCGTGCCAAAATCCTCTGGCTTCATCCAGTGGAGTGGTGTGAAGCTCAAAGATCGTGGTCACAGCTGCGGCCAGGCAAACGGTCAGGATATCCAGGAATATCCAGAGTTTGGCCGTGCCGCGGGTGGGCCGCGCGGGGCCACCCGAGGCGCTCGATTCCCATTCGGCCGACAAAGCCAGAGAAGACGACAGCCTTTGCCAAAAATCCGAACTCGCCATAGGAGAAACGCAGACCTCAAAATTTCAGAAGCGCCTGGACGGCGCGCTGTTGAGATTGTTTCGCAAGGGAATAAAAGCAGCGCAAAAATGCATCACAACGTCACGAATGAGTAAACGGACCCGCCTCCCTATTGCCGGTCCTTCAAAGAAATACAGAGGAAAAGCCAGAGAGTTGTGCTTGGATAATTTTATCGGGCTGCCCCGGTGCCCCAGGGAGATCAGCCTCTGCAACGCATCAGGCCAACGTAGCATACACATACCAGACAACTTACTATCGCGAGCAAGGTCAGCTTGACGGCAGCGGAGCTTGATCCCAGCAAACACTTGCATCAAAGAAAAACCGTGTTGCGTGGTTTTGAGATCTTTCAGGCGATGAAAAGCATTCGCAACAAAGCAACCTGGAGAGATTCTTGCAAGCACAGCACGCGGGGAGTCCATGAATTTTCGCCCCACCAGTTTTGACGCATTTCAAACGCAATTTGGTTATCCCAAACTTCGCCCAATAAAGTCGAGACTGCAAGAGAATCGCAGGGCCGATGGGTCACAAGAGAGCGCAAAAACGTAACTACAGCGCGGTCTCTCTAACTTTCTTAAAGTTCTCTCATCTTACCCCATGGTGGTTACAAAAACAATAACGTCTTTATTCCGTGGGCGGTAGGTAAGCGTCCAGGGTCAAGAATTGCTGGATATCAGGATTTGTGGAAGCGAGAAACTCCTCGAGGGGGCCAAAGAAGAGGGCCCTGCCCTGATGCAAAAAGAGAATGGTATCAGCCAGTTGGCGGGCGAATCGAGTGTCGTGCGTGACCACGATGCTGGTGAAGCCCAGTTGATGCTTGAGGCGTTGAATGAGGCCGCCCAAACGGCGGGCAATCAGAGGATCGACCATGGTGGTGGGTTCGTCATAGAGCACGACTTCAGGTTGCGCGGCCAAAGCGCGCGCCATGGCCACCGCGCGCTTGCGCCCTGTGGAAAGGCTGGATGGCAAGTCGTTGGTCACATCGTCCGCTCCGACCAGGTCGATCAACCGGCCGACGATCTGATCGATCTGGTCATCGGCCAGGCCGCCGCGCTCGCGCAAAGGGAAGGCCACGTTTTCGCGCACACTGAGCGAGTCGAATAATGCGCCATTCTGAAAGACCATGGTGACGCGCTTGCGGATGGCGCGCATGCCCTCTTCGCCGAGGCTGGTGATCTCCTGGTTTTCGACGTGAATCGAACCTGAATCGGGCTTGAGAAACCCCATGATCATGCGCAGGGCCACCGATTTACCGACGCCGCTGCGGCCAAGAATGCACAGGGTCTGGCCACGCTCCACGGAAAAACTGACGTCTTCGAGAACGGGCCGGCCATCGAACGAGATCGAGACCCGATCGAACTGGATGATGGGTCCTAATGGAGGTGGACCCGGCGGAGCGATGGAGGGCGGATTCGGCCCTTTCGCGGGTTCAGGCTGTGCGAGCGCTTCAAGCTCCGCCTGCAACGGCTTCAGGGGATCCTGCGAGGGCTCCAGTTTGTCGGAAAAGGCATCGGATTTGGAGTGATCGTCCGGCATGCTCTCAAGAACAGATTACGCGATGCGGCGGCTGAACTTCGCTTGAAGTGCTTCGGCCCGCTTGAGATCGTCCGGCGTATTCAGATTGAGAAACCAGTGAATAGGTGGCAACCCCAGCGAATCGGAAACCTCGCCGGTCTGGGCGAGCCGTTCAACGGCGACGCTGTTGACGGACTGCCCCATGGCCGCCGAAGCCGCCTGGAACGCGGAAAAACAGCCGTAACGCTGCGCGTCGAGCTCGTTTTGGAGCGCCGGAAGTGCGGTCCGTTCGAGAACTGCGGGGAAAGTCTGCGTAAAGCCTGAAACCGAGGGAACGGTAACAGCGGTGCCGGTAATTCGGGCGTGTCGGAGAAGGAAAACAATGAGCGAGGGCGGAAGAAGGGGCAGATCGACCGGCAGAAACACAGCGTAGCGCGCGGAAGTGGTCGCGAGCGCCGCGCAAATGCCGGAGAGAGGACCAAGACCGGGCGAGGCATCCTCGATGACGGGCGCGAAAACCTCAAGAGCCGCGCGGGCGGGCACGGCCGCGCCCGCGATCATGGCCGGAATGCCAGCCTCCTCAAGAATTGAGAGCGCCTGCACAGCTAAAGGCCTGCCCGCAAACTCCAGGAGCGCCTTGTCCCGGCCCATGCGACTGGATTGGCCGCCCGCGAGCACGAATCCGACGGCATCAAGCCGAGCCGTGGAGGTTGCGGTTTCCGTCCTCTCTTCTCTCAAGCTATCCAAGATTCGCGGAGGCCAGTTCATCGCCTGGATCGGGCGGGCGGTCTGGGGCGTTGCGCAGAATCTCCAGGAAATCCACTTGATCCACGCCTTGCGATCTTCGCTTGAAAAATGCCTCGGCGGTTTCCACCGAACTGATCTTCTGCGCGACCGCGAGGGAGACCCACTGGTTCAGCGTAACGCCATCTGCTTCAGCGAGCTTTCGAGCCGCATTTCCCAAGGATGGAGGCAGCTTGACCGGAATGGTTGCCTTATTCATTTCAGCACCTCCTCCACAAAACTCGCGGGACTCACAACAAACATAACCGATTAAGGTTCGAGGTTCCGTCCCTCCCCGCGATAAGGCTGCGGAAAGGATTGGGCGCCCGTTCATTTTTTGGTAGTCAGACCTGGGCCACCTGCCCTTTCATTTTGCGCGATGACTCCTCTCTTTCGCGCAACTTCTTGCATTGTCTTACGATCTATCCCGGCGAGGCATACTTCCAGCATAATCTTTGCTTCCTTATGGCCCTGCTCAGCAGCTTCACCAAACCAGTACTCTGCCTCTTTCAAATCTTCCGGTATTCCGAGGCCGTTGTAATACAGTTTGCCGAGCATAAACTGCGCGGTAGCCATTCCCTGGCTTGCAGCCTTGTAATACCACTCTGCGGCTTCGCCAAGGTTCTTTTGTACTCCCTTTCCTTCGGCAAGCGCTTCTGCCAGAAAGGATTGCGCAATGATCGAATTCTGCTCTGCAGCTTGACGAAACCAGTGTGTTGACTCGACGAGATCTTTACCTACGCCACTACCGTCACCATATGCCACGCCGAGGGCAACCTGCGCATCAACGTGGTTCTGTTCAGCAGCCTTCCGGAATAGACCCACGGCGGCTGACCCATCTTCAGGAACACCCTCTCCATACTTCAGCATCCCGGCAAACTGGAATTGAGCTTCTACAAGATCCTTTTCAGAGGCTCTCCTTATCCATGTTGCCGCGGCTTCTATGTCTCTTTCTGTCCCCAGCCCATCCCGGTATGCAGTTCCGAGCCAAAATTGTATCCCTGGGTGTTGTGGGTCAAGGTCTGCTGCACGCTGAAGGCATCGGAAAAACTCTCCCAGGGATGCTCGAAATTCCGTAATGGGAAGATTCTTGGGAACCGCGTCATACAGTTTCTTTGCTTTTTGAAACCATACTTCCGCGTTTTCTTGAGAAACCAAGTCGTCTAATCCACGCTTCGCGATGACTGCCGTTCCTCTGCGTGCGAGCGCGGTCCGATTCGAGGAGACACGGGCGATTTGGGTATTTATCTCGCTCATTAGCCTCTGTTCTTCCCCTCTGCGTTCTTAACCTGCTGCCTCGCCACATCTATGCGCCCATTAACGGTGGTCACCATATCCGCAATCAGATCGCGTCCCTCCTTCTCCGCCTGATCCACCTTTACTTTTAACTTAGCCATATCGGTCTCGGATATTTTCGCAATCTCCAATTCAATCGCAGCGGTGCGGTCCCGAACCTGTCTTAGCTGGCGTAGTATCCGAACCAGGTCCACGCCTACTCCCGAGCCTTGAATCATATCAGGACTGTTTTCAAGGTCCGCAAGAATCCGCCGGAGTGCATCTTCATTCCCTGCCACATACGCGGCGTTGACCTCCTTCATCAGACGCTCGCGCCGTGCTCGGTCCGCTTCATCGGTCGCGGTATCCGGGTGAACCCGTTTGGCGGCTTCGCGGTAGAGTTTCTTCAATTCGGGTGAAGGCGTAAAGGGTTGAACATCCGCTGCTTCACCATGAGCCGCAGAATATGCCTCCTCTGCCTGCGTGCGCGCTTCTGCCGCCTCGGATTTTGCTTCACGTGTACCTGCCTGCTCGGCGCGGAGCTCAGCGAGCTGCGCGTTCCATTCGTCGAGTTCGGCGTAAAGTACCCCTACCCGACGAAGATACAGGCCCTCGAAGGATGCGAGCTCTGCTTTCAGGCTGGCGAGAGCCAACTCTCTGTCTGCGAGCTCAGCTTCGAGCCGCATCAGTTCCTCCCGCTTTGCTGCGAGCTCTTCCTCTTCCGGCGTGAGTTTTCGGACAATCTCGAGCGACATTAGTTCGTTCCACATTCGTGCTGAAGGTCTTTCTGTAGGCCCGCAGGGAGCTCGCCGCTCCTTACTGATGCCTCAAAATCATCAGAAAAAACAGTGAATTGCTTATCCTTGCCTACTGGATCACCTAATTTATGAACGCAGAACGTATAGTACATACCCCCAGGACCGAGTCGTAAATCGAGCGCCGAATGGTTCTCGCTCCCTACGAAGGCGCTCACCAGATAGCAAAATGTCACTTCTTCTATTGTCACGTCCTCAATGTCCCCCGGATCTAAGGATCCTTCATACATCGTATCGACTGAGTTCTGTACTGGTCGCCCCAGGTCTCGTTTAGAAGGCTTGGGGCACGATCTTATTTACCGACCTCCTCAAGGAAGCGAATGAGCGACTCGATGCCCAATTCGAAGTTTTTCAGGTTGAACTTCTCGTTGGGCGCGTGAATGCTGTCGTCGGGTAAGCTGAAGCCCATCATCACGCTGGGCAGGCCGAGATGATGATCGAAGTCACCGACGATGGGAATGGAACCGCCGGAGCGGATGAAGACTGTGTCTTTGCCCCACACCTCATGCAGGGCGCGCGTAGCCGCCTGGATGTAGCGGTTGTTCACGGGAATCAGGCAAGGGTCGCCGGAGTGAATCAGCCGTACCTCAACATCGACGCCGATGGGGGCGATCTTTTCCACGTAGCTCTTGTAGAGTTCGAAGGCCTTGGCCGGGGTCATGCCGGGAACCAGGCGCATGGAGATTTTGGCTGTCGCTTTGGCAGGGATGACGGTTTTGGCGCCAGCGCCGATGAAGCCGCCAGGGATGCCGTGCACCTCGACCGTAGGCCGCGCCCAGGTGCGTTCCAGAACGCTGTAGCCTTCCTCGCCGACCAGTTGCTTCGAGCCCACTTCGGCTTTGCGATATTCCTCCTCGTCGAAGGGAAGGCTCTTCCATGCGGCCAGTTCCTCGGGGCTGGGAGGAATGATGCCGTCGTAAAAGCCGGGGATGAGGATGTGACCCTGCTCGTCTTTGAGTTTGGCGATGATGTGCGCGATCGAGACGAAGGGATTGGGCGCAGCACCGCCATACATGCCGGAGTGCAGATCGGTTTTCGCGCCGCGCACTTCGAGCTCGGTATAGATCATGCCGCGCAGACCCACACAGAGCGTAGGCAGGCCGGGCGCAAAGAGCTCGGTGTCGGAGACTAGCGCGAAATCGGCCTTGAGGTCGGCGGGCTTTGAAGCCACATATTGCGCAATTACCTCTCCTCCCACTTCCTCATCGCCTTCAAACAGGACGCGGACATTCAGTGGGAGCGAGCCGTTGGCGGCGAGCAGGGATTCGAGGGCCTTGACCTGCGCCCATATTTGCCCCTTGTCGTCAGCCGATCCCCGTGCGTAGAGATTGCCGTTGCGCTCGGTGGGCTCGAAGGGGGGCGAGAGCCACTCGTCGAGGGGATCGGGCGGCTGCACATCGTAGTGACCATAGATGAGCACTGTTGGCTTTCCGGCGGCGTGCAGCCAATCGGCATAGACCAGCGGATGGCCTTCGCCCTCAATCAGGCGCCCATTCTCCAAGCCGATGCGCTTCAGTTCGGCGAGCAGCGCTTCGGCGGCCTTGCGGCAATCGTCTTTGTGCTCGGGATCCGTGGAGACGGACGGAATACGCAGCAGGGCCTTCAGTTCATCGAGAAAACGAGGGTGGTTTTGGCGGGCAAATGCAACGGCGGAAGAAGACATGAAATCGCTCCCTTCAAGAATCAGACAGATGAGAGTATAGACCGGCGAGGCGGCCCAACGTATCGTCCCCGACGGCGAATTGCATTTTGTTCGAAAAGCTCGCTCGTCAGCAGTAAAATGGCTCGCAAATCGATATTGCGAAATTGGATCGGAGTCCAGATGCAGACCTCGAAGAAATGCGCCCTCTGGGGCATCGCAGCCATCGCGCTTCTGGCGATTGCTGCCAGCGGGAAGGCTTGGGCCGCCCAGAGTAGTGGCGACGCCTCCCGTCCTGCAACACAGGGCTCGAACAGCTCCCGGCCTGAATTGAATCTCGAAATCGAAATTCCCAACGTTGAAGATGACGCGCTGCATGCGAAAGTGCCCGGAGCGAATGATCCCTGGCCCGAAGTCAATCTCAACGTGGTGGTGCTCAGCAAGCAGGGTGCCCCGCAGACCGTCGACGTTTCGGGATTCCAACTCTTCGAGGACAAAGCGGAGCGGCCGCTTCACTTTCGGGGTTCGGCGGATTCGCCGGTGTCGCTCGGCTTGCTCATCGACAGCTCCCACTCAATGGAAAAGCGCGGACCGGCGATCTCCGCTCTGGTTACCACGATCGTCAAGGCTTTGCCTGCCGGCAGCGAAGCCATGGCTGTTTTATTCGATGAAGAGGCCTACCTCGACCTCCCGTTTACGCCTGCTTCCGAGATTGACTACGCATTTCTGGACCGTGTGAACGCCCACGGCGGCACCGCGCTAAACGATGCAGTCGTCGTAGCGGAAAAGTATTTCGCCACCCACGCGCGATATGCAAGGCGAGCCATGATCTTGCTGAGCGACGGTGGAGACAACGCGTCAAAGTCGGACCTAGGGGATATTTTGCCCAGCCTGCAATGGCCAGGAGCGCCGACATTTTATTCGTTCCATATTCCCGACTCGCAGGCCTCGGGCGCCGACGCGAGGTTTGGGCGCATCGCCATGGAGATTCTCGCCAAGGAAGGCGGGGGTGTCGCGTTCACACCCAAAGAGAAGGACTTCGCTTCTGCGGCCGCTCGTCTCGCGGACATGATTCGCAGCCAATACGTTTTGCATTTTACGGCGGCCGACCCGGCGCGCGACGGCAAGGCGCACAAGCTGGAGGTGCGGCTCCCGATCAAGGACGTCCAAATTCACGCGCTTCCGGTCTATTACGCTCCCGCCAATTGAGGGTCAGTAGCGCGCGACTTTGGGATCTACCTCAACCGACCAGGCGTCGATGCCGCCGCGCAGCGATTGGGCTTTTTCAAAACCCTGCCGGCGCAGCCATGCGGTGACGTTCATGGAACGCACGCCGTGATGGCAGACGACGACCAGCCGCTCGTCCACGTCGAGTTCCTTGTGTGCGCGGGTTGGCACTTCGCCCATGGGAATGGGTAGGCTGTCCTCGATACGCGTGGTGGCGAACTCCCATGGTTCGCGCACGTCCACGAGCCGGGCGCCTTTTTCGCGCAGGATTTCGGCAGCTTCAGCGGGGGAGATTTCGTAGCTCAGCATGACTATAGTTTAGAGGCTGCGCCGCACGCCGCGGACTACCTTTAGCCGGTGACACGGGCAAAAAAGGTAAGCTAGAGACGGAGCGGACGCCCCTATGCAGAACGCGGTAAAGGTGTTGATCGCCGAAGACGAGCCCAACGCGCTGGCGGGCCTCGCGGAGTTGATCTCCGGTTGGGGATACTCGACCGAGACCGCGCGCGACGGCGTGGAGGCGTGGGAAAAGGCGCAGGCGTGGGATCCGGCGATTGTGGTCACGGATCTGAAGATGCCGCGCCTCGACGGCATGGGGCTGCTGGCCAAGCTCGCCGAAGGCGGCGTGGGCTTGAGCGCCAACATGGCCGTGGTGGTGCTCACCGCGATGGGGTCGATTCAACTGGCCGTCGAAGCCATGAAACTGGGCGCGTACGACTTTCTGCCCAAGCCCGTGGACGCGACGCGGCTGAAGACCATCCTTGCCAACGCCACGCGGCAGCGCGAAACCACGATCGAACTTGAGGTGGTGCGGAGGCGGCTGCGCGAATCGGGCGTGCTCGGTGCGCTGGTGGGCAGTTCGCCGCAGATGCGCG
>Ga0302189_10003024_pt1 | contig 13168 bp, 10 predicted proteins | sample II_Bog_E2_2_FD_194551 | JGI IMG/M metagenome (GOLD analysis project Ga0302189, IMG submission 194551) | Peat permafrost microbial communities from Stordalen Mire near Abisko, Sweden - II_Bog_E2_2 | ecosystem: Environmental > Terrestrial > Soil > Wetlands > Peat | place: Sweden: Abisko...
AACGAAACCACATCGGAGCGCAGGCCGGTCTTGTCTTTGCTCTCCTTTTCGATGGCTGCAATCGCGGCGTCGCGGGCCTTGAGAGCCTTGGCCTGGTCGCCGATGCCTTTGGCCGCGCTCTGCACCCGCGCCGTAACGTCCTCCATGCCCACCAGCACGTTCACTTCAAGGTCCGCAGACTTCATCTCCGCGTCCGGCGTGGCCGCGTAAAAGCCGTCGCGCAGATAGTCGTGCTCGGCCGTCGAGTTCTTCTGCAACTGGCCGCGCGCCACGTGGTGGTTGGTCAGCAGCAGCCCGTTGGGGCTGACAAACGAACCCGACCCGCCGTCGTTGAGGCGCACGCTGGCCAGGCGCAGATGGTCCAGCCAGGCCTGCGTAGGATGGAAGTTATACTTGGCCGCCAACTGCTTCAGCGGCGGGTTGTCAAAGGTCCACATGCCTTCTTCGGCGTGAATCACAGGCGCGGCGGCCATCAGCAGCGCAACCGGCAGTACAACGAAACGGAGATTGCGAACGAACATTTTTGAACCTCGTAAATGCAGCTTCTAGCTACTAGCTTCTAGCTTTTAGCTCGAAGCGCCGCGTTGAAACAATGATTGCCAAGAATCCAAAACGACTGAAAATGCCAAAGGCCTAAAGCTAGCAGCTAGCAGCTAGAAGCTAGAAGCTAATCCACCGGGAGATCCCCCGGCTCTGCCGGGGAGGCAGTAGCAGTTTGACATTTACGGGAGTCGATCCAGAAACTCCTTGAGGTGAGCCGCCAAGCAAACCCCAAGGAGAATCCAGATGGACGACTATGAAAGCTTAAGCCACTCGAAATGGGAGTGCAAGTATCACGTTGTTTTTATTCCCAAGTGCCGCAGGAAAGTTTTGTACGGCAATCTGCGTCAGCATTTGGGCGAAGTGTTTCACAAGCTGGCCGAGCAGAAGGAGAGCCGGGTCGTGGAAGGGCATTTTCAACCCGACCACGTGCATATGCTGTTGTCGATCCCACCCAAGTACGCAGTGTCATCGGTGGTGGGTTTTATCAAGGGCAAAAGCGCGATTCACCTGGCGCGGACCTATGGAGAACGCAAGCAGAATTACGCCGGGCAGAGTTTTTGGGCGCGCGGTTACTTCGTGTCAACGGTTGGGCGTGATGAGGCAACGATTCAAGAGTACATCCGCAACCAGGAAAAGGAAGACGAACGGATCGACCAACTGAATATGTGGAAATGACCCGCCACCGATAAGGTGGCTCAACCGAACCGGGGCCGCGTCAGCGTCCCCGCACACGCCGCTTCGAGCGGCTCACATAATCAAGCCCCCGGCTCTGCCGGGGGTATTGACTAGCTAGTTCTCCGGCATTACCAGCACTTCCACGCCGCTGGCCGCGTCCTTCTGGCGGAAGACCTGCTCGGTCGCCTTCTGGAACTCCTCTGGCCGGGCGTTGGGAATGTCGGTAAAGGATTGCGGATTGCGGTCCGTCAGCGGGAACCAGGAACTCTGCACCTGGACCATAATCCGGTGGCCGCGGCGGAAGGTGTGGAAGATGTCAGGCATGGTGAAGTTGATCTCGGTCTCTTTGCCCGGCGTTAACGCCTCCGGCTTCTCCCAGCTCGAGCGGAACTTGGCGCGGAAGGGTTCGCCGCGCAGCAACTGCTGGTAGCCGCCCATGTGCAGCGGCGGCGCGTCCAGAACCCGCTTGTTGCCCTGCGACGTGCCATCCGGGTCGGGATAGTTTTCCGGGTAAACGTCGATCAGCTTCACATCAAAGTCCGAGTCCGTGGCGGAGCTGGCAATCCTGAGTTTGGGCGAGATCGGCCCGGCGATGGTCACATCCTCTTCCAGCGGCTCGGTCTGGTAGACCAGCACATCCGGCCGGTAGCTGGCGAAGCGCTGATCGTCCACCATGTAGCGCTGCGGCACGGTGTCGGTGGTGTAGCCAACAAACGGCACCGGGCGGTTGGGATCGCTCAGGTACTCGTCCACGCCCTTGGCCTCGGTGGGCGGATCAAAGCTCAGCTTGCCGCCGGCGTGGAAGTAAAGCGTCTTGGCCGCGGCGGCCTTGGGAGGCCAGGCGTCCAGGTTGCGCCACACATTCGTGCCGGTCTCGAAGACCACCGCGTGCGGCAGCGCTTTGCCCTTGCCTTTCAAGTAGAACTCGAAGAACGGAAACTGCACGTTGGCGCGGAAGTACTCGCCGGTCTTGGCGTTGAACTGCGCATCGCCCAGGTGCGAGCCATCGCCGCGCGCCCAGCCGCCATGCACCCATGGGCCTTCCACCAGCGTCGCCGGCGTCTGCGGGTTGAATTTGCTGATGGCATTGAAGGTCCGATAGGGTCCGCTCAAATCCTCCGCGTCATACCAGCCGCCCACCACCAGCACCGCGCAGTGCACATTCTTCATGTGCCGCGACAGATCGCGCGCCTGCCAGTATGCGTCGTAAGTGTTGTGTTTGGCCTGGTCGTTGAAGAGCCAGTTGGAGCCTTTCAGGTAGAGCTTGTCGAGGTTATTGATGTTGCCCGCCTGAAGGAAAAACTTGTAACTGTCCGGCGTTCCGTAGTCGAAAGGGATGGTGGGTTTGGGAGTCTGCGGCCCATCTTGCGGATGAAAGAAAGGACCATAAAAGCCGAAGGTGGCCGAGAGCATGAACGCGCCGCCATGATAGGAGTCATCGTCGCCCACGAAGAGGTCGGTCATCGGCGCCTGCGGGCTGGCCGCTGCCAGAGCCGGGTGCGAGTCGATGATGGAGGCCGAGGTGTAGAAGCCCGGATAAGAGATCCCCCAGATGCCCGCCTTGCCGTTGTTGTTGGCCACGTGCTTGAGCAGGAACTCGATGGTGTCGTAGGTGTCCGAGGAGTCGTCCACGTCCTGGGGCGACTTCTTCACGTCGATGTGCGGACGCATCTCCAGGTATTCGCCCTCGCTCATCCAGCGCCCGCGCACATCCTGGTACACAAAGATGTAGCCCGCCTTCTCGAACTCCTCGGAGGGCCCGAGGCGGCGCGGATACTGGTCTTCGCCGTAGGGAGCGACGCTATAGGGCGTGCGCTCCATCAGGAACGGGTAAGGGCCGGCGGCGGCGTCCTTGGGCACAAAAACAGAAGTAAATAGCCGCTTGCCGTCGCGCATCAGGATGCGGTACTCGTACTTGGTGTAGTGGGCGCGGACGTACTCTTCCCGGAGCGCGTCCGGCGCCGGCTGCTGGGCGCGAACCAGGGGGAAGGGAAGGGCAAGAACGGCCAGAAAGGCGAATAGAACACGATACGGATTCAGCATCTTCGACAAAATCTCCTGAGCAACCAGACTACTCCAGCAGGGCGTAAGCTCAGCAAGGGGACTCATGAACAATCCGCAGCAACATCTGGAGCAGGTCGCCATGCTTCTCCGCGAACAAACGACCCTTTCGCTGGCCACGACCGGCGAAGACGGCGAACCCTGCGTGTCGCCGCTCTTCTACATCGTGGATGAAGAACTTTCGCTCTACTGGCTCTCTTCCCAGAGCAGCCGGCACAGCCGGAACCTGCTCAGAACGCCCCGCGCAGCCGCCACAGTCTATGGCAACGCCACTTGCTGGCAGGAGATTCGCGGCGTGCAGATGCGCGGAGCCGTCAGCAAGATCACCGAGCCGAAGCGCCGCGCCGCGCTCGTCAAAGCCTACTGCGAACGATTCCAGCTTGGAACCGTCTTTCGCATTGCCATTCGCCGGAGCGCCTTGTATCTCTTACAACCGGATTTCTTCCGCTTCATCGACAACGCGCGCGGCTTCGGCAGCAAAGTTGAACTCGCGCGCCCGGCTCAAGGCTGGACTCTCACCCGGCCAACGGCTTGAAGCCTTCTCCCGGAGCAGCCCGACTCGCTGCTGCAAGTTGCGCCTGCAATGAACTCGCTAACTTGCTAACTTGCGATCACCGCGAAGCGGTGGCTAACCTGCTAAAGGGTAAACCAGTCCTCGCGAGTTTTGACGAAAGGATGGAGAAGACCCAAATCTCAATCAGTTTTGTTCATGAGGAGCGATGCCCGCGCCGCCGCCGTCTGGCTCGATCCTGCCGCAGATTCGCCCTTGGTAATTCATTCGAATTTCAAGCGGTCTTCATCATTTCCTGACGGGCCTGCGCTTATAAACGTCCTTAGTACGTCTTGCGCAAAACATGATCAGTATGAGTCTTGACAGGGTGAACAAAGAAGTTCATCATCTTCCCAAATTGGCCTACCGGCTGAAAAATTTTGGCCTACCGGCCGATAATGTCAAACGAGAAATCCGTATTGCGGATTTCCTACACCGGTATCCGGCTTTCCTCGACTTGGTTCCCTGGACTAACCCATCCGGCGTTGATTGGCAGGTACGTTATGGTGGTCAAAACGCAAAGCAAGGGACGCGGAGTCACCGGACTTCATGTGGGCGTTAACAACGTCCGGCGATATTTTCCAAAGAGCATATCGAGTGTTGAATTGGTACTCGATCATCTCCAGATTCAATGTGGCCTGAAACCTGATTTCTGGCAGGGTGAGCCGGAGATCTTCGATCCCCGGCTGTGCGCATGGCTGGAATCCCGGCATATGCACACAAAACTGGATCGGGCTTCCGTCCCCCTGGCGATGATTCCCGAAGGGAATAACTCCTTCCGGCTGCAACCGGTCCGACTGCCCGGACAGATCCAGGCCAGACCGCACCCCGCAGCCGTGGCCTGAGGTCGCAGCGCACGCCCCTGCCTCGCGTCAGCCGCGCCGGTTCGTTGAAGCCGCGCGGCTGAGGGCGGAGTGGAAGTGTGTCTCTTCGCGCGTTCTTAACCAGCGCACTTTCAGTCATCCCGGCGGCTTTCTGTTCCCTATTCCCTATTCCCTGTTCCCTGTCTGTTGATAAACTCAGAAGTGCCATGACCAGCACCCAACTGCAAAACGACATCGAGCGCCACTTCGCCGCCGGCCCCAAAGCCATCGACGATCAGACCGCTATGGAGGTTTTTCTCCTGTTCCGAGCGGCTTTGGAGAACGGCGAAGTGCGCTCCGCCTCGCCCGACCCCGCCTCGCCGACGGGCTGGCGCGTCAACGCCTGGGTCAAACGAGGCATTCTGCTCGGCTTTCGCCTGGGCGTCCTGACGGAGTTTCCCGCCGCCGGCTTCTCCTTTGTGGACAAAAGCACCTTTCCGATGCGCCACTTCAGCTCGGGGGACGGCGTGCGCCTGGTTCCCGGCGGCTCCGCGGTGCGCTCCGGGGCTTATGTGGCCCGCAGCGTCGTCTGCATGCCACCCATGTACATCAACGCCGGAGCCTGGGTGGACGAAGGCACCATGGTGGATTCGCACGCCCTGGTCGGCTCCTGCGCTCAGATCGGCCGGCGCGTCCATCTGAGCGCCGCGGCGCAGATTGGCGGCGTGCTCGAGCCGGTCAACGCCTGCCCGGTGGTCATTGAAGACGACGTGCTGGTGGGCGGCAACTGCGGCGTCTACGAAGGCGCCATCGTCCGCAAGGGCGCGGTGCTGGCCGCGGGAACCATCCTCACCCGCGGAACCCCGGTCTTCGATCTGGTCAACGGAGAAATCCTGCGCGCCCAGGGCGAGATGCCGCTCATCATCCCGGAAAATGCGGTGGTGGTCCCCGGCTCCCGCGCCATCGCTCCCGGCAAAGGCCACGCCTTGAGCCAGGAGTGGGGCCTCAGCCTCTACGCCCCGGTGATCGTAAAGTATCGCGATGATAAGACGGACCTGAGCACCACGCTCGAAGACCTGCTGCGATGATAGTCGGTCCCAAAGCCATAACTCTAAGAGACAGAGACTGGGGCGAGAATTTGCGTGTTGCGGGTTTTCTGGCAAAGCCACCCGGCTGTATCGGCGTCGAGTGGTCTTGAAAACAGGTAACCCTGAATGTATTTGCAGCCTAACTGGCGCAGGCTGCTTAACTGCGCTTCGGTTTCGACGCCTTCGGCGATGACCTTCATCCCGAAGGAGTGTCCCAGTTCCAGAATGGCCTTTACGATGTTCACGCTGCCGCCTCCGGCGTCCAGTTTGCTCACGAAGGAGCGATCAATCTTGAGAATGTCGAAGGGAAGCCGCTGTAGGTAACTCAGCGAGGAATAGCCGGTTCCGAAGTCGTCGATTTCCAGCCGGATGTTCATCCTCTTCAGCCGGTTCAGGGCAGCGAGCGTCTGCTCGGCATCTCCCATGATGGAGCTTTCCGTCATCTCCAGCGCCAGCGCCTCGTGCTTCAGTCCGCTTTCGGCCAGCGCCAGTTCAACATCCTCCGTCAGGCGGGGATCGCTCAACTGCCGGGCAGAAACATTGACGCTGATGGTCAGAGGAGGATCGGGAGCGAAGCGCACCTGCCATTCGGCCATCTGCCGGCAAGCCTCGCGCAGAACCCAGCGGCCCAGAAGGACGATCAGGTCGCTTTCCTCGGCGATGGGAATGAACTCGCTGGGGGCGATAAGCCCGCGTTCGGGATGATTCCAGCGAACCAGCGCCTCAAAGCCGCGGATGCGCAGATCGGCAAGCGAGACGATCGGCTGGTAATACACGACGAGCTGATTCTCTTCGATGGCTTTGCGCAAGCCGGTTTCCGTCTCGAAGCGGGTGACGGCCTGCTCCCGCAATCCATCGTTGAAGAATTCGAAGCGCGCCTTGCCGTTGGTCTTGGCGTGATACATCGCGGTGTCGGCGTTGCGCAGCAGGTCTTCGGGGGTGCTGCCGGCCGTGCTGAGGGCGATTCCGATGCTGGCGGAGACAAATATGCGGCGCCCCTCGATGTGAAACGGTTCCCCGATCCGCTCCAGGATGCGCGCGGCGACAATCGAAGCCTCCTGTTCGTGTTGAAGATGGCCAAGCAGGATGGCGAACTCATCGCCGCCGATCCGGGCCACGATGGATTGCACGGGGCCGCTCAGGCGGGCGCTGGCGCGGATGCTGGCGCGCAGACGTCCAGCGACATCGATGAGCAGCTCATCGCCGGACGCGTGTCCAAGGCTATCGTTGACCATCTTGAAATGGTCGAGATCGATGAACAGAACCGCGAAAAGAGTCCCTTGCCGGCTGGCGCTCTCGATAGCCGACTCCAGGCGGTCGAGAAAGTAGAGGCGGTTGGGGATGTGCGTGAGCGGGTCGGCTATTTTGGCTTCCGTCACGTCCGTCTGCGAGCCGGCCATGCGGATCGCTTTGCCGGATGCATCCCGGATCGCGATGCCGCGACTCAGCGTCCAGATATAGCCGCCGGATTTGTGTCGCATGCGATATTCGCTCGTGAACTCCGCTGTCTTGTTCTCGCAATGCGCGGCAATCTCCGCGCGTACACGCTCGCGATCATCGGCATGGATATGGCTGAACCACTCTTCCGGTCCAGACCACTGTTCGCTCTCCGCGTAGCCGAGCATATGGTTCCAGCGCGGAGAGAAGTAGATTTTGCCGGTCATCAGATTCCAGTCCCAGAGGCCGTCGTTCGCGCCTCGCGCCGCCAGGGCATAGCGCTCCTCGCTCTCCTCAAAGGACTGGAGCGCTGCTTTGAGCGCTCCTTCGCGCGATTCGATTTGCGAGAGCATCTCGTTGAAGGAATCCACCAGCAGGCCGGTTTCAGCGCCGGCGTGGATGTCGGCGCGGATCGAGTAGTCTTTGCCGGTCGATATGTGGTGCGCGACAGCGGCCAGGCGCACCAGGGGATCCGCAATGAAGCGCGCCAGACGCAAAGAAACCAGAAACGAGGCAAGAACGGAGAGAAGAAGGGCAAGAATCGCGATCTTCGCGTATGCAAAAATCTCCGCGCGGAAATCGCGCAGATCGAAGATCAGCGCAATGGAGCCGATGCGTTCCCCGCTGAGAAGCACTCCACGGAAAAGCGTGAGCGAATCACGTTCAAAAGAGGCTCCGTCGGGACGCCGCGCCGGAAGGCTGAGAGTGCGTGGGCTGCCTTGTCTGCGGTATTCGGCAAAGATGCGCCCTTGGTTGTCGTATAAGCAGGCGACAAGCAGATGTGGTTCGATGGCCAATGCGCCCAGCATCGCTTTGGCCGTCCCCTGATCGTTGAATGCCAGCGAAGCCGCGGTATTCGCTCCAAGGGTGTCGGCCAGGGCGGTCAGTTCGCGTACCGCGTTCGCTCGAAAGCTCTGGCGCTCGTAGATGGCGAAGTCCAGCGACGCCAGGACGACGGCAATCCCACTGGCGGTGAGGATCAGGATAGCCAATTTGATTCGGATGGATAAGTTCCGGATATGCATCGCTTCACCTCCCCGCGCCTGTCCCGTTGCCGCGAATCACCGCCGTGGCGAGAAGCAGCAACTGGGAACTGATTTTCAGATGAGACAGATCGGAGGCTGCGAGGTTGATGTCAAAGCGGATCTTATTCTCCTTAAGATGGAAGCGGATCATCCCGCCGTCCGAAAGGAAATTGGCGGACTCACCCACGGTCAGCATTGGCTGGCCGCGCAAGCGCCTGAGGACTGCGGCCTGGCGTTGCGCCTGGTCACGGCTGAGGAAGACGATGTTGCAGCCCTGTAGCTCCAGTGCCGGGCTGAGCAGCCGGACGCGGAGCACGCGAGAGCCGATGAGCTTGCCCTCCACAGTGCTTTGTACGTCCGCCTGCCGCGGCTCGTCGTCGAAGATGCAGAGAATGAGGGATGGATTCCGGGCGTCGAGGGCGCCGTCAGGCAAGTCGATAAACTGCGCAAAATGAAACAGAAACGCGGCTTTGATCCGGTACTCATCAGCGGCAGCCTGCGCGCGGGCAGGCTGCCGCGTTCCTGAAACGAGCAGAATCAGGCAGAGAAGTATGAAGATCCGCTCTAAAACGCGGGTTCGCTCGGAGGATATTTCCGTTGCCGGTTTATGGCCTTCTCGATACAGAAGCTGCATCTTCGCATCCCTGCATGGTTCGCCTGCCTTGGAACGGGACCGCAAATCATGGGAAAGCGGGCCTTTATCCCGCCTTTGAGATCCACCAATGACCCTGGAACCAGGAAGTGGCGCACAGGTCGCCGGGCGATCCGCCGTCAGGCGGAGTTCGCGCGGATTACCCAATTCCTCGCTCTGCTGTGCCGTGCGCATATCAGCTTCAAGAAATCTTATCGACAGTAAAGAAGAATCCGAGAGAGCCGACGCGGCCAGACGGAACGGCAGGCCAATCCAGCCACTGGTTACTGCCCATGCAAAAGCGGCTTCGATCAGCCATCCAGCCTGATCGAAGCCCCTTCCGTTGAATCAATGATTTATGTATGGGTGCCCCATCCTTCGCGTACTTTGCGAAGGGTGGGAGACTACATCCTTACCTGGCCTTAGGTCCAGCCGCGCGGATCGCCTCTGAAGCATCGAACTGCTTGAAGTTCGCCTCGAAGCGCGCCGCTAGGTCGGCAGCCGTCTTGTCGTAGGCTTCCTTGTCGGTCCAGGAGTTGCGCGGGTTCAGAATCTCCGCCGGAACCTCCGGGCAGCTCACCGGAATACTCAGCCCGAAGGCCGACTCGGTGACAAACTCCACCTTATCCAGCCTCCCGTCCAGCGCCGCATTCACCAGCGCGCGCGTGATCTTCAGGCTCATGCGCTTGCCCACGCCGAACTTGCCCCCGCTCCAGCCGGTATTCACCAGCCAGCACGAAGCCCCGTGCTGCGTCAGCCGCTTGCCCAGCATCTCCGCATACACGCGCGGCGCCAGCGGCAGGAAGGGCGAACCAAAGCAAGCCGAGAACTCCGGCTCCGGATCAACGACGCCCAACTCGGTCCCGGCCAGCTTCGCCGTATACCCCGACAAAAAGTGGTACATCGCCTGATCCGGCGTCAGCCGCGCGATCGGAGGCAGCACGCCAAACGCATCCGCCGCCAGGAAGAGCACGTTCTTCGGATGCCCGCCCACTCCCGGAATCACCGCGCCCTCAATGAAGTCCACCGGGTAAGCCGCGCGCGTATTCTCCGTCAGATGAATGTCAAAATAATCCGGCTTGCGCGCCGCATCCAGAATCACATTCTCCAGCACCGACCCAAAGCGAATCGCCCGGAAGATCTGCGGCTCCTTCTCCTCGGTCAGGTCCACGCACTTGGCATAACAGCCGCCCTCAAAATTGAAGACGCCCGTCGGCCCCCAGCCGTGCTCGTCGTCGCCGATCAGCCGCCGCGCCGGGTCCGCAGAGAGCGTCGTCTTGCCCGTGCCCGAAAGCCCGAAGAACAGCGCCGTCACCCCATCCGCGCCCACATTCGCCGAGCAATGCATGGGCAGCACGTCTTTGTTCGGCACAATGAAATTCATCACGCCGAAGATCGATTTCTTCATCTCGCCGGCGTATTTTGTACCGCCAATCAGAATAATCTTGCGCGTAAAATCCGCCAGAATGAAGGCGCTCGTCGCTGTCCCATCCCGCTCCGGCACCGCCTGAAACTCCGGCGCGGCCACCACGGTAAACTCCGGCACGTGAGTCGCCAACGCCGCCGCATCGGGCCGGACAAACAGATCGCGCACAAAGAGCGCGTGCCAGGCATACTCGCTGATCACCCGGATCGGCAACTGGTACGCCGCATCCGCCCCGCAATACAGATCCTGCGCAAACAGCTCGCGATCCTTCAGGTGCTCCAACACCCGCCCCAGCAGCGCCTCAAACTTTTCCGGCGCGAACGGCTTGTTCACCTTGCCCCAGTCGACAACATTGTGCGTCACCGCGTCATCCACGGTGAACTTGTCCTTGGGACTGCGCCCGGTGCGCGCCCCGGTCACGGCCACCAGCGCGCCATTGGCCGCCAGTTGCCCCTCGCCGCGCTTCAGCGACGTCTCCACCAGCTCCGCCACAGACAGGTTGGCATGCACTCGCGGTCCCGCCGCCAGCGCCTTGACAGACTCCACCACAGAAACTTCCGCCATCGAGAGAACTCCTTTTGCGTCTGGAAAGTTTAGAAATGACCTATGAACTATTGTGTCACCCGGACCGCATGGTGGAAAAGGGGGCCTGCCGCGGGGATCTGGGATTCTTTGGCCTCTGGCCTCACCGCGCCATCAGCACCAGCAGCCAGCCATTCAATCCGGCAATCACCACAGCGGTAAGCCAGGCCAGCGCCTTCAGCCAGCGGGCGTTGACGAACTCGCCCATAATCTTGCGGTTGCCGGTGAAGAGTACCAGCGGCACCACGGCAAAGCTCAGCTGCAGCGAGAGAATCACCTGGCTGAAAATCAGCAGCTTCTCGGTGCCCTGCTCGCCGGTGAACGCCACCACGATGATGGTGGGGATGATGGCCAGCGAGCGCGTAATCAGCCGCCGCAGCCACGGCGAAACCTTCAGGTGGATGAAGCCCTCCATCACCACCTGCCCGGCCAGCGTGCCGGTGATCGAAGAGTTCTGCCCCGATGCCAGCAGGGCGATGGCGAAGAGCGTGCTCGCAGCGGTCACGCCCAGCAGCGGGCTGAGCAGCTTGTAGGCGTCCTGGATGGCGGCCACGTCATACAGCCCACGACGATGGAAGACCGCGGCGGCGACGATCAGGATGGCGGCATTCACAAAGAGCGCCACCGTGAGCGCCAGCGCGGAGTCGATGTTGGCCATGCCGATGGCCTCGCGCTTGCCCGCCGGCGTGCGCTCGTACTTGCGGCTCTGCACAATCGAGGAGTGCAGGTAGAGGTTGTGCGGCATCACCGTCGCGCCCAGAATTCCGATGGCGATGTAGAGCATCTCCGGGTTGGTGACGATCGCGGCCGAGGGAATGAAGAGGTTATGCAGCACCGGCCAGTAGTCGGGGCGGGAGAGGAACATCTGCACGCCGAACATCCCCGCGATGGTGCCGATCAGCGCGATCACCAGCGCCTCAATGTAGCGGAAGCCCCAGCGCTGCATCAGGAGAATCAGCAGCACGTCGAGGCTGGTGATCAGCACGCCATAGAAGAGCGGAATGTGGAAGAGCAGGTTCAGGGCAATGGCCGAACCGATGACCTCGGCCAGATCGCAGGCGGCGATGGCGATCTCCGCGCCGATCCACAGCGCGTAGCTCACCCTGGGGCCGTAGCTCTGGTGGCACATCTGCGCCAGGTCGCGTTCAGTGGCAATGCCTAGCTTGAGCGAGAGGCTCTGGAGCAGAATCGCCATCAGGTTGGAGGCCATGATGACAAACAGCAGCGTGTAACCGAAGCGCGATCCGCCGGCAATGTCGGTGGCCCAGTTGCCGGGGTCCATGTAGCCCACCGAAATCAGGAATCCGGGACCGAGAAAGCCTAATAGCCGCCGCCAGTAGTGCGGCGAGCGGGAGATGCGCACCGTCGCATGAACCTCCGGCAGCGAGGGCACCTGGTGCTCTGGACCCGGCGCGAGGCCGGGGATTACCGGCAATATGGGTTCAGCAATTGTGCTCATACAAAACCAGTATGCCACAAGTTGTTAACTATAGTTAATATTTAATCTTAAATTTAATTACATGAGGATGCTGGGTGCCCCATCCTTTCAGCGTTTTGTGCTGAAAGGGTGGGAAACGACGATCATGATCCCTCCCATTGAGTTACAACATTCACGAGGTTTCCGGCCGCAGCCAGACCGCCTCGGCAGCCGGATGGCCCAAAATGGCAGTTCCCGCAGGCAGCTCAATCGAAACGGTTTGGTCGTAGTTCTTCCGAAGCAAGCGCAGGCTCTGGCCGGGGCCGATTCCATGGTGATGCAGAAACAGCAGCAGCTTGTGGTCGCGCTCGTGCAGGCTGACGACGACGTAGCGCTGGCCCTCGACGGCCTCCGACAACGGCGTCTCGCCGCGCTGCTTGCGCTGGGCCGGGCTCTCCGGCAGCACCTGGTTGCCGTGCGGACAGGCGCCGCCCTCGCCCAGCTTCTCCCTGAGTTTGGCTTCAAAGGCCGGCGAGACGGCGTGCTCCAGCCGCTCCGCCTCCTCGTGAATCTCGTGCCATTCCATGCCGAAGATCTCGCTCAACATACGCTCGATGAGGTGGTGGCGCAGGGCGGTGCGATAGGCGGTCTCGCGGCCGGTTGCGGTCAGCCGCACGATGCCCCTCCCGACCTCCACAAAGCCGTCGCGCTTCAGCCGTTTCAGCGCCATGGTCACCGCCGGCGGCGAAACTTCCAGCCAATGCGCCAGCAGGGCCGGGATCACCTCGCGCCCCTCGGCCTCGGCTTCGAGGATGGCCTTCAGGTAGTTCTCTTTGGAGACGTAGAGGGCGTCTTTCATGGCTGGACTCCCTGTGCGCCGGTAAAAACCGGCGAGGTGTAGTGAATGAAAGTTTCATACAGGGAAGGTTT
>Ga0302189_10003028_pt1 | contig 13160 bp, 13 predicted proteins | sample II_Bog_E2_2_FD_194551 | JGI IMG/M metagenome (GOLD analysis project Ga0302189, IMG submission 194551) | Peat permafrost microbial communities from Stordalen Mire near Abisko, Sweden - II_Bog_E2_2 | ecosystem: Environmental > Terrestrial > Soil > Wetlands > Peat | place: Sweden: Abisko...
TATCGCTTCGGCGCGGGGCGGGCTGACACTAACTTCCGTAACCGACTATTGGAAGTCTCTCATGAGGCAGCCTTGCTCGCGCAAAGCTCGGTCGGTGCATTCGCTGTCGGTGCATTCGCTTTTGCAGCTGCGAGCCGAATTGAAGAGTTCATCGACGAACGGGAGCGCCTGACTCAAATCCGCCGCAAGCGCGCGTAAAATGGGTGCAGGCCCCCCCCCGCAGAAACTGAGGAATAAATGGGTAAGTCGTATCAAAAGGGTTGGGTAGTCTCCCGTGGAAAGAAGTGGTACGGGTACTTTCGCAAGACGGTATTCGACCCGACAACGAATCGGCAGAAAGGTGATGTCATCTCGGTAGTCCTCGGGCTGAAATCGCAGATGAAAGCGTCTGAAGCGCGCGAAGTACTCGAACGTGAATAACCAGGCCAACCGGACGGTCCGGACCAAACTCCGCCAGAGCGATGAACGATAGCTCTGTCACGTTCGGATGGTGTGTTCGGAACCGCTTTTTCCCTTCTCAAAGAGACGCACTGGAAGGAAGAAACAGCAAAGGTGAAAACTCCTCATCAAAAGGGATCTCATCGGTCCGTTCGACAGGACTCCTCTGGAGAATTTGGACAAGTTCACCCTGCAAGTTCACCTTAACACTCTGGCGAAAACCAACTCCAAGGACAGCGTGCTCCAGATCAGGGCTTACCTCCGCGACATCTTCGCGCAGGCGGTGGATCAGGACTTTCTCGTCAAGGACCCAGCTCGAAAGATCACGGTCCCAACTCAGCTGCGCGACACTGATCGGACGACCTTGACCTGGTTCCAGTTGCGAGGTGCGCTCTCAAAGCTAGAGCTGAGAGACCGCGTTCTCTTGGAACTTGACATGACGAATGCACTCCGTCCGGGCGAACTGTTCGCGCTCCGCTGGCAGTGTTTCAGCCACACCGGCGCAAAAGAAGGGGACAGTGAAAGACATTCAAGGCGTGCTCAGGCACTCCCGCATCGCAACGACAACTGACGTTTACATGCAGGAGATTCCGGAGAGCGTGCAGAAGACGGTCGACACCATCAGTGCCGAGCTTCGACTCGTTCCTAATTTGGAGGGGTCACGCGCTTGACGAGCGTTTTGCTACCAAATGCTACCAAACTGAAAAGTGAGGTATCTGCAAGTACTTGAAAATTTGGTGGACCTGGTCGGGATCGAACCGACGACCTCTTCCATGCCATGGAAGCGCGCTCCCAGCTGCGCCACAGGCCCATTACGTTGCGTGGGCGGTTGCTCGCCTTCAATTCTCGCTTAGGATTGCCCCCGCGTCAAACTCGACTCCGACCCACACCCTCAAATAGGATAGCTCTGACAAAAATTGACTGGCCAAATTGGAGCCCCATGTCGAAGCCGCAGACCACCGTCGTTCGCTCAAGAATCCGCAAACCTCGCCGGGCAGCTATGGTCGCCACGCTGCTTGTGATCGCATTCGCGACAGTGGCAGCCGCAGCGCAACAAGCTGGCGCCGCACCCTCCGGAGCGCAGCCGCCCGTAGCTTATAGTTCGGTCAACGAACTGAACGGAATCTTGACGCAAGTCAAGCAGACGGCGCAGAACATCCAAACCGATCTTGGAAAAGTTCGCATCGAAAAGTGGAAAACGGATGCCAACACTAAGAAGCAGGCGCTCTCTGACACCGACTCCATTCAGCGCAACCTGCAGACGACGCTTCCCGAAACAATAGCCCAGTTGAACAACTCTCCAGAGGACGTGGGCATCAGTTTCAAACTCTACCGAAATCTCGACGCCCTCTATGATGTCTTCGGATCGGTCGCCGAATTAGCTGGAGCGTTTGGATCGAAAGATGAAGCGCAGAGTCTAGGCAATGATCTGAATGAACTGCAATCCTCGAGGCGCGCATTTGGAGAGCGCATGCAAAAGCTCTCGTCCAGCAAGGAAGATGAGTTAACGCGGCTGCGCTCCCAGGTCAAAACTCTGTCGGCTGCCCCTCCTCCGCCGCCGAAAAAGATTGTTGTCGACGATACGGAACCGGTCAAGAAGCCGGTTAAGAAAAAAGCGCCGGGGAAGCCGAAGACCCCGGCGACAACGGCGCCTGCAGCCACTCCGCCTGCGGGCAGCTGATACTTAAAGTCAGAGGGGCTTGGTGCCTCGTTCGCGCTGGAGGCATCCACTTTTGTGCTACTTTCCCCTCCCCGCGAAATGCGGTAGCGTAGTAGCCAATTGGGCGTCGTCGCAACGAGGCACTCCACTTGTCTGAGACAACCGCAACTTTGTCCGCGGGAGACGTAATCGGCAATTACAAAATCCTCGGCCTGGCCGGAGCCGGTGGGATGGGAGTAGTTTATCGCGCGCTCGATTTGAAGCTGGAACGTACGGTCGCGCTGAAATTTTTACCCGACCATTTAATCTCGAGCCCTGAAGACAAGGACCGCTTCCTGCGCGAAGCACGATTCGCCTCGTCCCTCGACCATCCTAATATCGGTGTCATTCACGGCCTGGAAGAAACTCCCACCGGACGCACGTTCATTGTCATGGCCTACTATTCTGGCGAGACTCTGGCCCACAAGATGCGTCGCGGACCGATCCCGTTGTTGGAGGCCATCGACATCGCCATACAGATGGGCGAAGGCCTCGCCGCCGCGCACGCCGCGACCGTGGTTCATCGCGACATCAAGCCGTCGAATGCGATCCTCACGCAAGCTGGCGTCACCAAAATTGTGGATTTCGGACTGGCGCGGCTGGCTTCCACCGGGAGCACGCAGAGCGTCAGCACAGCGGGAACGATCGGCTACATGTCGCCAGAGCAAACTGTCGGCAAATTTGTCGACCAGAGGACCGACATATGGTCACTGGGGATCGTGCTCACCGAGATGGTCACCGGCAAGAATCCCTTCCAGCGCGATACGCCCGCGACCACCATTTACGCCATCCTCAACGATCCACCGCTGCCCATGGAGGCTTTGCCGCTCGATCTGCTGCGCGTCATCTATCGCTCGCTCTCGAAAGAGCCGGCAACCCGATACCAGAACTGCCGCGAGATGGTCGACGAGTTGAAGGAAGTTCGGGCGCGCGTGCACGCGCAGCTCGTAGCGACTGGCGGCTCGACCGCGAGTTCGGGAGGCACGGCATCTCGTCCGATATCGCGCCCCAGTTCTCGACCGCCCTCGCGTCCTTCCACCTTGACGGCCTCCGATTTGATAAAGCAGATTGAACAAGCTTCGCGTCCGGTCTGGGGCAACGCTCCGGCGCCAAGCCATTCGCCATGGGTGCGTTGGATCGTGGGCGTCAGCCTAGTCGTAGTCGTGCTAGCGGGCCTCTCCTTCGTTCCCGACGTCCGCGAGCGCTTGTCGGGATGGATTGGTCATACGGAAGAGCATATTGCCGTGCTGCCTTTCGAAAATGTGGGAGGCGAATCGGCAGCCACCGGCTCGGCTTCCAACGTGGCCGATAACGCCGCCGCGAACCAAGCCGTTTTCGACGGGCTGATGGATAGCCTCACCAGCAAACTCACCAACCTGGAAGGCGGGGATCAGGCGAGCAAGCAGTCGCTGTGGGTCGTCCCCGCGAGCGAAGTGCGTCGCCGTAAGATTACGGATCCCGCCTCCGCACTCCGAGATCTGGGCGCCACAGTCGTTGTCGAAGGCACTCTGCAACGCAACGGTCAGGCGATCCACATGACGGTGAACCTGGTGAACACCAAAACCATGCGGCAGATCGGATCGATTCCCCTGGATGATCAGGCAGGAGACTTTTCGACTCTGGAAGATGAGGCCGTTACACGCCTGGCCAAGTTGCTGCACGTGGACGTGACCACCGAGATGCTTCGCGCAACCGGCGGCGCGGCAAACGCGGGAGCGTACGAACTTTATCTGAAGGCGCTCGGCTATACGCAGCGTTACGACAAGCCGGGAAATCTCGATCTGGCGATTGCGGCGCTCAATGACGCGGTAAAGACCGATCCGCGATTTGCGCTCGGGTTCGCACAACTAGGGGAAGCGTACCGGCTGAAATACCAACTGGACAAGGATACGAAGTGGATCGATCAGGCTTTGGACGACTGCCAGAAGGCACAGCAACTGGATGATCGCTTGCCCGTCGTATTCGTGACACTGGGACACATCCACCTTAATACGGGAAAGTACGATCTGGCATTACAGGAATATCAGCGTGCGCTCCAACTCGATCCGCGGAACGCGGATGCGGTAATGGGCTTAGCTATGTCCTACGACAGCGCTGGGCGCAGCGCGGACTCCGAAGCGCAATATCGGAAAGCAATCGCTTTGCGCCCCGATTCGTGGGAGGGGTACAACCATTATGGCAGCTTTCTGGACGACAACCAGCGCTACGAGGAGGCGATTGCCCAGTACCGTCACGCCATTGATCTGACTCCAGACAATTCCCCTCTTTATTCCAATCTGGGATCGGTCTACATCGACATCGGCGATCCCAAGCGATACCCGGAGGCTGAGCGATGGCTGCAGAAATCGATTGCGCTGGAACCGAACTACCCCGCCTATACCAACCTTGGGTATCTTTACATTCAAGAGCGGAAATATGCAGAAGCTGCCAATGCCGTCGAGAAAGCCTTGCAAATCAATGACAAGGATTACCTTACATGGGGTAATCTGGCGATCGCTTACGCAGGTCTGGATGAAAAAGAAAAGGCGAGCCAAGCGCACGATCACGAAATCGCATTACTCGAAAAGGCTGCGTTACTAACGCCCCGAGACGCTATCGTGCAGTCTACTTTGGGACTGCTCTACGCTCAGAAAAAGTTGCGCGAGAGGGCCATTTCGCGCATACAATCGGCTCTCGCGCTTTCGCCCGACGATCCTCAAGTTCTGGAAGCGGCGGGTCAAGCATACGAAGACATGGGTGATCGTAGTCAGGCGTTACAGTTCATCGAAAAAAGCCTGCAAAAAGGTTATTCCCTCGCAGCCCTGAAAAACATTCCGGACCTGCACGAGTTGATGTCCGATCCAGCTTTTCGGGCCGCTGGAAAGTAAAACGCGCTTAGTGGGTCAATCCTTTGGAAAACCGCGAGTAGTTTGTCGATCCCAAGTAATGCCCGGTCACTTTAAAGAACATTTGTTGCACGTTCTCTAGCGAATCGAAATTCAGAAAAAGGAGACAGCCATGACAGCAGCCCGCCACATTCCAATCACCGATACCGTTTATACCATCGATATTGATTCAACCTTCACTGCCTCGCCGAAAGGTCTGATCGTGCAACAGGGCGACGCCGTTAATTTCCAGAATAACTCGGGAAGCACCGTTACAATTGAATTTCTACCGAATCCCCCAGGACAATCTGTATCTGGGAACATAACGATCCCAAACGGCAGCGGTGCCGGGTTTACCGCACCTAACTACAATGCCGCTGCAAATTATGACATTTATGTGGGAACAACCAAAGAAAGTGGTCCATATGCCATTCAGGTGGGAACCGGCCCTTTCTATATACAGCTTTATGACACCTCAGCGGGCATCATCACGAATCCCAGCCCGATCGTCATTCCGGTCGGTGGCTATTTGGAGATGATCTCCAGCGACCTCAACTACAACGTGAGTAACTGGACGCCGGCCGATCCCTTCTCACCGCCTCTTACCAGCGTTCAAGTGGGAGCCCCCAACAACAGCCCGCACCAGGAAAACACCGGCGACGGTTTGGATTACACCTACAAACTGACCAAGGCTACTCCGGGAGGGACCACTGGCAACGGCGGTGGAACAGTTAAGGTGAAAAGCGCTTAAGACATTTTCATGGCGCAAGAGACAAGAGCCGCCGCGACCCTCCCTAATCGCGGCGGCGTGAGTTACTTCGGTTTCCAAATTTGCTGCGATCCCCAACCACCTAAACCCTTCTGTGGGAACTCCCTACCCCCCGCCGGAGTCTAACCAACATAAGCGGCGAAGTTCTGGTTTTCCCTCGGGTTAGACGGTAAAACTTAGGCTTCCGCTTGCACATAACTCGTCGTATTATAAAGGGGAACGCCTGCATGGCAGGAGCCATCACGTTGAGTGATCTAGCCAGCGCAATCGGGGTCCGTACGGCGGAATCTGCTGTAATTGCAGAACTTAAGGCTGGCTCCGAAGAAGCATATTCCTGGCTTATCGGCGAGTTCCACCAGCCCATCTACGGGTTGGTCTACCGGATTATCAATGATCCGGCCGACGCTGCCGACACTACTCAGGACGTATTTCTCAAGGTTTTTCGCGGAATGAAACACTTCCACGGCGAATCCAGTTTGAAGACGTGGATTTATCGCATAGCGCTCCACGAAGCGGCCAATCGCCGACGCTGGTGGTTCCGTCATAAAGCGCAGGAAACGCCGATCGACCCTATTTCGACCGGAGATTGCGAATTCACGGGCGAAGAGCGGCTGGTCGACCCTGGCGAATCTCCGTTTGAAAAGTTTGCCCACGCCGAGGTGCGTGCGGCGGTAGACCAGGCGCTGCGGCAGGTTCCGGAACCTTACAGGACTGCATTAATTCTGCGTGACCTGGAAGAGATGTCGTACGAGCAGATCGCTGAGGTCTTGCAGATTTCGTTGGGCACGGTGAAATCCCGCATCACGCGGGGACGCGATGCGCTGCGTAAGAAGCTGGCTGCCTATGTTCGGGAAGTTGGTTCTGAAATGGGGCTGGCTGAACCCGCGGACACGAGTGTAAGACGGCAGAACGGCTCAAGCAAAATCGTAAAAGAGGGTTCGAGTGGTGGTAGAGAGGCTGAGGTGGCGTCATGAAATACGCTGAGATGGACTGCAAGCGTATCAAGCAGTTGTTCTCGCCGTATATCGACGGCCGCGTGAGTGGAGCAGAGATGCACGCCCTTACGCGCCATATTGAAGAGTGTTCCAATTGCCAGTGGGAGTACGCTGCAATGCAACGTACACAGCAGTTGCTGTCGGGCTTGGGTCCGAAGAAAGCTCCAGTGGACCTGGCTTTGAAGCTGCGGCTCGCGATTTCACGCGAAGCATCGCAAAAGCGGCGCCCGCGCTTCGAAGGCATACTGGTCCGGCTGCAAAATGAATTGAATGTCGTGATGGTTCCGGCGACGGCGGGGTTGGTAAGCGCGATTTTGTTCTTTGGGCTGCTCTTGGGCTTTTTTGCTCTGCCCGCTGAACTGCGGGCAAGCAGTGGAGATGTTCCGTTGACGCTCTACACGGGTCCACAACTGCAGCAGTCGGCGTTCGGCACATCGCTCGGCAACGTGGGCGACGATGCGTTGGTGATTGAAGCGTATGTCGATGCCAACGGACGGGTGGACGATTATCGAATCCTATCTAAGCCTGACGAGGCTAAGGATGTTTTGCCGGAGTTGAAGAACCTGCTGATTTTTACCACCTTCCGTCCGGCCCTTTCTATGGGACGGCCGACCACGGGAACCGCAGTCCTGTCGTTCTCGAAGATCAGCGTTAAGGGGTAAGGCGTTATCCCAGCTCGAAGATGGGATGACCCTTAGCCGGGCCGCGGCTGATTCGTGAGCGCTTTTCGGGTCTGCGAGCCCTTTCTGGGTTTGACCGCTAATTAGCTAGTTCGTACACTACTCCTTAGCTCATTTGTCTATGCTCGGGATCCGAAGCTTTTTTCTGTCACAATTCGCTGTTCTAGTTTTCGCTGTAGCCTTGGTAACGATCTTCTCTCCTCCGGCGGGGGCGCAGAACGCTCCCAATGTTTCTCTGGAAACCAGCGAGACGCTATTCACGGTATTAACCGCAATTAACACCTGCGGCTACGACCAGGAATTGAATATTTCCGATCCGCTGCGTTCCCAGATTCGACTGGAAGTAGGTAGAGCAGTAGAAAATACCGCTGGAGCCCATGATGTAATCGCGCCGATGTGCCTGTTTTATCGGCAGCACCAGGCATCGCAGCCCGCGCGTGACCTCTCGCAATATGTTTCGCTGGCGCTCTATTTGGAGGAAGCTCCGACCTTCACTTTGAAAGTCAAGGCGGCGGAATTGCCGCCCGACGCCGCGGTCGTCGCCGACTTCGTCCCATTGATGCTGAACTTCTACCAAAAATTAGCCTTGCACGCGATTTGGCAGCGCCATGCGGCCCGCTACACAGAGCTAACCGACATCTATCATGTGCCGCTCGCGAAGATGACCTTCGACACGGAAATATATTTAAAGATGCCGTCGTCCGGATACCTTGGCCGGCAATTTACCGTCTATCTGGACGCGATGGGCGCTCCGGGACAGACGAATGCCCGGCAATACGCGTCGGACTACTATGTGGTGATTTCGCCGACATCGAGCACCGCAATCAAGATGCAGCAGATTCAGCATACCTATCTGCATTATCTTCTCGACCCCTTGGCCATGAAGAATGGCGGGGCATTCGTACGCTTGCAACCGTTGCTGGAAGAAGTGAAGAACGCCCCCATGGACGAGGCGTTCAAGAGCAACATCTCTTTGCTTGTGACTGAGTGCTTGATCCGAGCCATCGAAGTGCGTCTGTTACCGGGAAAGACTCCAGAAACGGACCGGGCAAAAGAACTGGACGATGACGACAAGGAAGGATACGTTTTAACGCGGTACTTCTACGACGCATTGGGCAGATTTGAGAAAGATCCGGCAGGGATGCGTAACGACTACACTGACATGCTGGGCTCGATCGATGTGGGCAAGGAACGCAAGCGCGCGTCGTATATTCAGTTTGCGAGCGAGGCGGCGCCCGAACTGCTGCACCTGGCGGGGCATCCGGACGAGCATTTGTTGTTAAATGCGGAGCGGCGGTTGGCCGCGGGCGATCCGGAAACGGCGCAAAAACTCGCGCAAAAGGCCCTCGACGAGCAGGAGGAAGACTCCGGCCGTGCGCTCTTTATCCTGGCGGAAGTTGCGACCGTAAACCGGGACATGGATGGGGCGCGAAAATATTTTGAGCAGGCATTGCAGACCGCGCACGAGCCTAAAGTGATCGCCTGGTCGCATATCTATCTGGGCCGCATCTTCGACTTACGGGAAGATCGATTCTCGGCGCTCGATCAATATCGCGCAGCCCTGAATGTCGATGGCGGAACGCCTCCGGAGGCGAAGGTGGCGGCACAAAAAGGAATTGAGCAGCCGTACGAGCCTCCGGTGCCTAAGCAACCGGAGCAATGAACGGCTTGTGTAAGAATCGGTAAACCGAAGGCGGTTGCCGCTTGCTCAAAGAGATTTAGATTCGAAAATTTGCATTCTGGGAGACAGCATGAAAAAAGCAGCCCTTCTAGGAATAGGTCTTATGAGTTTCGCTGTTTGGGCGAGTGCTCAAACAAGCGGACAACCCGCGCAGACAACGACGCCCGCTGCGGGTCAGACGGCGCCAGCAACGGGTGCGACGCCAGGCGCGCCGGCAGCAAAGCGTCCGCCGCAAGCGAAGACACAGCCTGAATTTGACGCCTATAAACTGGCAGTCGCCAATACCGACCCAGCCGCGCTCGAGAAAGCAACGGACGATTTTGCCACGAAGTTTCCGGACAGCGAGCTCCGCATCCTGCTCTACAAGAACGCGATGCGCGCCTACCAGACGGCCAATAACGCCGAGAAGACGGAGGCCATGGGGCGGAAGGTGCTGAGTTTTGATGCTGACGATCCGGAGGCTCTGGTGACGGTTGCAGAAGTTATTGCTGAACGAACGCACGATTCGGATATCGACAAAGATCAGCGTTATAGCGAAGCCATTGGAATGGCGCAGAAAGCCACGACTACTGTAGATACCGATGTGCAGGTCCCTGCGGGCACTCCCCAGGACAAGATCGATGCCTACAAATCGCTGCTGCGTTCGAATGCTTACTCGATTCTGGGCACAATTCAATTCAAGAAGGACGATTACGCCGCGGCTCAGGAAAATCTGCAGAAGTCGATTGACGCGTACCCCAGCCAACCGGATCCAGTAGTCGTTCTGCGGCTCGCGCTGACCCTCGACAAAGAGCAGAAATATCCGGAGGCGTTGAAACTGGCAAACCGCGCCGTCGAGTTGACGCAAGACAACACCGCGATTGGAACTCCAGCGCGCCGGGAGCGGGACCGTTTGCAGCAGCTTACCGGCGCCGCCGCCCCAGCGCAGCCCGCGACCCCGCCCAAGAATTAGTCGCAAGAAAAGGAAGAGACGACGTTCGGCTCGTCTCTTCCCGCATCCAGGTCGAATACCGGATTGCGCTTCTGCAACAGTTCTTTCACGCGAAAAAAAGTCGCGGTCATAAAATTAAATTCACGGTCATCAAATTCAAGATCATCAAATTCAATATCTTCAAATTCAAGATGATCGAATTCAAGATCATCGAATTCACGTCAATAATTCAGGCTCTATGAAGTCTCGCGAAATCATGGCGCTGGAAGAGGTGTTGGGATACCACTTCCAACGCCGCGAGTTACTGGAGCAGGCTCTCACCCATAGCTCGCAAGCGCGCGAACTGGATGCGCTGGGGGCGGCGTCCTCCGCACCGCCAACCCCGCCTGCGGGCGACAACGAAATGTTGGAGTTTCTGGGAGACGCAGTACTTGGCCTGGCCACCAGCGAAACTTTGTTTCAACGCTTCCCTTCTTTTCAGGAAGGACAGCTTTCGAAGTTGCGCGCACACCTGGTGGGCCAGAGGCACCTACTTAGAGTTGCCGAGCGCTACGAGATTGGCCACTACATGCGGCTGGGGCGCGGCGAGGAAAAAAGCGGGGGCCGCAACAAGTCGAGCCTGCAAGTCGATGCTCTCGAAGCCATTCTAGCAGCGCTTTATCTCGATGGCGGATGGACGGTGGCGCGAGACTTTATCGTCCGCGTCATCGTGGAACCAGAACTGGCGAATATGAATCTCGATACCAATATTCTACCGGTGATGGATTTCAAATCAACGTTACAGGAAACTCTGCAAGCCCGAGGAGGTCCGCAGCCCGTTTACGTTCTGGCCAAGGAAGAAGGACCAGAGCACAAGAAGATCTTCACGGTTGAAGTCAAGCTTTCTGGGCCCGAACTGGGGGAATTCGTTGGACGGGCTCAGGGCGCAACGAAGAAGCGAGCAGAACAGGAAGCCGCGCGCCAGGTCTTGGAGTATCTGGCGGGTCCGCCGGGCGCATCCTAATTAGAATAAAAAAGTAATCGGGTTGTTTAGGCGGGTAATGAGACCGACGCGACATTGTGGACCAGCGCGTAACGAACAGAAATTTTGAGATATCAGAATGTCGTTGAGTAAGCAGATTGCCGATGGAGACTGGCCCGCGACCGTACAATCTGTTGCAGCGACGATCGTGATCGCCGTGTTCGTGGTCACGTTTCTGGTTCAGGCTTTTACCATTCCTTCGGAATCCATGGAGCAGACGCTGCTTACGGGTGACTACCTGCTGGTCGACAAATTCTGTTACGGCGGCAACGTGGGGTGGAATCGCCTGCTACCCTACCGCAAAGTACGGCATGGCGACATCATCGTGTTCCATTATCCTGTAAACCCGGCACAGGACTTCGTAAAACGCGTGGTCGCGGTGCCGGGAGACCGGCTACGGCTCATTAACAAGCGCGTTTATGTGAACGGAGCTCTCGTGCAGGAACCCTACGTCCAGTACATCGCGGCTCTGCGCAATTTTTATCGCGACGACTTTCCGCAGACGAGTTCACCGGATTATGGGGTCGATGCCAAGTGGTGGAAGGAGATGCCGAAACTGGTCGAAGATCACCAGTTGATCATTCCAGAAGGCCAATATTTTGTTCTCGGAGACAATCGCGATGACAGCCAGGACAGCCGGTATTGGGGATTCGTTCCGCGCGAGAATATCTTGGGACGACCACTCCTAATCTACTGGTCGTCGGGCGGTTCGAACAACGATCTCACCGGATCGCCAAGCATCGGCGACAGGCTTTATCATCTAGCGTACGCGATGACGCACTTATTTCAGGCGACGCGGTGGGAACGAACCTTCCGGCTGGTACGCTAGGGGAGCGGAAATTTTTTAAACATGGAAAACGATCTTGCCTAAAAACGTAGCGAGCCCCACGAAAAATGCGACGACGCCGGTGGTAGAACCGATTGTCGACGAAAAGCCCCGCGAAACTACCGTCGAATTTCTGGCGTCGCTGGCGAGCGTGCTGGTCACGGGTCTGTTCATCATCACCTTCGTTCTACAGGCTTTCGAAATTCCCTCCAGTTCTATGGAAGACACTCTGCTGATCGGGGATCACGTCTTCGTGAACCGCGAGCAGTTCGCGCCGCCCACCCACTGGATGGGGCCGCTGCTGCCCTATCGTGATATCCACCGGCAAGATATCGTTGTCTTTCTTTCTCCCGAAGAACAAGGCCTGTTTGTGGTGAAGAGGATTATCGGAGTTCCCGGCGATCGCATTCATCTGCGCGACGGCTCCGTCTACCGCAATGGCGAGAAACTGGTTGAGCCTTACGCCATACACAAAGACTCAGATCCGGAGCGTTACAACCTCTACACCGAATATAGGGATAACTTCCCGGCCGTTGTGCCTTCGGACGCGGACGGCGTGCGCAATGAGAAATGGCAGCAGGAACTACCTACCCACATAGAAGGTGGAGATATCGTCGTGCCTCCGGACAGCTACTTCGCCATGGGCGACAACCGCGACGTCAGCTACGACAGCCGCTACTGGGGTTTCATTCCGCGCAAGAACGTGATTGGGCGGCCAATGTTTATCTACTGGTCGTTCACGACTCCGCCCGACCAGTACCAGATGCAAAGCGCTAGCGACCGTCTCTCGTGGATTGCCCACATCATCCTCCACTTCTTTGGTGACACACGTTGGTCCCGAACTCTGAAGCTGGTGAAGTAAACGGGTCATTGCTCCACGAACATTACTCAACGAGCCTTGGTCAGCGAACGTTGCTCCAACGAACCTCGGACAAATGCCAAACGCGCCTCAAAAATCAGACGAAGCTCCCGTAGGCGAGAAACCGCGCGAGACGACGGTGGAGTTCGTGGCGTCGCTCGCGGAATTGCTGGTGATCGTCCTTTTCATCATGACGTTTGTCGTGCAGAATTTTGAGATTCCCTCCAGTTCGATGGAAGACGAGATGCTCATCGGAGACCACGTATTTGTGAATCGCGAGCAATTCGCTCCGGCGGCACACTGGTTAGGTCCGCTGATGCCTTATCGCGACCCCCGGCGCGGGGACATCGTCGTTTTTCTCTCTCCCGAAGAAAAAGGTCTATTCGTCGTGAAGCGG
>Ga0302189_10003053_pt1 | contig 13077 bp, 10 predicted proteins | sample II_Bog_E2_2_FD_194551 | JGI IMG/M metagenome (GOLD analysis project Ga0302189, IMG submission 194551) | Peat permafrost microbial communities from Stordalen Mire near Abisko, Sweden - II_Bog_E2_2 | ecosystem: Environmental > Terrestrial > Soil > Wetlands > Peat | place: Sweden: Abisko...
GGCATTATTGCAGCCATGGATTCGGAACTACGCGATCTGGCTTCCGCGCTCGATCACGAACGCACGGAAAGAATCGCTGGTCGCGAAATCCATTATGGCTCGCTCGAAGGCCAACCCGTTGCCCTCCTGCTCTGCGGTTGCGGCAAGGTGAATGCGGCCCTCTCCGCCACCCTGCTGGCGGGTCATGCAAAAGTTGCGCGAACTCTCGTCACCGGCATTTCGGGAGGACTGGCCGAGGGACTCAAGGTTGGGGATATCGTGGTGGGTAATTCCTTCATCCAGCACGACATGGATGCACGCCCGCTATTTCCGCAGCACGAAATTCCGTTCGAGGGATTCTCCGAGATCAAGGCCGAACCAGAACTTCGCCAACTACTTGCCAATGCAGCACGGGAGATGCTGGCATCAAAACGGCCTCCCGGTCTGGAAAAATCCAACGTCTTTGAAGGACTCCTTGTCAGTGGCGATCAGTTCCTTGCAAGTCAGGAAGCGCGCACTCGTGTGCTGGATACTCTGCCGAAAGCCTGCGCCGTCGATATGGAATCGGCTGCCATTGCCCAAGTCTGCCGGGTAGCCGATTTGCCACTCGGGGTGATGCGAGTCATCTCCGACTCCGCCGATGGTAGTGCCCACATCGACTTCGCCCATTTCGTCGAACACTCCGCCTCTCAAGCCTGCGCGGAGACGGTGAGGTTTGCCCTCAGGGCGTTGAGATAGCAGCTACTCTGGATCATCTTGGAATGGTTCTTCCCTTCAAATATCGGACAATTAATAACGCGATAAATAGTAGCCATACAGCAATAAATCCGTCTCCATACCAGCCATGTTGGAACCAATCCTTGCCTCGAGAAATAATGATTACAGTTGAAGAGCTACTAAATATAGCAGCTGTATAAAGCGGCCTTTCTCGTGCAATTTCAAGAGTCCAAAGAACCCATAAACCCACTGCTATACTGATCCCGATCAATGCCGGGAGGAAGATATCGATTGTATGTTCTGAGGGCATGCTATTGTTTTTCCTCCTTAATCATTTTTCATTTTTCCTTTCCTAAAAGGTCACGCCGATCTGGGCACCGAGTACCAGAGCATTGGGAATCGTTCCAGTTCCGCCGGGGTTGATGACCCATTGGGCATCGGGCTGGATGTAGGCAAACTTGGTCATGTTAATGCGATAGCCAAGTTCATAGACAAGTTCGTAGGTGGCGTAACCACTTGCTGTGGTTCCATTGGCACCAGCGGCAACCTGATTGGCCTGGGCATAGTTGGAGCTAAAGTTTCCATAGATGACGCCAAAGATGGTGAGGTCCTGAGGACGGAAAGGAATCATGCCGGTGTAGATCAAACCGCCATTGTATTGAAAAGGAACCTTAGCCGTGTTCTGTTGCGGACAGAGCATGAACGCCGACCAGGCAGTGAGTCCCGTGTCCTTGAAGGGATTCATGCGATAGAGCATCTGGTCGAAATGCCAGTAGAGCCCATACGCCCCCGTCTGTCCCTGGCTGCTGCCAAACTGGGGATAGGTCCAGGTGGAGTAATAGCCGCCCATCCAGTAGTGACCCGGCAGACCGCGGGGGATGGTTTCGTCGGCAATAGGAGCGAGGGTCTTGCCATCGGATTTGGCCGTAACTGATTTTCCATCATTCGCAGCGGTCGGCACCGACGACAGGGAGGGCTTGAAGAACTCAGGAGCCCATCCGTACTGGGCAATGAGCATCACGCCATCCTGAGGGTTCATGTTCCAGTTGAAGCCGTGCATGTAGGGCTGAGAAACTTGGGGTGTCACCTGATAGACTCCGACCATCGCCTCGGTTTCGGAGGAGGTTTTTGCGCGCAGGCGTGCTCCCCAGACAGACCAGGGATAGGTGGAGAACATTCCATTGACCGGCAGCGACTGGGGGTTCCCGTCGATGCCGTTGTTCATGTAGAGCCAGTAGAGAGGCGAGGAGGCAAAGTCATCCCCCGCCGCCATGCGTCCGAACTTGAAGCTAAACTTGTCATCGCAGAATTGCTGGTCGTAGGTGAGGCCGTAGAAGATCGCCGTGGAACCACCATAGACCTGCTGTACGGTGAACTGGTTGCCGATATTGTTGGCGGAGAGATTACTGCCATCACGGTTGAGCATGATGACGCTTAGTGTGCCACCCTTGTAGCCCAGTAACTGCTCGCTGTGAAACTCCAGATCGAGCGTGAAGTTGTCACAATAGGTGAATCCCCTGCTTTTCCCTCCGGTGACATTCCCGGCCAGGTCGCTCAGGTAGTTGAAGGAAATGTCGAGGCCGTTTGTCGCAAGGAGATCACGCAAACCGAACCAGTTCATGGTGGCGTAGTCGGACTCAATCCAGTTTTTGGTGTTATCCTGGCTCGGATCGTAAGGATGCCAGAATCTTTGCATATCCCAATCAAGACCCGGAATTTGAGTCGGGATGTTGAACTTCAACTCCTGAGCCTCCATCAGATAAGGAATCGCAGGTACCCGCATGGTGATACCCGGATTGGAGTTGGTGGTTGTGGTGGAAACGGCATTCGTCGAGACAAGCGCCGCAGCAAACAGGAGGGGGAGCATCATGTTATGAGGGGGGATGAACCTCACCAGAGAAAGCGCTTCCTGAACATCAAGGCAATACGATTTTAATCCTCCCGTGCCAAAGGTCTCAACGAGCCTTGCCTTGGGGAACTTCCATCTTCATCGTACCAACACCCTATGCGTCACGTTTTTGTCTCCGGTTGTTACGACATCATCCATGCAGGCCATGTGCAGTTTTTCCGCGAGGCCAAGAACCTCGGTGATTTTCTGACGGTCTCCTTTGCCTCCTCCGAAGTGCTTTGGAAACACAAGCAGCGTCGTTCCTCGCTCCCCGACGAACATAAGAAAGGAATTCTCGAGGCTCTGGAGGTTGTCGATCAGGTCGTCATTGGCACCGGCAATGAACACGGCCTCGATTTCCTGGAAGATTTCCGCCGCCTCCGTCCCGACATCCTCGCCGTGACCGAGGATGACCAGTATGGCGACCTGAAACGCGCTCTTTGCACCGAGACGGGAGCCGAATATGTTATTCTTCCAAAAACCCCTCCCCAATACGAACCCGTCTCCACTTCCCAGTTGGTAAAATGGATCCGCGCCCCCAAAGATGCTCCGCTGCGGGTCGATTTTGCAGGGGGCTGGCTTGATGTGCCGCGGCACGCACGCTCCGGGGGTTACATCGTGAACTGTGCGATCACACCCAAGGTCTCTCTGCGCAACTGGGGTTACGAACGCAATGCCGGACTGGGTGGTAGCGGCGCCTGGGCCCTGCTCAACGGCCACACCGGTGTAGATGAAGAACTTGACCTTGGCGTCGGCTGGCAGGATCCCGCCGTCATCCGCGAAACAGGCCTCTGCATCTGGCGCAGCGGCCCCCGCCCTTCGCTGGAATTCAAGACGGATGGCTCCCTGCTCAATGGGCTCCTGGCCCTCTGGTGGAGCGGCAAACAGCACGATACTCCTGCCGTGGCAAACCAGAAGCGCGATTATGCCGCCATCGAAAAAGCGAGCCTCCTTGCCCGTGAAGCTGTTCTGACGTCAAGCGTGGAGCGGCTGGGACAGGCAATTGCCGCCTCCTATGCCGTCCAGTTGAGCGAGGGAATGGATCCCCTCCCCGAAGTTGAAGGATGCCTCGGTCGCAAATACTGCGGCGGAGGATTTGGCGGTTACGCCCTTTACCTATTCGAGAGCCCGGAAGACCGAGAGACTTTTGTGAACGCCCGTCCTGAGGCCGAGGCCCGACGCATCGAACCTTATTCGAACTGGGAGCAGGAATAGGCTTCTCGGCAAGACCCCCAGTATCTCCTCCCAAAAATCAGGAAGCATCAGGCAGGAGCTCTTTAACCACACGGGCGATACCCTCCTTGGAGAGATCACTCATCGGATAGACACTCTGTGCCTTCAGATACCAGGCCAGGGCGGAACCAAACTCTTTCTTCTCCTCATCATCCTTTGCGGTGTTAATATTCCTGACAAAATCAGGGCTTTGCGTCGAATATTCGGCCCTGAGCTGGGTCAGTTTAAGATCGTCGGGATAATGGAGGAAGGTTGTTTGCAGTCCTTCCCAGGCTCCGGCGTAATCCCCCCGGCGTGCGATCTCCTGAGCACGCATGATGGAGGTCTCAATCTCCTGCATCCGCGACAGTACCGCTCGGAGCTTGTCCTGGCGTTCGGGTGACTGGGAAATCGCCGCGATGTATTTTTCCTTATCATCGAAGATCTGCCGGAAATTTCCCTGTGCGTAGAGTTGGTCGAAGTCAGCGAGCGCCTTCACTTGGGGGCTGGCTTCTTCAGACATTTTCCCCATTTCAGAAGAAAAACTCGTCACTTCCGGATTATTGGGCCAGAGGGCTGCGGCCCGCGTGATCTGAGTCTGAACCGATTGCAGATCCCCCTTGGCCGCCGCCACCTTGGCCTGGGCTACCAGCAGAGTGCTGGCGGTTTTGACTCCCTGCAGTTTGGCCTGGATCTCGGCATCGTCAAAGCTGGGGTTCATCTTCTTCATGGCGTCAACCACATCACTCAGGACATCGATATTTCCCGAATTGGCGGCATTGACCAGACGGTTGCAGAGCTGGGCATACTCCAGGGTTTTCCGCTTTTCATCGACGCTCAACAGTCGGACGCTCGGCAAGTATTCGCCCTTGGTGAAAACCGCCGCAAGCTGACTGCTGGCACTCTCAAGTTCATTCTTATCGAGTAGGAACCTGTAGACTTTCACGCCCTCGTTGACGTCGCGAATGATCTCGTTGGCAAAGGCATCAAGTTGACTGAGGCTTTTGAACGTCCGGCTTGCCCCCCTCATCCCAGTGGTGAAGGCATTCTCCATGCTTTCCATACTGAGGTTCTCTATCCCCAAATTGAGCCCTGAGCCGGAAAGTGCCGTGGCATCCCCACCAGTGGTGTCGTAGTTGTTGTTACCGACACTCGCCGACGGACCATTGGACCCAGTTCCAGCCGAGGCACCCGCACCGGAACCGGTATTATTACCCCCTCCCGCAGCGAGGGCACCCGTGGGATTGGCATTAGCAATCAACTTCACCTGACCAGCTGCCTTGTTATAGCCGAGCTTGTCGGCCATCTGCTGAAATCCTTCCAAGGACTGGTCACCATCGTCGAAGAGTGCCCGGTAAAACCGGTCGATGATGATGACATGCTGATAGCGACGCTGGACAAAGAGTTGTAGGATCAGGGACTGCAAAGCGAATTTCGACTGCAATTCGGTGGAGGCAATCTGCTGCTGATTTCTTTGAATGGTCGCCTTGAGCGACGCTACATCGTTCTTGGAGGGATCCAGAACAGCCGCACGCACCTCCGCGGCATTCTTGTCATTGTTGGCCTGTTCAATCTTGCTGATAACTTCTGAGGAGAGACTGAGGGATTTGGCTGACTGGACATAATTGTACTGGGCGGTTTCCAGACTCTTGTTGAGTTCCTGATCGACATCCGTGAGTCGCTGAATCTCAACCTTGCCGTTGGCCGCTGCATAGACGGCATCGTGGATGGTAGTGCAGTTGTTGGCGTCACTCTCAAACTCAGAGGCGAGTGGGAGCAGGTTGAAGGCCTCATCCTGATTCGCCTTGGTGGCGTTTCCCGGTGATAACAGATCCATGATCTTATCGATCCTCTGACGGTAGAGATTTGCATCCTCGGATGTCTCGGCCGGAGCACTTAGAAATTTCTCGAACTGCACGGCAAAGCCGGGATTATTCCAGAGTGAGAGAAAAGTATTCGGCTTCATGTCGACGATGTTCTTCTTCGTTTTGAGATTTGCCTCAAACATCGCCTGGCTTCCGATGGCCAGATTATCCGCCGCTCCCGTGAGTGGGTTCCCTTCCTTGTACTGCTGTCCTGTCTCGTGAATAGTCTGGGCGTTGGGTACTTGCGCACAGACAAGACCGCTGAATGCGATGCCTGCACCAACAAGAAGGAACTTGAAACGTTGGGTATTGTTAATCATGGCTTGAATGCCTCCTCTGCCTGAAGCATTCCGTTGTCCACGACCTTCACTTTCATGAGGTAATGCTGTCCCTTCTGGATCGTAAGATTTCCAAGCGGTAACGGAATCAAGACGGGAACCTTCACCGGAACTGCACTCTTGTCATCATTTTTCAAGACAACGGAAAAGAGACGCCCCTTACTTGGCGAATTGCCAAGCGAAGAATCAATCGTGACATCCATCTTGTAGGTGTTGCCCCGGAGTGAGTTCGCATTCTCGTAATAGAGATCTGGATTCAGCACCTCGACCGTGCGCAAGCTGGCTTCGGAAGCATTCGTTGTGAGGAGATAATAGACACCCGCTCCGACCAACAGTAGGAGAAGGCCCATCAGCCAGGGGGGTAGTCCTTTGGACTTTTTCTTGCGGGACATCGGTTAACACTTCGTCGGTTCTCCCATGAAATTCAAACTCAATCCTTCAAGGCCCTAGGTTGTTCCCATGATCCCCCTTCCTCCAATCTACGGATTTTCTTCAAATACCGGACTCCCTCGACCCCAAGTTCGGCAGGTTGGATCAGTGGCCTGCCAAAAAATCGGTCCCACATCCGCTCCAGGGAATGTGCTGCGTCATGGATCTCCACTGAAAGTTTCTTCGCCTTCTCATAAAATTCTCTCGGGCGACGCCAGACGGCTTCACGACTCACTGCGAACTGAGCACCTCCACGAAAACAAAAAACATCGGGCGAAGGTTCGCCAAAGAGCTGCTCATAGAGCGCTCCGGTTGAGAGTTCCCTGCGGTCAGGATTTTTACTCCACGGAACGAAAAGTTTCTTCCCGCAAGGATCGTCCGTTTCATCGAGAAATCCATACCAGAAAAAAGGGGGGGGCTTTTCCTGCCCCATGGCAATGGTACGAAGACACTCATGAAAATCGGGTGCGTGATCAAAGGGGTGCCCCTGACAAAAAACGGTCGCGGAGGCCAAGGTGTCGTAATTTTCCACGAGATGGGTCAGGTAAGAATGAGCTTCCCGTCCGACATTGGACAGAAAACTGACACGGAGTCCCTCCCGGGCAAGCAAATCATCCGACAAAACAGGCTCCGCTCCCTTGTCATAAACCGTGATGGAGATCGTTCTCGGGACACGGCGCAGCCACCGCAAATCCTCGGTATGGCGAGCCACCACCAGTTCAATAGCATCGTCCTGTGGCAATGGTATCATTCACTTCATTTTACAGAAACTCTGTCCGTGGAGGCGAGAGACATCAAAATAATCAGCCTGCTTTTTATTTTCCCCATCTGCTTTCGACCATCGTCCTTGGACTCCTCGTTTTAGCTTTCGAGTTTCCGCCTGCGCACTTTCCCACTTTCCCACTTTCCCACTTTCCCACTTTTTACTTTTCCACCCTCCCTACCCGAGTCGCCCAGCCCTGCTTCCGACAAGCAAGACGACGGAACGATCCCTCAGTGATATCGAAGTCTGATCGCTGAGAAGTTCTTTGGCCCCGGGTAGCAGAAAATCCTCCGGGGAGTTCCTGCCTGTATCCATCACTTGAAACCAGCGCATTCCATCAGGCAGTTTGGGCAACCCGAAAGAAAGCGGCTCGTGCCACATATTGAAAACGACATAGATGAAGTCGGCCTCGGTCCCCGATGATCTGGCCAGGTCTCCGGCGATCATGAAAGCCAGAGAGCGGCTGTCCGGACCCCAATCCGGCTCATTCGCCTTGATGCCATGCCAGCTGATGTCGGGATAGCCATATCCCTGCGTGTCGGCACCCGTGAAAAACTCCCCTTGGTGGAGCTTGCTGTGAGAGTGGCGAAATGAGGAAAGCAGCGAAACGAATCGGTGAAGTCCTGTCACAGAATCCAGCGACTCCCCAGCGCTCCCAGATGTCATCTCCTCCACGGCCGAACTGTCAAAACCAGTCCAATCCAGCCAGTTCCACGGCTCGTCGTGGCAGTAGGCATTATTATTCCCGTGCTGTGTGCGGGAGAGTTCATCCCCCATTGAGAGCATCGGAACTCCCTGACTCAGAAAAAGCAGTGCTATGGCATTGCGCTGGAGACGGTAGCGCAGTTCCTTGATCGCCTTATCCTCCGTCTCTCCCTCAGCCCCGCAGTTCCAGCAATAGTTATCATTGGCACCGTCCCGATTCTCCTCACCGTTGGCCAGATTGTGTTTGTCGTTGTAAGAGTAAATATCACGAAGAGGGAAGCCGTCGTGACAGGTGATGAAGTTCACCGATGCCGTCGGCTTGCGTCCGGAAGGGGCGTAGAGATTCGGTGAGCCGAGAATGCCCTGAACCATCTCACCAACCACGCCAGCATCCCCTCGCAGGAAGCGACGTGCCGCATCACGGTAATGACCGTTCCATTCCATCCAGCGGCCATAGGAGGGGAAATTCCCGACTTGATAGAGACCTCCTGCATCCCATGCCTCAGCGATCAGATCACAACTAGCCAGAATCGGATCGTGGGCAAGCGACTCGAGTAGCGGGGGATTGGCCAGGGGATGCCCGTTGGAATCGCGCCCCAAAACCGAGGCAAGATCGAAGCGGAAGCCGTCGAGATGAAATTCCGAGACCCAGTAATGCAGGCAATCGATCACGAAATTACGCACCACGGGATGGTTGCAATTGAGCGTGTTGCCGCAGCCGGTGTAGTTGGCATAGCTGCCATCGGCATTGAGCATGTAATAGGTCTTGTTATCGATGCCCCGGAAGGAGATCGTCGGGCCGCGCATATCGCCCTCCGCCGTGTGGTTAAACACCACATCCAGAATCACCGAGATCCCGGCCGCATGCAGTGCCTTGATCAGGTTTTTAAATTCCGAAACCTGCGTGCCATGGATGCCCGTGGCCGCATAACTGCTCTTCGGCGCAAAGAAGCCAACCGTGCTGTACCCCCAGTAGTTGCAAAGCAACTTTCCGGTTTCAGGATTGATCCGCACATTCTCCCCCTCATCGAATTCGAATACAGGCATCAGTTCGACGCAGTTCACGCCGAGGGACTGAAGATAGGGGATCTTTTCGATCATCCCCTCATAGGTTCCGGGATGCCTGACTCCCGAGGAAGGGTGACGGGTGAATCCCCTCACATGCATTTCATAGATTACCAGATCTTCAACAGGAAGGTTGAGTGGCCGGTCATGCCCCCAGTCAAAATCCTCAAAGGGGATCCGTGCCCGATGGGGATAAATCTCTTTCTTGGCAGGCGGCTTGAGCCATATCTCCCCTCCGGCGATCTCCCGTGCAAAAGGATCAAGCAGGACATTCTTGGGGTCGAAATACTGACCGGCCTTTGGATCCCAGGGTCCATCCATGCGGAATCCATACTCCAGTTCCTCGAAATCGAGGTCATAGACGATCATCACAAAGACGTCGCCAATCTTACACTCGGGGGGAAACGGAATCTCTGCGTAGGGCTTTGCCTCCCCCTTACGGAAAAGCACCAGGGTACAGGCAGTCGCGTGGGATGAAAAAATTGAGAAGTTCAACCCTCCCGGAACATGGCTGACGCCGTAAGGGAGCGCATGCCCGTATCGTAAACGAAACCCTCCATACTCATGGGTGTGATGAAATGCAGCGCGAATCATCCCAGAGGATTAGCACTCTCCATGCCGATTCAGGAGAATATTATCATTCAGAAGCAAGGGACTCATCATGGTGCCAGCCGCTCGATCTTCCATGCTTCACCATTGCGCGTATAGAGGAAGCGGTCGTGAAGACGGGCACTCCCACCCTGCCAGAATTCAATCGTTTCCGGAATCACGCGAAATCCCCCCCATCCTTCCGGTTTGGGCACATGGCCATCGGCAAACTGGCGTTTAAGTTCCTCAAACTTGGCCAGCAGGATTTGACGCGAGGAAATCACTGAACTCTGATCCGAAACCCAGGCCCCCAGACGACTTAGGTAGGGACGGCTCAGAAAGTAGGCGAGCGATTCCGCCGTGGAGACTTTTTCTATCCTGCCGGCAATTTCCACTTGTCGGGCCAGCGACACCCAGGGAAACAGCAGCGCTCCCTGAGGATTCTCCGCGATCTGACGGGCCTTGCGGCTTCCGTAGTTCGTGAAAAAGACAAAACCCCGCTCATCGTAAGCTTTCAACAAAACCGTCCGGCAGGAGACCCGGCCCGAGGCATCTGCGGTGCCGAGTGTCATGGCATTCGGTTCGGGGATGCAGGCGGCGCGGGCCTCATCAAACCAGACCCGGAATTGAGCGACCGGATCAGGATCAAGTTCCGATTCGCTCAGGGGGTTCTTGTCATAGTCCCGACGAAGATGATGAATGACGGTGTCCTCTTGCATTTCCATAAACTACGCAGAGAAAGCGCTGCAGAAAATGACATTCACGGTGCTGGAGCCCGGGGAAGAAAATGGATAGAGTCTCCCCGACATGGACATCACGCAGATTCGAGAGCAATTCCCTTTCCTGAAAGAGAAGGTCAACGGCCACGACTTGATCTATCTGGATAATGCCGCCAGTTCTCAAAAACCTGACCGCGTGATCCGCAGGATCAGCCGTTTTCTCGAAAGCGAATATGCCAATGTGCATCGTGGCATCCATCTCCTGAGCGAACGGGCGACCGATGCTTATGAGGATGCGCGCCGTGAACTCGCAGCCTTTCTGAATGCGCCGAGTCCGGAAGAAATCATCTTTACCCGAGGCACCACGGAATCTGTAAATCTCGTGGCCAATACCTGGGGTCGGCAGCATGTCAAAGCGGGTGACACCATCCTCCTCACGGAGATGGAACACCACAGCAACCTGCTGCCGTGGCAGCACCTCGCGCGTGAAGTGGGAGCTATCATAGAATATGTTCCCGTACTCGAGAACGGCGCTGCCCTTGATCTGGAAGCCGCAAAAACGCTCCTGGCAAAACGTCCCAAGCTTTTTGCCTTCGTTCATGTTCCCAATACTCTCGGACTGGAGAATCCGGTTCAGGAACTCTGCTGGATCGCCGCGAAATCGGGTGTCACCACCTTCATAGACGCCGCCCAAAGTGTCGGTCATCAGACCATCAATGTGCAGGAACTGGGCTGTGATTTCCTCGCCTGCTCCTCCCACAAAATGTGCGGGCCAAGCGGAATCGGTGCACTCTGGGGACGCAAAGAACTCCTCTCAGCAATGCCCCCCTTCCTCTACGGCGGGGAAATGGTCGATCGAGCCTTTTACGATAAGCCCGCCATTTTCAGGGAGCCTCCGGCACGTTTTGAGGCTGGCACTCCTCCTATTCTGGAAGCTGCCGGATGGGCTGAGGCACTTCGTTTCCTGAAAGCGGTCGGCCTCACGGAAATCCAACAACATTCCATCGCTCTCGCGAATCAAGCAGCTGAAGGACTTCGCTCCATCGAGGGACTTCGGATCTTTGGTCCGGAGGTACGCCAGTCAGGCATCGTCGCTTTCTCCCTGGAAGGAGTTCATGCGCATGATGTCGCTTTCTTTGCCAACGAACGCGGTCTGGCACTCCGCGCCGGCCATCACTGCGCCCAACCGCTCATGCGCAAACTCGGTAGCCCCGCCTCAAGCCGCGCCAGCTTTTATCTCTACAATACGGAGGAGGAAGTGCAGGCGATGATTGGCATTCTCAAGGAAACCGTGGCATTCTTCAGGGGATGACAGCACCAGTCGATCGCGAGCTTTACCAGGCAGTGCTCCTGCAATATTCCAAACGCCCGATTAATTTCGGACCGATGGAGCACCCGACTCATGTTGCTGAGGGGCACAATGCCCTCTGCGGTGATGAAATATCGCTCGCGCTCCGCATTGAGGATGGCAAGGTCGCCGACGCGAAGTTCACAGGAAGCGCCTGCGCGATCTGCACCGCCTCCTCCTGTATCATGACCGATGCCGTGAAAGGACTATCGCCGGACGAAGTCGATGGACTGGCGGCGAAATTCCGTGAGCTCGCCAAGTCAGGAATCGGTGAAAATATTTCAAAAAAACTAGAGATCCTGGGTGGCGTGCACCAGTTTCCCCAGCGCGTCAAATGCGCCGTCCTCCCTTGGGAGACGCTAGTCACCGCGATGGAAAATCCGGTTATTCAGGACTAGAGCATGTTAACTTGAGTCATAGCCGAATGGTTTTCACCACAAAGGACTGACAAAGAACCAGCCAGGTTGCCGCAAAGGACCGAAAAAGCATCCCTGGAATATCCCCTCCTCTTTTACTTTATCCAACCTTGGATCCCTCTCTGTGGTAAAAAATTCAGGGGATCAGAAGATTATTAATGGCCACATCTTTTCCTAAAACGCTCTAGTGTAGTGTCACGCTTTAATCCCTTGGAGGAATCAGTTCAAATTCCGGAATCCTGGCGATAACCGCCTCTCCCTCTTCGGTCATCGCCAGATAAGCACCTTCGGCCACGGCGCGTCCGGCGGTGGTGTGGTAGCTGTTATAGGAAAAAGATTCGCCCGGTTCGAGACGGGGAAAGCAACCGACGACTCCGTCACCCTCGACGGCGGTGACCTGTCCATCTTCACTGCGTACGACCCACTTGCGCCCCTTCACCGTCACGATCCGGTCACTCCCGTTTCGGATGGTGATGTAGTAGATGAAGGGATGAGGCTGATCGGGTGACGCTGGAAGATCTGGATCATAGACCACTCGATCAACACTCGCTTCAAAACCGAAGAGGAATTGAGGCGTTGTGATCATTCGAAGTGAATGAAAGCAAATTCTAAGCCGCGCCGGGAAGACCCGAGGCGACCGCAACCTTAGGCTTCACCGTGGAAGCCACATAGAGCTCCCTAAGCTGTTTCGGCTCTACGGTGGCAGGAGAGCCGGTGAGCAGTTCCACCCCACGGTTGTTCTTTGGAAAAGCGATTACTTCTCGGATCGATTCCTCTCCGGCGATGAGTGCCACGAGACGATCGAGCCCGAGGGCGATGCCACCATGCGGCGGCGCTCCATGACGGAAGGCGCGGAGAAGGTGCCCGAAGAGTTCCTCCTGTTCCTCCTCGCTGATACCGAGAACAGAAAAGGTCTCGGCCTGCAAATCCCCCTCATGAATTCGGATGCTCCCGCCGCCGATTTCAACACCGTTGAGCACAATGTCGTAAGCCTCGGCACGAATAGTGGCGAGTTTGGTTGAGTCTTTGAGCAACTCACGATCCT
>Ga0302189_10003071_pt1 | contig 13015 bp, 4 predicted proteins | sample II_Bog_E2_2_FD_194551 | JGI IMG/M metagenome (GOLD analysis project Ga0302189, IMG submission 194551) | Peat permafrost microbial communities from Stordalen Mire near Abisko, Sweden - II_Bog_E2_2 | ecosystem: Environmental > Terrestrial > Soil > Wetlands > Peat | place: Sweden: Abisko, Stordalen...
TCCCTCGCGCGGTCAATTGACCGCGCGAGGGATCAGTTGATGTCGACGTGGGAAAATAATGACCATTCTTTTACAGAACCCAGAACTATATTCAAAACGTTTAGTTTGTGTCGGAATTCGGTGAGGTGACTGTGGCGCTCAAGAGGAAGACGGAAAAAATTCCTCGCCCCGGCCGAGGCGAGAAGGACGACGCGGAAACTCTGAACCCCGGGTCGACGTCGCTGAACGGGACCTCGGGCACGGCGGGCGAACGTCAACTCGGCTCAACCATGGTCGAGCCCGCACGAGCCCCTGGCGGTTCGGCCCCCTCCTCGATGGCGGTGGCGGGACCCTTCAAAGGTCGCCTCGGTGACCTCTTAATGGAGAAGGGTCTGATCACGTCGGCTCAACTCGATCAGGCCCTCGCCGAACAACAAGAACACGGTGGCAAGCTCGGCGAACTGCTCGTCAACATGGGAGCACTTGACGCCCAAGTTCTCGCCGACGCACTCGCGGCGTACTTCGGTCTGGTCGTGGTGAACCTTCGACGTGACAATGTCGATCCGGCGGTGATCACGATGGTGCCCGAGGAGATGGCGCGCCAACAACTCGCCATCCCGGTGCGCCTCGAAGCCGACGGCCTCTACGTCGCGGTCGCCGAACCGAGTGACGAACTACGAGCGATGCTGGCGTCGGCGACGAAGCAAAAAGTCAACCTGATGATCGCGCCGACGAGTGACATCGTCTGGGCGCTGGACACGAACTATCGCGCCATCGGCAGCGTCGGAAAGTTAGTCCAAGCGTTCGAGTCGGTCGAGAGCGCGAGGAAGAAGGCGGCGGGCACGACGCCACAAGAGGCAGAAGTCATCGGCGACAGCGCACCGGTCGTCCAGGTCGTTGACCGCATCCTCACCCAAGCGATGCGCGACCGCGCGTCGGACGTCCACATTGAACCTTCCGAGGAGTTCGTGCGCGTGCGCTTCCGCATCGACGGCGCGCTCAAGGAGATCTTGCAACTTCCCATCGCGATTGGTCCGGGACTCGTCAGTCGCATCAAGATCATGGCGAACATGAACATCGTTGAGCGACGACGTCCCCAAGACGGCCAGCTCACCATCACCATCGACGGTCAAGAGGTCGACGTTCGCGTCGCCACCGTGTCGACGATCATGGGCGAGAACTGCGTCATGCGAATTCTCGACAAGACGCGATCGGTCTTCAAGTTGGGTGACCTCGGCATGCCGAAGGATACGCACAAGACGTACTCCAAACTCGTGCGATCGCCCTTTGGGATGGTGCTGTGTGCGGGACCCACCGGCAGTGGCAAGACCACCACGCTCTACGCCACGCTCTCGGAGGTCTCCAACCCCACGCTCAACGTGATGACCATCGAGGACCCGGTCGAGTACGTCTTTCCGAGCATCAACCAGATTCAGACCAACGAGCAGGCCGGCCTCAACTTCGCCACCGGTCTCAAGTCGATCCTCCGTCAGGACCCCGACGTCATCCTGGTGGGTGAGATCCGAGACGTGGAGACGACTCGCGTCGCCGTCCAGTCGGCGCTGACCGGTCACTTCGTCATCTCCTCGATGCACGCCACCGACTCGGTCTCGGCCCTGCACCGATTCTTGGACATGGGCATTGAGTCCTTCCTGGTGGCCTCTTCGGTGCTCGGCATCGTCGGCCAACGCCTCCTTCGTCGGATCTGTCCCTCCTGCAAGACGACCTACACGATGACCGACGACGAACGGGAGTTCTACGAGGAGAGTGGCGGGCCGGCCAAAACGACCTTCTACTACGGCTCCGGGTGCAACTTCTGCAGTGACACGGGCTACAAGGACCGCATCGGCGTCTACGAACTGCTCGTGATGACCCCTGAAATCAAGCGTCTCATCGTCGGCTGGGCAACCCAAGAGGAGTTACACAACATGGCCAGGAAACAAGGGATGCGAACCCTACGCCAGGAGGCCATCAGCCTCGTGGTCCAGGACATCACCACCGTCGCCGAAGTGATTAGGAGCGTGTACGCACTATGAGCCCACTCACATTGAAGAAGGACAAGGACAAAGAGGTCGTTCCCAAGGTTAAGAAGGAAAAGGAAGTCGTTCTCAAAGGCAAGAAGAACAAGAACGACCACTCCCTCCAGGCGTACAAGTACACGGCCATTGACGCCAACGGCAAGAAGGTCAGCGGCACAGAGATGGCCGCCTCGAGTGGTGCCGCCCACGTCGCCCTGCTGGAACGGGGTTTTCAGCCTCTTGAGGTCGCCACCAAAACCAGCGTCCTCAAGTTCGAGATCACCAAGAAAAAGGTTCCTCGACCAGACGTGATGAACTTCACGCGCCAGTTGGCGGTGTTCATGAAGGCCGGGATTCCCATCATGGAGGCCCTCGAAGTCATCGTCGAAGAGACCCAAAACAAACTGTTGCGAAACATCCTCCGCGAGGTCGTTGACAGCCTGCGCGCGGGCGACACCTTCGCCACCGCGGCCGCGCAGCATCCTGAGGCGTTTCCGAACTTCTACGTGGGCATCTTGGAGTCAGCAGAGCTGACGGGCAACTTGGACCAAGTCCTCAACCAACTTGCCGACTACATCGAGCGTGACACCAAGGCGCGCAGCAAGATCACCGCCGCACTGATCTACCCCGCGGTGGTGGCCTGCATGTCGGTCGTCACCGTGCTGGTGTTGGTCGTGTTCGTGCTGCCGCGATTCACGGTGTTCTTCAAGTCACTCAATGCGAAGTTGCCCCTGGTCACGGTCATGATGATCGACTCGTCGGGATTCGTCCTGCACTGGTGGTACGCGGAGTTAGCCGTCGTCATCGTGCTCGTGGTCGGCTTCATATCAATGCGTCGCTCACCCAAGGGCCACGCCATGATGGACGCCTGGATGCTGAAGCTGCCGGTGGTGGGCGACCTCACTCAGACGGCAATCCTCGAGCGCACGTGTCGGATTCTCTCCTCGATGTTGAAGGCTGGCGTCGACCTGCCGCGATCGATGGCCGTTACGGCTGATTCGGCCAATAACGCCGTCTACCACGACGCGCTCGAGGCGGTGCGCGAAGCAATGATGGAAGGACAGGGTCTTGCGGGACCGATTGCGCGTAGCGGGCTCTTCCCGGGCGCCGCGCGTCAGATGTTCCGTGTTGGTGAGGAGACGGGCACCCTCGACCAGCAACTGGACGTCGCCGCCGAGTACTACAACCGAGAACTCGAAACGAAGTTGGACCGGGCGACGGCCCTGTTCGAACCGGCGATCATCATCTTCATGGGTGTCGTCGTCGGTTTCGTGGCGGTGGCGCTGATCTCGGCGATGTACGGCATCTACAACCAGGTAAAGGTTGGATGAGAAAATCGCGGCGTCGAGGGGTTCACCCCAGACCGTCACGCGGTAGCGCCACGCCCATTGCCCGGATGATCGAACGACGTCGCGGCCATTCTGAGAACGGTTTTACACTCGTCGAACTGCTGATTGTAACGGTCGTGTCCCCGCTCATCGTGGGCGGCCTCGCCTTGGGATTGGTTTCGATTCTCTCCCTTCAAACGAGCACTGCGGCACGGCTGGCCGATACTGGCGACTCGCAGATCCTCGAAGCGAGCTTCCAGCCCGACGTGCAGAGTGCGTTGGAAGTGACGACGGCCCAGGTAAGTAACCCTCAATGCGGAACCGGAGTGCAGGTACTAGGTCTTGAGTGGAATTTGGCTACGTCGGGCATATACCAAACGGTGATTTCCTACGTTGAGAAAGCCAATGGTTCAACCAACGGCTCGGTAAATCTTGTTCGTCAATACTGCACGAACGGCAATACCACGAACCCGGCGTCGTCGTCAATAGTTTCGTACGATCTACCCTCATCGCAAAGTCCAAGTACCTTTGTGGCGCTCTCGTGCTCCTCCGCGGACACGACCTGTAACACGGACGCGAAGTCAAAGTGGGTACTCACTTCGGCTGTTACGAATGTTGTCTTTAGTACCACGGAGCCGAGGAGTAAGTACGCGTTCACCTTGGACGCCTTCCCAGAGGCGAGCTCATCGCAGGACTCGTCGGGAACACCCATTTCTCCGAGCAGTACTACGACGTGCGGATACGCGACTCCCGGTTCCGGTAAGTACGCGGGGTCACTGTGCTTCGTCGATTTCTCGACGCTGATTGGCTCGTCCATGACCGCCGCGACGTCGGGTTCGGACTGTCTGGAGATGTCGGTGAAACTCCCTGATGGGTACTTCTTGTATTTCTGCATCAATATCACAGGAACCGCGGTGAAGCCGTGGCCACTGCCGACGTGGACGAACGGCTTTCTCGGTAACCAGGGAGTTCCCGCGAGCGGCGGTAATCCCGCGATACCGGCGAACTACACGAACATCCCGGGTGACCCGGCGCTCTATCAAACAGGCTCAGGTACGTCGACGATAACGCTCACCGATATCACGATCGACAGCCCTCAAGGAGTTCCGGCGACCGGCTGGAAATTCATGAGTGCGGATGCTGAATCCACGGACGTGGGCGAGTCAATTGTTTGGTCGGACGCGACCGCGACCAATGTCAAAAATCTTCACATCGTTCCCAACGGAACCTCAATCGACACAGCCGCGGACCCAGTCGGCAATGCGTGCTTGGACGACCAGCCAACTCAGGGTCTCGTTGGCAATAAGACACCAACAGTGAGTTGCAACGGCTCCATGCCCGCCCTAAATGGGAATCCCGCTGAGAGCGAAACGGGTGCCTATAAGTCTGGAACAGCCATGGTGGAGGCGATCGCGCCGCAGTCCATGACCGTGACGTTGGTGGGCACTGGTCTTGAAGCCGTTGCTTTTGGGGTGTTTATCTAATGAACGTTGTGACCTCCCCATGTGACGTGCGGCGCCTCGTTCGCTCGACGTTTTCGCGGCGACCGGAGTTACGTCGTTGTCCAACTGAGAATGACGGGTTGCTCCAATGAGCGCGTCGCGCGGCGTAACGCATAACGCACGGGTTTCTTCGACCGTGAAGCCCCGCAGGGATCGCTCTGAGTCGGGTGACACGCTCGTCGAGGTGTTGTTGGCGCTCATCATTCTCTCTATGGCGTCGGTCGCCCTTATCATTGCCTTCGGAACGTCGCTCTCAGCGTCCTCGACACACCGAACACTCGCCACGTTTGACACGGTGCTGACCAGTACTTCGCAAGACGCTATTTCGCTCATCCAGCAAGATTCGTCCTTATTCGTTAACTGTCCTGCAACGCAATCGGCGTCGGGAACGGCCGCGATATACCAGGCCAACCCCCTCCTCGCCCTTTCCGTGCCCTCGCCCTATACGAGTCAATTTCAGATCACGTACACCTCCGTCCAATACTGGGATACGACGAGCAACACGTTCGACAACAACTGTGTGGTCGATACCTTCCAGCCGGAGCTGATAATGATCTCCGCATTGAACACGCTCACGGGCGCCACATTCACCAATAGTTTCGTGGTTGACTACCCCGTCACCACGTCGCAAGAAAGTGATGCCGGACAGGCCGCGTCCCAATTGACGTTCCTGGCGCAACCGACTCTGCAATCCGAAGCTGGCACTGCCGCAGGCACTCCTCTCGCCACCCAACCAATTGTTGAAGTCTTAGGTGCCACGGGCGCCGCGGTGACCACCGATCTCTCACCCGTCACCCTCACGCTGAACGGCGGGAACGCTGACGGTTCGTCCAATGGCGCGACGTTGCAAGGCTGCCTAAGTAATGAAGTGCTGGGCGTGATCACGTTCACCGGCTGCACCGTCAGCGCGCAGGGTGTCGATTACACAATCACCGCGAGCGTGGGGACCGGCGACTCCTCCAGCACGACGGTGTCGGATATAACGACCTCGTCACCATTTAGTGTCAGCGCGGCAGCGGGTTCGCTCACCTTTGCGGGCGGCGAACCGGTCGCTGGTACCTCGGGCTCGGTATTTACCACAACGCCGGTCGTGACCGTGGTGGGCGACACCACCTTCACCGGCAACATCACCGTCACGGTTTCGGGCGGGACGTTGTCCAACTGCACGGGCAACTCGTCGACCACCCCCAATGTGGTCACGTTGCCGGCAACCACGACCGCAGGGGTGACGTCGATTTCCCTGGCGGGCTGCACGTTCGCGGGCACTGACTACTACAACGTTGCGAACTCGTTGTATACCCCGGTGCCCTATACGTTGACCGCGACCGCCGCTGCGCTGCTCCCCGCCACGAGCAACGTATTCACCGTCTCGGGAGTCGGCCCGGCCGCGCAGTTGGTCTTCTCCACCGAGCCCACTGGCGTGGGCAGTTCCTCAGCGTCAACTGCGTTTTCGGGTCAGCCCGCGATCACGGTCGAGGACTCCTACGGTAACGTCATAACGAATCCGACCGCGACAGTGGCCCTATCCATAAGTAGTGGAACGACGTTGGGTGGTGCAACTGTCCCCGAGACGCTGTCGAACTGCACTTCGTCGATTGTAAACAAGGTCGCAATTACGTTCACGGGCTGCGCCGGGAGCGCCTACGCCAACGGGCTGACATTAACGGCGACGACGACAACCGGCACGACCTTCACGGTGACGAGCACGAGTTTTAATATCACGGGGGCAGCGTCCCAATTGGTATTCGCGGTTCAGCCGGCCGCGGGTGCATCCGGCACAGCATTCACGACGGAGCCGGTGATTAACGTCGAAGACGCCAGCGGAAATATCGTGACCGCGGCAACGGCTCAAATAACGCTAACCACCTCGGGCGGTGCCCTCCTGTACTGCTCGAGCTTGGCGCCCAATCAAGGTGTCGTAACGGTAACGAGTTGCACGTTCTCGGGGTTGGTGGGCACGAGTTATACCATGACGGCCTCCGAATCTGGACTGACGTCAGCCACGAGCACCGCGTTCTCGCCCACAATTTATGGCGCCGCATCGAAACTGGTCTTCACGACGAATCCGACGGCAGGACTCTCCGGATCCACGTTCACGACACAACCGGTGATCAAGGTTGAAGACTCGGGCGGCAATGTCGTAACGAACTCGTCGACGCAGATTACCCTGACCGCGTCGCCCGCGTCTCTCGTGGGCCTCCAGTCGTGTACGGGGTTACAGGCAGTGGCTGGCGTTATCGATGTCGCAGGCTGCACGTTCGGGGGCCTCGTCAATCCACCCAATAGCTATACCCTGACGGCCGCGCCGGTCCTCACCGGCAGCCTCAAGTCTGCTACCAGCGGAGCGTTCTCTCCAACGGGGCCGGGACCCGCGTCGTCGTCCACTTCTACCGTCGTAGCCAGTCCGAGCCTCGTGAAGGCCAATGGTCTCTCGGTCTCGACCATCACGGTCACTTTGATGGACGCGAGCGACAATCCCATTTCCGGCAAATCGATTTCAATCTCGCCGAACGGTGGCACGCAATCGACGTACACCACGGGGTCGGTCGTCACCAACTCGAGCGGCGTGGCAACGTTTAGCGCAACTGATGGCACGGTCGAACTCGTCACCTACACCGCGACGGACACGACTGACTCGGTCGTTATCGGCCAAACTGCCGCCGTCAACTTCATCTCTGTTCCCACGATTACGGGAATCAGTCCCGCGTCGAGAGGCCAAAGCGCGACCAACCAGAACTTGACACTCACCGGGACGAACTTTGTCAACGGCGCAGTGGTCACTTTCGCAAACAGTGGCGTCACCGTCAACTCAACGACGTTCAACAGCGCGACGTCGCTCACGGTGAACGTCACCGTCGCGGCGAACGCTTCGCTTGGTACGAGCACCGTGACGGAAACGAATCCGGACACCGGCACCTTTACGAGTGGCTCGATCTTCACGGTTAACGCGGCACCGACCGTGACGGCCGTCAGTCCAACATCCCTCAACCAAGGTGCAACCAGTCAGGCCTTAACGGTGTCCGGCACCGGCTTCGTGAGTGGCGCAACCCCGACGTTCTCCGGGACCGGCATCACCGTCAACTCCACGACCTTCGTCAACGCCACGACGCTGACCGTCAACGTCACCATTGCAGGTGGTGCGACCGTTGGATCCAGCACCATCACCGTGACGAATCCTGATGCGGGCAATGGTACGAGTGGCGCAATCTTCACGGTCAACCCTGCTCCGACGATCACCGGCGTGTCGCCCTCGTCGCTCAACGCGGGCGCTGTAAACCAGACCTTGACTGTCACCGGAACCGACTTCGTGAGCGGAGCCAGTCTGGCGACGGCCTTCTCTGGAAGCAACATCACCGTTCTCTCCACGACCTTCGTGAACGCCACAACGCTCACCGTGAATGTCTCGATATCGAGCGGCGCGGCCACCGGACCACGAACCTTCACGGTGGCGAACGGTGACGGCAGTATTGCCACCAGCGGCTCGATCTTCACGGTCAATGCGGCACCGACCGTGACGGCCGTCAGTCCAACATCACTTGCGCAAGGCGCGACGAACCAGAGTCTGACCATCACCGGCACCGACTTCGTCAGCGGCGCCAGTCTGGCGACGGTCTTCTCTGGAACGGGCATCACCGTCAACTCCACGACGCTTAACAGCGCAACGTCACTGACCGTCAACATCTCCATTACGGGTGGCGCCCCCACGGGAACGCGAGTCATTACCGTGACGAATGGCGACGGCAGTATCGCCACGAGTGGCTCGATCTTCACGGTCAACGCGGCACCGACCGTGACGGCCGTGAGTCCAACGTCGCGCGGCCAAGGCGCGACGTCGCAAAACCTGACGGTCAGCGGCACCGGGTTCGAGAGTGGCGCGACTGCAACCTTCTCTAACACCGGCATCACCGTCAACTCCACGACCTACGTGAGCGCCACGTCACTCACCGTCAACGTCACGATTGCCGGCAATGCGACCGTCGGTTCGGGCACCATCACCGTGATGAATCCTGACGATGGCAGCGCCACCAGCGGCTCGATCTTCACGGTCAACACTGCCCCGTCACCAGTGTCCGTGAGTCCGTCTTCCCTGAATCAAGGTGCAATCAGCCAGACCTTGACGCTCACTGGCACCGGCTTCGTGAGTGGTGCCACCACCACCTTCTCCGGAACCGGCATCACTGTCAACTCCACGACCTTCGTGAACTCCACAACACTGACGGTGAATGTCACGATCGCCGGCGGCGCGACCGTCGGTTCGAGCACCATCACCGTGACGAATCCGGATGCAGGCAACTCGACGAGTGGCTCGATCTTCACCGTCAACGCGGCACCGACGATTACCGGCGTGTCACCCGCCTCGAGAGACCAAGGTGCGGTCAGTCAGAACTTGACTGTTACCGGCACCGACTTCGTGAATGGCGCCAGTCTGGCGACCGTCTTCTCGGGGAGCCTCATCACCGTCAACTCCACGACCTACGTGAACTCCACCACCCTTACGGTCAACGTCTCAATATCGAGCAGCGCGGCTACCGGTACCAGAACCTTCACCGTCACGAACGGTGATCGAAGCACTGCGACGAGTGGTTCGATCTTCACCGTCAGCGGGGCACCAACCGTGACGGCGGTCAGCCCGACGTCACGAGGTCAAGGCGCGACTAACCAGACGCTGACCATCACGGGCACCAACTTCGTCTCGGGCGCCACCGCTGCCTTCTCCACTAACGGCATCACCGTCAACTCGACGACGTTCAATAGCGCCACGTCACTGACCGTCAACGTCTCAATTTCGGGCTCCGCTACACCAGGTACCCGGACCATCACCGTGACCAACGGTGATGGCAGTACTGCGACGAGTGGTTCGATCTTCACCGTCAATGCGGCACCAACCGTGACGGCCGTCAGCCCGACGTCGCGCGGCGAAGGCGCGACGGCTCAAAACCTGACGGTCACCGGCACCGGCTTCCAGAGTGGCGCCACCACCACCTTCTCGGGCACTGGCATCACCGTCAACTCCACGACCTTTGTCAACGCCACAACACTGACCGTCAACGTCACGATCGCCGGCGGCGCGACGGTCGGAACGAGCACCATCACCGTGACGAATCCCGATGCCGGCAGCGCCACCAGCGGTTCGATCTTCACCGTCAACGCGGCACCGACGGTGACGGCCGTTTCGCCCACGTCGAGAGACGCCGGAGCCGTGAGCCAGAGTTTGACTGTCACCGGTACCGGATTCGTAAGTGGCGCGACCACCTCCTTCTCTGGGTCCAACATCACCGTCAACTCCACGACCTTTGTCAGCGCCACAACACTGACCGTCAACATCTCAATTTCCAGTGGTGCCCTAGTGGGGACGCGAGCTATTACGGTCACCAATCCTGATGCGGGCAATGGGACCAGCGGCTCGATCTTCACGGTCAACGCCGCTCCGACCGTGACGGCCGTTTCGCCCACGTCGAGAGACGCGGGAGCCGTAAACCAGAACTTGACCATCACCGGAACCAACTTCATCACGGGCGCCACGGTGGCCTTCTCCACCAACGGCATCACGGTGAACTCGACGACGTTCAACAGCGCCACGTCGCTGAGTGTCAACATCTCCATCTCGAGCGGCGCCACGGTTGGCACCCGGACCATCACCGTGACCAACGGAGACGGCAGTGTCGTGACGAGCGGCTCGATCTTCACGGTCAACGCCGCTCCGACCGTGACGGCCGTGAGCCCGTCGTCACGTGCTCAAGGCACGAGTAACCAGTCGTTGACCGTCACGGGAACCAACTTCATTACTGGCGCGACCGCAACCTTCTCGGCGACCGGTATCACCGTCAACTCCACCACCTTCGTCAGCGCCACGTCACTCACCGTCAACGTCACGGTCGCCAGCAACGCCGCCACCGGTGCCGGCACCATCAGCGTCCTTAACGGTGATGGCAGTACCGCGACGAGCGGTTCGATCTTCACGGTGAACCCGCCACCCACCGCGACGTCCGTGAGCCCGTCGTCGCTCGACCAAGGTGCGATAAGTCAGGCCCTGACGCTGACGGGCACTGGCTTCGAGAGTGGCGCAACCGTACTCGCGACCGGATCGGGCGTCACCGTGAACTCGACGGCGTTTGTGAACTCCACCACACTGACCGTCACCGTGAGTGTTAACGGTGGAGCGACCATCGCTTCAAGCGGATTCAGCGTGACCAACCCTGACGCCGGTACGGTGACGAGCGGCGCCATCTTCTCGGTCACGGCGGCACCAACGGTGACGGCCGTCAGTCCCACGTCGAGAGGCGCGGGAGCGGTCAGCCAGAACTTGACCGTCACCGGTACCGGCTTCGTGACCGGCACCAGTCTGGCGACGGTCTTCTCCGGTACCAACATCACCGTCAACTCCACGACCTACGTCAGTTCGACGTCATTGACGGTCAATATCTCAATTGCGGCGGGCGCCGCGATTGGCACCAGAACGTTCACGGTCACGAACGGCGATCGAAGTACTGCGACGAGTGGTTCGATCTTCACCGTGAACGTGGCGCCGACGGTGACGGGTGTCAGCCCAAATACCGAAGCTCAGAGCGTCACGGTTTCGGTGACCGTCACCGGCACCGGCTTCGTGGCCGGCGCCAGCCTGGCGACCGTCTTCTCCGGGACTGGTGTCACCGTTAACTCGACGACCTACGTGAGTGCCACCTCACTGACCGTCAACATCACAGTGTCGGCCAGCGCCCCGAATGGAACCCACACCATTACGGTCACCAACGGAGACGGCGGTACTGCCACGAGTGGCTCGATCTTCACGGTGACATGAGCGTAAGAATCTAGATGCAGCCCATCCGATCTCTCAAGAACGTTGCCACACGTAGAAAGGCGGCAGTGCCCACCAGCGCTGCGTCTCGTGTCGCTCCTGACGGTGCCCCACGCCGGAAGCCGGGAGACGAAGCCGGCGCGATCTTGATACTGGCGCTCGTCTACATCGTCTCGGTGAGCCTGATCGTGCTGGCGCTCGCTACGTGGGCTACGAACGACCTTCGCAACACGACGAATTTTGCATCCATCAGCTCCATTCAGAACGCCGCGAGCGGGGCAACAAAAGTAGCGATTGAGAGTGTGCGCGTCAATCCCGTCCCGTCAGATCCGTCGTTCTCGATGACGGGGCAATTGGCGGCCACGTCGCCCGCTCCGTGCTGGGGTTCGGGCACCGTTGATTCAAGCCTGAGCTTCAAATCGGGGAAATCTACGAATCCCGCCATCAATGTCGCCGTGTGGTGCAGCACCACCGAGAACCTTACGAGCGAGCAAACTCGCATCGTCACGTTTTCCGCGTGTCAATTGACTCCGGCGCTCGCCGCGCTCTCTTACAGCGCCGGAGGTTTGCAGTGCGCCGCGAATCCGCTCTTGCAAGCGGTCGTCGCCTTCGACGATTACCCCCCGCAGGGTGCCGTCCCATTCACCCAGCAGTGCAATATCTCTCAGGACGGACTGTCGTGCGGTCAAGGAATGACGTTGGAAGACTGGAGTCTTAACGGCCAACTCTCCAACACCATCATCATTACGTCCCCGGCGCCAACCGCTGCGGTGGTGGGGGGTATGACCTACACCGCCACGGCGGCCTCGCCGTCAAACGATGGCGTCACCATTAGTGCGGGCACGCCGTCGGTGTGTACCGTTTCACCAAGCGGCGTCTCAATGGCCGTCGTCTCGTTCGTGGGTGTTGGGAACTGCGTCATCGATTTCAGTGACCCTGGTAACTCCAAATACGGCGCGGCGCAAGTTACCCAGAACTTCTCTGTTGGGAACGGAAGTCAGGCAACTCTCGTAGTGACGTCGACGACCGGCAGCCACACCGGAACGCCGCTGACGACGACCGGGGGGTCCGGTACGGGTGCCGTCACGTACACGGTGGCGAACGGTACTGACTCGGGCTGTACGGTGACCGGCACAGTATTGACTGCGACGACATCAGGTACGTGCTACGTGACCGCCACGAAGGCCGCTGACGCCAACTGGCAAGCTACATCCTCTGCCGCCACATCGGTGACTCTTTCATAGCTGTTCATGCAGCGCCGCGTAAAATTGCACCTTTGAGAAATTGTCACTGGTTCAGCGATCCATTCCGGATCTCAGCAAAGATACATTTTGTTGAGAAAACTATTTCGGAGGTAGTGATCGAAGAGCCCTTTGAACCTCGGCCGAGCAT
>Ga0302189_10003076_pt1 | contig 12999 bp, 15 predicted proteins | sample II_Bog_E2_2_FD_194551 | JGI IMG/M metagenome (GOLD analysis project Ga0302189, IMG submission 194551) | Peat permafrost microbial communities from Stordalen Mire near Abisko, Sweden - II_Bog_E2_2 | ecosystem: Environmental > Terrestrial > Soil > Wetlands > Peat | place: Sweden: Abisko...
GATACTCCGATCTACGTGGTTCTCGAGCAGACACCCAAGGCTAGTCAGGGTCCCCTGCAGCCAAGTGGACGGGCCGTCCCTACATCCAACTCCGCCAATGTTGAGCAACTGCGCCAGTTATTGCAGTTGCAACAGGAACTGAACCAACCGACAGCAATCAGCCAACCGCAGTAGACAGAGTGGTTCTCATCTGTGAAGGTTCGATGGGATCGTATGTCGGTTGCTTCCGCCGAGGCAGGCTCACGCAAAAGGCAATTGCCGAGTCCCGTGATCTACATGGGATCGCAAGCGATGCCGGGCCAGCGCAAGAGGGGGTATACTGTGCTTGAACGTGGAATGAGCGGAGGTGTGCCCATGGCTTCGCCTCGCGAATCCAAAGTTTCAACGAAAATCGCCGTCCCGTCGCCGATTGAACAGAAATCGCAACGGACGCGGAATTCTACGCGTCCACCCCCAGCCCCTAAAAACAGCCGCGAGTTCGATGCCCAGGCATTCCTCGCCACCATCGGAGAGGGCAGGAATCCAACTCGACGTAATCGGAACATTGGTACACCCAAAAGTGGTCACGGACAGGACAACCGGATGACCGTTCCTGAGGTTGCTCATGGAGAAGGTCGATTGTGTCTAGCTCATTGATAAGAGTCTCTTCGTTTGAACAATCCTGGCCAGCCTTGAACGTGGTAGCACCCTCTAGATGATTGCGATTCGGATTGACGGCCCAAAGGTTCTGTGCTGCCGCGCGATTTTGCGGAGTGTCCACGATCCACACCGGACCGCTGCGAGGAAGTTCGAGAAGGCGTTCGCCGTAATCTCGATCGAGAACAACAAAAACGCGATAAGCTTCCGCCATAACCCTGACCTCTCACTGCGTCACAATTGGCGTTTCCCAACCATCGTAATCGCCATCGAAGCGCCGAGATAGGTTCAGCAGTTCAATGACGGTACGGTCGATAGAATTTTGCTCAATGGATTGAGTGCGAGCGACAACGATGCCGAATGGCAATTCTCCCTTAGAGCTTGATTCCGAAACAAATCTGAAGCCTGCTGCGACTGCGGCATCTCGGAACAAAGCCCGAGCGGGCTCAGAGCGAAAATATATCCAATGCTGGACCTCTCTCGCCGCAGTGAGAACGTCGCCTTTCTCCACTAGCACATCTAGCAGGTCCATGTTCGCAATGCGCTGAAGGTCTTCCGATGATGGATATAGGACGTTGAGGTACTGCTCCCATAGCGAATCTTCCTGCTCGCCCACATCGAACTTGTACCCGTCAAATCCTGTCAGTGCCTGTCCGACGGCGTTACGAAAACCATCCTTGGTCTCGCCATTGAAGTAGAACTCACGTCGTCCTTCTGTGGTAATTCTTCCGCAGGGTATCGCCGTGCAGGCACGGGCTACGCACAAGTTTAGGACGTCCTCGATTTTGTAGAGTGTGGGAGCTTCTTTGCTGTCGGACAGGCCATCGGCTCGTGGCGATTGAAAGTGGACCCACGTCCACAGCAGCCAAGGTTTCGACCCTATCGGCACCGACTCCCGGAGCCCCAGATCGACGAAAATCGATGCGATCTTTCCGTTGACGTTACAGAGGTAGGGCTTCCAGTTCTCGCTCATAGGTGCATGAACATGATAACCGCTCAAATCAGGTGATGGCGCTCGGAAGCTGGCTATCAAGAGCCCGCGGGAACAACGGCATTGCCGCTCGTGTCTATTTCTCTACATAGGAGGCCGCATGGTCATCCGCTGGGGAGTGTTCTTCACCAAAAGCAGAACGGCTCTGAAAACAGGCTGGCTTATTACGGCCGGAGTGGTCGCACTCTACTTGGGAGTCATTCAACCCCGTGACCAGGCGCGAGGCATCGCCTCTCAGAAGGCGTCCGGCCTTGCCGCCATCAGCGGTGGTGTTGGTTGGGAGCCAATCTCGCTTTGGCGACAAACCTCAATTTTTCCGCACTTCCGATCCGAAGCCTACCTTCAAAAAGGCATTGTTGGAGGCGTTCCCGTGGACCGTGCCGTCGTTGCACCCGCCTCTCTCATGACAGTTTCAGGAGGACGTGCCGGCGGAGAGGAAGGCACGTCGGAGGACCGCAAGCTAGTCCGGACGGAATCCCTTGGCCTCATCGTCAAGACTCCGGCCGAAACTGCCGAGAAAATCATACAGATTGCGCAAGGTGCAGGAGGATTCCTCGTGGCCTCTAACGTTAACGGCGGCGCGGACGCGACCAGCGCCTCACTCAGTATTCGCGTGCCGGCAGAAAGGTTCGACGAAGTCCGGGCCCAGATCCGAAAGCTCAGCTTGCGCGTAGAAAGCGAAAGCATCGACGCCCAAGACGTCACCAAACAATATGTCGACCAGGAAGCACGCCTGCGCAACCTACGGGCTCAGGAACAACAGTATCTCGGAATCCTGCGTAAGGCTGCGACCGTGAAGGACACGCTCGAAGTGAGCGATAAACTGAACGAAGTCCGCGGAGCGATCGAGGAAAGGCAAGCAGAATTCGAGGCGCTGTCGAAGCAAGTTGAAACCGTAGCTATCAACATCACTCTGCGAGCTGAAGCCGCCGCCCAAGTTTTCGGCCTCAATTGGCGTCCGCTGTATCAGCTGAAGATCGCCGCGCGCGAGGGCCTCGAAGGGTTCGGTGAGTACGCTGCCTCGATGACGACGTTTGTGTTCTATCTGCCCACGATCCTGCTGTGGCTGTTCACGATCCTCGCCGGGGCCGCCGTGGGCTGGCGGATTCTGAAATGGGCAGCCCGAAGACTATTCATTCCGCCGAACCCAGGCTTGATTGAGAAAGCAGCAAGTTAGCGCGCGCTCGAAGTCGTGCGCAGCACGCTGAGCGACACAGCGATTTATCAATAGTTATTTGGCAGGAGAAAGGGGCTCAGCGATTAACTTGCATCGAACCTCAATGGTCTTACCTCTAAACGATTCGATTCTGCGGCTAATAGGGTCGTCACATTCCAGCAGATTGTTCTTATCCGCCTTTCGCGCGGAAACTGTATTGATCGTGATGAAGAAATTCTTGTCAGAGAGCCGTTTCCAATCACTTAACGGCACTCTGCTATCGTCAAATCTCGCCACACTGTTTTGGTCGACCAACTTCTGATCATTGCCTAGAAAGACATCTCTGTTGGGCGGGTTATACTTGCCTTGGCCCGGCAACGCATCTCCGTCGAAATAGGCGATAACGAGCACCGACTCGCCAATGCTGTGAAGGCGTTTCTCCGCCTGGTCGGATAGCTTGACTGCAATCGCAAAGTGCGGCACTTCGACCGTTTTGCCAGTAACTTCCTGCGCGATACGGCTGGAACAAGAACCAACGAGCAGGAAAGTGAAAAAAATGAGCGACAGTTTTGCGGTCACTACACCGAACTGTGTCAGAGGGCTGTGAGCCATGATGTGTGGGCAGTACTGTGCTTTTTTGACGATCGAATAAACATGCCGCAGATAGTGCCAGCCTTTACGATCCGGTCAATGAGCACGATGCCGATTTCGCGACAGCAAGCCCCTTTCTTGGGCGGGCACACCAGCATAAACATGATGGCTACTTTTGCAGTCTCACGAATACCACCCCACGATCATGAAGTGCAATGGCGAGAGTACCGGGACTGACTTCCCGAATCCGCTTGATGTATGTTGGGCTTAGCATTGGCATCCGAACGACAGACCAATGTTTCCCTTCATCGAACGACACGTACAGCAGCTCCCCTGCTGTCCAGATTCTTCCTGCGCTATCGCGAACGATGGTCTTGAATTCCTCGGTCGCATTTGGAGACGGAATGACCTGTCGTTCACCGCTTTCAGGGTTGAATCTGACGAGTTCTGAAGCCGTCGCAGCAAGCAGATAACCGTCGTGATCTGCGATCGCGTCGAATATCCCGGCGGGTGCCGATCCTTTCGCCGTTGTGAGCGGTCGCAGGTCGTAGCCTTTTTCCGATTTAGTCAAGCCAAGCAGATCGCCAAGCTCAGCATCTAGGAACACCGCTCTCGCCCCTCGATTGCTGAGCGGGATGTAGCTCCGAGCTTTCAATAACCTGCGTCGGTCTGTATCGGAACCGGAATGACTGCCCGCTGATTCCCATTCCTTCCCAGTCCATCGGCGAAGTCCATCGTCGGATACCTCCAGCATCGTGCCGTCAGATGTTCCCAAAATAGAGCTGCCGTAGAAACTGCTTTCGTCAGTCCACGTCTGTAGTACAGCAGCTTTTAGCTGGTCGCCAACTTTGAGGAATCCGCGCTCCCCAGGGGTACTGTTGGTACCGAAATAGGCCACGATACCGTGATCGTCAAGAATTGGCTCCGCGAAGCTCCAAGACGCGTATGTGTATGTGTCGGATGGTCGTTCGTCGGGAACGAATCGAAGTCGCTGCCACCCATCGTCATCAAGTCGCCAGCCAGTGTGTGAGTCGTCGTCGTTCAAGAAAACGATGCCTATGGAAGTGGGCCAGACTTCGATTATCGAAGACTCAATCTGACCCCGTACTTGGACGTGCTCAATTTTCCCATTCGCGAGCCGCGCCAGGCCGTCGCGAGCCGATACGGCAATCAAGTCAGGGTGATCCGCGCTAGTTGCAAGCACTCGCCGAATAGTCGGCGTGTTACCGACCGAGTAGTTCCTACCCCCTGACCATCGGCCTCCGAAGTCTGCGACTTTTTCCCATTTAGCGAAGTCGCGATCACAACGGTAAACATCGTGCGCGGACAACACCCAAAACCCGTCGCTAACGTTATCTTCAATGACGAGGTCGACTGCGCCCCGTGGTGCCCCCTCAAGCTCTGCTGGCCGCCCAGCCTTCCCTTGGTCGAGAACACGCTTTGTAGTCTCTGGGAGCTCTGTTTTGGGACGGTTTGTAAACTCACGAAGGTAAAGAGCGGATTTCTTGCTAACGTCTGCGATGAACCCGGACTCCATCCCCATATGTGACATGCCGCCATACGCCAGCACACGACCGTCTCGTGCCTTTAAGAAGCCGAGGACTCCCGAGCCGGTGTCAAAATTGTGAATGTTTCCGGTACGAAGTTCCATGTACGAATATTGCCCGCCCCATTCACCTTTATCCGCCCCCATCCACAGTCGGCCAGAATCGTCCAGCATAAAGGCGGTCGGCGTGGCGAAGCTCCCTTGCTTAAAAGGAATGTATTTGGAGGTCCCTCCAGCGGAGATCAGAACCCTGAGAGGATTTATTACTTGCCGTTCAATCCGCGCGGATCGTGTCTCATATGCCTTAAACGGTTCGCCTGGCCACGGCATTACATCTGCGCGAGCATCGATGAGAGCCACAATTGAATGAGCCTTTCCAATTGTCTTACCACTGCTAAGCCAAACTACTCGGCCGGCAGCTTTTGTCACAAGGGCTAGCGTGAATGTGTCCGACGTCAGTTCGTATATCTGACCGTCTTCTGCCCCGATTAGTAGCTTGCCAGAGTCCCCATGGGCGACTGCGATCCCTCGGCCCGGAACTACCTGGTGTGCGGTGATCGCGAGCGTCTCTGCATCGAAGCGAACCAGATTGCCCGATTCAGTTAAGGCCACAAGATCACGCCCCACAAGCTTAGCGTCTTTCAGTGCGTTGTGGTCAAAGTGATATGACCATTGAACCGTCCCAAGGCGTTCAGTGTGTGTGGAACCGGTGACTGGGCCGTCGCTCCGAGCGCCACTCGCTACGCTCTGCTGGCCCGAAGCCCAGGCACCTGAAATGGTGACGGCTGCAATGATCACTAACGCAGCGATGTATCGCGGCATGACCAAAACTGTACGCGGAACTCGCGATTTGTTCCAGAAAAACTCGATAGCAAGCGAGAACAAGCCATTTGACTCATTGAACACGGTGATCGGAAACGCGGGTTACAACAGCTACGGTTCCTTCCCTTCTACGTGAAGACCACAACCATGATGGCAAGCGTGTCTGGATAGGATTTTGCCGGGAGGTGTAGGTGTGATCGTAAGGCTTTCTCTAAATCGTACAATGGAGAAGAAATCCGTGAAGAAACTAAGGAGGCACGATGAAGCGAGGTAAATGCGAGCTTTGCCGTGCCGTCGCCGATCTGCACGATAGCCATTACTTGCCAAAGAGTGGGTATAAGAAGATGCGTGCGAGCGACCTGAAGAATCCAAATCCGGTCCTCCTTTCGGGTGGTAAGGCTAAACAAAGCTCACTGCAGGTCCGGGACTACAAATTTTGCGGTACCTGCGAGGAGCGGTTCAATAAGGGCGGCGAGGCGTGGATTCTGAACAAGATTTCGCAGAACTACGGCGATCCGTTCTGGCTTCACACCTTATTGAATTCGAAGGCGCCGATAGCGAGTGGCAATGATCTCTTGTTCCCGCAAGCGAGCATTCCAGAAGTGGACATCGCGAAGCTCGTCTATTTTGCGTTGAGCATCTTCTGGCGTGGGACCCGGTGTTGGAGCGCAGTCGAAGGGGGTCAGCCTCCGAAACTGTATCTTGGCCGGCAGGAGAAGGTGATCCGCGCCTTCTTGCTCGGACGAGGCAAACTGCCAGAGGATGTCGTCGTCACCGTGGCGGTGTGGCCGTACAAGAAGGTCTATCCGATGGCGCTGATGCCCCGTGCCGATGCCGGGACTGGCTACCGGAGCTACTGGTTCTATTTCTTTGGCTTCATATTCCTGCTCGCGCTCGGGAGGAAGATCCCCGCGCAACAGCAGCGGACCTGCTCGTATCACTCTCCGGAGAAGTTCCTGACGCTAAGTCTGGGACTGGGAAGCCTAGTCAAGGAGGCCATCAGCACAGAACTTCTCTCGCTGGATCGTTCGAAGATCGAAAGCATGTTCAAGGAAATTCAGGCGATCTGTTCCAAGATGCCATCCAAGGAATCGGCGAGATTGACATAACGTTCATAATAATGTACATTAAAGCTATTAGAGACCATTACTCTGGACACTAAATATGAGGACCAGCCGATCATCCGTCGTCACGCCACTCCCGGTAAGGCATGCCCTGCGCAAGCTCGGCCGCGACATCCGGGACGCCCGGCGGCGACGACGCATCCCGGCGGCCATCGCGGCTCAGCGCGCCTCGATCAGCCGCACGACCCTCGTCAAGGTTGAAAAGGGCGATCCCGGCGTCGCAATCGGGATATACGCCACGGTCCTTTTTGTGCTGGGCTTGGCGGACCGGCTGGGCGATCTCGCCGCGCCGAAGAACGATCCCGTGGGCCTGCAACTCGAAGAAGAAAACCTGCCCCAGCGCATTCGAGTGGCGCACAGAACGAAACGCACGAAAGACAAGTGATGGACAAAGAGGCTCTCGTATACGTGGATCTCGACGGCGTCCCGCACCTGATGGGGCGTCTGTGGGCCCGCACGCGCAAGAACAAGGAAAGCGCCACCTTCGAATACGACAAGACATGGCTGGAAAATCCTGCGCGATTCTCTATGGAGCCAGCCCTGCAGGTTGGTCCCGGCCCGTTTCACACGCCCGCAGACACGCCAATGTTCGGCGCCATCGGCGACTCCGCGCCCGACCGTTGGGGGCGGGCGCTCATGCGCCGCATGGAACGTAGGCGCGCGGAGCGCGAGGGCGGGGCGCCGCGCACGCTCCAGGAAATCGACTTCCTGATGCTGGTGGACGACGAGGCCCGTCAGGGCGCGCTGCGCTTCGCGGATAAAGAAGGCGGACCCTTCGTGCGGGAGGAGGGTGTCAAGCGCATCCCCCCGCTGATCGAGCTCCCGAGACTGCTCTCCGCGGCCGAACATGTGATGGAAGAGAAAGACACCGAGGAGGAACTGCGCATGCTGTTCGCGCCCGGCTCTTCTCTTGGCGGCGCGAGGCCCAAGGCTTCCGTCAGGGAAAAGGACGGCCATCTCGCCATCGCGAAATTCCCACGCAAGGACGATGAAATCAACACGGTGGTCTGGGAGGCGGTCGCACTGTCCCTCGCGCAGAAATCTGGCATCCCCGTTCCCAAATTCCGTGTCGAAAACATCGCCGGCAAGTCTGTACTCCTCCTGCGACGCTTCGACCGCGACGGCGAACGGCGTATCCCGTTCCTCTCCGCGATGAGCATGCTCGGATCGAAAGACAAAGAAACTCGAAGCTATCTGGAAATTGTTGACGCGCTGCGCCAGCACGGCGCCGCGCCGCAAGCCGACATGGAGGCGTTGTGGCGGCGGCTGGTTTTCAACATACTGATCTCCAACACCGACGACCACCTACGCAATCACGGCTTTCTGTACGAAGGCCAGGCGGGCTGGCGCCTGTCGCCCGCTTACGACCTCAACCCGGTCCCAACCGACATCAAACCGCGCATTCTCAGCACCGCGATCAACGAAGACGACAACACGGCCTCGCTCGCGCTGGCGATAGAGGTAGCGGGATATTTCGAACTGGACGCTGGGAGGGCGCGCGACATAGCAAAACACGTCGGCAAGGCTGTCTCGAAGTGGCGCGCCGAAGCCGCACGGCATGGTCTGAACAAAACCGAAATAGACCGCATGGCATCGGCCTTCGACCATGAGGATCTGCGCGCCGCGCAGCACGGCGGATCAGCTAAAGTCTGAGCAGAAAAATTATGGGCCCGGAATTTCAGAGACTTGTGCATACCGCTACCTGTGACCGAAACTCAGATGAAATTTGCGCCGTCGAATCAGTCTCCCTCGGATTCTCGAAAACGCTGTAGAGCTGCGATAGTGTCCTTTGCATTCCCTAACTGTCTATTTGGGAGGACGCACGTAAAATCCAGTGATGGCGAGCAGATGAATCGCTGCGAGTAGCCGACAACGACGGTATTGACTCGTGCGACCATTCGCCGATCCGCTCGAAGTGCGGTAGGTATGTTTTCGGACCGGTGGATCGCTATCGCAACGTTATAAGCGAGTGGCATGAATATTGGGCTTTTAAATGGGGAAAGCGTAGGCCATTCGATGGCTTTTTGGTGTTCAAGCGGGTCCTCTGAGACGGTAAGCGAGTAGAACAATCCAACAGGATAGTCAGAACATACATACCAATCTGGACCATCGGAATACAGAAGTGAATAATGCATTCCATCCAATTGGTCCGCGATGGCATAAGCCAAGCGCAAAATGCCAACAGATGTTTCCGTTTTATGCACTTGTGGAACGATGTGTCCGCCCCGTATTGCTTCAAGCAGCCGTCTTTGGTCGGCGGAATCAATTTCGACTCCATATCTTTGTGCCGCAGCCATCGCTTTATTGAAAAATTCTGGCGAGCATGCCATCTCTTCCACAAACGCACGGCGGCTGTCAATAACCAGCCTTTCGTACTTATTCTTGCCCTGAGGTATACGAGCTGCCTGCACTGCTACGAACGAGGCTACCGTCTCCCTCTCCTCTTCGGTGAGCAAAGAGCGTCCTGGATTGGCCGAAAGCGTTCTAAAGAGCGCACAAGCTGGTCCCTCGAATTCCTGGAAGAATTTTTCAAGATGGTCCGGACGGAACCCCGGGACGTCCACATCATGATAGTGCCGTTCAAAGCCGACACTATCGGGAATGGCTTCGCGCATGGGGCTACCGTCGGGCGAAAAGACATAGAACAATGAATCGCGCTCACCCTCAAGAGTGAAGCGTGCCAGGTAGCCAGCGGAGACGAAGTGCTGTCGAACAACGCGCTGTTGCATATCAAGTCTTGGAACGCCTGCACCCTCCGATTGGCTCGTAACTTTCGCAGTCTTTTCTCTGTCCATATTGCTCGTCTTCCTTTTCTGGAATTGTCTACCATCTTGCCTTTGCCTACCCCCTACGCTATAAAGAATCGATAGTGATGGCAAGACATGGGAAGCCATAACCATAACAAGGCCATAACGCACCTCGCGATGCCGGAACGACGGATTCCGGTGTTGATTGATTCCAGCCCTGAAAAGGCTGAGGGACTCGTTCCCTCGGCGGTTCAGAGCGGCAAGCCTGCAACCGCAGTTCGACGCTTAGACCCATCGGTTGTGAGGAACTTGGGAAATCCCAAACAGCGCCGGGAAATCGAGAGGGAACACGGCGTTATCAACGAAGCGGATTGGAGTCGGCTGCGCGAATTTTTCTCTCTGTTAGATCGCCTCAATGCCGGAGACTTGTCACCGGTCATTACCTCAAATGCAGAAGAAACACTGAAAGAACTGCCCGCTCTTCTGGACCGTTTGAGCCCTGGAGGCTGGCTTCCCGAGGAAGAGGCGACGCGTACAGGAAAACTGTCGTTCAGACCGGCTTCCGATGGCCGACGAAACCGCGCGCGAGTGACGATAGATATTGCAACTGTCTCTTGCACACCCCTTGTAGGCGCGCCTTCGGTTCATCAATCCAGTCCCCGCCGCGTCGATACGGCGGCAGAAGACGGTGACGGGACGGCGGCGTGGAGCACCACCATCAGGGGAGCGTGCAAAACGGTCGCCTTTGCAGTTTCGGAAGCACTTACGGAGGGATTGAGCAAGGCGCGATTCGTTGTTTGGTGGACGGATGTCGCAAAGAAACTTGTTCCGGGGCTCTATTGCCCCGACATTGTGACTGCTTTGTATGCGTCGGCGATATGGAGCTACGGTACATCAGGAGGATGGGCAATCTGTCAGAAGTGCGACAAAGATTTCGCGCGCAGACGGGCGAAGCAGTTCTACTGCTCCAACCGATGCCAGGCTGCTGCAGCAATGAGGCGTTACAGGAGCAATCGAAAACGAACTGCTGAACCGAAATTGAAGGCGACCACAAGAGGCTTGAGCAGCAGGTTCGGTTCGAACCGTTGACCCTGCCAGATCGATGGCCGCAAGACAACCAATGGCGCACAGGCAATGGCGATTGCACCTCGAGCCTTTCCTCGGGTCGCGTCGGGTGTAAGAGATGACAAGCGATCTGGTCGGTAGTTTTCCCGGCGCTTCCTGGAATGGCTGGACAAGGTCAGACTGGAAGACAAAACCAAAACCTACTACCGCGATGGCTGGCGACTCATCAAGACGACAACCATCGTGAATATGCGATTGGATCAGATCACCAGGGACGTTATCGAAACGTTGCGGTTTTCGGGCGCGTCCTCAAATGCCAATTGCGCGCTGAGAACGTTAAGAAGGATGCTGCACAAGGCGGAGGAGTGGACACTGATTCGCCACGCTCCGAAACTCAAACTGATGAAGGAGTACGGACGTTCACTCAGGCTTGACGATGAAGCGGAAAAGAAATTGTTGATGGGCGCCGCTGCCTGCAATTGGCGGAAACGCAGCCTTCAACTTTTCCAGGACATCATCATCTTGATGCGCGATACGGGCATGCGGAACGAGAGAGCTTTACCGGATGCGCATCGAGAACCTGGATTGGGAAACCCGCGTGATCTTCGTGCCGGACAGTAAGACCGAAGAAGGAAGGAGGCGCGTACCGATGAGCAATCGCGTCTTTGACGTTCTTAAACAGCGGTGTGGAGAAAAGCGTGAAGGATGGGTTTTCCCATCGAAGCGCTCCGAGTCGGCTCACCTCACCACAATGGCGAAGAGATTTCGCGAAGCCAGAGTCAAGGCTGGGCTACCCGAAGATCTTGTCCTCTATTGTGGGCGGCATGATTACGGCACCCGGCTTCTGAAGAGAACCGGAAATCTGGCGGCAGTCATGAGAACCATGGGCCACAGGGATGTGAAGACTGCGATGCAGTATCAACATCCCGAACTAGAGATCGTGCGCGCTGCGCTCGATCAAGACACAGCAGTAGAGAAACGGGCGTAGCCGGATTGAGTTACGGCACACTTTACGGCACACCCGAAACATCAACTCCGGCAAGTGCTTGAAAAGATGGTGAGCGCGGTAGGAATCGAACCTACAACCTACTGATTAAGAGTCAGTTGCTCTGCCAATTGAGCTACGCGCCCACTGCCCACGGCGGTGTGGGGACAAACTTGGATTATACCATCCGCGTATTGCATCGCCCCCGCGCGTCTGAGCCACCCGCAATTCGGCGCAGCGCCCGTTGAGTCGCCTCCGCGCGGTTGAGGCCGTGCTATCGTAGAAATGCATGTCCACTGCACGACAGGAGCTGTTGCAACTGCTGGCGCGGAAATCGTTTCGCCTCGGCGAATTCCAGTTGTCCTCCGGCGGCACCAGCGACTATTACATCGATTGCCGCACCACCACGCTCGATGCCCGCGGCGCGCAACTGGTCGGCCAGGTCTTTCTCGATGAAATGCGCGCCCAAGCCTGGCACGCCGACGCCATCGGAGGACTCACCATGGGCGCCGACCCCATCGTGGTCGCCGTCGCCGTCACCAGCGGAACGCTCCACGGCTTCCTCGTCCGCAAAGCCGAGAAGAAACACGGTACCGGCCAGCGCATCGAAGGCTTCCGTCAAAACGGCGCGCGCGTTGTCATTGTGGACGACGTTTGCACCACCGGCGCCTCTACCGTGCAGGCCATCGGAGCCGCCCGCGAGTTTGGCTTCAAAGTCGTCGGCGCGATGTGCCTGGTCGAGCGCGAGGATGCAGGCGGCCGCCCCAGCGTGGAAAAAGCCGCCGCCCCTGCTCCGTTCATCTCAGTTTTCACCGCCAACGATGTGCGCGGCGAGCACATCCGGCAACTTGAGGCCAGCGCTGCGAGATGATTCCCGACGGTTACACAGACGTAGCCGCGCGAAAGATCGCGTCGGTCGTGACGTACCTTGAGATGCTCGAACGGCCCACGCCGGGTGACGTTTCATCGAGCAGGATTCTATCGAGTGAAGTGCGGTTGCGGCGGGTACGGAATCCCGGCCTCGACTGGTATCGGGCGTTGTTCCGGCGCGCCGGTGGGCAATGGCTTTGGTTCAGCCGGTTGAAGATGACCGACGAACAACTGGCGGCGGTGTTGGATTGCTCCACCACCGAAATCTTTGTGGCCGAGCGCGAGGGAAGCGAGATCGGGATGGCCGAACTGGATCGTTCGCAGCCGCCAAACGTAGAGCTTGTCAGCTTTGCGTTATTGTCGGAGGCGATTGGAAAAGGGCTCGGACGGTCGTTCATGACCGAGTTGCTTGATCGGGCATGGACCGACGCAACGAAGCGGGTCTGGTTGCACACCTGCACGCTGG
>Ga0302189_10003087_pt1 | contig 12980 bp, 9 predicted proteins | sample II_Bog_E2_2_FD_194551 | JGI IMG/M metagenome (GOLD analysis project Ga0302189, IMG submission 194551) | Peat permafrost microbial communities from Stordalen Mire near Abisko, Sweden - II_Bog_E2_2 | ecosystem: Environmental > Terrestrial > Soil > Wetlands > Peat | place: Sweden: Abisko, Stordalen...
GGAATTCTGGTCTCGTGAGATCACTGACCACCATCCGTACAGTCGTCCAGTTGGCGAGATGTTCCGGGGCGGTGCGTCCCAACTTCGAACGATCCAGACAGAAACAGGAGTGAGTTGCCTTTCTGATGACTGCCTGCTGGAGTTTCACCACGTCACTTTGGGAATTCCAGAGACCCTGCTGGTTGATCGCCTGGGCACTCAAAAACGCGAGGTCGATGTTCTGGGATGAGACAGCCTTCACCGCCTCTTCTCCGAGCAGCACGGATTGTCGTTCCAAAAGCTGCCCTCCAAGCAGGACGGTTTTTGCTCCCGCGAGCGATCCGAGCGTCTCGAGCAGCGCCAGATTATTGGTGATGAGGACAAGATCGGATGGAAGATTGCGGCGTAGTTCCTGGGCAACGGAGAAAATGGTTGTCCCTGCATCGAGGTAAACACTCATCCCTGGTTTGATCAGGGAGACGGCGATACGGGCCATGGCGCTCTTTGCATCGGAGTTTTGGCGGATACGTTCCCGGAATGAAGTGAAGCTGGCATTGAACTCACCAAGGGCCCCTCCATAGGTTCTGGTGATCCGTTCCTCTTTTTCCAAGGCCGAAAGATCGCGCCTTGCTGTTGCCTCGGAGACGCCAAGTTCCTCGCAGAGTTGACTGATGGGCAGGTAGCCCCGTTCCAACAGGAGTTCCGCCAAGCGGGAGCGCCTGGTTTCAACAACATGTTTCGGAACGCGCATTGGTAGACGATTTGCTTTTAAATGATCGGAGTCAATCATTTATTTTCATCGTAAAAAACACATCCAGGGAGAAAAACCATCGGGAGTATTAAACCCGAACTCCGAAGTTGAAAGTGATGAGTTGGCGCAAGGTGCTGGCCGATAGGAGTTGCGGAGATCCGAGGGCGAACACATAGCCGTGGGAACGGCTTGGGTAGACTGAATGCAAGTTCAGCCCACAGGGTGAGACGAGCAGGAGCGAGCGAATCAATCGTTTGAACTAAGGCTCTCCCGAGCCATTCGCCCCTTAACGGGGCTGCCTTCAGCAGTCCTATCAGCTACCGCCAGTCGCTGATTTGATACAGGCGAGGATTGACAAGACTCCTTCGCGGTCAGGAGATTGTGTCAAATCGCTCTGATCAACTTCGGAGTTCGGGTTAAAATCGGACCGATTTTCGGCTCCCAGATTACAATTGCAAGAGAGCCGTGCGTAGCTACGTTTTACTCATGAGAATCCGTTATCTTCTCCTGTTGCTTGTCTTCAGCTTGATGGGGAGGGCATCTGCGATCCCCGTTGTTACAACCATCACCAACGCACCCTACACGATTTCCTCACCGGGAACCTACCGTTTGGCAAACGACATCTCTTGGACAGGAACAGGACTGAACAACGCTGTTGCCATCACTATCAATGCTAATGATGTGATGCTGGATCTTAATGGAAAAACCCTTACTGGGAATCAGTACTTCGGACTTGATGTATTCACCGCCTTCGGAATCGCTGCCACAAATGTCAGCAATTTGACGGTATTCAATGGCACTGTGAACGGATTCAGAACCTGCGGGGTTCTTCTCTCTTCAGTTAATCAGGCAAAGCTCTACAATCTGACGATTGAGAACATCAATAATCTTGGCCTGTGGTCAGGGCTGATCCCCCTTGATATGGTTAGTGGATTCATCGCCCTAGAATCGACTAATGTGTGCCTTTCCAACGTCCTTATTCAAAATATCAATCTTCAACCCACCAATGACAACACTATCTTTGCCCAAGCAGGTGGAGTGATTGCGGTAGGGTGCTCGAACTTCACCAATGTGGGTGTTACCATCACCGGGGTAACCAATAATTCCGGAGTCGCGGCGGGAATAGCGTCACTTGATTGCACTGGTATTACCGTGCTGCGCTCCACAGTTTCGAACATCGTAACAGGACAAGGGGCGACGAATAATGCCGGTGGACACACCTCCCTTGGGATGGTGTTTTCACCTTCGAGGCTCTCTGCGAATATCACTGGCGCGACGGTGACTAGTGGTGGGGCGGGCTATTCCGGTTATCCCCCGGTGACGATCTCTCCGGTGACCAACGACTCAGGATCGAACAATTATGGCTATGCGATGGTCTCTCCTCAGGGACAGGTCACGAGTATTGTCCTTACCGGCATCGCGACCAATTATGAAACATTTCCACAAGTCACCATCGGTGGTTCGGGAACAGGAGCTGAAGCAGTTGTTCAACCGAATCAGGTCAGTTACACCACCATCGGCTACTGCGGCAATATCAGGGTAGCGGACTGCAACATCTCCAACATCATCGGAGCCATTGATGACGCTCATGGGATCAGTCTCTTCACCGTGACCAATGCCGTGATCCAGCGTGTACACGTGAATACCGTCGTTGACGGTGGAAATTCTTACAATTTTGGGGGATCCAAAGCGACAGGATTTGAAAATTATGGCAATCCAAACGCCACAAACTGCAACATCGTGCTGGAGGATTGCGTCGCACAGAATGTGATCGCCATTGGGCCGGCTGATCTGGCAGCCAATGGATTTTCCGCAGCGGGAAATGGCATTAGGTTCAGCCGTTGTACCGCCTCCAATGTCATCGTCGCAGGTATCAACCGGCTCGACCCGCTTGCGTCACCTGGGATCGCCGCCGGCTTCGGCTGGGCTCCCGATGTCCGCATTCAGAACATTTATCCGGCAAAGAACACCGTGATTGAGGGATGCACCGTGATGAGAGCCCTAGTCTGTTTCGACACCTATAACTTTCAGAATTCTGTGTGGCGCAACAACCGGCCCATCTCTGTTCCCAACGGCATCCGTTATCTTCAGGAACCCGCTCTAACCGATCGCACGATCTTTGGTTCAGTGTGGAACGAGGTTGTTGACGCCTCACTCTACCCCGATGGGATCAAGGCGATTCCCATCTACAATCAGGCTCAGGGAAACCAGATCACTCCCGTTCCCTGACACGTGTCATTATGAGTTCAACCGGATCAGTGAGGAGACGCTGGAACACTTCCCGAACCAGTTGAGCAATCCTGCTGATCAGTTGATTCGTCGTCACCCTGCAAAGGGAATAACGATTAGGCCGTAAGTGGTTTCTCAAGCAGCACACTTGATTGAAATGATGTGCGAGTCCAAGGGCTGAGGCTCTTGGGCAAAAAAAGACTTGGCCTAGTACGGGCAGGTCTTTTTTTAGATAATAGGGAAGTTAAACAATCGACCAATTGTGGCAAGCAGTCCATTAATGAGCTGCTGCAACTAGCCAAGCAAAAACCATCTTGAAAAACCCTCTCCACACTTTGACGGTGACGACCCTTTATTAGAGCGTGGATACCCCTGATTTCCCTTTAACTAAAATTTAAGGATTGCTAAGTTTTCACCAACAAATTTATGAAAACATCGACGGGCAAGTCTCTTTCCCATTCATTGGCCAAACTGCCCACAGGTATCCCGGGTTTGGATGAGATTCTCCGAGGGGGACTGCCACGAGAACGCAATACGGTGGTGGTGGGTGGGGCAGGGTGTGGCAAGACGATCCTGGCGCTCCAGACACTGGTGAACGGTGCCAGAGAATTCAATGAGCCGGGCATCTTTATCGCCTTCGAGGAAAATTCCAAACAGATCATCGGCAACGCGGCAACATTTGGCTGGGATCTGCCCGAGCTTCAAAAAAGGAAACTCTTCTTTCTGGATGCGAGGCTGACACCGGAAGTCATCAAGACGGGCGGTTTCGATTTCTCGGCCCTGCTCGCAATCGCCGGGGCGAAAGCAAAAGAACTGGGAGCGAAAAGAATCGTTTTTGATTCGATCGATATTCTTCTCGCGCTGCTTGACGATCCCTCGGCCGAACGGCAGGAGCTTTTTTCCCTTTACCATTGGCTCTTGGAAAGTGGGATGACAGGTATTCTCACGGCGAAGGACGACCCGCTTCTTCCTGTCGAAACTGGGCATACGAACCACATGCAGTTCATGTCCGATTGTGTGATCAGACTCGATCACAGCCTCTCCAACCGCACCTCACTGCGTAATCTTTGGGTGATGAAATACCGGGGATCAAGCTTTTCGGAAAATGCCGTGCCGATGAGCATCGGTGACAATGGCTTGGAGCTTTCCCACAGTTTGTCCGCCGGCCAGCAGGTTCCCGCAAGCAAGATACGGGTCTCCTCGGGAGTCGCCCGACTCGACACCATGCTCGGGGGTGGGTACTTTCAGGGATCCAGCATCCTGATCACGGGAGCTCCCGGCACTTCGAAGTCGACACTCTCTGCAGCTTTTGCCGAGGCTGCCTGCAAGCGCGGAGAGCGGGCTCTCTACATCAGCTTCGATGAAAGCGCTTCGGAGTTGATCCGGAATTTTTCCTCCGTGGGAATTCGGCTTCAACCCCAGATTACCAGTGGGAAACTGCGTATCCATTCCATCCAGGCCGACGGATGCAGCGCGAAGCAACATTACGAGACCATCCATGGATTATTGAAAAGCTTCAAACCCTCCAGCCTGGTCATTGATCCGTTGACAGCCCTGATCAAAAGCGGTGGGGAGGAAATCGCGCAAAGCATCACCGAACGGCTGATGCGCTTGAGTAAATCACTCGGCATCACGACAGTGAATACCAGCCTGCTGAATTCTGCGGATGAGCAGGAATCCACGCCAATTCAGATTTCCACAATTGCAGACACCTGGATTCACCTTACCTATCAGGTGAGAGCCGGGGAGAGAAACCGCGCCCTGACCATCGTGAAATCGCGTGGAACCCGTCATTCCAACCAGATCAGGGAGTTAATGCTGAGCGAAAAAGGCATCACCCTGTCTGACACTTACGCTGCAGAGGGTGAGGTGCTCATGGGAACGATGCGCTGGCAGAAAGAACAGGCCGAAGTGGCCGACGAGGAACTGGCCCAGTGTGAGATCGAGCGAAAGCGAATCGAGTTGGAAACCACGACGCTGGAACTGGAGAGTCGTCTGAAAATGCTCCAGCAGGAGATCAAGGTAAAGAAGGCCGAACAGCAGTTGCTCCTCCGAACGGAACAATCCCGCAAGACGCTTAGCGCCAACTATCTGAAATCCTTGCTGCGCAAACGCGACGCTGAAGCCGCCCAATCCGACACGCTGAAAAAATGAAAAAGTCTCCCGCCCTTGTCTTCCGCCTCTATGTTGCCGGAAATGCGCCGAACTCCGTGCGCGCCCGTTCCAACTTTGCGGAGATTGCCAAGGAACGATTTGGTGGGGATTACACCCTTGAGGAAGTGGATGTGTTGAAAAATCCGGCCCAAGCACTCCTCGATCATATCCTGGTGACACCCACCCTGATCCGGCTGGAGCCATCCCCATCTCGTCGCGTCATCGGTAACCTCAGCGAACGGGATACGGTCCTCGATGCTCTGGGAATCTAGGGTGCCGGGAAACCAACATGACGAATCTACCGGATTTACCACCAGAGGAGAAGCCGGGGCCGGATTTGGAGTTGCTGGTTCGTAATCTCGCCGAGGCGGAGAATGCCCTGCAATCGACACTCGGAAGCGAGATTGATTCGGTATTACTGGGGGACGGACGAACTTATCTCCTGAACAAGGCCCGAGAGGCGTTGACGCAAACGGAATCCAAGCAGGCTCTCCTCGCTACCATCGTGGAAGATTCCGACGATGCCATTTACAGCGAGTCATTCGACCAGACAGTGCTTTCGTGGAATGCAGGGGCTGAAAGGATGTACGGTTTTACGGCCGACGAAATAATCGGAAAGAACATCGGGATCATCATACCTCAAGAACAGGTGGAAGAATATCTCAAGCTGCACGAAATGGTTCACCGTGGTGAAAAGGTGTCTCATTATGAAGCTGTCCGTATCCGAAAGGATGGGAAAACAATTTGGGTATCAATCTCCATCTCCCCTCTCAGGAATAATGAGGGACAGGTTGTCGGAGTTACTAAAATTGTACGTGATATTACCGAACGCAAGGGGCATGAAGAGAATCTGATTCTTAAAGAAAAAGTCCTTCGTGAAATTTCCCAAGGAGTGATCATTACCGATGCCAATCGACTGATCATTTCAGCGAATCCAGCATTCCTTTCTATTACAGGTTACAGTGAGGGAGAAATCTTGGGCAGGGACTGTAAGTTCCTTCAGGGGCCGAAAACTGATGCTGGAACCGTTGAAAAAATTCGGGCGGCATTAAATAGCGGGGTCGAATTTCATGGCGAAATCCTCAACTACCGTAAAGACGGGACTCTCTTCTGGAACCAGCTTTCGATTTCTGCCATGCGTGGTGATCAGGGCGAGGTGACTCACTTCATCGGTGTTCAGGGCGACATTACCGAAAGGGTTGATGCGGAAGCAAAGATTGAGCGTGACCACAATCAGCTTGTCCAGCTTTTGAGGGCTGCCTCTCAAGTCTCGATCATCTCGACGAACCCGCAAGGGATGATCACGATCTTTAACGAAGGTGCCTGTAGGCTGCTCGGATATGACCCGGAGGAAGTGATCGGACTGACCTCGCCGGGAAACTTCCATCTCGAATCCGAAGTGGCTCAACGGGGTCGGGAACTCAGTGCCGAGATAGGACGAACTATCGAGGGATTTGAGGTATTCATTGCCATCCCTAAGCTTTTGGGATCAGAAACTCGCGAATGGACCTATGTGAGGAAGAATGGATGCCAATTCCCTGTGTCACTAGTGGTGACGTGCGTCCGGGATTTCTCCGGTGAAATCACTGGATTTTTGGGCATTGCTACGGATCTGAGTCAGATTCGCAAGGTGGAAATGTCTCTCCGGCAAAATGAGAGTCTTTTGGAAGAAACTTCTGCAGTGGCCAGGTTGGGGGGATGGCAGCTTGATTTGGAAACAAAGGAAGTTCGCTGGTCTGCTCAAACCCGACGAATTCATGAGGTGGATACCGATTACATTCCCACGTTGGAGAACGCCCTCGCCTTTTATCCTGAAGCATCACGTCGGAAAATTGAACATGCTCTTGAAGATGCTACTACCAACAGGATGAGGACGAAGGTCGTTGTCCCTCTGGTGACCGCATTGGGTAATGAGATTTGGGTGAGTGTGTTGGGCCGTCCCGAAATCATCGGGGAGAAGGTCGTTAGGCTGCATGGCACCATTCAGGATGTGACCACAGAGCATGAGCAACAGCTCCTGCTTCAAGAAATCACGAAAAATGCCCTCTCCGCAGACAGGGCCAAGAGTGAATTTCTAGGGGTAATGAGCCATGAATTGCGTACCCCGCTCAACGGCATCCTAGGATTTGCCGATATCCTTCTTGAGGAAGGCCAGATCTCCCCTGATGTCAGGGATAAAATCACTATCATCCAATCCAGCGGGCAAAGCCTCCTTCGCATCTTAGAAGATATCCTTGAATTTACCCGGATTGAGGGTGGAGGCATCGCCCCTCAAAACATCCCGTTCTCTCTCTCCGAACTGGCCTGGAAGGCGATTCGCCTTGTGGAGACGGGGGCGAGAGAAAAAAATTTAAAACTTTTCGTTCTGGTAGGAGAGACTGTGCCTAGCACGGTTCTGGGTGACCCGGAAAGAATCCAGCAGGTGCTACTCAACCTCCTTCGCAATGCCGTGAAATTTACGGACACAGGAACAGTCACCCTGCGGGTGAGTCTCTCCTCACAGGAAAGAGATTACTTCCGGATTCGTTTTGAGGTCGAGGATACCGGTGCTGGCATACCGGAAAATGAGTGGGAGAAAATCTTTCTGCCGTTCACTCAGGGAGACAGTTCCCTATCCAGAAAATATGACGGTATCGGCATGGGGTTGACGATTTCAAGTCGTCTGCTGGAAAAAATGGGTTCCTCCATTTCCTTGGAAAGTCAGGTGGGCAAGGGGAGCACCTTCTCCTTTGATCTCAGTCTTGCTGAAGACACCTCCACAAAGATGGCAGAAACATCGGATGAATCAGGGATGGGAGTCTTGGACATAGGGTTTGCTAAGCGTTTTCCAACCAGAATCCTCATTGTGGAAGACATCCCCCTGAATCTTAGACTGGCCGTCATGCAACTTGAAAAACTCGGTTATGAGGATGTCCTGACGGCGACCCATGGAGGGGAGGCTCTTGCTGTTCTTGAGAAGCAGAAGGTAGATCTCATCTTTATGGATCTCCAAATGCCCATCATGGATGGTATTACCGCTACCAAGAGAATTCGGGCTTTGGAGGCGACGAATCCTTCGGCAGTGCCAGTCTCGATTGTGGCTCTGACAGCAAATATGAGTGCCGACATCCGCAATGAATGTTTTAAAGCGGGTATGAACAATTATCTCAGTAAACCATTCAATCTGCGTTCACTCGCTGAGATAATTATTTTGCGCCAATGAGCGCGCCTAAAGGGGTGTGTGGATCCAAGGCCTGAGGCTCTCGGGAAAAATGCCTGGGAATCAAGTCTTCAAATGATTCAGTTTGCTACTCGTGCAGAAAAGTTGGGTTAAACACCCCATAGTAGGAGAACATCGTGTCGCTTACGCTTTGGCTCATGAAAAATAAAATCAGTAAGTCACTTGCAGTATTTCTGCTGACAGGAGCGCTCGGTTCATTCATGGCTGCTAATACTGCCTTGGCACAGAATGTTGACGCTACAACCGTCACCACATCCGCAGGCACCGTCAGCCAGTTTGGCCCGGATGAGTTCATTGTTAAATCGCAAGAGTCTCCAGATCCCCTGAGCTACACCTCTAGCAAAACGACAACCTACGTCGATGAAAACGGCCAACCTGTCTCCGTTGAGACGGTAAAATCAGGTGTCCCGGTCACCGTCTATTACACCAAGGTAGGCAACAGGCTCATCGCCAGCAAAGTGATGGTGCGAAAAGCCATGACCATTATCCCCGCCGTGGCAGCTCCTACACCCATTGTGGAAACAAAAACCACCACCACAACAACGACAAATAACTAAAAAATACTCACCCCATGAAGACTATCTTTCTCACCTTTCTGACCATCGGAAGTATCACTTGCTTCTCAAGTTGCACGACAGTCGAACAAAAGGATCCCCCTACTCATACTAGCACCACAACAACGGAACAAACCACCACAAGTCTGCCTGTTCCAGTCGGAGTAGAAACTCAGACCACACGTTCTTACTAAATCGGAATGGCATCTCTCCTGAGTCAATGTGATGGAAGGGCTGGCAAAGTGTTAGACCTCCTGACAGAACTGATGGATCCGGAGCATGAGTCCGTAGGCTCAGTGCTTTTACGGAGGAGCGCAGATGCGATCGTCATCGGGCTTTCTCATTTTGCCCTTGCTCTGCGTTCTCTCATCGTCACTGTCTCCCGAGTGCAGGATGAAAATCCGAGCCACAATTACTCGGCTTCATTTCTGTTATGTTGCGTTGTAGTGGTTCTGTCGGGCTGTGCCTGTTCACCTGGAATTGGCATGTTGACGGACTCAGGAACTTCCGATCATCACATCGTCATCCGTCTCCATGAGCAAAAGGCTTATCTTTATAGAGGAGCGATGGTCGTCGGCATTTCACCCGTATCGACAGGGCGGGAAGGGCATAATACAACACCCGGAACTTACCATATCCTTGAAAAGGACTTAAACCATCGCTCCAGTCTTTATGGAGCTTATATGATGGGTGGAAAAGTCCTTAAATCCGGTGTTGATAGAAAGAAAGATCCTATGCCGCCTGGAGCAGAGTTTGTGGGTGCCCCGATGCCATACTATCTTCAGATCGCTCCTGCTTATGGATTGCATGAAGGCTATCTGCCTGGCTACCCCGCTTCCCATGGCTGCATCAGGATGCCTGGATCTTGGGCAAGGCGATTTTACTACGCGACTCAGGAAGGCTCACTGTTGATCATTAAGTGATGAGATAAGTCTATACTTACAAAGTGAGTCGCAAGTGAGTGATCCTGAAGCGGAACGGTTAAAAATAGATCATCTATCAGAGGCCATCACGAGGTTGTAGGGCTATCCCCCATAGCGGCAGCAGTGGATAAAGCTATTTTCTCGCTTGTGAATATCCAAGAGATTAAGGAGGTGACTGGGCAATCAAGATGCCAACAAACATCGAAGTCGAAGAGTTCGCTGCTTGAAGGATGAGGGGTGAAGGTGGAACTATGAGATTTCCAACAATAAAGAGTTACGGTACGACGACGGGCAAATCCAGTGTCCGTGCATAGAGACCAATGACTGTTCCAACAAACCCACCGGCAGCTTGCGTACTCAGGATGCTCCCATCCACTTGTTCAGCGATTGTTTTCCACGCACCGGCCGGATCTGTTCGGTAGGAAAAAGAGTAAAGGCGTCCCGCTCCCTTTATTCGTAATTCAATCTTGTGTAAGCCGATGGGTAGCGATTCGCTGGCAATGATTTCAGGTGCCTTGGATTTTTTTGTATTTTGCTCTAGGAAAATTCGTGGGGATTTTCCTTTTACCGTTCGAACTCCAAGAAAGAAATAATTTGCGTCATTTTGCAACGCAGCGAAGCCGGCATCGCAATTCACCATGCTTTGATTCACCATCAATACGGTTGAAGCGGAAAAATCTGCATGCTGAAGTCGCTGTGCGATGAAGGATGGATTTCCATTCAACTTCAAATCCTTATTAGGAACCGAAGTTAACGCTACAAACCGTGGCGCGATGAGTAACGATCCGGGTTTGGCTGATAGGGACCACCAGTGATCGCGCGGTGTCCGAAGAAATAGCCATGATTTATCGAGTTCAGTGGTCTTGAAATCATCTCGCCAAACGACTGTTCCGGTAAGGGGTCTTGTCGAAGGAGGTGCAGATGGCAGGTTCGGTCGTTTTACTAAATGCGGCAGGATTTCTCCCTTCTTTAAAATGATGGGCCAATCATCGTGCCATGTCACGGGCAGCAGAAACGTTTCGCGCCCAATGTTTGACAAATCATCCTCATAAGTACGGATACCTAGGAAGACGGCCCACCATTCGCCATGCTGCGTCTCCACCATGTCAGCATGTCCAGTGCTTGTGACAGGATCAGGGCGTGTGGCATCCATCCCACGCTGGGTGAGAATCGGATTGTCTGGGAATGGCTCGAATTTCTCCGAAAGTGACTTGGTGCGAAAGACGACTTGGGAATGATTTTTCTCAGTGCCCCCTTGTGCTGCGCTGAGGTAGTAATAGCCATTCCGTTTGAAAAGATGAGGTCCCTCAATCCAGACCGGATTTTTTGAAAGATCCGTCCCCCCGTTCACGATAATCCGTCCATGATCCGCTGATTTTTTCAGGGGATCAAACTCCCATAACCAAATCGCCCGGTGCCCCTTATACTGCGGTTTGTCATCAGGGGGAGGTCCGTTATGAACGATGTATCCCTTACCGTCGTCATCAAAGAAGAGAGAGGGATCGATACCCTTGATTTCTGGCAACCACACAGGATCTGACCAAGGTCCTGCCGGATTTGCCGCCGTTATATAGAAATTTCCGCCTCCAGAAAGATTCGTGGTGATAATGTAAAAGAGACCGTTGTAATAGGTGATAGCCGGGGCGTAGATGCCGCCAGAAACACCACTTCCGTCGAGATTTAAAGTTGAGGCCCTATCAAGGGCATTCCCGATCTGCGTCCAGTTTACCAAATCCGTGCTATGATAAATCGGAACTCCTGGGAAAAATGAGAAGGAGGAATTAATCAGGTAATAGTCGTCACCCACCCTGCAGATGCTTGGATCGGGATGAAAGCCTGCAAGAATGGGATTGTAGAACTGAGTGTCCGATGGGGGTGCTTTTTCAAATACTGGATCATGGCCCTCGTAGGAAAATGAGGAGAACTCTGCCCAATCTGACTTTTGATCCTCGGCACCAGCAAGGTGTGAATCAACGCAGAAGGTGACAAACAAAAATAACGGAATCCAGTTGAAGGCTCTTGGGAGGGTCATCGCTAAAGTTAAAAATTTTGGAACACGTGTAGGGCAGTCTCTTCCAACAGAGTTTCCATTCGCCAGATGACTCCTGAGGATAGCACACTGGCAGCGCCAGCACTCATCAGGATTCGTTCCAGTGATTGGGTAGGGAGCACGGCTCTATCAACTATTTATACTCGATTCAAATGTGTCTCCTTGAACGCTGTATCATACTTGAGTCCGTAACCTAAAAGACGGTCGAAGGCAATGTGGGCGATCCAGATCAGTAGAAGCCACGTATAAGAGGTCTGTCCTGTAAACCAAAGAATCCCATAAATCATCAGCGGCACAGAATAGGTATGGAATCCATTGTAGATAGTCGCGCCTAGCTTCTTGTTGACGAGATATCCTATCATTGAAAAATCAGGTGTCAGGAAGAGCACTGCAAACCACAGCCAACTTGCCTGTGACTCATGATAGAGAATGCAAGAAGTCAGCAAAACTGCCGCGCCCTCAGTGTGAAGTAATAATTTTGGCGTTGTCATGGGAGCGTCTGGTGAGGCATCGCAAGATCTATTATTTTTTGGCAATCAGGATGATACTGATAATGGCCAAAACAATACCTGCGAGCTTTCGCGCCGTGATTGGCTCGTGCAAAAAGAGAATGCCGAGAATCGCCCCGCCTACGATGAACATTCCATAGATCGGGACAACGATGCTGGCAGGTCCCAAGGAAAGCGCACGAAAGAGAGACATCACCGCCACCGTAAGAGCAATCCCTGTCGCATAAGCAAACAAGGCGCTGGAACTCAGAAAATCCTTTGGACTCAGGTTTTTCAGGTCGTCCCTGGCAATCGTGATGCACACCGCGCAGGTGAAAGTAATGACGCAGGCGATGGCAAGCACAAGAAAGCTGGAGAGCTGTCCGCTACGAGTCGAAAGCTTGACCAATAAAGTGGTGAACGAGTAACCCACCATGCCAATTAACGCCCAGGTAATGTAATTCATAGCGTGTGATCTGATAAAATTTCTAACGCAGAAAACTGAGCCACGCCAGATTCATAGCGTTGTCAGCGAAGCGGAACTTCCAGCGGCTCCAGTCGTTGAGTTCGGCGACTTGTCAGCTGGCTGTCGTCTGAAAAAATAAACCGCCACGAAACCTCCTGCAGCTAAT
>Ga0302189_10003095_pt1 | contig 12965 bp, 11 predicted proteins | sample II_Bog_E2_2_FD_194551 | JGI IMG/M metagenome (GOLD analysis project Ga0302189, IMG submission 194551) | Peat permafrost microbial communities from Stordalen Mire near Abisko, Sweden - II_Bog_E2_2 | ecosystem: Environmental > Terrestrial > Soil > Wetlands > Peat | place: Sweden: Abisko...
GTGCTTCCCTCTGAGGGCTTGCTGGTTAGCCCAATCACGCCTCCGTGAGCGGTCACGATTTCCTTGGCGATGGCCAGCCCCAGGCCGGCACCACTCGATGCGTCCCCTTCAATACGGAAGAAGCGTTCAAAAACTTTGCTCTGAAGTTCCTGGGGAATGCCCCCGCCTTGATCAGTGACAGAGAAGCGAACCATGCCATCGTGACGGCGGGCCGCCACTTCCACGCTTTGGCCATAGCGGGAGTGTTTCACCGCATTGGAAACAAGATTGGTGAAGACATGGGAAAGCTGCTCCACATCGGCCCGAACCCCCGGAAGTCCGTTCTCGATTCCCAGCGTGAGTTTGCACCCGTGGGTTTCGGCAAGTTCCTCCAGCTCTCCGCTGAGGCATTGCACAAGCGTTCCGGCATTCACCGTTTCCTGACTCTGCTGGGACTCACCCGACTCCAACTTGGCCAGATCCAGCATGTTATTGATCATTCCCAGCAACCGCTCAGAGTCTTCACGGGCCGCAAGAAGAAGTTCCGTCTGCTTCGGGTTGAGTGTGCCGATGCGTTCCTCAAGCAGGAGATGCAATCCCATCCGCACGCTGGTGAGAGGAGTCTTCAACTCATGACTCACGGTTGAGACAAGGTTGGATTTCACTTCATTGAGCAGTCGCAGACGGGTGATGTCTTGCAGAATCACCGCCGCCCCAAAGACGGTTCCCAATTCATCGCGCACTCCGATGACGCGCGGCAGAAGAAAGACCTCCTTGTCATCAACGCGAAGTACCACGCTTTTTTCAAAACCGGTGGGCAAATAATCCTGCCCGCCTTTGAGGATGTTTTCGGCCTCTTTCTGAATTTCCTCAGGAAGACTTCCGCCTGAGCCGATCTTGTGCAAAAGAGTCAGTGCTGCCGGGTTGGTAAAATTGATCACTCCCCGGTGGGTAAGGGCGATAATCGGGTCGGGGAATGCGGAGAAGGTCAGCTCGGTCATGTGACGAGCCTGAAGAATCTGATCGCTTGTCACCTGGCGGTAAGCGCGCAGTTTTGCCGCCATTTTATTGAACGATTCGGCAAGTTCACCCAGCTCGTCCCTGGAAGCGACGGGAATGGCCTGATCCAGTTTTCCCTCTCCAAGCTCTCTGGAAACCATGGTCAGCGTTTCGATGGGCTGAAGGATCGAGCGCTGCAAGCGCCCGGCAAAGAGGATGGCCGCCACAATGCCAATAAGGCTCGCAAAAATCATGTACCGGGTGGAACGTGCACTCAGGGCGCGTGTCTCACGGTCTGCCTCTACAATATTATCCTGATTCAGCGAAATAATCGCCTGAGCCGTATCCTTGATCTTCGCGAACATCGGCAGGAGGTTCTGAAAATACATCTCTTTCTGCGCTTTCGGATCGCTCAGCTTCCAGAAAAGTGCAACCTGCTGGGAATAGTTGTCATGCAGCGAAGAAATCGTGTTCGCCAATTCTCCTTCGCCGGGCAATGTAATGTTGTTCATCTCCGCATGAAGCCCTTCCTGAAATTTTGGCTGGGAATCCTCGTAGATTTTTTGTCCCCGCTGTTCCTCTCCCAGAAGAGAGATATTGAGTGCCGAATCCATCTTCTCAGCGGATTCCTTCATGGTTTGCGCTGCAATGACGCTGCGATAGTTTTCCCTCAGCACCACATCCACTTTGGTACCGAACTCGGCGAAGAGGAAGACGGCGTATGCACCCATCGCCACAATCAGGACAAAGATGGGGGCCAATCCGAGGAAGATGCGACGCTTCATCGTTCACAGTGTGACACGCGAGGGAACGGCAGCCACGGTTCCTTTTTTCTGCACTTCGCCGGGAAGATGAAACGCTTCAAGCCATCCTCCGAGGAGGCTGAATAACTGATGAACTTGCATGACTTATCTTTAGCTAGCACTGTGCCAAGGAAGCCTTTCTTTTGTAATACATTTATTAAGAGTTGGTTATGAGATTTTAGATAAATTTGCTCTAAACCCAGATCGTGCAGAAATGCACGGAAGAGCCTTTTTTTCATTGCAGATTTGCAATGAAAAAAAGCTCTTCCTGTCTGATGCGGTGTCGATGACCCGTTCGTGTATGATCTTCATACACTCACTCTCCCTCCTTGTGTCAGTTCTATGATAGTCGTCAGACCGCCATGGCCGCGCATCCAAGTGTAATGGCCAGCATGAGCAGTATCTCCCAATGTTCGCCCGCGAAGAATTCCAGCACGGCCGATTGATTGGCCAAAATCACAGCGTGGTATGTCAGCATGGATCCCTCATGTTGTTGATCATCTCCGGTTAAGTCTTGGATTTCGCAGCCATGGCGTTCCGCCATCCGGAAGGTTGCATCGAAGGCGCGATCAGAAAGAACGCGGCGAATGAAAAGCATGGTTCGGGCCAATCCGCCCGTTACATAGCGGGTTTTTGGGTCTCTTCGCCTGAACGATCGTTCTGGCGACAACGCTTGGCGCTGCAGGGATCGAACCTTGATGACCTAACTCCATCATTTTCGCATGGGAACTGGCGCCCTCACGATAGGGTCCATTGCCCGAATATTTTAGCAGGCTTTCATGCGCAATAGTGGACCACTCGCTATGGGTCGATCTAGGTTGGATGACGACGACATCAATACCAAACGGATGCAACTCCACATGCAAGGAGTCGCTAAGACCTTCAACCGCAAATTTGGTGGCATGATACCAACTACCGAAGGGTTCGCCGAATTTTCCGCCTATCGAGGAGACATTGACGATCCGACCGGAACGCTGCGTCCGCATCGTTGGCAGCACGAGCCGGGTCAAGCGGGCGAGGCCGAATATATTCACATCGAATTGTCGGCGAGCTTCTTCCGGTGGAACATCTTCCAGAGCGCCGTAAGAGCCGTAGCCCGCGTTGTTGATCAGTACATCGATGCGCCCAGCTTCTCGCAAAATAGTCTGCACAGCGGTTGTGATCGAAGCATCGTCGGTCACAACATCCAACGTCATCAAATGCGCACCTGCTCCTGAGAGTCCTTTCATCCGATCCACCCGCCGCGCTCCGGCATAGACAGTGTGCCCTACTCCCAGCAGAGCCTTAACGGTTTCCTCTCCGATGCCTGATGATGCGCCTGTGATGAGAACCGTTTTAGCCATGCCTTACCTCCTTTAAACAAATGCGCGTCCCCCCGATCACACGAAATCGAGAGCCAGTTTGCGCGAGACCCCCTGTGCGGCGTTCGACGTGGCCTCCCAGGCTTCCCACAGGGCCAGCCGCTCAGCGAATGCGGCACGGGCCACAGGCATGCCTTCCGTGCCGAGGAAGATGCGGAGCGGCGGGTGTTCCGCGTCGATTACCTTCAACACGGCCGGCAAGGTTGCCTGAGGATCACCGAACTCGATTTGTGCGCCATAGGCAAACAGCTGCTCCCGGATGCCGGCGTAGGCGTCCAGTCCAGCGGCGATCTTGAGCGAAGACTGGCTCCCGAAGTCAGTGGCGTAGGCTCCGGGTTCAATCAGGGTCACCTTGATCCCAAACCCTCCCACCTCCTTGGAAAGGCCCTCATGCAGCGCTTCGAAGGCCCATTTGGACGCGTTGTAGAAGCTCATGACCGGCCCGGCGGAGACCCCCGCGACGCTGGATACGCCCAGTATATGCCCGCCGCCCTGCTTGCGCAGCAGCGGCAGCACCGTCTGGATCACCGCGAGCGCTCCAAAGAAGTTCGTTTCGAATTCCGCGCGGATCTCCGCCTCAGTCGCCTCTTCGACCGTGCCCAGCAAGGCATAGCCCGCATTGTTGATCACCACGTCCAACCGCCCGAAGTGGGCGTGAGCCTTCTGAATGACGGCTTCGACTTGTTCACGCTTAGTCACGTCGAGCGCCAACGGCAGGACCGCATCGCCGTACTTTTCGGCGAGGTCGGAAAGCGACTCCACGGAACGGGCGGTGGCCACGACTTTGTCGCCCCGCGTCAGCGCCCCCTCCGCCCAGATGCGGCCAAAACCGCGTGACGCGCCCGTGATGAACCATACTTTGTTTGATTTGTTTGTCATAGAATTTGTCCTTTTTTAGTGATAATTGGTTTTGTTGATACAAATGACAGAAGATGTATTTTTGTCAAATTTGACGTTCATGCAATTTTTGTCAATTGTATTCTATGAACAATCTAAAAAAGACCAAAATACTGACGGCTGCGCGGTCTGTTTTCCTGCGCTACGGTTTCCGGCGCGTAACCATGCAGGACATCGCTGAGGCAGCAGATGTCTCGCGGCCTGCTCTCTATATCCTGTTCAAGAGCAAGGAGGAAATTTTTATCGGCGTCTATCATCAATGGGTGGATGAGACGCTTGCGGAAATCGAGAGAGAGATGGCAACGGCCACGACACCCCATAAAAAGATTGAGCGTGCGTTCGAAATTTGGGCGGTACGTCCATTTGAGATAATGATCAACTCCCCGGAGGCAAAAGAACTTGTGGAATGCAGCTTGGGTTTTGCTCAGGCTTCCTTGAGCCAAGGCTACATCAAATTCGAGTCGATAATCGTGCCTGTCCTGGCGACACTTACTCAGGGGCACCCGGTCAAGACGCCTTTGAAATCGGAAAGAATCGCGCATATCCTCGCAAGCGCGGTCCGTGGCTTCAAACAGACGGCTACCTCGCCCGACGAGCTTCGTCAGCTCATCAAAGACCTTTTGATGCTGTCTTTCGGTCATACACTTTCAGGCACAAAGACCGTTCGCCAACATTCTTAAGCTTTTTGGCATTCCATCAGTGATTACGCCTTGAGTTTGTCATGCGGCCGGCGCCGCTCATCTTAGTGGTTTTTATTTCAGCGTTTCTGAGGCGATCTACGATCTCCAGCAACTCGCCTCGCGGGGACTTTTCAGGTAGCATTCCATCAGTAGGTTAACCCCTCTTGCGCTTGCGATAGAGCGTGGCGGGATCAATGCCAAGAATCTTAGCGACCTCTTCCAGAGTGCTGGTGTTGGCGATCAGACGGTGGATGTGTTCCGCTTCGATCTCCTCCAGCTTAAAATGCCCCCCAAGCCGGATCTCCGAAGTGGGATACACGATGTCCGAAAGATCGGAAGACTCGATCAGGGCTCCGTCCGAGAGAATGACCGCCCGCTCAATCACATTACGCAGTTCCCGTAGATTGCCGGGCCATGAATAGGCCTGCATGGCAGAAAAAGCTTCTTCGGAAAAAGCCTTGGCCGGTTTTCCTGCATGGGCCGCCGAGAAACCGAGATGCAGCAGGGCCAATCGCCTGATATCCTGAACGCGCTGACGCAGGGCGGGCAAACGCAGTGAAATCACATTCAGCCGGTAATAGAGATCTTCCCGAAATTTTCCCTGCTGTACCGCCGCAGCCAGATCCCTGTTGGTCGCGGAAATGATCCTCACATTGGCCCGCCGGGGCTTAGTTTCCCCTACCCGCTCATATTCACGCTCCTGGAGCAGACGCAGCAGCTTGGCCTGAATCTCCAGAGGGAGTTCCCCAATCTCATCCAGGAAAAGGGTACCACCATCGGCTGCGGCTACTTTTCCCTGGGTCTCTGCATGAGCACCGGTGAAAGCCCCTTTGGCATGGCCAAAGAGTTCACTCTCCAGCAATTCACGTGAGAGACTGGGACAGCTGACCGTGACAAAAGCCTCCCCTCGCCGGGGACTACGGTGATGGATGGCCCGGGCCAGCACACTCTTGCCGGTACCGTTTTCCCCCAAGAGCAGAATCGTGCTGTCGCTGTTAGCCGCCTTGAAGGCCACATCGAGCACTTTTTGCATCGCCTCGTTTTCGGTTTCGAGGTTGATTTCCGGTCCCTCCGACGAGGCAACAAGGGATTCCAATTCGGCCACGCGGTTTTCCAGGCGCCGGGTTCTTTCGACATGTGCCAATGTCTGGCGGATCTGGTCGGGAGTGAAGGGCTTGGGCAAATAATCAAAGGCTCCCCGCCTCATCGCCGCCACGGCCGTATCGACCGAAGCGAAGGCGGTGAACATGATGACCTCGGTGCGAGGTGAAATCCTCAGAATATCCTGGAGGACATCAAGACCACTCTCCTGGCTGAGATTCAAATCGAGAAAAACCACATCGTAGAGATCAGCTTTCAGCTCCCGGATGGCCAGAGCCCCTGACTGAACAGCCATGCTCTCATGTCCCATTGACTCCAGAGCCAGGATCATCGTCCGCTGGATATTCCGTTCGTCGTCAACAACAAGAATGCGCATAGCACACACCTTGTAACTGGTTTTCCCTCTAATCAAAACAACATCCCGCCAGCAGTGCTCAAGATTCACGCCCGGATACTCAAAAAATCCAAGACGCATCAGCACGGAACTAGCATCGGATACGGCTTCGCAGAACCCAATGCGTACCACCTCCCTCTTGGGGAGTGAAAAACTCGCTCGCAGCCTTAGTGACTGCTTGGAGACAGAGGACTGGAGCCACCACCACCAGACTGACTCAACCCACCAAAAGCCAGGGGAAGTGTCACCTGAGGCAGATCCTTCAGAGTGAAGGTCAAGAGGGCTCCATATTGATTTCCAATATTCTGAACTCCAGGAGTACTCGAAGCCTGATTACCGCGCACCTCCGCACCGAACGAAATGATCCAACTGGAGAGATCGCGATGGATAAGATAGCGCTGGTAGATCAGGGAATTAGCCTCTCCCTGCTGGGTGTTGTAAATTTCCTGAGCGCTGAACGACCAGTTATCATTGGCACGCCAGAAAACAGAAAGGGGATACTGGTTGTTGTCGGAAACCCCATTGTAGTTATTGAGATAACGGGTACCAAAGCCAAAACTGAGACTGCGCACAGGCATGAAGTTGAAATCGGTGTTGAATTCCGTAAATCCCTCGGAGACCAACGGAACCTGGGAACCCATCTGGAAGTTAAACCAGCTCACCGGGGAAAATGTCATCCGGTCGATCAGGTTGGAGACAGGTCCGTTGACATAGGGATTGATCCCATTCAAATCGACAAAGGTGTCGAGCAGAAACCAGTCGTAGGTTCCGCCGTCACGACGCGTCTGCAGGCGGTTACGAAAGCCAAGACGCCAGATGGCCCAGGTGTCGATGCTGTCGATCGCGGAAAAACTGGAGAGATCAAGAGGCTCCGGCTGCGTGGAACTGGGCTGGTAGCCCGACTTGGTTTTGGCGTTAGGATTATCGGGAAGCAGACGGTCAAACTGAAGCACTTGATTCACATTGGGGCCGCCCGCATAGACACCGGAAAGGATGCTGTAAGGCTGGAAAACATGACGCAGCCCGTCGAGACCAAGCCAGCTGGACTGAACACCTTCAAATTCCCGTGAAATCTTGAACGAGTTTTCCAGGCTCGCATTGGCGATAGTACGGAAAAACGCTCCGGTAGTGTGGAGGGTATTGGTCGAATTCGTGGTATAAGCATAGGGCAGGATCTCCCCATTTGAATTTTGGAAATTCCCACCCTCACTGTAGGCAGTTCCGCGCAGTCCAACCGTGGGAACCGTCGAGAGCCACCCCCATAAAGTTTGTGGAGCACTGAGCTGCCCGAAACTGTCCAACCGGGTTGCTCCGTAGTTGATATTGCTCGGTGCATTGCTGGAACCAAGGGGCGCATTATCCGAGAACTGCCGCCCCAATTGTCCCACCGATGTCGTGCCATCATAGTAAATGGGAAGTCCAAAGAGCGGTTCATTCTTGATATCCAATGCGCCCTGTTCTCTGGAAGTGGTTTCCTGGAAGGCATTCATCTGCCAACGACTGAGATAGTTTAGCGAGTAAATGTCATCCAGCTTGGTGACAGCGATATTATTATCTGGCTGCGGATTGTAGAGATTTTCTGTCGGATAAAAATCCTGCATGAAGTCATCATCACTCAGTTTGGTCAGGTCAAAGGTCGCATAGATATCATCCGTCAGAAAGAGCTTCTGCTGATAACCGATTCGATAGCGCCCATGATCCGTCGGTTCTGGCAACTGATCCTTAAATGCCGAGGGATTGGTATCATCGGCATAGTAGGAGATAAATTTTCCAACACTCTGGTCATTTTTTCCAAACTTCAGAGCTGCATCAAATCCAGCGGCATAACCATGCAGCGATCTGATATCCTGACGGATCGTGGCGAGAAAACTGTCTCCAGTTCCGAGAGGGAAGGTGTAGGCGGTGAGCAGATAGCCACCCCAGTTAGAATCATAACCGGGAGAAAATTGAAGTCCGTTATTGCTCAAACTGGAGTAGGTATAGGGAAGCCACAGGATCGGAATCTTGCCAACATACAATGTCGCATTGAGCAGAACCACCCGGTCATTGGGATAAATGCGGATCGTGTGTGCATGAACATGCCAGTCAGGCATGGAGGAGTCGGAGGTCGTGATGTCTGCATCGCGGAGGCGAAATTCACGGGTTCCAAACCCCTTTGCAGAGAGAGAGGAAAACTTGATTGGATTGTGGCTTCCATCGAATTCAAGCGCCCGCATCTGCTTGGTTTCCAGATTGTAAAAGGCCCGCTGACCGTTAAAGAGCGAATCGCCACTGTAAATTCTCACATTGCCGACCAGCAGGATATCGCGGGTATCGGGATTGTACTCGGCATGATCCGCATAAATCGCCGTACCGTTGTAATGGATCTGCACATTGTTATCAGCAATGGCCACGCCGTTTTCAAAACGGGTGTCACCATCAGCAGTGATCTCCACGGGCTTGTCTCCGAAGCTCCCAAATTGGGCATGAAGCGCCCCAACTAGGAATAGAAAAAGGGCTGGGATGAGTAAAAATCGACGCATGACGGCAGAACTCATGAGGCTAGTTTGCCCCCCCCTTCGTTCAAGGAGAAAAATCAGGGCATCTCGACTCACTCCTTTGGAGTTTTTCCCAGATGACGGATATCCTCCGCATGAACGGCAAAGACAACATCCTCCGCAATGCTCGCGGAATGATCCCCGATGCGCTCCAGACAGCGACTGATGAAAATCAGATTCAGATAGCCTGGCAGATTGGTCGAATCATCCTGCATGCGGTTGACCAGGGTGTCCGTCAGATTCCTATTGAGCTGATCTAGCTCCTTGTCACGGGGTTTGATCCCCTTGGCAAGATCGCCGTTTCTTTCAGCGAATGCCCTGATCGCATCATCAAACATTTCCATGGAATGCAGGATCAATTCATCCAGCAAATGAAGTTCTACCAGTTCCGGTTGCTCATTCAGCTTGCGAGCCCTGCGCGCAATATTCACCGCCTGATCGGCGATCCTTTCGATATTCGCACCGATTTTGATCGAGGAAATCACCTCCCGAAGATCCGAAGCGACTGGCTGGAAGCGGCTCATCACCTCAATGCCCTCACGATCGATCTGCATCTCCAGCAGGTCGATTTCCTCGTCATCGGCGATGCTGTTGTTGCACCAGTCGTCATCGCGCTCCATGAGCCCTTTGATGGAGTTCTGAAGGTTCCGCCGCGTCAGGCTGGAAATCATCAGGACGGTACTGCGCAACTGGTCGAGAGCTGCCGTGAAAGTGGTGAGCGTGTGGGGTCTGGCTGGTTCAGCGTGCATAATTGGGATCAGCCAAATCGGCCTGTGATGTATTCCTCGGTCTGTTTTTTGGCAGGATTGGTGAAAATTTTCCTCGTTGAGTCAAACTCAACAAGATTTCCCAGATAGAAAAATGCCGTTAGCTCGGAGACACGGCTCGCCTGCTGCATATTGTGGGTCACGATCAGGATGGTGAAGTCCTTTTTTAACTCAATGATGAGTTCCTCCACCTTGGCCGTCGCGATCGGATCGAGGGCGGAGCAAGGTTCGTCCATCAGAAGAATCTCAGGTCGGCTCGCCACAGCCCGGGCGATACAGAGGCGCTGCATCTGTCCTCCGGAGAGTCCCAGAGCGCTTTCATTAAGGCGATCCTTCACCTCTTCCCACAGGGCTGCGGAGCGGAGACAGCGTTCAACGGTCTCGTCCAGCACGGCTCGGTTTTTTTGCCCGGCAATCCGGAGCGGGTAGACGATGTTCTCGTAGATCGACATCGGAAAGGGATTGGACTTTTGGAAGACCATTCCAATGCGACGACGCAAGGCGATAATTTCCACGGAGGGATCGTAGATACTCGTACCATGAATCGTGATATCCCCCTCATGACGAACTCCAGGAATAAGCTCATTCATCCGGTTGAAGTTTCTCAGCAGGGTCGATTTTCCACATCCCGAGGGACCGATAAAGGCGGTGACTTTGCGAGAGGGTATCTCCAGATTGATGCCATGCAGCGCCTGCTTCTTTCCATAGAAAAACTTGAAATCCTGCACCTGGATGAAATTGGACTCCCCCGGGACGAAATCGTCTGTGAGCGGCAGCGGTTGGGTGATGTCCTGTGGAATCATGTCTTCGGTGACTTTTTCGTTTGAGAGCGTTTCCATGGAAGGCTGCGGGATAAATCAACGATGCCTTGGCCGGAAAATAAACTGGGCAGAAACATTCACTATTGTGACCAGAATCACCAGCACAAGTGATGCGGCCCAGGCCATACTGATGTGATGGGAATAGGGCAGTGAGGCAAAATTATAGATCAGCACGGAGAGGGAGGCTGTTGGCTCCATCAGGGAATGAATCCAATTGTAACTGAAAAGTGCCGTGAAGAGAACTGGAGCGGTTTCTCCAGAGGCCCTCGCCACGGCTAGCATCACACCCGTCATCATGGCAGGCAACGCCTCGGGCAGGACGATTCTCCAGATTGTCTGAAACGGAGTCGCCCCCACGCCGAAGGAAGCCTCGCGATAGGCATAAGCAACCCCCATCAGGGCTTGTTCGGAAGTGAGGAGGATGGTGGGCAGAATCAGTATCGAGAGTGCCACGCCGCCAGCAAGAGCGGAAAATTGGTGAGTGGTCATCACCACGGCTGCAAATGCAAAAACCCCGCAGATGATCGAGGGAATCCCCGTCAGCAACTTGGCAACGAATCGAACGGCGGCAGCAAGTTTGGAAGTTGGTGCATATTCATTGATGTAGACGGCGGAGAGAATGCCGAGGGGGACGGAAAAAATCAGCGCGATGCCCACCATCACCAGCGTGCCGACGATGGCATTGCCAAACCCTCCCCCATCCTGCCCCGGAGCCGGCGGGAGTTGGGTGAAGAGATCCGCCCCAAGCAAGGGAAGACCGTTGCGAAGAAGCAGGATGATGATTGAGAGAAGCGGAACCAGGGTCAGCAGGGAAAGCACGATGCAAAGGGCAGTCAGCAATCGATTGCGCAGCAAACGCAGGGGTGAGGTTTGCTTACCTCCCGTGGTAAAAAAATTCTGAGGGACTGGAGCGGAATTTTTGCTCATGGCTTCTTAACGGAGTCCCGCTGTGGTTTTCTGCGTATGCCGCAGGATGGCTTCCCCAGCTATATTGACACACAGGGTCATCAGAACCAAAAGGGCGGCGGCATACATCAGGGCGTTGACCTGAATGCCATCAGCCTCGGCAAACTGGTTGGCAAGCAGTGCGGAGAGGGTGTTAGAAGGTGCCAAGAACGACCAGGAAAGCCTCTGACTATTTCCAATGAGCATGGCGACGGCCATTGTCTCTCCCATCGCTCGGCCAAAGGCAAGGATGCTGGAGGCGACGATACCGGGAGCCGCTGTCGGCAGAATAACTCCAAGAATGGTTTCCCATCGCGTTGCACCCAGAGCGTAAGATCCCTCCCTGAGCGCATAAGGGACGGTAACAAGGGTAGAGCGGGAGATCGCCGTGATCGTGGGAAGCACCATCAGTGCTAGGACGATGCTCGCTGTCAGAAGGCTATTGCCGTAGGCAGGGCCCTGAAAGATGGGGAGGAAGCCAAGCTTATCCGCCAGAATTCCTCCATACTGCTGAACCAAGGGAACCACGACGAAAATACCCCAAAGTCCGTAAACGACACTGGGAATGGCGGCCAGAAGCTCAATGACAAATCGAATAACCTGACGGATCGGGGCTGGCAAAAAATCCTCGCTCAGAAACAAAGCGATGGCCAGCCCAAGGGGAAGCGCAAAAAGCAGGGCAAGCAAACTGCTGATGCCCGTTCCGATAAGCACGGGAAGAACACCAAAGACCTCCCGATTCGGGCTCCACTGGACTCCGGTAATGAAACCAAATCCAAATCGATGAATTGCAGGCCAAGCCTTGCTAAAAACCTCCAAGAGAATGCACACTAGCAATAGCACAGTCAGCAGGGAAGCCAGCCAACAGATTCCCTTAAAAAAATCTGTCCGCGGACGATACTCCCGCTGAATCGGGCTTTCAGGCCCAACTGGTATGGAAGCGACGCCCACGGGGATTTTACAAGTGATGAAGCCTTATTTGACGGTCTCGAGAGCTGCCAACACCTTCTTCACAACGGAGTCGGGAAGGGTAATGTAGCCAAGCTCGGGAGCCACACTCTGACCGGTCGTAAGTCCGTAGGCAACAAAAGCCTTCACAGCAGCCGCTTTGTCCGCTGTGGGGTAACTCTTCTTCACCAGCAGCCATGAAAACGATGCGATTGGGTAATCATTGGCTCCTTCTGGATCAGTAATAAATGCCCGAAAATTTTCGGGAAGTGTGACTGAAGCCAGCGTGATGGCCCCGCTCTCGATGGTCGGAGTGATGAAATTACCCGCTTTGTTCTGTGGAGAAGCCATGCTGAGCTTGTTGTTTGCAGCATAGCCGAATTCGACATAGCCGATCGCGCCAGGGGTCTGTTTGATGAGCGCGGTGACGCCTTCGTTTCCCTTGCCGGCCACTCCGACGGGCCAGGTAACCGACTTGCCGCTTCCAACCTGGGCTTTGAAATCAGCGCTCACAACAGAGAGATGTGCCGTGAAAACGCCTGTCGTACCACTGCCGTCGGAACGACTCACAACCGTGATGGGGAGGTTGGGCAACTTCAGATCAGCATTATCCTTGGCGATCAGGGGATCATTCCAGCTTTTCACCGTGCCGAGCAGGATGCCGATATAGGCGGCACGGGAGAGTTTCAGCCCGGTTGAAATTCCCGGGATATTATAGGCGAACACGATGGTT